>Ga0075314_1000131_pt1 | contig 11076 bp, 9 predicted proteins | sample MayberryNE_Catta_6_FD_120055 | JGI IMG/M metagenome (GOLD analysis project Ga0075314, IMG submission 120055) | Natural and restored wetland microbial communities from the San Francisco Bay, California, USA, that impact long-term carbon... | ecosystem: Environmental > Terrestrial > Soil > Wetlands... | reverse complement strand
CACCTGTAAACCTTCAATCAAAATTGACAGATCATCATACGGGGCCTCTACTCCAACAACGGATTCTGGAGAATTGGTGACTATCCAGAGCAGGCTCACAAAGACCGCTGCCCCTATTCCAATATAAAACCATAGCTTCGACCGTCTTTTTATTAATGGAATCATCCAAAATAATTGAGCCGCACCAATAACAAGATAGAATAAAACAAAGCGCCAGTCAAACTCTTGTCCAGTACTACTGGCTTGATTGCCAACAAATAAGGCGATAAGTATAAGGGTGCCTAAAATTCCAATTGCTAGAAAACAGTTCAAGGTTGATGAAAAGCTTTGCTTTATTCTTATGCCATTTGATGAGAAATACGACTCAGTCTATAATAATATCAAATATGCTACTGAGGAGGTGGGTTGTGCATGAGTTTTATCTACATGAGCATAAGCGCAGTATAATTGGAGCATAGTTTCCGTATTCATGCCCTGGGGTTATACAGGACTCCAGTTGCTCTTTGTCCTCTTTTTAACTTCCAAGCTCGTTATGAGCAAATTCTTTGCTTGCCTATCAGATGCTTCTGAGAATGAGTATACCGGACCCTATAGTATCGAATCTTACACAAGAGAAGACGATATCTAGATTCATTTATGGGCCAATCGTTTCAATGTACTCTAGCCCATAAGTGACTATAGTAGATTCTGAATCTGAGTAATTGATTCTGTGTTATCTGTTCCTTTATTGAGGAACTAAGTCTCGAATTAAGAGAGATACTTAGCAGAGAATTCAAAGAAAAAAGGTAAGGGCTAGTCAGTTTCGCCCCCATCATCATCATCATCTCCCCCAGCTCCGTTTCCTTCACCAGTATCTTCACCAGCTCCGTTTCCTTCACCAGTATCTTCACCAGCTCCGTTTCCTTCACGGCAAGATTGTTGATGTTACATTCACAAATGGAGACAGATCAAGAGCAAATGTTACTGCAGTAGATCCCTATATCGATGTGGCAGTCCTTAGCATTATTGAAAGTGAAAACAATACAATGCAACAAGCCAAAGAGCTAAACCCAGTTCCAACAGGGAATTCTTCAGCTCTGGTGGTGGGGGATCAGGTGATTGCAATAGGAAATCCATATGGCCTAGCCAGTACAATGACAACTGGAATAGTAAGTCAAGTCGGTAGACTTGTCCCAGCCCCCGGTGTTGGGTTTTCAGTTCCTGATGTAATCCAAACTGATGCTGCGATAAATCCTGGCAACTCCGGCGGTCCGTTGTTGAATCTACGAGGTGAAGTTGTAGGCATAAACTTTGCGGCATTACAACAAGGATTAGGTTTTGCAATACCAATAAATCTAATTCAGAAAGTAGTGCCCGTGCTCGTCGAGAAAGGCAATTATACTCATCCATACTTGGGATTCAGCGGAACTACACTTACATCTGATTTAGCTGCGACTATAGAGAATATCCCACCTGGTGTGAAGGGAGTTTACGTAAATACTCTGGTTGAAGGGGGGCCAGCCGATAAAGCAGGACTGGAAGGGCTTACAGTCGATCAATATTGCAGAAAACATGGTGGAGATGTAATAGTCGGGGTAGACGGTGATAATATTCGAGAATTTGAACAGCTAGTATCTTACTTGGAAGCGAACACAGTTCCTGGAGATAATGTCGTTTTAGATGTAGTTAGAAATGGAACTGATGTAGAACTAAATGCCATAATGGAGAGAGACCTTCGCCTTCCTTTACTCGTGTCGCTAATCAAACTGAATTTACTTAAGATGATGACCTAGCTAAACTTCATTGTCACCGTTTTTACAAACTTAAACCAGTTAGCATAAGTTCTCTAACCTGCATATCCAGTTAGATATTTGTACATATTGAGATTGAACTTCTTAGTTCTAAAGTACTGTCCTATCATTGTCCTAAATTCTGTAAAAGATTTGTAGTATGTTAATACCAGTAGATCGCCTTTGGATATATTCCAGCATTCTTCCAGTACCATGAACTCTGGTGACGCTGTTGGAAGAAAGACGCGTATTAAACTATCCTTATGTTCTTCAAGGTACCTTCTTACCTTACTAGATCTATAGTGCTGAGGGGCCTTATCCAGGAATAAATAACATTTTGGGAATTTGTAATGTATCTGCTTTAGGAATTCATAGAATGTATCTTCGTTGAAATGGTGGTACTGTCTAAATAACTGTCTTCCATCCAGAATGTCATGTACAAGCAGTTCAAAACTAGATTATATGAAAGCTTTCTGAAAGAGGAAGTTGAGGCACTTGGACAATACTTTACCCCTCGTAAAATCATTCAAACAATTGTTCGAATGACTGGAATTGATGAACCTACATTCCAGTTTTCAGATAAGCGATACTGTGATCCATTCTGCGGCTTAGGCGGATTTCCACTTGAATTGTTAAACATGAATGAAACAATACGGGAACGTTACAGACCTGACAGCGAGAAGCGTATCCAATTGCCCTTCGTAATTCAAGGGTTTGACAAGGGGCTTGAGCGCGACGACGAAAGGACTATTATTTTGGCAAAAGCAAATATGCTAATCTATCTTGCTGAGTTACTTTTTGCCAATCCTGACTGTTCAAAAGAATTTGCTAGAGTATTCAATGAAACATTCACGCTTTTTAAGGATAATCTTGGAACATTTGGTCACATAATATAGCTAAATATTCCTGTTGCATTTTCTAGAAGTAAACGAAAGACAATAATCGTGGGAGATCAAAAGACATTGTCAAAAAGCAAGTTCCTATCAAGATCGATAGATACGGTAGTCAGAAAGGATGGATTCTTCATATGAAGAAACTAGGAAAGATAGTAAGTTTTAGGAGCAGTTATGATATGGCGAGCCCAAGATAGAAAATGAATGATGATCTAGATACTTTCACATTCACATTCCAGATTGACGGAAACACCCTAACACTTAATAGATTAAATAAGCAGATTGACGAACAATTCGAGCATTTATATCAATATTACTTCCTTAAGCAAAAGTTTGATATGGATTTATTCAAGAAATCAGCTATAAAATTCTTTGAGGAATCCTCAGAGGTAAAGTCACATGAAAGATTCTTTAACAATTTTACTATACTATGGCAAATACTAATACAGAATGGTTCCTTCTTTTTTGCTGAACAGATATGGCAACTGGCAGTACAAATAGCTACATACTGGGAGACCCTAAACCAATCTAAATATAAAATCCACAAGGGTGCTGCATATTATTTCTGGGCGATAACTTGCATATTAAAAGAAGATCTGGAAAAGGGGTTTCTGTTGATGCATCAAGCCCTAGACGAAGATAAGAAAAATAGGCCTAATGATTTAACTTATACTCCCGCTTATGCATTCGTAAGACTTGATTATAGTCGACAAGAACAATACTTTAGAAATAAAATTCTTGAAGTAACAGAATTCCTTGAGCAGCAATTAAAGCTATATTGCTCATCAAGAAATGGCACCTTGTCATTAGATCAATTGAAATCTAAATTTTTAGATAACATGGACCTAATGGATGAGACATTTCTTTTCGTTTATCACCTATTTCATATTAAAAAGCTATTATCCGAATCCAGTCAGGGATTAACTCAAAATATATATGGATCGATACTAATGATGCAAATCATCTTTACATTTATTCTTGTAATAGATAATGTAATCAAGAAGAAGTATAAGAGCAAAGATCCTCATAAGCAAGCTCTAGTACATCTACTGGAATATCTTTCAAATGAATCAAATCTTACTATGGACATAGGTAAGTTAAAAGAGATTGCCAATAGAGCAAATAAAGATCTTCAATCGGTACTTATAGATCTTCTGAATTCGAAACCAATTTTTAAGAATAGTAAACTAAAAGAAATTGAAAATGATATTGGAATTGTGTATGCCCTTAGAAATCCTGCTGCACATAAAATATGCGATAGACCATTTATACATCAAAATTTCAAACAAATAGTAGATCGACTATTTAATGTATTCTACCTGGTAGTAGAAAAATTGTATATTGGAATAGCCTAGTGAACCTGAATTGGAGCTAATCGTTATAATGATTTACATGAAAATAGGATTGTAAATGCCTTCACTCTAACCTAATATTTTGATAACATGTCTCTCTATGTTTGTCTGGAGATCGCTAAATATCAAGACCTGCTAATCCTTGAATTTTGTCAGCAATTTCTTCAAGTCGGACACATAGTCAGAAGTGCAGGAATAAAGTATGAAACTAGGGCGGACAACATAGATGTCTTTTTATTCAAACTGTACGGTGTTCTACGCTATGATGTTTTCCAACTTAGCAATACTAATGTGCCGATGGAGGGATTTGTAAATATTGCCAGTATTGTTTCAGCCAATCAAGAAGAGGAAGTGTGGATCGAGTCACTGTTTTGCAGCATCTTGACTCAGACATACAATATTATAGAGGTTTGTCGTGGCAGTCAGCTTCATCTAATTACCAGTCGTAAGCACACATCTAAACTTAGCTTTTCCGCTCATCATATGATCATATGCCTCCGCTGCGCGTTCTAAAGAAAAGACTTCATTCATAGACCTTACACCAGAGAGAACACTAAATGAGAGTGTGTCTTGTGAGTCGATTGACGTTCCAGATGGCCAGCCTACAAGTGATCGACGTCCTAATATCATTGTAGTTGTAGGCACTTGAATTGGCTCATCAGATGCTCCAATTACAACAAGCTTCCCATTGGCTGCGAGACCTCCAAGGATTTCAGTCATCGCCTTTCCACTTGGAACGGTTCCTATTATCACTTTAGCTCCTCCCAGTTTGTTAAGTTCTTCGACGGCGTTATGTGTCCTATTATCAATGTATTGCTTTGCACCTAGATTCTTCATTAATTCCTCTTCCTTGTCTCTTGACCGTCCAATGGCGACAGTATTAAAGCCCATCTTGGCGGCATACTGAATTCCAAGATGTCCAAGTCCACCCATTCCAAAAATAGCGACTAGATCGCCAGCACGTGCTCCACTATTTCGAAGAGCATTGAATGTAGTAATACCCGCACACATAAGAGGCGCTGCTTCTATAGGTGAAAGCTGCTCAGGAATTAATGCAAGAGTTTCGATAGGTGCAATCATATAATCTGCATAACCTCCATCATATGAAATTCCTGGTACCTGGGCATATTTACAAGTAATAAAATCTCCGCGTCTGCAAGATTCGCAATGACCGCAATGACCACCATGCCAGCCAACTGCTACTCTCTGTCCTAGTTTCCAATGAGTGACGTCTTTACCTATCTCGTCAATAACTCCTGCAATCTCATGACCAGGAACCCTAGGATACTGAATGCCTGGAAATAATCCTTCTTTAGTAAAGGAATCACTATGACATACCCCACATGCTTGTACCTTGATACGAACTTGTCTAGCACCAGGTCCTGGAATATCTTTTTCCACAATTTCAAGAGCGCCTTTAGCTTTAGAAACTTGAACTGAACGCATGTACGAAGATTCTAGATTACATCATTATTATCTTTTATTACCACCCGGTTCCGATTAAGGTTCCGAGCCCAAAATTTAGGTCAAAAATGGTTCACACACCCTTGGACTGCAATACCTGATTCGCACTATGTTGGTTAGTGCCCCAGAATATCATTTCATTCATCTCGCAAAATGGTAAATTTCTTAAAGTCTCTAACTGGATCTGAAAGCCAGCTAAAAAGATCTTCCAGAACCTTTTGTTCCATTGGTCCAACAGCAGTCAACCATTGAGATGAAGGATAGAACAAATGGCCCAGGTCCGAATATGTATTCAATGTATGATCAGGATGTCTTACTTCTGTTAGTCTTTGTTGTAAAAGAACTGCATGATGTATTGGAGTTTGTGAATCGTTCTTTCCATTCATTATCAAAATAGAGGTGTTGAAGGGAACTTTACTTATGATATCTAAATTAGGTGTAGCAGAGTATTGTGATTTAAGCCAAATAGGACATGGTTTGAGACCACACTTCTCACCTTGTGTCACAACTAATGCTGATCTGAGCTGGTCTGTTAATTTGGGTTTAAGTTCGTCATTAATACTTATGAATGTGTCGTTGTTTATATTATATTTGGGACTGAGTTGTTCGGCTGTTCCATTGATAGTAGAAACGTTTTGAGTGAGAGCTTGAGTCAGATTTATTGGAATAGAGTGGAAAACACGATCCTCCAATGCTTCCTGTATTGATATAAATCCATTGTGATTATGGTCTAGAACCTGTTGAGCGTAGAGTACTGGGAGGCTGACAGCTTGGTAGTATGCTTCTTCGTGATAGCCAAGGACCAATGGGCCCATCAATACGATATTATCTACCATATCCGGATTGTTGATTGCAATTCTTGTGACATACATAGTACCCTCGCTATGACCAATTAGAGTTACACTGTTAGAATCAACCTCTGGTTGCTGTATAAGAACCTCTAGCGCTTTCTCCGCATCGTTTTCTAGATCGTTAACAGTTGTATTCCCCCATACGTTGCTATCCAAAATTGTAAAATTTGCACCTATGCCCCTTTTGTCATACTGCAAAACTGCAAAGCCTCTTTCTGAAAGATATTGGGCTATATCAAAGAACGGTCTAGCAGGAGGATATATGATTGAGCCTGTCTCGTTATCGATGCGAACAGCGCCACCAGTTGCATTCATATCAATAGGTCCAGAGCCAGGAACAAGAAGAACAGCTGGAAAGGGGCCGTCCCCGTTAGCTGGAAGATTTAGCCTGGCATTAGTCTTTAAACCGTTACCCAAATCCATAACCATATTTCTATATTTTGTTGTCTGCACGTCTGATTGAGCATGAACTGATTGAACTGCACCACAAAATAACAACGATACGGAAAATATGGCAATTATTATAAACAATATTTTCATGTGACTGCAAAGCCTTCAACTAAGACGAATTACTTAAAGTTGTTGATTTGCTATCCCAAAGCGCATAAGGTAGTAACCAGAGTTCGTATTCGGTTCCCGCAAAATTATAGGGGTGAAGAGTTACTGCATAACGATCGATGTAGCATAAAGCAGTGGAAGAAATTCCATATCTGTTCGTCAATCCAAACTATAGCCGAGCAGCACTACTCTACCTAAAGTACTGGAGACAAGGAATGAACTCCTGTCCAGAAGGATATACGGGTGATTGCTATAGTAGAGATTATACTCAGATCGATTGTGATGAAATGCCAAGTCATTCTAGATGTGTTGGTTATGATGGTTTGGATGGTTTGATGTTCTGCGACCTAGATCCTGATGCTGATCCCTGTTATGATAGGGGAGATGACTCTTGTTTTAATGATGTTTCAATCACTATAGTTTATCGTATTCATTGTGCGTAGTTTTTCCTTACCCTTCCTATTATTTGGCGAAGTTCGTAGAGGACGTTTACAACAAGGACAGATATACCCATCATGAAATAGGTACACTTCACACCTTCTGCAGTACTTTATTCCACTACTATAATATCCAAAACTTGAACCAATTCTTGTACATATGTTACGACAAGGCATTACGAAGCACAATATAAAACGGTTTAAAAACCATAAAACTAATGTGATACCTATAAGTGAGGGGGAGTCTAATTCGTCTACTGCTGGCAAGTCTAAGTTTGAATTTATGCTCTCACATTCCCATAAACACTCTTGACTCAATGCACAATGATCTGCATATACCTGATCTAGGTAATCAAATTAGACTAATTTATAATAAATCGTTTACAGTTAGAATATAGATAATAATGAAACAAAACACACAAAGTAAAATAGAGTTTGGGATTGCTATTCCACAAGGATGGAGAGGAGGGGACCTACCCTTACAGCAAGAAAATAACCCAGTTAAGCAGTATGAATTCTCAAAATCTATATCAATCGCAGCTGATAATATAGGCTTTGATTCGATTTATGCATATGATCATTTGATCCCTTTTTCTGGACATGATCTAAATAAGAATATTTTTGAATGTCTTACTTTGCTATCTTCAATAATAACAATCACAAAAAGAATAAAGATAGGAGAGATAGTGACTTGTAATTCATATCGTAATCCATCGCTATTGGCAAAAATAATTTCTACCTTAGATGTCATTAGTAATGGGAGAGCAGAATTAGGAATAGGAGCAGGATGGTATGAGCGAGAATATGAAGCATATGGGTATGACTTTCCATCTCCTGCTATAAGAATTAGCCAGTTAGATGAAGCATTAACAATAATTAAAGCAATGTGGAGTAACGAAAGATCAGCATCCTTTGAAGGTAAATATTACAAGATAAAAGATGCGATATGCAATCCAAAACCAATTCAGAGGCCTCATCCCATTATTATGGTTGGAGGCTCTGGTGAAAAATATTTACTTAAAGTAGCAGCAAAACATGCAGACAGGTACAACCTTTTCTTTGGAACACCTAGTAAGATGAAAAGAAAAATGTCTATTTTGAAGGAATATTGCAAGTCTCTTGAAAGTAACATAGGAATGAATCATCACATAGATATTCAGTATTCTGTCGTATTACCATGTATTGTTAGAGATTCTGAGGAAGAAGTAACTCAGATTATTACACAATACAAAAGAAACGACAAGACTGTGGAGCAATATCTCAAAGATCTTGTTGGTGGTATCACAATCGGTGTTCCCGAAAGAATTCTAAAGGGGATTAATGAATATCTCGACATAGGTGTAACACATTTTATCTTTCAATTTATAGGGTTAGACGAGAAAGTATTGAAGCTTTTCTATTCCAAAGTAATTAGGAAAGTCTAGTAGTGGATAGTTATCCTAATTTTATCTTAATTGCAACAACAATCCTTGTCATCACACTTACAGTTTATTGGTTCGTTCAAGCAAAGTTTACAGATTACTGTGCCACAACCAGCACACGTATTGGTTCCTACAATACAGCCCCAATGTTTGCAATTATCCACATAAACAATAATGGCCTAGTATATAAAAACAATGACTATTGATCTTATATCTATATGCAGCTAATAATACAAGTAGACGAAGTGTAGATTTGCTACTTAGTACATTGACGTATAACCAAACTGAGCCAATTATTAATTGTGACATATTACGTGAAAGGCCATTTTTCTGTCGGCACGTGCTTATCTAAACGATGCATCCCTAGCCCAAATATGGGGAAGCGTCCTTACTTCCTCATTGGCATGTCCTTTTGCCTATCTCATCTTATTTATCACTCAGCTGATTATATTAAGCAAAAGTGGCGTGCTTATAATAACTAAAAATCTCGGGTTTGAAAAGAGTATATCAAGTCCGAAGGTACGAGCAAATCTCCAAATCAGAGTAATAATCGTTCATCAATTTCTCTTATTATCCAATCTTGGTAGCATTGTATTTTGGTTAGTATGTATATATCTGCCATTTTAATCCCTTCAAAGGAGTCATTCTGCAGACGTGGCTGCCTCTTCTGGGCCTCCTCCATCTGCTTGCCTCATCTTTGGAGAGCATATTTCATTTGTAATTTGTCTAAATCTGATATATAAAAGATAAATTATTGTAACTTCTTAAGCCAACTCATGGCAATAACACAGGGTGCAAGAATGTTGGTTCACAGATTCAAGGTGATGAAAGCTTGCTTATAACCCAAGGTATTGCCAGTGGTGATGTTACAGAGCACAGTGCGATCATATGGTCACGAGTCAATAAAGAAGCCCAAATGAATGTTGGATATGATGCAGATATCAATTTTTTCCATGCAAAATCCAAAACAGGCAATTTGGTAGAATTTGTTACCAAAGGCCAATGGCCAGTAGAAGATTAAGACTAACTGATTTGATTCAACTTGATGTGCCCCAAACATTCACTGATATAGTAGGAAGGCCGAAGAAGGATATTAGTTATGGATCAAATTATCTAGTAGACAATGAAACAAATTTTCAAATAACGACACAAATCACGCTCATTTAGTCATGCTATTACACCAAAAATCTTGACATAGCCTTATCATAAAAAGTTTGAGTCTGAGTCTGAGTGTATGTTCCAATAATAAAAACATGTAATAAATCAGTTGAAATATAATACTTCTGTTGGGCTAACTAATAAGGGCGCTAGATAAGCATCAATGAAACAATTCTCATTATAATATAATGCAAAAGGGAAGATCCAGGGAAAAAGCCCCATGATGCCTGCACGCAGATTAATAGCCTATCAGTTGGTGTCCATATATCTTATCTTATTACCAATGGGAACTTTAGAATATGTGGAGCTTGCTTAAATATAAGCTCATTTGTCCTTTTGACGTCAAAAGATATATCCATCCTCTCGACGGTAACATCTTTGAATCCTGAATCGATAAGAGAGTTCTTGAGCTATTATTATTCTCAGCCAATATACCGCCACCATGTTTTTCGATTATACTCCTAGAAATGAACAACCTCAAAAAAACTTTGTTAACCTTTTAATATTCAAAGACTTCTAGTCCAGTGGCAAACTAAAACTAAATGTAGCTCCCTCCCCTTTTCTATTATTCTCAGACCAGATTCTGCCGCCATGAGCATCTATGATACTTTTAGAGATATACAGACCTAAACCTGTGCCTCCTATTTCAGATTTTGAAGCAAACTTCGTAAATAGTCTAGGTAACATTTCTGAATCAATTCCAGTACCCATATCCTTCACAGAGACGACAACAATATTTTTGTCAGCTTCTTTTTTTCGTTCAGCAGAAATAAGAATGCTGCCTTCTTCTTCACTGAACTTAATTGCGTTACTAAGAAGATTGGAAACGACTTGTGATATCCTCCCTTTATCCCCTGTTGTGTTAATGTCATCATTAGAGTTAAATACTATTTTCTTGTGACTTTGTTGTCTTTCAATTAGACTCTTATGCTCCGAAACTACACTCAATATCAAATCATTTAGATTGAATTTCTGCGTCTTTAAATGAAGAGACCGGCTCTCAATTTTTGTTACATCAAGTATATCTTCGATGAGTTGCTGTAACCTTTCGGCATTTCTATTGATCACACGCAATAACTCCGAGTGTTCCCCACCCTTTTTCTCAGATAGAAGGACTTGAGACAAACCCAGTATTGGCTGCACTGGAGTTCGCAATTCGTGTGCGGCTATGTT
>Ga0075314_1000129_pt1 | contig 11185 bp, 9 predicted proteins | sample MayberryNE_Catta_6_FD_120055 | JGI IMG/M metagenome (GOLD analysis project Ga0075314, IMG submission 120055) | Natural and restored wetland microbial communities from the San Francisco Bay, California, USA, that impact long-term carbon... | ecosystem: Environmental > Terrestrial > Soil > Wetlands... | reverse complement strand
TCGCCGGGCGTGGCGAGCGCGTCACCGTGGCTCGCGCAGTCGCCGAGCGCGACGACGCGCCGCGGCTCGGGCATCGCCGCGTAGGCCGTCAGGAGCGGCTCTTTCATCCTCGTCGTCACGGGCCCCGTGACGAGCAGCACGTCGGCGTGGCGCGGGGACGCGACGACCCCGATGCCGAAGCGCTCGAGGTCGGTGTAGGGGCTCGTCACGAGGATCAACTCGTGCTCGCACCCGTTGCACGACCCGCAGTCGACGTGGCGAACGGCCAGGCTGCGGCCGCGGTCGGCTCGGGGGAGCGCGATCTCCCGGCGAAGGCGGCGGAGGTCTTTGAGGAGCGTCAGCATCAGCGGTCGGCGCAGGCGTAGCAGAGCTCGAAGCTCTTGTTGACGAGCGGAAAGTCGGGGAGCAGGTTCCCGGTCGCGGCGAAGGCCACGACCGGCCAGTTCGCGTAGGAGCCGGTACGAAGGTGGACCCGCGCCAGCCGGTCTCCGTCGCGCTCGACGACGCAGAGCGTGGCGCCCCGCGGGGACTCCACGCGGGACGTGCCGACCGGACGGTACGAGCCGCCGGGCTCCGCTTCGGTGGGGGTGAGGGGTGCCGTCAGGAGGTCCTCGAGCAGGTCGAACGACTGCACGAGCTCGAGCCAACGCTGCTGGTACCGCGCGCGAACGTCTCCCGTCGGCTGCTCCGGGACGACGGGAGCGAAGCCCTCGTACGCGAGGTGCGGGCTCGTGGCACGGACGTCGACGGCGACGCCTGCGGCCCTGGCGGCAGGCCCTGCTGCGCCAAGCCGCCGGGCGTCCTTGCCGCGGACGATCCCCACCCCGTGGAGTCGGTCCTGGAACGAGCGGTTGAAGGCGAGCTCCCGCCAGCCCGACGCCGCTTCTCCGCGGATCCCTCGAAGCTCGTCCCGGGCGAGCGCGGTCGTGTCGGAGTCGAGCGCGAGGTCGCTGCCGCCGACCCGGACGGTGTGGAAGAGGAAGCGGTGCCCGGTCAGCTGTGCGTTGAGCCGTCGGGCGCGCTCGGTCAGCCCTGCAAAGCGCTGCGCGCCCGCGGCGAGGCCCGTCCCCGCGCACACCGCGGAGATGTCGTTGAGATGGCTCCACACCCGCTCGAGCTCGAGGAGGATCGTCCGTGCCCGCGCGAGGGCCGCGGGCGGGACCAGGCCGAGGGCCTCCTCGACGGCCTGGGCGTAGGCAACGCCGTTCGTCACGGCGCACGCCGCGCAGGCTCGCGTGACCTGCCGTGCACCCTCGGTCAGCGTCGCGCCCTCCGCGGCTCGCTCGAGCCCGCGATGCTTGTAGAAGAGCCGCGCGTCGAGGTGCAGGATCTTCTCGCCGACGAGGTGGAACCGGAAGTGCCCCGACTCGATGACCCCCGCGTGGATCGGGCCGACGGCGACCTGGTAGGGATCCCGTCCCTGCACCGGAACGGTCCAGCGCGCCAGGTCGAGGTCGTGATCCACCAGCGGGCGCATCGGCTCGTGCCCCTCGAACCGCACGCCGTACAGGTCGTGGGCCTCCCGCTCGTCCCAGCCCGCCGCGGGGACGAGGTCGACGATCGACGGGACGGCTCCCTCGACGACGTCCACGGTCTCGAACGTGACGGCACCGTCCTCGCTCGCAAGCGCGACGCGCACCGGGCCTCCCCGGGCGACCGCGTACAGACCCGCGAAGGACGACCCCTCGGCCAGCGCGGACTCGACGCGATCGCGATACGTCGTCACGAGGTCTCCAGCAGCGCATCGACGATGTCGGACCCCGGCAGCCACGGCGCCGCGGCGGTCAGTGCGAGCAGGGCCACGGTGGCCACCGCGGTGAGAGCGATCACGGTGCGCAGGCCGACCGGCGAGCCGGGCGCGCGCCGGTGTGTCCGTCCCGCGATCGTCTCCAGCAGGGCGTGCCCCAGCCCGAGGAAGCCGAGTGCGAGCAGCGCTGCAGCCGCAGCCGCCTCCCACGTACGGCCCGCCTGGAAGCCGCCCGCGATGATGAGCACCTCGCTCGTGAAGAGCGGCGACGGGGGTAGTCCCGCGAGGGTGCCGAGCGAGATCCCCAGCGATGCGCCGAGCGCGGGCGACGTCCGGCCGATCCCCGTCGCGGGGCGGCTCGCCGCCGACGGGGCGTGCGAGAGCAGAGGCGTCGCTGCGTAGAACCCGAGTGCCTTCGCGAGAGCGTGGCCGACGACGTGTACGACGACCCCGGCCATGGCCAGCGGCGTCGCGAACGCCAGGCCGAGGGCGAGCACGCCCATGTGCTCGAGGCTCGAGTAGGCCAGGAGGCGCTTCCAGGCGAGCGCGCGCCAGAGGAACGGGATCGCGAAGGCGAGCGAGACCAGCCCGAAGGCGACGAGGAGCGAGGCGGCGAGGTTCTCGCCGACTGCGGGTGCGAGCGCCCGGTCGGAGCGCCACGCGACGACGAGCACCGCGGGCAGGAGCGCGCCCGAGAGCAGCGCGGACACCGGGGGCGGCGCCTCGGAGTGTGCGTCCGGGAGCCAGTTGTGCACGGGTGCCCAGCCGACCTTCGCGGCCAACCCGGCCAGCAGGAGCACGAACGCCACGGTGAGCCGCTCGGAGTCGCCGTCGATCGAGGCGAGCGAGCTCCACGAGAGCCCGCCGAGCCCGCCGCTCACGCTCGGCGCGAGGAGCACGATCCCGAGGAGCGCGACGCCGAGCCCGAGCGAGGTGAGCACGAGGTACTTCCAGCCGGCCTCGAGCGCACGTGCCTTGCCGCTGAACCCGACGAGGAGCGCGGAGGCTGCGGTCGTCGCCTCGATGAGGAGCCACGCGACGCCGAGGTTGCCGGCGAGCGGCACCGCCGCGAGCACCGCCCAGAACGCGAGGAACGCGCCCCAGTAGAGCCGCGGGCCGCGCTCCGGGCGGACGAGCCCGGTCTCGGCGGATCCCAGGTAGGCGATCGACGTGATCGCGCTCGCGAGCCCGACGACGCCGACGACGCCGACGAAGAGCCCGGCTGCAGCGTCGACGACCAGCCAGTCGCCCGTGACCGGGTCGTCCGCCCGTGCGAGAGCCACCGCCGCGAGCGCGCCCGCGACGAGCGCCGACACACAGGCCGACGCCAGGCCCACGGGCGAGACCGCCCTACGTGGGGCGACGCACACGAAGATCGCGGCCAGCGCGGGAGCGAGCGGCACGGACAGCGCGAGCCACTCGCGGCTAGTCACGGAGGCTCCTGAGCGCAGCCGTGTCTCCTGCGCCGAACAGCCCGAAGATCCGCTGGTGGAAGACGACCGCGACGATGCTCACGAGCATCAGGTCGAAGGCGACGCCGAGCTCGACGGCGACGGACGACTCGCCGGGCAGCTCGAGCGCGGCGAGCGCGAGGCCGTTCTCCACGAGCACGAGCCCGAGGATCTGGAGGAGGGTTGCACGGCGAAGGCCCGCGGTCGCGATCCCGAATGCGACAAGCGTGAGCACGGCGCGCTCGGCGTCGCGGGACTCGAGGCCGATGTCCGGGATCAGCCACACGAGCGCGAGCGCGAACACCACCGCGAGCCCGGCGCGCAGGAGCGGAGGCACACGGGCATGCACCGGCGCCCGCTCGCGCGTCCGGGCGACGACGCCCGCGAACAGCGCCGCGAGGATCACGGCGCGCGTCGCGAGCGCCCCTCCGGCGAGAACGTCGTCCGCGGTCTCCGCCTCGTACAGGGCGGCGACCGCGAGCACGAGCGCCTGCGCCGTGACGACGGCGACGACCACCGACCGCCGCCGAACGACGACGACGGCCAGCCCCGAGGCGACGAGCGCCCAGAGGACGAATCCCGTCATGCGATGTCCACGAGCCGCGTGAGGACGCCGAGCAGCCCTGCCGCGGCCCCGACGGCGAGCAGGCGCGGCGCGAGGAGGATGCGCATCTTCGCGACCAGGGTCTCGGTGAGCGCCAGCGCCGCGGCGAGGACGACCAGCACGACCGGCAGCAGCGCGAGCTGGAGCCAGGGGCTCTCTGCATGCGGAGCGAAGACCTGGGCTGCGAGCACGAGCACGATCCAGTGCCGGGCGGCCGCGCTCCAGTGCAGCAACGCGAGGTCGCGGCCGCCGTACTCGAGCACCGGGCCCTCGTGGATCATCGTCAGCTCGAGGTGCGTGTCGGGGTTGTCGAACGGCTGGCGGCCGGTCTCGGCGACGACGACGAGCGCGAAGCCGACCGCCCCCAGGGCGAGGCCGGGCGACGTCCACGCCGCGGTTCCGGAGGTGCCGGCGATGATCCCGGCGAGGTCGGTCGTGCCCGCGGCCAGGGCTGCGACGGCGAGCGACAGGACGAGCGTCGCCTCGACGAAGACGGCGAGCGTGAGGTCACGGCTTGCCCCCATGAGCGCGAATCCGTTCTCCGTGTCCCAGGCGGCGGCACCGAGGGCGAAGCGGGCGAGAGCGAGCAGGCCGCCCAGCGCGAGCATGCTGTGCCCGACGCCGAGGTCGGGAGCGGAGCTGGCCGCGGGCACGAGCGCCACTGCAGCCACGAGCGCCGCGGCAGCCACGGACGGTGCCACCCGGTAGACGAGCGTCGCCCCCTCGACGTCGATCGCGCTCTTCGACCAGAGGCGCCGGAGCTCCCGGTATGGCTGGACGGGCGACGGGCCCCTTCGTCCCTGGAGCCGGGCCTTCCAGTGCTGCACCAGCCCGGGGAGGAGCGGTGCCAGCAGGACTCCACCGAGGATCTGGACGACGGCCGCCGACGCGGACTCGGCACTCATCCGATCACCCCCGTCCGGACGGCTGCGAGGAGGAGCAACACGAGGGCGACCAGGTAGGCGACGTAGGCGGTGAGGCTCCCGCTCTGCAGACGGCGCGCGTGCCTGGCCGCCGCCAGCCCGACCCGCGTCACCGGCCGGTAGACGGCGCTGTCGAACAGGTGTGGAACGTGCCCCTCGTAGCGAACCTCCTGGAGGACGCCACCCCGCACCGACGAGGTGATCTCGCGCTGCGGGCGGAGCGCACCTTCGAGGACGAGGCGAAGCGGTTTCGTGAAGCCCGCGCTCGTCCAGCCGAGCTCGGGCTCGACGAGCTGCCCGCACGCCCAGGTCGGAACCGGTGCCGCGCGTCTCCGGCCGCGTGCGGCGACGAGGAGAGCCGTCCCGAGGACGAGGAAGAGGAAGATGCCGGGCGTCGGGAGCGCGTCGCTCCAGGGCACCTCGAGCGCTCTCGTGGGCGCGTCGTCGACGGGCCACGGCGCGAGCCCCGCGAGCGGCCCGGTCAGGAGGCCTGGGAGGATTCCCAGAGCGACGCACGCGACGGCGAGGAACGCGACCGCACCGCGCATCGGGAGCGGTGCGTCGACGGCCGTGGCGACGCGGCCTCGACGGGGCCGGCCGAGCAGGACGAGCCCGACCACCTTCACGAAACAGAGGGCGGCCAGAGCGGCGGTCGCGGCGAGCGCGCCGAGCGCGACGGTCCCGGCGAGCCCTGCACCCACGCCTGCGTTCGCGGGCACCGCGAGGAGCACCTGCAACGTCAGCCATTCCGAGGCGAAGCCGTTCAGCGGGGGAAGGCCCGCGATCGCCATCGCGCCGACGAGGAAGGCGCCGCCCGTCCACGGCATTCGGCCGAGGAGCCCTCCCAGGCGATCGATCTCGAGCGAGCCCGCCGCGCGCTCGAATGCTCCCGCGCCGAGGAAGAGAAGGCTCTTGAAGACCGCGTGGTTGAGCGTGTGCAGCAGGGCGGCCGCGAGTGCGAGGGCGGCCCACTGCTCCTCTCCCTGGCCGCGCAGCACGAGGCACGCCCCGAGGCCGAGCACGATGATGCCGACGTTCTCGATCGAGTGGAACGCGAGCAGGCGCTTGAGCTCGTGCTGGAAGATCGCGTAGACGACGCCCACGACAGCGGACACGGCCCCGGCTGCGAGGACGACCACCCCGATCCAGTCGGGGGTCTCGCCCAGCCACTCGACGAGGACCCGGACCAGGCCGTAGATCCCGATCTTGATCATCACGCCGCTCATCAGCGCCGAGACGTGGCCGGGGGCGATCGGGTGAGCCCGTGGGAGCCACGCGTGGAGCGGCACGAGCCCCGCCTTGGTCCCCATGCCGACGATGGCGGCGCACGCGATCGCGATCTGCGTCGTGGAGCCGGCCTCGAGCCCGCCTCCGCCCCCGAAGGCTCCTGCGTCGGCGAGGAGCAGCACCGCGATCCACGTGCCCACGCCCATGAGATGGGTGATGGCGATGTACGCGTACACGGCGTCCCGCGCCGCCCGGTCGTGCCGCCCCACGAGGATGATCGCCGCGGGCACGAGCGTCATGAGCTCCCAGCCGGCGAGAAAGGTCAGCGGATCGCGTGCGCAGAGAACGAGAGCGAGCACGAGCACGAAGACACCCGTGAGCGCAGCCGTGACGCGCCCTCGTGCGTCCGGCACCAGGTAGCGAGCGGCGAAGACCGTTGCGGGAGCGGCCACGACACCGAGCACTCCGAGGAAGTAGCCCGTGAGCGGATCGACCCCCAGCCGCGGCTCGAGCGCGCTCGTGAACACGGCGCCGAGGTCGCCGCCAGAGGCGAAGACGGCGAAGCCGGCCACGGCGGCGAGCGATGCGCCGACGGCCTGTACGCCCAGCCCCGTGGTGAAGGTTCGGCGCCCCGCCGAGAGACCGCTCCCGGCAGCGATCAGCGCGAGCCCGACGACGAGAAGCGCTCCGGTCACGACGCCTCGCCGTCCTCGGCCGCGGCGAGCGTCGAGCTACGGGTCACCCGTGAACCCTATCCGGGCCGGTGCCTCGCGCTCCGGTGGCACCGATCCCCCGAAGGTCCCCTCCCCCGCACGGTGGTCCGTCTTCAAGGTCGCTCGTCGGTCCGCCGATATCCCAGTCGTGGCGGGCGGGCCGACGATCGCGCACATCCTCCTGGACGGGCTCCGTCAGCGCCTGCGCGCGGAGCGTGGCTGCACTGCCATCGAGCTTGCGATCGGCGCCGCCGTCGAGCCGGGACGCGAGGCCCGGGCGTGGGCGCTCGTCGCCCTCGCCGCGCGCCTGCGCGCGGACGGCAGCCGCGAGCTCGCCCGCATCGCCATCGACGCCGCGGTGGCGCTCGACGCGGGCGCGGGGCCGACGCGGGCTGCGTACACCTGCGCCGTCGCGATCCACGCCGACGAGGGCGACCTCCGCTCAGCGGTGAAGCTGGGCGAGGAGCTGATGGAGGAGGGGCACAACGCGTCGCTCCTGCAGGCGATGTCGCGCGTCTACTGGGATCTCTGGAAAGACACCGAGGACGCCGTCTGGCTCCGCGGTTGGCGTCGCGTCAACGGGCTGCTCGAAGGCTCGGACGCGCAGGTCGCGTAGCCGCTTACGGCTCGACGCCCAGCTCCTGCCAACGGCGATAGCGGACGGCCCTCCGGGCGGTGCGCTCGTCGACTCCACGCTCGATCAGGTCTTGCCGGATCTCCCCCTCCTGCGCCATCCGCAGGAAGAGCCAGGCGATGGCGACGATGGTGACGAGCGAGCCCTCGAGCATCATGATCGAGCCGGCGAGGCTCTGGTCCGCGCTCGGCGAGAGGCCGAGGTAGTCGTCGCCCGTCTCGTACACGTCGTAGAAGGGCCCGCCGCCCCAGATGAAGACGTTGCCGATCAGCGTGCCGACGAGGCGGACGCCGACGATGTACGCGAGCTTCGCACCCGTGCCGAACCACTCGGGCGCGGGGAGCGTCTCGAGCACCGGCAGCCAGAGGACGATCCCGGCGCTGAAGAACGCCGCATGCTCGAGCGCGTGCACTGCGCTCGACTCGACCGCGCCCTCGTAGAAGAGCGGGAGGTGCCAGAGCGCGAGGTTCGCGGCCCAGATCGGGAGCGCGACGAACGGGTTCGCGAGCACGCGCAGGCGCACGACTCCGGGGAGCGCGAGCAGCGGTCGGAGCAACGGGCCGGTCAGGCCGGCGAGCAGGCAGAGCGGGGCGAGGTCGCCGAGCAGCAGGTGCTGGACCATGTGGAACGAGAAGAGCTCCTCTTCCCCGATCTCCGAGATCGGCGACGCGACCGCGACGAAGAGGAGCGCGATCCCGAGCGAGAAGAGGGCGATCCGCCAGCCGGGCACGGGCTGCCCGCGGCGGGCGAGCGTTCGTGCTCGCATCGCATAGGCGATCGCGACGAGGACGATGGGTGCGAGCTGCAGCGGCTCGAACGTCCAGCTCGTCAGGAGGGACGGCTCGTCCACCAGCGCTCACCGTACCGCCTCCGATGAGCGACGAAGCCCGCCTCGAAGAGACGGGCTTCGCGGGGTTGGGGAAGGTACCTCCCCAGGGTCGACCAGCGGTCGGACGGACCCGGAGGCGACGTAGACTCGGGGCGTGGGCGCCGGGAAGCAGACGTACGCGGCCGCGGGGGTCTCGATCGACAAAGCGGGCGCCGTCGTCGAGCGGCTGCGTGCCGCGGTCGAGTCGACCGGTGCCACGGCGTTCGGCGCGTTCGCGGGGTTGCATCCGCTCGGCGATGGCCGGCTGCTCGCCGCCTCGACCGACTCGGTCGGCACGAAGCTCGTCCTCGCCCGCGAGCGCGGGGCGCTGCGGGCCTGCGGGGCCGACCTCGCCGCACACTGCATCAACGACGTGATCACGACGGGAGCCGACCCGCTCCTGCTCCTCGACTACGTGGCCGCGAACCGGATCGAGCTCGAGCAGGTCGCCGAGCTGGTCGAGGGCGCGGCCGAGGTCTGCCGCGCCGCTGGTGTCGCGCTCGTCGGCGGGGAGACCGCCGAGCTGCCAGGGATCTACCGCGAGGACGAGCTCGACTTCGCGGGGACGTGCGTCGGGATCGTCTCGGACGAAAGTGTGATTGACGGTTCAATCGTCGGCGAGGGCGACGTCGTCGTGGGCTTCGCCTCGGCTGGCGCGCACGCGAACGGCTTCACGCTCGTCCGCAGCGTGCTCGAGGCCGAGGACTACCGCGGAGACGACCTGCTGGCGCCGACGCGGCTGTACCTCGACCACGTGCGGCGCCTGCGCGACCGGGCGCACGCCTTCGCGCACGTCACGGGCGGCGGGATCCTCGGCAATCTCTCCCGCGTGCTCCCCGAGGGGCTCGTCGCGGAGCTCGACTGGGACGCCTGGGAGCGGCCGCCCGTCTTTCATTGGCTCGCGCGCCACGTCGACGAGGACGAGCTCCGGCGGGTCTTCAACCTCGGCATCGGGTACGTCGCGGTCGTGGCCGACGGGAGCGACGAGCCTGTGATCGGACGGATCGTGCGCGCGTGATCGGCGTGCTCGTGAGTGGGGAGGGCACGAATCTGCAGGCGCTCCTCGACGAGGGCCTGCCCGTCGTCGCCGTGGCGTCGAACCGGCCGAACGTGCACGGGCTGGTGCGCGCGCAGCGAGCCGGCGCGCCGACCGCGGTGTTCGCGCTCGACGACTTCCCCGACCGCGAGACGCGCGACGAGGCGATGGCTGACTGGCTGGTCAGTCAGCAGGTCCGCCTCGTCGTCTGCGCCGGCTACATGCACCTGCTCACGCCCGCCTTCCTCGGCCGCTTCCCGGGCCGCGTCGTGAACGTCCATCCGGCGCCGCTGCCGGCCTTTCCCGGCGCGCACCCGCTCGAGGACGTGCTCGCGGCCGGGGCGCCCGAGGCAGCGGCGACGGTCCACTTCGTCGACGAGGGCGTCGACACCGGCCCGGTGATCGCGAGCGAAGCGGTGCCCGTGCTCACGGGCGACACGGTCGAGAGCCTGCGCGAGCGCGTGCACGCCGTCGAGCACCGGTTGCTGCCGAGGGTGGTGCGAGAGCTGTGCGCGCGCTGATCTCCGTCTACGACAAGCGCGGCCTCGCGGCGTTCGCGAGCGGGCTCGCGGAGCTCGGGTTCGAGCTCGTCGCCAGCGGCGGAACCGCCTCCGCGCTCGAGATCGAGGGCCTCGACGTGACCCCGGTCGAGGAGGTGACCGCGTTTCCGGAGCTGCTCGGCGGGCGCGTCAAGACCCTGCATCCCCGCATCCACGCGGGGATCCTCGCCCGGCGCGAGGTACCGGAGGACGCGCGGCAGCTCGAGGAGCAGGGGATCGAGGTCTTCGACGTCGTGTGCGTGAACCTCTATCCCTTCGAGGCGGTCTCGGGACGCCCCGGCGTGGAGGAGGACGAGGTGCTGGAGACGATCGACATCGGCGGGCCGGCGATGCTGCGTGCGGCGGCAAAGAGCCATCCCCACGTAGTCCCCGTCTGCCGACCCGAGGACTACGACGCCGTCCTCGAGGAGCTCCGAGCGGGCGGAGGGACGGTTGCGGCGGAGACGCGCAGGCGCCTCGCCGGGGTCGCGTTCTCGCGAACCGCGGCCTACGAGTCGGCGATCGCAAGCTGGTTCCAGCGCGGCGAGAGCTTCCCGGCGACGTTCGTCCCCGCGTTCGACCGCACGCTCGAGCTCGCGTACGGGGAGAACCCGCATCAGCAGGCCGCCTACTACGCCGAGCGTGGCGCCCGCTCGCACCTGCTCGGGCTCGTCGAGCACGTGCATGGCAAGCCGCTCTCGTTCAACAACCTCAACGACCTGTCCGCGGCGCGCCTGCTCGTCCGCGAGCTCGAGGGCCCGGCCTGCGTGATCGTGAAGCACGCGAACCCCTGCGGCGTCGCGGTCGCCGAGACGGTCGACGAGGCGTATGCGCGGGCGCTCGCCGCAGATCCGGTCTCGGCCTACGGCGGCGTCGTCGTCGTCAACCGGGCGGTGGCAGAGCCGCTCGGAGAGGCGCTCGCCGAGCAGTTCGTCGAAGTGCTCTTCGCCCCCGGCTACGACGAACGGGCGCTCGCAGCGCTCGCGCAGAAGGCCTCGACCCGAATCCTTCGCCACACCGAGCAGCGGGCACCCGACGAGGTGGAGCGCGACTACCGCCGAGTCCTCGGCGGGCTGCTCGTCCAGGAGCGCGACCCGAAGGTCGAGGGTCGCGAGGGGATGGAGGTCGTGTGCGGCGAGGTCTCCGAGGGACAGTGGGCCGACCTCCTGTTCGCGTGGCGCGTCGTCAAGCACGTCACCTCGAACGCGATCGTCATCGCGCGCGACGGGCAGACGCTCGGCATCGGCGCCGGCCAGATGAGCCGCGTCGACGCGGTCCGGATCGCGGTCGCGAAGGCGCGCGAGCTCGGGCACGCGCTCGAGGAGCTTCGCGAGCTGGCCCGCGGGATCCACCCCGCCGTGCTCACCGCGAGAGGCCTCGGCCCTGCGCTCGAGTCGCTCGCCTCGCGGATGTCGATCCCGGTCGACGTGCAGCACCCGGACG
>Ga0075314_1000128_pt1 | contig 11210 bp, 9 predicted proteins | sample MayberryNE_Catta_6_FD_120055 | JGI IMG/M metagenome (GOLD analysis project Ga0075314, IMG submission 120055) | Natural and restored wetland microbial communities from the San Francisco Bay, California, USA, that impact long-term carbon... | ecosystem: Environmental > Terrestrial > Soil > Wetlands... | reverse complement strand
TGACCCAATGGCGAACCTGGACACCACCGTTGCGCGTGAAGACGTGCCCCCTGATCCTCTCTGCCACGTCGTCGCGATCGTCGTCGGGCATGACCAGGGAATCGAGTGTGAGCGCTTCGTTCCTGACCAGGGCGGTGACGAAGGCGCCGCCTGAGGTGCCGACGACCACGTCGGCCTGATCCGGATCCCAGCCGGTGGCGAGACGAATCGACATCAGGGCGGCCATCTCATACGCCGCACCGGTGATCCCCCCACCGCCGAGCACCAGTCCTACCCTGCTCACGTCTACACCATACGTCAGTTGCCGGGTCTTTCTACGGGGCCAGCGCCCCATTCAACCGAATGAACGTCCACACCCCGAACAGCGGGTGTCCTCCTCATAGGTTGGCCCATAACACCATGGGCAGGGCAGGTCGTCGCCTCGCTCGTCCCGTGGAACAACCAACCGGGGATCTATCCGGTATTGATGGTTGCCCCGTATCCCCTTCGCCAGGGCGAACAGACCTGTCGTCGCGGTGACCGCGACCAATGCTTCCAACACGTCCGTCCTCCTTGTGTCAGCCGTATGAGGCTAAGAGAGGAGGTCGCGAAAACCGTGGATTTGGAAGCGTCCGGCAGCGTTCGAACCCGACTCGGCGCTGGGCGGGGGTCTGAGGGCCCCTCACGCGTCACGTCCCGAGGACGGCCTCGGTCAAGTCGTCGACGAGATAGCCAAGATCGCCGAGCCGACCCTCCCGGACCTCGGCCGCCTCAAGCATCATCATGGCGGCGTGATAGGCCACCCAAGGCCGATAGCGGCTCTCGGGGAGCTCTGCACCGTATCCGCTGCGGAATGCTGCGGAAGCGTCTTCTCCGATTCGGGCGGCCAGCCGCCACACGGCCAGCGTCAGGTCCCATTCGGGCGGAGCCAGGGTGGCCCATTCCCAGTCGACGATGGTGATCGTCCCCTCCTCGTTGATGATGAACTTCGAGAGCGTGGGTTTGGTGTGGGCAGGCGCGGGGGCAGTGGCCATGGGTGGCTCCAGTTCGAGCGCCTTGTCGAGCACCGCCTGATCCATCCCGAACCGGCGGCGGTATCGCCCCAGGCGCTCGATCGTGGATCTGTAGTGGCTGAGCACGTAGTCGGAATCGATGCCAGCAGCCAGGTTCGTGATGTGGGCGTTCGACGTGTGGATGTCGTGCAAGGCCGCCCCGGAGGCTTCTATCGAAGCGAGGTTCTTGGGGAGATTGGCCAGGTTCCAGTGCCCTCCGTCGTTCATCTCGAGCCAGGCCATCTCGCCCTCGGTCCCGTGGTTGATGATCCGCGGTACCGACGGAATTGCGGCCAGTGCCTCGAGGGCGTGTCGCTCGCGGCGTTCCCGTGACGACACCGGGTACACCTTCACGATCGTGCTCTGCTCGCCGTCGATCACCCGGAAGACCTTGTTGGCTCCCGAGGACAACTCTCGAACCAACGCGTCCGGGTGAAGCTTTGTCACGAGCTCTCTGGCATCCATGCGCTGTTCTTCCCCCTGTCACGGGTGACTGGTGACCGGCTCGGTTGCGTCTTCGAGCCAGTTAGCCTTCTGTGCCCGCCCCAGGCTAGCGAGATAACACCGTGTCACTAGAGCTTCGTTATCCCGACGGAACTGTGTACGAACACCCAGACGGTGTCACCGGTCTCCAGGTCGCGGAGTCAATTGGGCCTGGTCTTGCCCGGTCCGCAGTGGCGGTCAAGTTCAACGGAGAGCTTCGAGATTTGAGCCGTCCGCTGGATCAATCGGGTGATTTCGCTGTCATCACGCTCGAAAGCGAAGAAGGTCTGGACGTCCTCCGCCACTCCTCGGCCCACGTGCTCGCCCAGGCCGTCCTCGGCCTTTTCGAGGGCTCCACTTTCGCCATCGGGCCTGCGATAGAGGACGGCTTCTATTACGACTTCAAGGTCGACGTGCCTTTCACGCCGGACGATCTCGAGCGCATCGAGGCGCGGATGAAGGAGATCATCTCCGAGGATCAGCCATTCGAGCGAGAAGCTCTTTCCAGGGCCGATGCTCTAGCCATGTTCGCTGCACACCCGTTCAAGACCGAGATCATCGAGAGTGTGGAGCCGAGCGAGGTGACGCCTGGTGAGGACGTCACCGTGTACCGGAACCTCGACTTCGTCGACTTGTGCCGTGGCCCGCATCTTCCTTCGACCGGCCGGATCCCATCGGTGAAGCTGCTTCGGAGCTCAGGCGCCTACTGGCGGGGTGACGAGAAGCGAGACCAGTTGCAGCGGATCTACGGCACAGCCTGGCCCTCGGCTAAGCACCTGGACGCCTACCTGACCCAGTTGGAAGAAGCTGAGAAGCGTGACCATCGCCGGCTGGGCGCCGAGCTCGACTTGTTCAGCTTCCCACCCGAGCTGGGCTCGGGACTTGTGGTGTGGCATCCGAAGGGAGGCATGCTCCGCAAGCTGGTCGAAGACCACAGCCGCGAGCTGCATCAGCGCTTCGGTTTCGACTTCGTCTTCACCCCCCATCTGGCCAAGTCCGACTTGTGGTGGACCTCAGGTCATCTCGACTACTACGCCGATTTCATGTTCCCGGGCATCGAGCTCGACAACGACCAGGAATACCGCGTCAAGCCCATGAACTGCCCGTTCCACATCCTGGTGTACAGGAGCAGAGCTAGGTCATATCGCGATCTGCCCGTCCGACTCTCCGAGCTCGGCGCCGTGTATCGCTACGAGAAGTCGGGGGTGGTCCACGGTCTGCTTCGTGCCCGCGGGTTCACCCAGGACGACTCTCACACGTTCTGCACCGGCGACCAGCTCGGTTCCGAGCTCGCTCTCCATCTCGATTTCGTGCTGACCTGGCTCCGGGATGCCGGCTTCACCGAGTTCGAGGCCGACCTGAGCACCCAGCCCGACAAGGCCCCACCCGGAGAGCAGGATCGATGGGACTTCGCCGAGAAGACTTTGGCCAAGGCATTGGAGGACTCGGGGGTCAACTTCCGGATCGCCCCTGGAGAGGGGGCCTTCTACGGCCCGAAGATCGACATGCACGTCAAAGACGCAATCGGTCGTCGGTGGCAGCTCTCCACCATCCAGCTCGACTTGATCCTTCCCGAGCGATTTGGCCTGGAGTACACCGCCGCAGGCAATGTGTCCGAGCGCCCCTACATGATCCACTGCGCAAAGGCTGGGTCGCTGGAGCGGTTCTTGGGGGTCCTCATCGAGCATCACGCCGGCGCATTCCCGATGTGGCTGGCGCCTGTCCAGACGTCGGTCGTACCGGTGGCCGACCGTCACCATGACTACGCAAATCAGGTCGCGGAGCGGCTCCGGGATGCGGGTCTTCGCGTGGAGGTCGACACATCGGACGACACCGTCGGCGAGAAGATCCGGAAAGCCCTCACTCACAAGCATCCTGCGGTCATCGTCGTCGGCGACGATGATGTGACCGGGTCCACCGTAGGTCTCAGGCTCTATGGTGAGGAGCGGGACACGCGGGGAGTGCCGCTGATCGAAGCGACCAATCGTCTCGCCACCATGGCTGCCAAACCTGGGGGGCGACTTACAGACCCCCGCCCGATAAAATCTGGGGGGCGACCCCCAGACCCCGGCAACGGGGCATGACCGACTCTGGGGAGCCGCGAGTCGACCGGTCCGGGATCCACATCGAGCGGGACCTGGCCGATTCGCTCGCGATCGAGGAGGATCTCGACTCGAACGTCGAGGCTCCCTACCGGTTCCCATCGCCGACTCGGCGGCGGATCGCGGGGTGGGTTTTCGTGGTTGCCGCGGTCCTCGCCATGTTGGTGATCGACGGGGGCTGGTTGCCCGCCATCGGGCTCTTCGGCCTTGCCGCCTGGAACTTCGCCTCGGCCTGGCCGTTGGCGGTCGACGAGGCCCGGGCCTTGTCTATCGCCGCCGCCGCGGTCGGTTTCCCGGTCGGTCATGCATCGGCTGCGGTCACCTTTCGCGGCATTCGCTCACGGCCACGCTGGAGTGTCGTTCTCTACTCGGCATCTGAGCCGCCGGATCAGCGAGCATTGGTGATCGTCGATGCGGTCTCTGGCGAGATCGCCGAGGAGCCATACGTCGAACCAGTGGAAGAGGTCTAGGACCTGTCCTCGATGGCGACGTAGGGCCGGCGCTCTGGCCCGATGTAGACCTGGGTAGGGCGGAAGATCCTCGTTGTCGGGTCGGCGAGCAGCTCCCGCCACTGGGAGATCCACCCGGGCAGCCGACCCAGTGCGAACAGCACGGTGAACATGTCGGTGGGGAACCCGATCGCCCGGTAGATGATCCCCGAGTAGAAGTCGACGTTGGGATAGAGCTTGCGCTCCACGAAGTAGTCATCCGACAGAGCGACTTCTTCGAGTTGCATGGCGACGTCGAGGAGTGGATCATCGTCGATGCCCAGAGCATCGAGCACGTCGTCGGCGGCCCGTTTGATGATTCGGGCCCTCGGGTCGAAGTTCTTGTAGACGCGGTGCCCAAATCCCATCAGCCGGAACGGATCGTCCTTGTCCTTCGCCCTGGCTACGAACGGCGCCACGTCGCCACCGGCAACCACGATCTGCTCGAGCATCTCGAGGACCTCCTGGTTGGCACCGCCGTGAAGCGGGCCGGAAAGGGCATGGATCCCGGCAGCCACCGAGCTGAACATGTTGGCCTGGCTCGATCCGACAAGACGCACGGCGGAGGTCGAGCAATTCTGCCCATGATCGGCGTGGAGTACCAAGAGCATGTTGAGGGCGCGCCCCACCACAGGGTCGGCGGTGTATGGCTCCGCCGGAACCGAGAACATGAGGTGCAGGAAGTTGGACAGGTAGTCGAGGTCGTTCTGCGGATAGATGTACGGCTGGTGGACCGAGTACTTGTAGGACCACGCGATCATCGTCGGCGTCTTGGCGATCAGTCGTCTGGCGCTTATGTCGACCGCCTCCTCGTCATGAGGGTCGAGGGCGTCGGGGTAGTAGGTGGCGAGAGCCGACGTCGCCGACGCCAGGATCTGCATCGGATGGGCACGGTGGGGAAATGCCTCGAACAGGTGCTTCATGTCTTCCCGCAGCAGGGTGTGGAGCGAGATCGACTCCTCGTAGGCCTCGAGCTCGGCTTTGGTCGGGAGCTCCCCGTATTGGAGGAGATAGACAACTTCGAGGAATGTCGCTTGCTCGGCGAGCTCCTCGATCAGATAGCCCCGGTAGTGGAGGACACCTTCGTCGCCACCGACGTAGGAGACCGCCGAGACGCTCTCGGCGGTGTTGGCGAAGCCACGATCGATGGTCGTCAGGCCCAGGTCTCGTCTCAGATTGCCGATATCCGCCGCGACCTGGCCCTCGACGCTCTCGATCACGTCGAAACGGGACTCTTTGTCACGAAATCGGATTACGGCGTCGGCCATACCAGTCCTTTCCCAAGACCCATTCAGTCCTCCGCGGCTCGGGCCGCGGCGATCACCTGTTGCGCCTCCTGGTGCGGCACCTCGGCGTAGTGATCGAACTCGACGTCGAAGCTTCCTCTGCCCGACGTCAATGATCGCAGGTCCGCCGCATACTGCTGTATCTCGGCCATGGGCACTTCGGCGACCACGGAGCGGAGCATGCCGTCGCCCTCCATCCCGAGCACTCGCCCACGCTTTGAGTTGATGTCTCCCATCACGTCTCCCAGGTGGTCCTCGGGCACGGTGATTGTCACTTTCATCACCGGCTCGAGCAAGATCGGCTTGAGGTCCGGGGTCGCGGCTCTGAGTGCCTGGATGCCCGCCATACGGAAGGACATCTCGTCGGAGTCGACTGCGTGGTACTTCCCGTCGTAGACCTCGGCCGAAATATCGATCACGGGGTAGCCGGCGAGGATCCCGCGAGTCAGGGCCTCCTGGATGCCCTTGTCGACGGCCGGGATGAACTGCCTGGGGATGGATCCGCCCTTGATGGAGTCGATGTATTCGTAGCCCGAGCCCCTGGGCAGCGGGGCGAACTTGACGAAGGCGACCCCGAACTGACCGCGACCCCCCGATTGCTTCTTGTGCTTGCCCTCGGCCTGAGCGCTGGTGGTGATGGTCTCCCGGTAGGGGATGATGGGGAGCGCGGTGTCGACCTCGACACCGAATTTCCGGTGGATGCGGGCCACGGTGACGTCGAGATGGGTGTCACCCAGACCGGCGAGGATGGTCTCGCCGGTGTCAGCACGTCGCTCGACCCGGACGGTCGGATCTTCTTCCTCGATTCGATGAAGGGCGGTCGACAGCTTCTCCTCGTCGTGGTGAGAACGAGGGGTGATCGCCACCTCGGCGACAGGACGGGGATAGGAGACCGGGGCGATCGTGATGTTGCTGCCACTGCTGCGCAGGGTGTCGCCAACCCTCAGGTTGTCGACCTTGGCCACAGCTCCTATCCCACCGGCGGGGAGATCGGGCACGTCGTTGTGCTCCTTGCCCTGGAGCTTGAAGAGATTGTGGAGTCTGACCTTGCCCCCGCCCGCCACATCGAGCTCCTGGTCGGCCTTGACGGTGCCCGAGTAGATCCGAAATAGAGAGATTCGCCCGACGAAGGGGTCGGACACCGACTTGAAGACGAAGGCGACGGTGGGCCCATCCGTGGACGGCGGAATGGGATCGCCACTGCTCATGGCGGGGAGGGTGCGTTCCAGGGGATTGGGCCCGTAGTCGACGATGAACTCGGCGAGTAGATCGATGCCGATGAGCCTCTCGGCCGAGGCGACCAGGACGGGTTGGATATCTCCGGCGATGATCCCCTTGTGGATCGTGGCCACGATCTGCTCCCGGGAGGGCTCCGTGCCCTCGAAATACGCCTCCATCATCTCGTCGTCGGTCTCGACGACCGTCTCGACGAGGGCGGTGTGCGCCGCGTGGACGAGATCCTCGACCTCCGAAGGCAGGTCGACTTCCTTGCCCTCCTTCTCTCCCTCCGTGTACTCGTATGCGCGCTCGGAGGCCACCCGTACGAGCCCACGCAGGCCCTCTTCGCTCCCGATCGGCACCTGGATCGGGGCGATCGCCTTTCCGAACGCTTCCCGCAGCTGATCGAGGGTTCGCTCGAAGGACGAGCGGTCACGGTCGAGTTTGGTCACGACCACAGCCCTTGGGATGCCCTCCTCCTCGGCGACCTTCCAGAGCTGCTCGGTTTGGACCTCCACGCCGTCGACACCGGATACCACGAAGAGGGCGAGGTCGACGGCGCGCAGAGCGGCACGAGCATCACCAGAGAAGTCGCTGGACCCGGGTGTATCGATCAGATTGATGCGATGGTCGTTCCAGTTGAAGGTCGCCGCCCCCAACCCGAGCGAGATGCCCCGGTCGACCTCCTCGGGCTCGAAGTCGAGCACGGTGGTGCCCTGTTCCACGGTTCCTCGTCTAGTCGTGGCGCCACTGACGAAGAGGAGGGCTTCGGCGAGAGTTGTCTTGCCGCTCCCGCCATGACCGACGAGGGCGACGTTGCGAACTTTCTCGGGTAACAACATGGACCTCCACTTCGTGCGAGACGCCGATCCTAACCCTGCCCCGGGACCGGACCACAAGGCTGGCCTGCTACTTTGCTCCGTCGTGATCGACACAAGGGTGCGACCCCGGGTCACCCGCTTTCTCGAGCCGATAGGCAAGGCTCTGGCCTCCATCGGGGTCACTCCGACCGCCATGACCGCGGTCGGGCTTGCCACCGTCATCGTGGGGTCGATCGTGATCTCGACGGGCGCACTGCGCTCCGGCGCGGTCATCGTGCTCGTCGGCTCGATTCTCGACGGACTCGATGGCTCGGTGGCCCGTGCCGCAGGGATGGTCACCGCCCGAGGCGCGTTTCTCGACTCGGTGTTCGATCGGATGGGTGAGATAGCGGCGTTCGCCGGGCTGGGCGTTGCCATCGCCCGCGAAACCGGTGATCAGGCGGCCCTCCTCCTGATCGTCCTCGCCATCGGCGGCGCCATGCTCGTGCCCTACATCCGGAGTCGGGCGGAGGTCGAGGGCTTCAACGGCAAGGCCGGGCTGATGGGTCGAGCCGAAAGGGTGCTTCTCTTCACCATCGGACTGCTTCTCGGCTTGGTCGAGCCGATGCTTTGGATCTTCGTGATACTGGTGTGGATAACCGCCTTGATGCGTTTCATCGACACGTACCGTTCGTTCGAGTGAGCGAACTTCCGGGCTATCTCGCCCTCCGCGCCGGCGCGGGGCTCATCGGCCTGCTTCCTGCCTCGGCCGCTCGGTCTCTGGGACGTACCGGAGGGCGGGTCTGGCACGCCACCGCCAAAGGCAGGCGTGCGATGGCCGAGCGTCACATGAGACGGGTCCTCGGTGACGAGGCCCAAGCCGTGCCGGCGGCGCGATCCGTGATGAAGTCCTACGGCCGGTATTACGCCGAGGCGCTCTGGGCCCGTGGGAGAAGGGTCGATGAACTCCGATCTCAGACGACGGTGGACGGCTTGGAGCAGATAATCGAGGCCCGGGAAGAAGGACGTGGGATGATCTACGGGCTGCCCCATGTCGGCAACTGGGAGGTGGCCGCTCCGGTCTCCGTCGCTGAGAAGGTGCCGGTGGTCGCAGTGGCCGAGAACCTGCCCAATCGTCGGATCACCGAGTGGTTCACCGAGATGCGGGCCGATTTCGGGATCGAAGTGGTCCTCGCCACCGGTGGCACCGAGGTGATGAGGAAGTTGGAATCGGCGCTCGCCGCCAACAAGGCAGTGGCTCTCCTCGCCGACCGCGATCTGAAGCGCCGCGGCGTGGAGGTCGTCTTTTTTGGGGAGAAGACCACGCTTCCCCCGGGCCCGGCCACACTCGCTCTGCGGACGGGGGCTCCGCTGCTCCCTGTCGCTTCCTACTACGACGGCGACAACGGCTACCGGGTGGTGATCAGGCCGGCGATATCGGTCCCGGCCGAAGGGACCCGGACCGAGAAGGTGCTGTCGATGACCCAGGCTCTCGCCGTGGAGATGGAGTCGTTGATTCGGGCGGCTCCGCAGCAGTGGCATCTTGTTCAGCCCAACTGGCCGTCTGACCGGGAGTGAGCCCGATGCGGGTTGGTCTGGTCAGCCCTTACGATCTGTCGTTGCCTGGTGGAGTCCAGGCTCAGGTCCTCGGCCTCGCCACGTATCTGAGAGCCTGGGGCGACGATCCGGTAGTGATCGGCCCCGGGCTGCCCGACGGGGTGTCTGGTGTCGATCTCGGCGAGAGCATCTCACTGCCCGGCAACGGATCGATGGTCCCGATCGCAGGAGACCCGAGGTCACGGAGGCGGATCAGGGCGGCCTCAGCCGACCTGGATCTGCTTCATGTTCACGAGCCGCTCATGCCGCTCGCGTCATTGCTCGCCCTCCATGCCGGGCCGCCGGTGGTCGCCACATTTCACGCCGCTCCCGGTCGGGCGGGCCGTCTCGGATACCGCTTGACTCGCCCGTTCCTGAGCCGGCTGTTGGGCAACACCCGCATGGTGACAGCAGTGAGTCATGCCGCGGCAGAAGTTCTCCCGGATGGTCTCGAGGCCCGAATCATCCCCAATGGTCTCGACGTCGCGTCGATGAGGGTCGACATCGGTCGCGAGCCTGCGAAGGTCGCATTCTTGGGTAGAGATGAGCCGAGAAAGGGCCTCGACATCCTTCTCGAGGCATGGGAGAAGGTCGAGATCGCTCGACCGGAGTCGAAGCTCGTGGTGATGGGGGCGCAGCGCGACACCACCGGGCCGATCTGGATGGGGAGGGTCGATGACGCCACCAAGGCGATGGAGCTGTGCTCCTCATCGGTCTATGTCGCACCCCAGACCGGGGGAGAATCGTTCGGGATCGTCCTCCTGGAGGCAATGGCCGCCGGCGCAGCGGTAGTGGCCTCGGATCTCCCGCCGTTTCGCGACCTTGCCGGCGAAGCTGCCCGATTCTTCCCGGTTGGGGACAGCATTGCCCTGGCCGGGACTGTGACAGACCTGCTCGGGGACTCCGCCGAGCGAGACCGGTTGGCGGCGGAGGGGCGACGTGTGGCCGAGGCACACGACTGGAGTGTCGTCGGCGGGGTCTACCGCGAGCTCTACGACGAGGTGGTCACTTAGGGCAGCGAGGGCGAGCCTGTACAATCGGAGTCACCCAAATGGAGCCGAGAGAAGTGGAAACCGGTACAGACCGCGTCAAGAGAGGCCTCGCCGAGATGCTCAAGGGCGGGGTGATCATGGATGTCGTCACCGCCGACGAGGCAAAGATCGCCGAAGAGGCGGGTGCGGTCGCCGTGATGGCCCTGGAGCGGGTGCCTTCGGACATCCGCAAGCACGGTGGCGTTGCCCGGATGGCGGACCCGACCAAGATCGAGGAGATCCAGGCCGCGGTGACGATCCCGGTAATGGCCAAATGCCGGATTGGTCATTTCGCTGAGGCGTCTGTGCTCCAGGCCCTGGGCGTCGATTACATCGACGAGTCCGAGGTGCTCACACCTGCAGATGAGGAGCACCACATCGACAAGTGGGCGTTCACCACTCCGTTCGTCTGCGGCGCACGCAACCTCGGCGAAGCCCTGAGGCGCATTGGAGAAGGTGCGGCCATGATCCGCACCAAGGGCGAGGCGGGCACGGGCAATGTGGTGGAAGCGGTACGTCACATGCGAACCGTGACCAACGAGTTGCGAGCACTGACCACGATGGACGCGGCGCAGCTCATGTCTGCCGCCCGTGACCACGGGGCTCCGTTCGACCTCGTCCGTGAGGTCGCCTCGACCGGGAGACTGCCGGTGGTCAACTTCGCCGCAGGCGGTATCGCTACACCTACCGATGCCGCCCTGATGATGTCGCTCGGCGTCGACGGGGTATTCGTCGGGTCCGGCATCTTCAAGAGCTCCGGGCCAGAGGCATATGCCCGGGCAATCGTCGAAGCGACGACTTTCTGGAACGAGCCCGAAGTGGTGGCCAAGGTCTCTCGCGGCCTGGGTGAGGCCATGCCCGGAATCGAGATCAACACCCTCAGGGACACAGAGCGTCTCGCTGAGCGAGGGTGGTGACGTGACCACCGTCGGCGTCCTTGCCCTTCAGGGGGACGTCCGGGAGCACCTTCACACCCTCGAATCGCTTGGTGTGGTCGCGGCACCGGTCAAGACCCCGGACCAGCTCGGCGCAGTCGACGCACTCGTGATCCCGGGAGGGGAGTCGACCACGATCGGCAAGATGGCGGTCCGCTTCGGCCTCGTCGAACCGCTGCGGAAATCGATCGATCACGGCCTCCCCACATATGGGACCTGTGCCGGCCTGATCTTTCTCGC
>Ga0075314_1000125_pt1 | contig 11256 bp, 6 predicted proteins | sample MayberryNE_Catta_6_FD_120055 | JGI IMG/M metagenome (GOLD analysis project Ga0075314, IMG submission 120055) | Natural and restored wetland microbial communities from the San Francisco Bay, California, USA, that impact long-term carbon... | ecosystem: Environmental > Terrestrial > Soil > Wetlands... | reverse complement strand
TTTCGAACATGATCGTTCCCGATCCGTCGGTCGTCGTCGCCGGAAACGAGCGGGTCCTCCGGGCGCGGCTCTCCGACGCGGAGTTTTACTACGGTGACGACCTCAAGAAGCCCCTGTTCGAGCGCACGGAGGCGCTGAAAAAGGTCCTTTTCCAGGCGGACATGGGAACGTACTGGGAAAAGATCGAGCGGATGGCGGAGATCGCCGGTTTCGTCGCCTCCTTCGGTTTCCCCGGCAAGGAGGCGGATTGCCGCCGCGCGGCGTTCCTCAGCAAGGCGGATCTGACCACGGGCGTCATCAAGGAGTTCCCGGAACTGCAGGGGGTGATGGGGCGGCACTACGCCTTGAAGACCGGGGAGTCGGCCGAGATCGCCCAGTCCGTGTTCGAGCATTACCTGCCGAAGGGGCAGTCCGACGACCTGCCGTCCACGGACATCGGGGCCGCGACGGCGATCGCCGACAAGATCGACATGGTGTGCGGCTGCTTCGGCGTGGGGCTCATCCCGACGGGAACGGCGGACCCCTACGGGCTGCGGCGTCACACGCTGGGGATCCTGACGATCCTCGAATCCAGGGGGCTACGGATCCCGATCGCGGAGCTGGTGGACCGGTCCCTCGCGACCCTCGCGGCGAAGCTCACGTCGCCGGCCGCCGAGGTGCGGAAGAAGGTCCTCGAATTCGTCGTCGCCCGCTACCTGAACCTCCTGGTTTCCCAGGGGATGCCGGCCGACCTCGTCGAGGCGGTGCTGGCCCCGGGGCTCACGAACGTGGTGGACCTCCGGGCGAAGCTCGACGCCCTGGTCGCCTTCCGGGCGGACGCGGCGTTCGAGCCCCTCGCGGAGGTCTTCAAGCGCGCGATCAACATCACCAAGGGGTACGACGGCCCCCTCGCGGTCTCCCCGACGCTCTTCGAGCACGACGAGGAGCGGGCGCTCCACGCCGCCGCCGCCGATATCTCGAGCCGCGTCGTGGCGGCGGCCCGCGACGGGCGGTACGGCGAGGCGTTCCGCGAGATGGCGGGGCTCCAGCCGCTGGTGGCCGCCTTCTTCGAAAAAGTGCTCGTGATGGCGAAGGACGAATCGGTACGGAACAACCGGCTTGCGCTCCTGAAGGGGCTGTCGGCGGTGTTCGCGTCGGTGGCGGACTTTTCGAAGGTGGCGTCTTCAGGACAGCCGAAACAAGGGTGATCGGAGGAGCGACGAATGGCGGCGAAACGGGTCTTCTTTTTCGGGGGGGGTAAGGCCGAGGGGAACGGCTCCATGAAGGACGTCCTCGGAGGGAAAGGAGCGGGCCTCGCCGAGATGACGAACCTCGGCGTGCCGGTTCCCCCGGGATTCACCATCAGCACCGAGGCCTGCAACCTGTATTACAGGAACCGCGGGAAGCTTCCCCAGGATCTCAAGGCGGAGATCGCGGCGAACCTCGCGAAGCTCGAGCGGGCGATCGGCAAGAAGCTCGGCGACCCGGCAAACCCGCTGCTCGTCTCCGTCCGGTCGGGAGCGAAGTTCTCCATGCCCGGCATGATGGACACGATCCTCAACCTCGGATTGAACGACAAGACGGTCGAAGGGCTCGCGCGGAAGTCCCGCAACCCGCGGTTCGCGTACGATTCCTACCGGCGCTTCCTGATGATGTTCTCCGACGTGGTGCTCGATCTCCCCAAGGGCAACTTCGAGCACCTCTTCGACGCGAAGAAGCAGGAACGCGGCGTCGCCTACGACGTCGACCTGAACGCCGAGGACCTGGTGGACGTATGCGCGAAGTTCAAGGCGCTGGTCAAGGAGCGGTTGAAGAGGGAGTTCCCGCAGGATCCGCTGATCCAGCTTGAGCTGGCCCGGGACGCGGTGTTCCGGTCGTGGAACAACGACCGGGCGAAATATTACCGGAAGACGAACGGGATTCCGGACGATATCGGGACGGCGGTGAACGTCCAGGCGATGGTGTTCGGGAACATGGGGGACGATTGCGCCACCGGCGTCGGCTTCACGCGAAATCCCGCCACGGGCGCGAAGGAATTCTACGGCGAGTATCTCGTCAACGCGCAGGGGGAGGACGTCGTCGCAGGCATCCGCACCCCGCACCACATCCGCGACATGAAGAAGGAGCTTCCGCGGGTCTTCGAACAGCTGATGCGGATCACCGCGAAGCTCGAGAAGCATTACAAGGACGTGCAGGATTTCGAATTCACCGTCGAGAGCAACACCCTGTTCATGCTCCAGACGCGGAACGGGAAGCGGACCGCGGCGGCGGCCGTCAAGATCGCCGTGGACATGGTGAAGGAGAAGCTGCTCACGAAGGAGGAGGCGCTGCTGCGCCTCGAGCCGCAGCAGATCGACCAGCTGCTCCACCCCGTGATCGACCCGAAGGCGAAGCTCGACGTCGTCGCCAAGGGACTCCCCGCCTCCCCCGGCGCGGCGACGGGCGCGGCGGTCTTCCACGCCGAAAAGGCGGTGGAGTGGGCCACCGAGGGGAAGGACGTGATCCTGGTCCGCAAGGAGACGAGCCCCGACGACATCCACGGGATGGACGTGGCGCGCGGGATCCTCACTGCGAAGGGGGGGATGACGTCCCACGCCGCGGTGGTCGCCCGCCAGATGGGGAAGACGTGCGTCGCGGGATGCGACGCGATCGACGTCGACGAAACCACGAACCGGTTCATGGTGGGCGGCAAGGTCGTCCGCGAGGGGGACTTCATCTCGCTGAACGGCAGCACCGGCGAGGTGATCCTGGGGAAGGCGCCGCTGATCGCGCCGGCGATGACCGGCGCGTTCGGGGTCTTCATGTCCTGGGCGGACGCCGTGCGGCGTCTCAAGGTGCGCGCCAACGCCGACACGCCGCGTGACGCGCGTGTCGCGCGCGACTTCGGGGCGGAGGGGATCGGGCTGTGCCGCACGGAGCACATGTTCTTCGCCGAGGACCGCATCCCGATCATGCAGGAGATGATTCTCGCCCGCACGCGGGAGGACCGCGAGGCGGCGCTGATGAAACTGCTTCCGATGCAGCGGGACGATTTCAAGGGGCTCTACCGGGAGATGAAGGGGTATCCCGTCACCATCCGGCTGCTGGATCCGCCCCTGCACGAATTCCTCCCCAAGCGCGAGGAGTTGATGGTCGAGGTGACCAAGCTCGAGCTGATCCACGCGGACCGCTCCATCATCGAGGAGAAGAAGCGCCTGCTGGAGAGGGTCGAGGAGCTTCACGAGTTCAACCCGATGCTCGGACTTCGCGGCTGCCGGCTCGGGATCTACTACCCCGAGATCACCCGGATGCAGGCGCGCGCCATCTTCGAGGCGGCGTGCGAGGTCACCCGGGACGGGATGCGGGTACACCCCGAGGTCATGATCCCGCTGGTCAGCATGGTGGGAGAGATGAGGGCGCAGAAGGAGATCATCGTCGCCGTGGCGGAAGAGACGATGCGGCGGCACAAGAAGAAGTTCCCCTACACCGTGGGGACGATGATCGAACTGCCGCGCGCCGCGGTGACGGCGGACGAAATCGCGACCGAGGCGGAATTCTTCTCGTTCGGCACGAACGACCTTACCCAGACGACCTTCGGGTTCTCCCGCGACGACTCGGGCAAGTTCATCCAGCATTACATGAACCGGTCGGAGCTTTGCCCGCAGTGCGGCACGAAGCTTGAGAAGGATCTCTCCTGCGGCGTGTGCAAGGTGACCTACACGAAACGGCCGGTGAACATCCTCGATGGCGATGTGTTCGCGACGCTGGACCAGGGCGGTGTCGGGCAGCTCGTAAGGATGGGGGTCGAGAAGGGGCGTTCGACGCGACCGAACCTGAAGGTCGGCATCTGCGGGGAGCACGGAGGGGACCCGAAGTCGGTCGAGTTCTGCCACCGGATCGGGCTCGACTACGTCTCCTGTTCCCCCTACCGCGTCCCCATCGCGCGCCTTGCGGCCGCCCAGGCGGTTCTCAGGGAGAAGAAGCCGGGAAAGGTCGGAAAGAAGTAGCCGTAAACAGAAAGAATTCCTGACGGCGGCCCCTTGCGGCCGCCGTTTTTTTGTCTTTACATCACCCGTAAAACACCATATATTGCGCTAGGCGGTCTCTGCGCCCACAGTATGTAGAGGTTTGCCCGAACCGACCGGCACCGGGCATGGGGTACCGATGAAACTGAAAAAGCTGGAACTGATCGGGTTCAAGTCTTTCTATGATAAGACGACGTTTGATTTTTCCGCAGGGGTTACCGCGATCGTCGGCCCGAACGGATGCGGAAAGTCGAACATCGTCGACGCCATCCGCTGGGTCCTCGGCGAGCACGCCCCCTCCTACCTTCGCAGCAAGGCGCTCGAAGACGTCATCTTCGCCGGCTCGGATGCCGCCGGACCCCTGGGGATGGCCGAGGTGACCCTCACCTTCGTGAACGACGACGGGAACGCCCCCCCGGGGTACGAATCGTACGCCGAGATCGCGATCACCCGCCGGACCTTCCGCGACGGCGAGAGCGAGTTTTCCATCAACAAGGTCCCGTGCCGCCTGAAGGACATCGCCGAGCTGTTCCTCGACACGGGCGCCGGCGCCCGCGGGTACGCCATCATCGCCCAGGGGAAGGTCGGCGAGATCGTCGACGCCCGGCCGGACGAGATGCGCATGATCATCGAGGAGGCCGCGGGAGTCGCCAAGTTCCGGGTCCGGCGGAAAGAGGCGGAACGGAAGATGGAGAGCACCCGCCAGAACCTCGCCCGCGTGAAGGACATCCTCGACGAGGTCCGGCGACAGATCGGGGCGCTCGAGCGGCAGGTCCGGAAGGCGGAACGGTACAAGGCGTTCCGGGCGGAGCTGAAGGACCTCGATCTCCGCGTCGCCTCCCGAAGGCGTTTCGCGATGACCCTCGCGTGCGACGCGGCGCGGGAGGCCCTGGGCGGCATCGAAATCGCGCTTCTCTCGACGCGTACCGACCTCGCGCGGATGGATTCCGGCCGCGAAGAGGCGCGGATGACGCTGGCGGAGCGGGAACGGCAGCTTTCCGACCTGAGGGACGAGCACGGCCGGGGAAAGGAGGAGGCGGCGCGCCGGGAGGCGGAGTGGGACGGTCTTCGCGGACAGGCGGAACAGCTTCGCCGGATGGCCGAGGAGGCGGGGGCGGAGATCGCCTCCCTCGAATCGGACATCGCGGCGCTCGATGCCCGGATCGCGGAGGCGGGAGCGGAAGCCGTTCGGCGGGGCGAGGACCTTTCCCGGGCCCGGGCCTGCTGGGAGAGGGAAAATGGCTCATTGGCGGCGGCGCGCGAAGAGCATCGCCTCGCCCGTGAAGAGGCCGAGCGCGCCAAGTCCGACCTGATCGTACGCGTTTCCCAGCACTCCGACGCGCGGTCCGGCGCCGAATCGCTGTCGCAGCGGATCGCCGAGGGGGAACGATCGATGGCCCGCCTCTCGGAACGGACCTCCGAGGCCGCCGCCGCGGTGGAAAAGGCTTCGCGCGATCTCGACGCGGCGTCCGCCGCCGAAGCCGCGGCGCGGGATGCCCTCGAGGCCGCGGAGCGGTCCTGGGAGGAGACGGGGGCGGCCCTTGCCGCCGCGAACGCGACGCTCGGCGAATCGGTCGAGACGGCGCGAAGCGCCGAGAGCGAGCTTCGGTCCGCCGAATCGCGGCGCGCCACGCTTTCCGGGCTCCGCGAGCGGATGGACTGGGCCTCCTCGGGGGTGCGGGCCGTCCTCCAGCATTTCCGCGGCGTCGAGGCCTCCGGGAGCGGCGATCCCGGGATCTTCGGCGTGATGGGCGAGATGATCGAGACCGATGCCGCCTACGAGAAGGCGGTCGAGGCGGTTCTCGGAGAGCGGATGCAGTCGGTGGTGGTCCGCGACCACGCCGAGGGACTCTCCGCCATCCACTACCTCAAGGAGTCCCGGGAGGGGCGGGGAGCGTTCATCCCGATGGGACTTCGGACCCGGAACGAGGAACTGGCGTACCTCGGGGAAGAGGGCGTCGTCGCTCCGCTCACCGAGGTCGTCTCGGCCCCGCCGGAGTGTCGCGATCTGCTCCGGGGGCTTCTCGGGGGGACGCTCCTGGTTCGCACCCTCGACACCGCCATCCGGCTGTGGAACCGCAACGGCGTGTGGAACTCCTACGTGACCCTCGACGGCGACGTGGTGACCGCCGACGGGATCCTGATCGGGGGAGAGCAGGGGACGGGGGAGACCGGGGTCCTCGCCCGGAAGCGGGAGATCCGCGGCCTGGAGAAGGAGATCGAAGGGTTGCGCCGGGAGCTGGACCGGCGGTCGCGGGCGGAGGAGGAGATCCGGAAGGAACGCGCGACGCTCGAGGAGCGCCTCGCGGCGTTCTTCCGGGGACGGGAGGAGGCCCGCTCCGCGCACACGGCGGCGGAGCGCGCACGGGCGGTACTCTCCGAGACGCGCGCGCAGGCGGGCGCCCTGCTCGACGGCCGCACCCGGGAAGCGGCATACCTGCGCGGCGAGCTGGCCCGCATGACCGAGGAGCTTTCGGCCTCGCTGGCGACGGCCCGCGAATCCGAACACGCGCGCGGCGAAGAGGAGACGCGCACCCGGATCCTCCTGTCGGAAACGGAGGCGAAGCGGTTGCGCGCCGAGGAGATCCGGGAGCGCGCCCACGCCGCGGAGGTCGCGTTCCGGGGCCTCGAGGAGAAGGACCGCGCCGCGGCGGAGCTGCGCGCCGCGCTTTCCGAACAGGTGGAAGGGAAACGGCGGCTGCTGGTCGAGCGCCGTCGCCGGACGGCCGACCAGGAGCGCGAGGCGGCTTTCCTCGAGGAGACGATGCGGACGGCCAGGGAGGCGATCGCGCAGGGAGGGATCGCCCTCGCCGCCCTGCAGGAGCGGATCGACGCGCGGGTCGCGGAACACGCGGAATGCGCCTCCCGCCTGGCGGAGATCGAGACGGCCCTCCGTGAGGCGCGTCGCCGGGAGTCCGAGCTCGGGGAGCGGCAGGCCGCGGAAAGGCTGCGGCTCCAGCGGTTCGAGATGGATATCGCGGGGCTCGACGCGCTTCTCCACCAGCGGTACGAGATCCACCTCGCGGATCTGCCGCCGGTCGAGGCGGCGGAAGGGGGAGAAGTCGCGGCCGGTGAGCTATCCGCTCTCGAGACCCGCGCCGAGGAGCTCCGCGAACGGATGGCTTCGATGGGAGAGGTGAACCTCGCCTCCCTCGAGGAGCACAGGGAGCTGACCGAGCGGTTCTCCTTCCTGTCCTCCCAGAAGGAGGATCTCGAAAAATCCCTCGAAGACCTGGCGAAGGCGATCCAGCGGATCAACCGGACGACCCGGGAGCGGTTCTCGAAGGCGTTCGAGGAGATCAACGCGAAGTTCGGCGAGGTGTTCCCCCGGCTGTTCCAGGGGGGGCGCGCCTCGCTGCGCCTGGTCGACGAGGAAAATCTCCTCGAGTCGGGCATCGGGATCTTCGTACAGCCGCCCGGCAAGAAATCGCTCCCCCTCGGCAGCCTCTCCGGCGGGGAGAAGGCGCTCACCGCGATCAGCCTCATCTTCTCCATCTTCCTCGTCAAGCCGTCGCCCTTCTGCCTCCTCGACGAGGTCGACGCCCCGCTGGACGACGCCAACGTCGACCGCTTCAACACCCTGGTGCGCGAGATGTCGCATCGGTACCAGTACATCCTCGTGACGCACAACAAGCGGACGATGGAGCTGGCCGACGTCCTGTACGGGATAACGATGGAAAAGCACGGGATCTCCCGCACCGTCTCCGTGAAATTGAACGACTAGTGCGCGGCCCCGGTCCCCGAACCTCCCCTTGAGCGAACCGGGCGATCCTTCCGGCGGCAGCGTGTTCGCCCGGCTGAAGGCGGGGCTCGCGAAGACGCGGGAGCTCCTCTTCATGAACGTCGGTGCGATCGCGCGCGGGATCGGGCCCGTGGACGCGGACGTCCTCGACCGGCTCGAGGAGGCGCTGATTTTGGCCGACGTGGGGGCGGAGCTTTCGACGGAATACGTGGACGCCCTGCGCGCCGCGTGGCGTCGCGGGGAACTCCCTGACACGGACGCGCTTCGGGCCCGTTTGCGCGAGATGGTGGCGGACAGCCTCGCCCCCCGCATGATCCCGTTGAAAGTGGCGCCTCCGTACCCCTTCGTCGTCCTCGTCGTCGGGGTGAACGGCGTCGGGAAGACGACGACGATCGGAAAGGTGGCGAGCGGGCTCCGGGCGGAGGGTCGCACGGTTCTTCTCGCGGCGGCGGACACCTTCCGGGCCGCGGCGATCGAGCAGCTCGCCGTGTGGGCCGAGCGCACGGGGGCGGACATCGTCCGCCACAAGGAAGGGGCGGACTCCTCCGCCGTGGCGTTCGACGCCGTGCGGGCGGCGAAGGCCCGGGGCACCCACGTGGTCCTCGTCGACACCGCGGGACGGCTTCATACCAAGTCGCACCTGATGGAAGAGGTGCGAAAGGTCGTCCGGGTGATCGGCAAGGAGATCCCCGGGGCACCCCACGAAGTGCTGCTCGTCCTCGACGCGACCAGCGGGCGCAACGCCATCGCGCAGGCGAAGACGTTCGAGGAATTCACCGGCGTGACGGGTCTTGCGCTCACCAAGCTCGACGGGACGGCGAAAGGGGGAGTCGTCCTCTCCGTGACGCGGGAGGTCGCCGCCCCGATCCGCTACATCGGCGTCGGGGAAAAAGCGGACGACCTGCGCCCGTTCGACGCCAAGTCCTTCGCCGAAGCGCTGTTCTGATGTCGTTCGCGATTGAATCCCGGCGGTTGACGGGATATTCTACGGATTGCGATTCATGAATGCAGTTCGACACCACACGGAGGCGCCGAAGATGGGCGAAGAGTCGTTCGCGCTGATCGAGAAGAAGATCACCGACCTGGTCCAGGTCGTGACCGCGCTGAAAAAGGAGAAGGAAAACCTTGCGGGAGAGCTCGCGCGCAAGGACGGGGAGGTGAGGGAACTGACCCGGAAACTGGCCGATCTTTCACGGGAACGCGTCGAGGTGAAGGAGAAGGTGGACAAGATCCTCTCCCGCCTGGACACCATTGAGTTATAGGGGCGAGGCGGTATAATAAGAAGGCAAAAGGATGGAGAACCGGATCGACGTCAACATCGCCGGGTACGCCTTGACCGTCCGGACCGAGCGGTCGAAGGAGCACATGGTGCGCCTGGCCGAGACGCTGAACGGCAGGGTCCGGGAGATCCAGAAGCAGGGCGGCACCGCGAACTACTTGAACATCGTCATGCTCGCGGCGATGGAGCTTGCCGACGAGGTCTTGACGTTCGAGGAGCGGTTCCTGGAAGTGAAGGAGCAGGTCGATGCGTTGCGGAGGGAAAGGGAGGACCTGCAGTCCCGGCTGGACCGGAAGAGCCGGGACCTCCTCGCGACGCTCGACGACGCGTTGAAGTAGGCCGGCAGGAAACAGGTCGGGGCCCCTGCGGTGTGCGTGATCGTTGGAAGGGTTTGAGCCAACATGTAAAGAACGGGATCCTCTCCGGGCAGCGGTGAGCATCCCCTGACGCGGGGGAAGCCTGAAGCGGCCCAACCGGGAACCCACCTGGTGAAAGCCAGGTTCAACTCGACCGGCGACACGGCATTCGCGGGGGCACTCACCAGGACGGAACCCGGGCGGACACGCCCGTTTGTATAGATCAGGGTGGCCATAACCGTTGTTGCGGCGACGTTCTTATCGCGGTCCGATGCGGCGGCAATATTTGTCCGAATAAGGGTACCCGGCGTCACCAGCCGAAACGTTTCCGCAGCGCGAGCGCAGCAACCCCGCGGTTTTCGCCCCCCGTTCACCTCCGTGAAAGGCGTCCGATGCTCGTCGTTGAGCGCAAGGAGATCCTCCGAAGGGAAGGCCGTATCCGGCTTCGGGAACGCGCGGAATCGGCGTGTTCCGCGGAGGCCGGCGACCGCGCCCAGGGCCACTTTCTCCGGGAGTTTCCACCGATGGCGGGGATGTCCGCGGCCCTGTACTGCGCGCTGGCCGGCGAGGTCCCCACCGAACGGATCCGGTACGCGTATCTTGCGGCGGGAGCCCGGCTCTACTATCCCCGGGTCTCGGGGAAGGGGACGCTCGCCTTCTACCCGCACCGGGAAGGGGACGGGTGGGAAACGGGGCCGTACGGGATCCTCGAGCCGTCGATCCCGGCGGGCGTCGCGCCGCGGCGTTCGGGGTGGGACATCATCGTGGTTCCGGGCATCGCCTTCGATCGGCGGGGAAATCGCCTCGGACGCGGTTATGGGTATTACGACCGGTTCCTCGACAGCGTGCCGGAGAGCGTGACGCGGGTCGGTCTTGCCTTCGCGGATCAGCGGATTCCGGAGGTGCCGGTCGAAGCGTGGGACGTCCCCGTCCACGCGCTGGTGACGGAAGAAGGGGTGATCCGGTTCGTGAACGCGTCCGGATCCCCTGAAACATAGATGATCCACCGAGGAGGCACATCTTGAATACATCGACGGTTCTCATCGCGGTCCTTGCGGCGCTGGCCATCGGGCTCGGCGTGTACGTCGCGTTCCTGCTTTCCGGGAAGAAGAGCACCCTGGAAAAGGCCCGCGCCGACGCGCAGGCGGAGGCACAGAAGGCGGCGGAGATCCTCCAGAGCTCCAGGAAGGAGGCCGCGAACATCCTGAAAGAGGCCGCCCTCCAGGCCAAGGACCATCTCCTCCAGGTCAAGATAGACTTCGAGAAGGAGACGCGGGACCGGAAGAACGAGTTGAGCCAGCTAGAAAAGCGCCTTCTCCAGAAAGAGGACCAGCTTGACCGCAAGAACGAGCAGGTCGAGGCGCGCGCCGCCGAGTACGCCAAGAGGGAGCGGGAGATCGCGGAGCAGGACCGGAAGCTCGAGGCGGCCCAGGCGGATCTCGACGCCCGGCTGGCGGCGACCCGGGTGGAGCTCGAGCGGGTAGCGGGCCTTTCGGCCGAGCAGGCCAAGGCGGAGATCGTTGAGCTGATCGCCGACGATGCCAAGATGGAAGCCGGCAAGAAGATCCGCGTCATGGACGAGGAGTTCAAGGAGGAGGCGACGCAGAAGGCCAGGAAGATGATCTCCCTGGCCGTCCAGCGGTACGCGGCGGACTACGTCGCCGAGCACGTCGTGAGCGCGGTGCCGCTGCCGTCCGAGGAGATGAAGGGGCGGATCATCGGCCGCGAGGGGAGGAACATCCGCGCCTTCGAAGCCGCCACCGGGATCGACGTCATCATCGACGACACCCCCGAGGCGGTCATCCTGTCCGGGTTCAACCCGGTCCGCCGGGAGATCGCGAGGATCTCCCTGACCCGCCTGTTACAGGACGGGCGGATCCATCCGGCCCGGATCGA
>Ga0075314_1000122_pt1 | contig 11337 bp, 13 predicted proteins | sample MayberryNE_Catta_6_FD_120055 | JGI IMG/M metagenome (GOLD analysis project Ga0075314, IMG submission 120055) | Natural and restored wetland microbial communities from the San Francisco Bay, California, USA, that impact long-term carbon... | ecosystem: Environmental > Terrestrial > Soil >... | reverse complement strand
CTCAGTTGGGAGAGCGCCTGCCTTACAAGCAGGAGGTCACTGGTTCGAGCCCGGTACCGCCCATGGCCCAGCTCGGTCACCCTCCGCGTCGCACCCACGGGCACGTAGCACGCGTGCTACGATGGTGCCGTGCCACGAGAGCTGACCCAACGCGAGCTCCGCAATCAAAGCGGCGAGATCATGCGGGCGCTCGACCGCGGCGAAGAGTTCGTGATCACCCGCAACGGCGCCGCGGTCGGGGAGCTGCATCCTCTGCGCCGCCGCCGCTTCGTCGCCGCCGACGCCGCGCTCGCCGCCTTCGCCGGCGCCCCCCGTGTCGATGCCGGGCGCTTCCGGAAGGACGTCGATGCCGCGCTCGACCAGGACGCGACGCCGCGCGCCTGAGCCCCGGGCCGAGCGGGGTCTGGTCGACACCTCGGTGGTGATCGCCCTGGAGTCCCTCGATCGCGCGTCGTTGCCGGGCGAGCTGGCGATCTCAACCGTGACCCTTGCTGAGCTGGCGGCCGGCCCGCACGCGACCGAGGACGCCGAGGAGCGCGCGCGGCGCCAGGAGCGCCTCCAGCGGACGGAGGCGACCTTCGACGCGCTGCCGCTCGACGACTCCTGCGCCCGGGCCTATGGCCGCGTCTACTCGGCGGTGGCGAGCGCCGGCCGCAAAGCCCGCGGGCCGCGCGTCCTCGACCTGCTCATCGCCGCCACCGCGGCCGCCCATGAGCTCCCCCTCTACACCCTCAACCCAGACGATCTCCGCGGCCTGGACGCCCTGCTCGAAGTGGTCGCGGTGGCAGCCGACCCTGCTGGATCGGAAAGCTGAGCAGCACGCTAGCCAGCCGGGCCGAGCGCGGCTCCTCGCGCGCGTCATGATCGAGACCTCCCGGGCGGTTAGCTCAGTTGGGCGGTTCGAGCCCGGTACCGCCCATCGTCGTCTCCGGAGTAGGCTGAATTCGCAATGGCGCACATGGGCGGAACCGCCAGTGCTGAGATCGGCGCGCCGCTCGAGCGGGTCTGGGCGGAGGTGGAGGACGTGCTCGCGGCGCCGCAGTGGCAGGGCGGCCTGGTGAAGGTCACGGCGCTGGAGCGCGACGGGGAGGGGCGGCCGACGCTGGTGGAGAGCGTCGCCGACATCAAGGTCAGGCACGTCAAGACCGAGGTGCGGTTCGCCTACGAGGCACCCACGCGGCTCACCTGGACGCAGGAGAAGGGCGACCTCAACTCGGTCGAGGGCTCCTGGACGCTGGAGGACCTCGGGGACGGACGGACCCGGGCGACCTACGAGCTCGACGCCGACCCGGGCCGGGTGCTTGGGATGGTGATCCGCGGCCCGGTCGAGAGCGCCGCGCGAGCGGTCCTGGTCAACGCCCGGCCCGGCGAGCTCAAGGCCCGCGTCGAGGGCGGCTGATCGACCCCCCCCGGGGCCCGCTCAGGGGGCGCCGGCGGATAGCTGCGGGGTCGCGGTGCCGCCGCGGCGGCGCTCCTGCTCTACGACGACGTCGAAGAAGACGTCGTTGCGGCCGCGGCGCATGCGGCGGGGGAAGAGGTCGTGGGAGCGGCGGTGGGCGGCGGCGATCGCCTGGAAGGTCGCCTCGTGGGCGCGGCTCCAGCGGATGCCGAAGATCTCCCGCACCCGCGGCGGCAGCGTCCCCTTGATGATGTGGTTCTGGACGGCGAGGTTTCCGCGCGCCACCACCGGCACCGGCTGGCGGAAGGCCACCAGCGGCGCCATCTCCAGGCCGTGCTCGGTCGCCTGCAGATCGGCGGAGGCGAGTTTGCCGTCCCACCACCGCTTGAACTCTCGGTAGGTGGCGGGCACCTCGCTGCGCGGCAGGTCGAAGAGCTCGCCGAAGCGCACGTAGTCCTGCCACAGCGCCTCGCGCTCGTCGGGGTCCAGCGGCCGCACCAGCGTCTCGTACATCTCCCGGCCCGAGTCGGCGATCACCGCCAGGGTCCACAGCATCAGCTGCGGGTCGAAGGCCGAGTAGGACGAGCCGGCGGGGTGGACGCCGGCCGCCTCGGGCAGGGTGCCCTCGATCCCCTCGTGCAGGCGCCGCACCCTGGCCAGCACCTCGTCGGCCTCCGCCCGCGTGCCGAGGAAGACCGTCTCCTGGATCTTCGCCGTGCGGGCCAGCCGCTCGAAGGGGCGGTCGCCGGCGCGGGTGGAGAGCATCGTGCCGGTGTAGGTGAGCGGTTCGAGCGCGCCGATCAGCAGCGCCCGCTGGCCGTAGAGCAGCCCCACGGAGCGCTCGCCGTGCACCCGGCGCGCCAGCGACCGCCCGGGCGGGAAGTAGTGGCGCGTGTCCTCGCCGGCGACGGTCAAGACACGGCGAGTCTAAGCGCTCCGTCCGCCAGCTCGTGCGCCGCGAAGACCTCGTCGAGGTCCTCGCGGGTCAGCGTCTCGCGCTCCAGCGCGTTGGCGGCGAGGTCGTCGAGGCACTCGCGGTTGGCGGCGAGCAGCGAGCGGGCCCGGCGGTGCGCCTCGCGCGCCAGGGTCATCGCCGCCACGTCGACGTCGCGGCGGGTGCGGTCGGAGACCGCGTAGTCGCCGGTCGGCAGGGCGATCGGCGGCGCCCCGTCGGCGTCGAGCGCCACCCCCATGCCGAATTCGGCGACCATCTGTTTGCAGACCGCGTGCACGCGGGCGAGGTCGTCGACCGCGCCCGAGTAGGACTCGCCCATCACCTCTTCCTCGGCGGCGCGGCCGCCCAGCAGGGTGACCAGCTCGTCGAGCAGCTCCTCGCGCGACTTCAGGTAGGTGTCCTCCTGCGGCGAGTGACCGACGAAGCCGAGCGCCGGCCCGCGCGGCACGATGCTGAGGATCTCCGGCGGGTCGAGCCCCAGCAGCCGCCGGCAGAGCGCGTGCCCCGCCTCGTGGTAGGCGACGATCCGCCGCTCCTTCTGGTTCAGCCGCCGCGCCTGCTGCGAGCCGACCGACTGGCGCAAGAGCGCCTCGTCGAGGTCTTCGCGGGCCATCGCGGTGCGACCGGCGCGGCCGGCGATGATCGCCGCCTCGTTGAGCGCGTTGGCCAGCTGGGCGCCGGTCATCCCGGTCGTCTTGCGGGCGACGTCGGCCAGGTCGAGGTCGGGGCCGAGCGGCTTGCCCTTGGCGTGGGCGCGGAGGATCGCCTCGCGGCCGTCGCGGTCGGGCGGCGAGACCAGCACCTGGCGGTCGAACCGGCCCGGCCGCAGCAGCGCCTTGTCGAGCTTGTCGACGTAGTTGGAGGCGGCGATCACGATCACCGTCCCCGGGTCGCGCTCGAAGCCGTCGAGCTCGACCAGCAGCTGGTTGAGCGCCTGCTCGCGCTCGGAGGAGCCGCCATCCCCACCGCCGCCGCTGCGCGCGCCCCCCACCGCGTCCAGCTCGTCGATGAAGATGACGGCCCGCCCAGCCTTGCGCGCCTCCTTGAAGAGACGGCGGATGCGCGCGGCACCCCTCCCCACGAACATCTCCACGAAGCTCGATCCCGAGGCCGAGAAGAAGTCGACCCCGGCCTGCGCGGCGACCGCCCGCGCCAGCATCGTCTTGCCGGTCCCCGGCGGGCCGAAGAGCAGCACGCCGCGGGGCGGCTGGGCGCCGAGCGCCGCGAAGCGATCGGGGTCGTGCAGCCACTCGGCGACGTCGATCAGCTCCTCCTTGGCGGCGTCGACCCCCTGCACCTCCTCCCAGAGCACCGGCTTGGTCTTGCTCGCCTTGACCGTCTCCGGCTTGGTCGCCCCAAGGGTGCCGCGCAGCAGCGTCACGAAGACGAGCAGCAGGCAGAACATGAAGACGATCCCGAAGATCGGGTACCAGTCGAAGAGGAAGGTCTGGATGTCTGCCACGGTCAAGGACTAGTCCTCCGTGACATGAACGCGCCGGGGCGCGCAAAGCTCGCGCGTCAGCCGCGCACCACCTGCGAGCCGCCGACGATCGCCTCGCTGCCGTCGTCGCCGAAGACGATCCAGGCCTTGTTGCCGCCGTCGTAGTCTGGCGCCCAGAGCTTCAGCGTCGCCGGCCGCTCCCAGACCGTGCACGGCTCGGCGCCGGGCTCCTCCAGCCCGCGCCAGATCCGCACGAACGGGTTGCCCTCCCACTCGGCGCCGATCGTCGTCGGCTCGCGGTGGCCGGGGTGGACGCGGGTCTCCGGCGGCAGCTCCAGCAGGCGCATCACCGAGTCGCGCAGCTGCTCGGGGTCGGTGCCGCCCGGTGCCATCGTCCCGCCCACGGTCCCCTTGAAGAGGACGTCGGCGGTGAAGAGATCGCTGCCGTCGACCAGGAAGGCGAGGTGGCCGCTGGCATGGCCGGGGGTCGCGATCGCCTCGATCTCCAGTCCGCCGGTGGTCAGCTTCTCGCCGTCGGCGAGGGTCACCTCGACCTCGTCCTCGAGCTCCGCGGCGGCGTCGGGGTGGGCGACGAGCGGCGGGTTGCCGAGCTTCTGGCGCGCCTCTGCCAGGCCCGCGACGTGGTCCAGGTGCGGGTGGGTGACGAGGACGTGGGTGATCTCGATGCCCTCCGCCTCGGCCTTCTCCAGCAGCGGCGCGAGCTCGTCGTTGCCGTCGATCAGCACCCCCTTGCCACCCGCTTGGTCGGCGACCAGGTAGGCGTTCGACAGCCAGGCCGGGTTCTCGGTGCGCTCCAAGATCACCCGGGGCAGTCTGCCAGACAGGTACATCTGCGCTCGGTACGGCCGTGGCGGTCGAGCCCTTTGCCAAGCGGCGAGCGGCGAGCTACCGTGTCGGCAGACCAACCGTGATCGCGCTGCCGGCTGACACGCGCATCGCACCGGGACGCGCCCCTTGAACAAGCGCCCGGCGGGGGCGCTTGCGGGCATAGCCATGGTGCTTCTCCTCCTCGCTCCGGCGAGCGGGGCGACGCGGCCGCGCGACACGCTGATCGGGACGCCGAGCGCCGGCTCGGCCCGCATCTCGGCCAGCGCCGTGGCCAGCCGCTACTCGATCGGCGACGGCAGCGGCGCGACGGTGGCGATCGCGGTCACAGCGGCCTGCCAGCAGTCCTGCACAGCCGCCGACCCGCAGCGGATCGCCGACTTCCTCGGCACGCTGGTCCACGGTCCCGAGATCGAGCGGCTCACCGTACAGCTCAACACTCCCTCGCAGGTCGACTTCGATTGCGGCTACGGCGCGCAGGCGTGCTACTACGGGCTGCTGAACAAGATCGTCATCAACGGCAACGACACTCCCGCCGAGGACGGCGCCAGCCGCGAGTTCGTCCTCGCCCACGAGTACGGCCACCACCTCGCCCGCCACCGGGCCAGCCCGTCGCCCTTCCCGGCGGCGATCGACTGGGGGACGGCGCGCTGGTCGAGCTACGAGCACATCTGCCGGCTGCGCCGCGCCCGCCTCGTCTTCCCCGGCAGCTTCGGCCTCCACTACTACCGCGACCCGGGCGAGGCCTTCGCCGAGGCCTTCGCCCGCGCCCGCTTTCCCGACGGCGCCCCGCCCTGGCGCTGGCTGCCCGCCCTGAAGCCCGAGGAGCGGGCCCTACAGGCGATCCGCCTCGACGCGCTGCGGCCGTGGCGGGGCCGCACCGGGCTGCGCCTGCGGGGCCGGGTGCCGCCCCGCCGCGGCGGTGCCGCGGTGCGCGCCTTCCGCACCCCGCTCGACGGCACCGTCAGCCTGCGCCCCCTGGCGCCGCGCCGCTACCTGCTGCGGCTGATGAACCTCTCCGGCCGCCTCCTGCGCCGTCCCGACAACGCGCTCCGCTTCGGCAACCGCCTCGACTTCACGGTCTGCGGACAGAGCCGCCTGCGCCTCGCGATCCGCTCCGCCCACCGCTCCGGCGGAGCCTTCCGGCTGCTGATCCAGCGACCCTGAGATAATCCCCACCGGGCGATCGTCGCCCGACGCCAGGGGGCGTAGCTCAGTTGGTTAGAGCGCCGGCCTGTCACGCCGGAGGTCGCGGGTTCGAGTCCCGTCGCTCCCGTTGGGGATTGGTCAGGCGGCCGGCTCGCCGCTGACGATTCGCTCGGCTCGACCGATCAGCTCGGAGAGGGGCACTTCGAGGGCGGCGGCCAGCTTGAAGAGGTTGCGATAGCTCGGGTTGCGCAGACCGCGCTCGATCTCGCTGACGTAGGTGCGGTGCATGCCGGCAAGGTCAGCCAGGCCCTCCTGCGAGAGACCTTCGATTTCACCCCGCCGGGCTCGTATTGCTTCGCCCAGAGCTTTGAGCGCCTCCTTGGACACGCGGCGGAGCGTGTCAGGTCATGACGAACGAGTCTACAGAATATAAGTAGCTGAGCATCAGCCTGTGAACTCCACCTATTTATGCGTACCGATAGCGACTCTCAGCTAGTTTCTTACGGTCACCCTCATCTTCGCGAACTCGGCGCGCAATTCGACGGTCGGTTCCCAGAGATGAATTCGCCAAAGCAGTGTAGTGTGATAACGGCAGTAGGTGTTGGTGTTTGCAGCGAGGAATTCCTGCAAATCGCCGCCAAAGCGGGGCCGATGTCGCTGCCCCGGCACGCCCTGCCTGCGGGTTGCATTGCTCCATGATCACAGTGGAGCCGGGGTGAGAGTCGTGGTTGAGTGTCACACCATACGGCTCATCAACAGTGGGCCGATGCTGGTTATGTATACACACTCACCGAACCAGGCAGCGGGAAGATTTACCGCTGGCGGGAAAGGCCTCGCGCAGCGCGTCGGCGATCAGCCGGCTGCGGGCCCTGTACCCCGGGGTGGTGAAGTGGATGCCGTCGTCGATGAACCATCCGTCCCTGACGACCGCGGCCCAGTCGAAGATCCGCATGTTCGGGTAGTCGGGGCAGACTTCGAGCAGGGCCTCGTCCCAGGCGCGCATGTTCTGCGCCGCGTAGGGCCCGCTCTCGACCAGCGACTTGACGTTGACCCAGAGGACGGGGTCCTCGCCGATCGCCGCCATCATCCGGCGAATCCTCTCCTTCGTCCCGGTGCCGGGATAGACGTAGACGTTGGCCGAGTCGTTGGTGCCGAGTGCCAGCACCCAGCAACCGCGGTAGCCCTCGCGCTTCCAGGCCCCGACCACGTCCTGCGCGTTCGGTTCGCCTTCGTAGGTCTCGACGATCGAGCGCGCCCCGGAGATCTCGAAGTGCTGCACACGGGCACCGATCCGCGCGTACTGGGCGTCGATGCGGTCGCCCGGGCGGGGGAGGTAGTCGGTCGACGTCAACCCTTCCGAGGTCGAGTCGCCGATGTGGATCACCGCCCGGCAGGGCTGCGGGCGGTCCGCCGCCGCTTTGGCCTGCACGCGCACCGTGCGCGATTCGCGCACCGAGCCCGGCACGGCGGCCTCGCTGGCGCGCCCGCCGAGCCCCGCCATGCCGGCCGCGGCGATCAGCAGCACGCCGGCCGAGGCGGCGGCGCCGGCCCAGCCCCAGCGCGGCATCGCCTCCAGCTGCCACTCACCGGCACGCAACCTCTTCCAGAGGCGACCGAGCGCGCCGTGGCGGACCGGCTCCTCGACGAAGCGCCAGGAGAGCGCCGCCACGAGCAGGATCGCCGCCAGCTGGAGCGCGTCGCGCAGCAGGTCGGGACCGTCGACCCCGGGCGGGCCGGTGAGGACGATGATCGGGTAGTGCCAGAGGTAGATGCCGTAGGAGCGCACGCCGATCCAGCGCAGCGGCGTCCAGCCGAGCACCGCCCCCAGGCGGCAGGCCGGGTGGGCGAGGGCGGCGACGAGCAGCGCCGTCGCCAGGGCCAGCAGCGCAAACCCACCCTGGTAGAGGAAGGGGGAGTACTGGCCGGTGCGCCAGACCATCAGGCCGATGACCAGCAGGCCGGCGACGCCGGCGCCCTCGAGCAGGCGCCGCGCCCCGGCCGAGACGTCCCGCTTCAGGCTGCGGCTCGGCCAGACCATCGCCAGCGCCGCGCCGACCAGCAGCTCGCAGGCGCGCGTGTCGGTGCCGTAGTAGACGCGCGAGGGGTCGAGGCTCGGCTCGTACAGCACCGCCATCGCGATCGCCGAGGCGACGGCAAGCCCGGCGGTCGCCGCCGCCAGCCGCGGCCGCACCCCGGAGGCGCGGCGCGGGTCGCGGACCAGCCGCGCGCCGAGCAGCAGCAGGAACGGCCAGACGATGTAGAACTGCTCCTCGATCGCCAGCGACCAGAGATGGCTGAGCGGCGCCGGCGGGCGGAAGTCGGCGAAGTAGGAGACGTGCTCGAAGACCAGCCACCAGTTGCTGACGTAGAGGGAGGCGGCGAGGACCGAGTCGCGGAAGGAGGGCGGCTGCGCCGGCCCGAACAGGGTCGCCCAGGCCACCGCCACGACCAGCATCAGGAAGAGGGCGGGCAGCAGCCGCCTCGCCCGCGCCAGCCAGAAGCGGCCGAGCCGGATCGCCCCGCGGCGGTGCAGCTGGGCGAGCAGGATGTCGGTGATCAGGTAGCCGCTGAGGGTGAAGAAGACGCCGACCCCGAGCAGCCCGCCCGGCGCCCAGCCGGCCCCCATGTGGAAGGCGACCACGGCGAGCACGGCGAGGGCGCGCAGGCCGTCCAGTCCGGGCATGTAGCGCTGACGGCGCCCGATCGGCTCAGGCATCGCCGCGAACTATTGCGAACTACCGGATGCGGCAGATGTAGACGGCCTTGGTGTGGACGAGATCGTCCAGCGGCTGCTTCAGCACCGCGTCGAAGCCGTGCCCGAAGACGTCGAGGCACTCCAGCCCGGCCGCCTCGAGCAGCCCCAGCAGCTCGGCTTCGGGGAAGTGACGCTGGCGGTGCACGTGCGTCTCGACCGGCTCGGCGCCGTTCTCGGTCGCCTCGACTTCCAGCCGCGCCTCGCTGATCGCCCCCGGCGGCGTGTCGGCCGAGGCCTGGCCGCGCCAGACCATGCGGCGGCCGGCGCGCTCGACCCGCTGCACCTCGGCGAAGAAGGAGCGGTAGGCCTGGAGCGTGTTGACGTCGAACATCAGCAGTCCGCCGGGGGCCAGGTTGGCCCGCATCCCGCTCAGGGCATCCCCCATTTCCTCCGCGCTGAGCAGGTAGTTGACCGCGTCGTCCAGCGCCCAGACGAGATCGAACTCGCCGAATACCGGCAGCTCCCGCATGTCCGCCACGGCCAGCCGTGCCGCGTCCCCGGCCTTGGCCCGGGCCAGCTCGAGCATCGCCGGCGAGACGTCACACGCGGTGACCTCCCAGCCCCGCTCGAGCATCGGCAGGAAGCTCTTGCCCGTTCCGCAGCCGACGTCGAGCAGGCGACGCCCGCGCAACCCGTGGCGGCGGAGTTCGGGAAGGAGATTGCCCAGCCACAGCTCGTAGTTGTGATGGGCGGTGAAATCGTCATAGGCGGGGGCCATCGCCTCGTAGGCCTGCTCGGCCGACCGGCCTCCCGGCTGGACTGCTGCTGTTGCCTCCACGGCGGACGAGACCAATGATTGTTCGACATTGTTTCATCGATCAAATCTGATAGTTTGTTCCGCCGTGGAGGCTCAGCGGCTCGATCGGAAGGCGGCTCCCGCGGGGAACGGGAGCGGGGGCTGGAACTGGGAGGAAATCCGGCGCACCTGCCTTCGCTTCGCCTACCGCTACGCGAAGAACTCGGTCGAGGCCGAGGACATCGCCCAGGACGCGGTGCTGCGGGCTTGGCGCAAACGCTCGACCCTGCGCGACCGCGCCAGCCTCAAACCGTGGCTGGCGGCGATCGTCCGCAACGAGGCCTACCGCGAGTACGGGCGCAACAGGCCGGCTCCCAGCGACATCCTCGACGCCCAGGAGGGGGCGGAGGACGATCGCGTCGTGGCGACCGCCGAGCGGGCCGACCTGCGCGCCGCGGTCGAGCGGCTGAACGAGCGCGACCGGCAGCTGGTGCGGCTGCGCTACGACGAGGACCTGACCCAGGAGGGGATCGCCCGCCGGCTGGGCATCCCCGACGGCACGGTCAAGGTCCGTCTGCACCGCGTGCGCGCCAAGCTGCGGCGCGAGCTCGAGCTCGCCTGAGGGGAGGAGGGGCGACGGCTGAGGCGACGGCCTCAGCCGGTCGCTGCCCGACGCATCTCCTCGGTCGCCGCCCCGGGGCCGATGTAGGGGACGAGCAACGCGAAGAGCAGGTCGGGCAGCAGCTCCGGCAGGCGCTCGGCCCGCCCGGTGAGCAGCTCCTCGAAGATCAGCCCGGAGACCGCCCCGGCCGCCATCAGGGCGATGTGCTCGGGCAGCTCCCGGCCCTCTGCCAGGTCCTCGCCGTCCGCGAGGAACTCGGTGAAGCGCGTGATCGCGTCCCAGTGGCGCTGGCGGGCGTCGGCGCCGGCGGCCGCCACCTCGACGATCGCCGTGCGGGCCAGCTCCGGGTGGAGCGCGAACAGGTCGACGATCGTGGTCAGCCCGGCCCGCACCCGCTCCAGCCAGGTGCGCTCGCCGTCGCAGTTGGCGATCACCTCGTCGAGGATCCGCTCGACCGCCAGGTCGTAGGCGGCGAGGAAGCACTCGTGCTTGTCCTCGAAGTGCTTGTAGAAGGTGGTGCGGGAGACGTCCGCCTCGGCGATCACGTCAGCGACCGAGGTGGCCTTGTAGCCCTGCCGGCCGACCACCCTGATCATCGCTTCGAGGATGTCTCGACGCCGCGTCTCGTTGCTCGCCACTGACCCACCCGCCAGGGTTGAACTATCGGGTATATGGATCATAGCGGCACCGTGTACGTTAACGTTTATCGAGTCAGCCTCTCGACCTCCCTGGCTGCCGCGTCCGGGCCTATGTAAGGGACTAGCGTGGCAAAAAGCACGTCCGAAAGCAAACCGGGCAGCGCCTCAGCGCGGCCGGCGAGAAGCTCGTCGGCGATCAGGCCGGTGACCCCGCCGATCGCCATCCGCGAGGTGTTGGCGGGCAGGCCGCGGCCCCCCGGGGCGAAGTCGCGGCCTTCCTCGAACAGCGGCGTGAGGCGCTGCACGGCGGCCCGGTAGCGGCGCTGCGCGGCCGGGCCGGCGGAGCCGATGTCGACCAGCGAGAGGCGGGCCAGCTGCGGCTCGGCGGCAAGCTGCTCGAGCAGCGCCGTCAGTCCCCGCGCCGCCCGCTCGGGCCACTCGCCCTCGCCCTCGTAGGCGGCGATCACGCGGCGCACGAGCACGTCGATCGCGTTGTCGTAGGCGGCCAGGAAGCAGCCCTCCTTGTCCCCGAACAGCTCGTAGAAGGTCGTCCGCGAGACGCCCGCCTCGCCGGTCAGGTCGCCGACCGTGACCGCGCCGTAGCCCGTCGCGGCGACCAGCCGGATCGCCGCCTCCAGCAGGCGGTCGCGCTGCGAGCGCGCCACCACCTCCGGTGGCAGCCGGTGACGCCCGCGCGGAGGGCGCCACGGCTCTCCCCCCCCTGCCCGCTCCACCCGGTCAGCCTCCGGGTGGGCCCAGGAGCTTCTCGGCCTCGCGCGACTGGCGCAGCGCCTCG
>Ga0075314_1000118_pt1 | contig 11405 bp, 8 predicted proteins | sample MayberryNE_Catta_6_FD_120055 | JGI IMG/M metagenome (GOLD analysis project Ga0075314, IMG submission 120055) | Natural and restored wetland microbial communities from the San Francisco Bay, California, USA, that impact long-term carbon... | ecosystem: Environmental > Terrestrial > Soil > Wetlands... | reverse complement strand
TCTCGGCGATCTCGGCGCGAACGGCATGGGGATCCCCGTCGGCAAGCTCGCCTTGTACACCGCCTGCGCCGGGATCCATCCGACGCAATGCCTGCCGGTCACGCTGGACGTCGGCACGACGATGATGCGGACGTCGCTATGGGGCCAATTCTGGAGGATCTTCCTGACGTGCCCACGATCCTTCGAGGATATGTACAGTCCGCGCGGGCGACGGAAAATGTGGCCGTACTCCTGGCAGCCCTGGCCGACCGTCGGGGTGTAGATGATCGGCATCATGTCGTCGAGGTTGTCCATCACCACGCGGTAGAACAATCCCTCCTGGCGGTCCTGCAGCGAGAGCAGGTAGATGTACTTCTCGATGTCGCTCGACTTGCGCTGGAGGTTCTCAAGCACCCGCAACGCCTGTTTCTCCTGCGTCGAAACGCGGGGGGGCAGGAGGCCGCGCAGGCCCAGCGCATCGCGCTCCGCCTCGGTGAAGGCGGTGCCCTTGTTCACGATCGGCGCCTGCAGCAGGTCGATCCCGCGTTTGCCGTGCAGGTGGAGTCGGGCAGGCATGAATATCCCTCCTGGGAAGAGATTCCGTGATTGCGGATACTGTCGACAGTCTACACCTGTGGGGAATCCTGTCCAGCGGGGTGCGTCTACGCGCCGGTGGCGGCTTTATCGTCCTCTCGAGCGTCCTCCCGCCGGGCCCCGGGACCCCCCGCCACCACCCGACCCCCGGGACCCGCCGCCACGAAGTGAACCGCCGCCGCCGAAGCTCCTGGAGGAGCCTCCGCCGACGAAGCCCCTGGAGGAACCGCCGCGGATGCCGCTCCTGGAAGAACCGCCTCCGGGTCGCGATGGCTGGACACGCGGAACGGAATTGCGCGCGGGACCGTTGAAACGGCCGGAATTCCCGGTAGCGCTTCCTCTCCCGAGGGAAGGGGCCCGTGTGTCGCCACGCCGGACCGGCCGGGAGACCGCCCCGTCATTCGCCTGCCTGCCGCGGACGGCGCTGCCGTCCCGAGTCCGGGAGACCGACGATCCTCCGGTGCGAAGGTCCGTCCGCGGCGAGTTCGTCCGAACGCCGGTCACCGCGCCGCGGGAACCACCGCCGCGGCCTTCCCATGCCACCGTCCGCCCCCCGTCGCGACGGACCCTGACCGCTCCGCGTTCGATCGTCCGGTCCCACCGCGCGAGGCGGGAGTCACGGCGGGAGAATGAATTGGATCGGGCGACGATCTCGCCCGGTCTCGCGGGAACCCAACGGACGAACCGGTCCCTGCCGATGAAGCGCACGTTCGCCGGGAAGAAACGGGCATGGTGGCCGAAGAACACGGACCTGCCGAAGGTGAAATGGACGGATGCGAAGGAGTGGAAGGGACACCACACCCACCCGAAAACGGGCGACGGCCACCACCAGCCGGTATGGTACGGCCACCATCCCCAAGGCTCATAGCCTACCCATGTCCATCCGTACGGCGAGACCCATGCCCACCGCCCGTAATAGTACGGCTCCCAGCCGTCGTCCACGTACGGCCGCCAGGCGTACCCGTATTCCGGCGTCGAGACCCACTCCCCGTATTGCCGCAGCTCGCCGGCCGCGGCGGGAGGAATCCCCGCCGCTGTCTCCGCCTCGGTCAACGGCGCTTCCTCGACCGGTTCGGGGGCCGCCGTATCGACGCGGCTCACGCGGATCTCCTCCCCGATGGACGCCTCCTCGCCCGCCTTCACCGCGGTGGGAGGACCTTCCCCGGAGATCACGGCGCCTTCACCCGCTCGCACGTGGAACGTCGTGATGCCGCGATCGGCGGTCAGCGTGTAGTGACCCGGAACGTCGATCCGGACCTCACGGGTTCCCGGAATCATGATCCGGACGGGGGCGAAATCCGCTTTCGGCAGCGAGAGGGCCGCCTGGCCGCTCCGAAGACGGTACGCCGCCTCCTTCTCCCCCAACCGCCCGATGTCCACCTCGGACCCGCCGCGGAGAAACAGGGATTGACTCCCGCGGAACTGGATCTCCGCCTCGGACCCCTGCGGGACGCTTACCCGGGACCGCTCCGCAAGGGTGTAGTTGTGGCTGGCCTCCTGCCACTCGCCGGAGTCACCCGATCGGACCCAGGCGGTCCCTTGCCCGATCTTGAGGCGGGCGACCGACGTGGACGGGATGCCGGCATCGTCCTTTTCGGCCCCGACCGCCCGGGCCGGTATCGTCAGGGCGGAAAGAGCGACGGTGATGGCGCCTATCGCGATGCAGCGTAGCATATTCATCGAATCCCCCTCCTTGTCGTCGAGGGCCGAATTGTCCTCTGATTATCATTAGACGATTTTTCCAGGGGCAAATATTCACGTTTCGCTGATTTAGATATTCGATAATCTTTCCGGCAGCATACGGCGAACCACAGGGGGCGGCTCCGGAATCGGACTAGGCCGTGCTTTCCGCGTTGTAGCGGGCCAGCAGCCCCGTGCGCACCGCATGGCGGTGGACGCGGGTGAAATACCACGACGCCAGGAGGATGTAGAGCGCGGCGAGAAAAGCGCTGACCAGAAGCGCGGATCCCCGGTAGGCTCCGCCCGAGACGATCGCGCGCATCCCCTCGAACACGTACGACGGGGGCAGGAGGTAGGAGACCGGCTGCATCCAGCGGGGGAGCGTCGCCACGGGGTAGAAGATCGCCGCGAAGGGGGAGAGGAAGGCGGGGACCGGCCAGACGATCCATTCCGAAGCGGGTCCGAAGCGGAGCACCAGTGCGCTGGCGAAGATGCCGAGCGCGATGCCGAACAGGAAGAGCACCAGGAGGAACGGTACGAGCATGACGCCGTAGGCGAAAAAGGACAGGCCGAAGGCCGTTGTCGCAAGGACGACCATCGTGAGGAGACCCAGCACGCTCGTCGCGACGCAGGAGAGGACGAGACCGCCGACGTACTCCCGGATCGAAAGCGGCGACGCGAAGAGGTTCAGGAAGTTGCGCGACCAGACATCCTCGAGGAACGCCATCGTCACGCCGTGCATGACCCGCGTGAAGAAGTCCCAGAAGAGGACGGCTCCCAGGAGGACCGGTACGAAATCGAAGCCGGGCGAGGCGATCGTATTGAGATACCTGGTGATGAATCCCCACAGGACGATGTCGATGGCGACCCACGCGAAGATCGGCAATACGCGCACCGGACTCCCGCGCAGCAGGTAATATTGCCGAAGGACGATCGCCGCGGTGCGGTGGAAGGGCATCGGGCTCAGGTCCGCTTCAGGGTAAGCGGCTCGCGCGCCACGGCGATGAAGAGCTCCTCGAGCGACTCCTTGCCGTGCTCGCGCGGCAGGGATCCTGGATCTCCATCGAGTAGAATCCTTCCCCGCGACAAAAAGAGCACGCGGTCGCAGACGTCCGCGACTTCGTACATGTTGTGCGTGGTCCAAAGCGCGCCCACCTTGTCCCGCGAGACGAACTCCCGAACCTGTGTCCGGATGTCGCGCGCCGCGGAAGGGTCGAGCGACGCGGTCGGTTCGTCCAGGAGCAGGAGGCGCGGACGGTTGATCATCGCCTTGGCGAGGCCTACGCGCGTTTGCTCGCCCGACGACAGCACGCCGCACTTGACGTGCCGCAGGCCCTTGAGATCGAACTGGTCGAGCAGCGCGTCGATACGTGCCGGGATATTCTCCACCCGGTACATCAGTCCGAAGACGCGCAGGTTCTGGTAGACGGTCAGGTTTCCGGGAAGCGGAGCGTACACGGCGGCGAAGTTGGTGCGTTCCAGCGCCCGGGACCGGCTGGTCGCGATGTCGGCGCCTTCGATGCGTATCGTCCCCGAGGTCGCCTCGAGGACCCCCAGGATCATGTTGATGGTGGTCGTCTTCCCGGCGCCGTTCGGTCCCAGGAGTCCGACGATCTCTCCCTGGCCCACTTCGAACGATACGCCGTCCACGGCGACCGTGTCGCCGTAGAGCCTTCGCAACCGGTCGACGGAGAGCACCTTCGGTATCATGACGACTCCCAGTGTCCTGTTTATGCCAAGGACGGAAGCGAAGATCCTCATTCCTTATCGGTTTATGTTATTACAAAAAATTTTTGATTTTGGGTTTCCAACGATCATGCGGGCCGTACGCAAGATCGTGTCCCATTGTACCGTTTCGAATGACCGTCGGTTACGCATCTCGTTTTTACGAAGGGCCCCTGATTCAAGTGGTTTTCAGGACTGCAATCGGGGATCATGGAAGGGATCCCGTTTTTCGGACAGTCGGATACGGTCAAGATTCGACGGCATGAGAAGTGCGGGATGGAAAGGGGCCGGCCATGATGCAATCCGGGGAAGGAATGAAGAACCTCTGGAAAGATTTCGTCACCGAACGCGACATCGACGCGCAAAGCGTCCGACCGGATATCCTCGCCTCGTGGAAACGCTGCCTGGGGCGCGTGGATCCCTTTCAGAAGATGAACCGGAAAGTCTCCACGGAGAAGGAGTTCGGCGAGCACCTGAAGCGAAGCAGGGAACTCCTGGAAATCGGCGGTCCCGTGGTGGACGCGCTGTATAAATTCGTGGAGGGCTCCGGATTCGTAACGGTTCTTTCCGACGCCCACGGTTATCTGCTCAAGGTGATCGGCGATCCGGACGTGATGGGAGCCGTCACGCAGATCAACCTTGTTCCGGGGGCGGATTGGAGCGAGCCGGCCATCGGCACCAACGCCATCGGTACATGCATCGTCGCGGACAAGCCGCTCCAGATTTACGCCTACGAACATTGGTGCGTCTGCAATCACGTCGGAGTCTGCTCGGCGTCTCCCATTCATGATCCATCCACGGGTCGTACGCTCGGGGTGCTCGACATCACCGCGTCCGAGTACGCGCGGGTCCACCCGCACACCTTGGGGATGGTCGTGGCTGCCGTAGGTTCGATCGAAGGACAGATCGCAGCGAAACGCAGCGGAATACGCCTGGAAAGCGCGGACCGGTACAAGAACCTGATCATGGAATCGATCTCCGACGGCCTCCTGACCGTGGACAATTCAGGGGTGATCACCCACATCAATCAAAGGGCCATCGAACTGCTTTCCCTGTATGGGAGTCCCCTGGGGGAGAACATCTACGGTGTCCTGAAGAAAAGATTCGGGAGACAGGAGAATTACAGGGAACTCGTCACCGTGTTGAATTCCCGGGAGAATGTGGACGGCGAGTTCATAACGATCTACACCAGCTCGGGCGTCATCAAGTGCACCGTGATCTACAGGTGCATGTGGGAGAACGACACCGTGACCGGGAAAACGCTCGTGATCCAGGAAATCTCAAGGATTCGCAGGATCATCAACCGGGTGGCGGGAAACCGGGCCCAGACGGTATTTTCGGATATCGTGGGAAAAAACGCCCGATTCCTGGAGTGCGTCGAAATGGCGAAGCGGGCTGCAAGGACAGCCTCGAACGTTCTGCTGACGGGGGAGAGCGGCACCGGGAAGGACCTGTTCTCCCAGGCCATCCACAATGCCGGCACCCGCATGGAGGAGTCGTACATCGCGATAAATTGCGCCGCGATACCGAGGGATTTGCTCGGGAGCGAGCTCTTCGGATACACCGGCGGGGCGTTTACCGGCGCCAACCGCAACGGCAACCCCGGGAAATTCGAACTTGCCGACCATGGGACGATCTTCTTCGACGAGATCGGGGAGATGCCGCTGGAGATGCAGGCGTCCTTGCTGCGTGTGCTGGAAGAGAAGGCGATCACCCGTATCGGCGGCCGGGATTCGATCTCCGTGGACGTCCGCATCATCGCTGCGACCAACAAGGACATCGCGCTGGAAGTAAGGAGGGGCAATTTCCGCTACGATCTCTTCTATCGGCTTGACGTCATTTCCATCAAATTGCCTCCCCTCCGGGAGAGGAGGGACGACATTCCGATGCTGATCGAGCATCTGGCGCGGAAAATCATGTCCACGCTGAACAAGGAGATCCGGCGCATCGATCCGGGCTTCATCGATGTCTGCATCGACTGCGACTGGCCGGGAAATATCCGTGAGTTGCAGAACATGATCGAGAAGGCGCTGAGCTTTACGACCGGCTCCGTCCTCTCCGTCGGCGATCTTCCCCCACAGTGGTTCGAGGGATTGCATCGAGCGGAAGCTTACCCCGCAGGGCAAGGGGAAAAGAAGCTCAGGGAAGCGGGTTCCCTCGCGGAGAGACGGGTCATCATCGAGGCGATCGCGAAGAACTCCGGGAACAAGCGTATGGCAGCGAGAGAACTCGGGATCGCCAGAAGCAGCCTGTACCGGAAACTGAAAGAGATGGGACCGTAGCCTCTCCGCCGGCACTCCCTTTTGCGTCCTATCAATAGGACACAGCCGGGAGGTCTGTCCTGTAAACCGGACATTCCGGAGGTTCCCTCCGGACGGTTCCTTTTTCCGCATGCAATACAGGTCGTTTTCGTTTCCTCCTCCTTCTCTGGACGCCTCGAAAGCACACTGTCCGCATCGTATATGTCCGATGTATGGGACAATATCGGTGTGGTTCGGCACTTGGGATGAATTATCCTTAATGAAAACTTGTTGTCGTATCGAAAATACATCTTAAAAACCAGTCACTTATACGTCAATACCGTTGAAGGGCATGATGTTTGCTTTGTTTTGACGTGAAAGTTGAGCCGTGGCTGGAATAAAACAACAAGCGACCCTGGATGGTGAATCGCGGAGGATTGCGTATGGCAGCTTTCAAGGGGAAGGTGGCGATCGTCGGTTTCGGAGAAGTTCCGACGGGGAAGTTCCCCAACCGTCCGTGCCTGGCGAGCGCACTGGAGTCGTGCCGCCAGGCCATCCTCGACTCGGGGATCCGAAAGGACGAAATCGATACGATCATACCGACAGGCACGTTCTACAACCGCAGGTACAACACGGACATGGTTTTTTCGAAACTCGTCGAGGAATTGGGCCTCCTCGGGAAGGTGAAGACCAACATGCAGGTCTTTGCCGGGGGGTCGAGCAGCTCCACGATGCTGAAAACGGCCGCCGGCCTTATTACGGCGGGGCTGGCGAAGACGATCCTGTGCGTCCAATCGGACAAGACCGGATCGGCGCCGGTTCAGGAGATGATCGATCTTTTCGCCACTTTTGGAATTCCGGAGGAGTGGGAAACCCCCTACGGCTTTTTCATGGGAGGGTGCGGCAGCATCTTCGCGACCCGTTACATGTACGAAACCGGCGCCACGCACGAGCAGCTCGCTTCCGTAGTCGTCTCGATGAGGAAGTGGGCGGCCCTCAATCCCAACGCGATGCTTCGGCGTGAGTTGACCGTGGAAGAGGTGTTGTCGTCCAGGCTGGTCGCCACCAACCAGACGACACGCGAAGGGAACATCCTGGCGGACGGCGGCGCGGCGTTCATCGTGACGTCCGCGGAACGCGCGAAGGATCTGCGGAATCCGCCGGTTTACCCCCTCGGGTTCGGAGGACGGGTGTGCCACTACGGTGTATCCCAAGACAAGGACCTGACGAGATTGGGGTTTCCTGAAGCCGCCAAGGAAGCCTACGCGATGGCCGGGATTACCGCGAAGGATATCGATATCGCGGAAATATACGACGGGTACCCCATCTACCCCTTGATCACGCTCGAGGGGCTGGGAATCTGCGAGCGGGGCGAGGCCGGGCAATTTGTCCTCGAAAAAAACACATGGCCGGGAGGAAAAATGCCGATGACGACCAACGGGGGGATGTTGGCGCAAGGGCACACGGCCGCGGGGGGCGGATTCGCGGTTCTGGTGGAGGCCATCCGGCAGTTGATGGGGAAGGCGGGGGAACGCCAGGTCAAGGGCGCGAAGATCGCCGTGGAGACGTCCATGGGAGGGACGTTCATGGACTCTCACGTCGTGGTTCTGGGGAGGGAACTTCCGTGAACGCATACGGGAAGCCGTTGCCGCAGATGTCGCCGTGGAGCGCTCCTTTCTGGGAAGGGTGCAGGAACCACGAGCTCCTTATCCAGAAATGCCAGGACTGCCACGCTTTCAATTTCTACCCGAAGATGTATTGCGCGAACTGCCTCTCCTCGAACCTCGATTGGGTCAAGGCCGGCGGGAAGGGGAAGGTGTACTCGTACATGACGGTCTACGCGTATCAGCCCACCGAGTTTGCGGAAGATGTCCCGTACGTCGTCGCCATCGTGGTGCTGGATGAGGGGGTCCGGATGATGACCAATATCGTGGGATGCCCGCCGGAGTCGGTGGATTGCGAGATGAGGGTGGAGGTGGTGTTCGAGAAGGCCACCGAAGAAATCACATTGGCCAAGTTCAGGCCGGTTATTTAGCGGAGGCGGTCATGACCAGCAAGTACTGGGAGGATTTTTCGATCGGGGACGCGGTCACGACCCAGTCCATCACCATCACCGAGGCGCACCTGGTGAACTGGGCCGGGCTGACGATGGATTTCTACCCCCTCCACATGGACGAGGAGTACGCGAAAAAGACGATCTTCGGGGGACGGGTCGCGCACGGTCCCCTCACTTTCTCGATGTCCATCGGGCTGGTGTATATGACCGGCTTCTATGGCGATTCCATCCTCGCCTGGCTGGGCGTGGAGAATATGAAAATCCCCGCTCCCGTCCGCATCGGCGATTCGATCCGCGTGGTCGCCCGGGTTTCGGAAAAGCGGGAGACGAGGCATGCCGACCGCGGTGTGATGAAGTTTTCCTGGGACGTGAAGAATCAGAAGGACGAGACCGTCATGTCCCTGGATTACGTCCTGATGATGAACAGGAGGCCCGTTGCCGTTCCCGGGTCGGCGTGAGTGGGAGCCACCGAAACCGTAAGGGGAGAAGAAGATGGACTTCGCGCTGAGCAGTGAACACCTGGCGATCAAGGATACGGTGCGGAAGTTCCTCGGAAAGGAGTGCCCGCCGGAGACGATCCGGGCGCTCGATGAGCGGGACGAGTTTCCCGAGGCCATTCTCGAAAAGATGAAGCCGCTGGGTCTGTCCGGCCTGACGATCGAAGAGAAGCACGGGGGCTCGGGGGTGGACATCCTCGGGGCGATCCTCGTCGTGGAGGAATTGTCGGCGCGCTTCCCGGCCCTCGCGTGGATCTACGTCATGAGCGCTTTTTACGGCGGCGTGAACGTCGGGCGTAACGGCAGCGAGGGACAGAAGGAGCGATTCCTCCCCGGGCTCGCCGGGGGGGACATCCTCTTCTCCTACGCGTTGACCGAGCCGGACGCGGGGTCGGATGCCGCGTCGGCCCGGACGGCGCTGACCCGGAGCGGGGGGGGGTTCCGGCTCAACGGCACCAAGACGCTCATCACCGGCGCGGACCGCGCCGACTATATCCTGGTTCTGGCGCGGTCCGACAAGGACCTTCCGAAACACGAGGGCCTGACGATGGTCATCGTGGACCGGCGGCGGAAGGGCGTCGGCGTAAGGAAGCTGGCGAAGCTGGGGTACAAGACGTCCTCCGCCTGCGAGGTCGTCTTCGAGGACGTCGAAATCTCCGGCGACGACGTGCTGGGCGGCGAGGAGTGCCTGAACAAGGGATGGGCGCAGCTCCTGTCCTCCCTGGACGTGGAGCACCTCGAGATTGCCGCGTGCAGCGTCGGCCTGGCCCAGGGGGCTTTCGACGAGGCGATGAAATACGCGAAGGAACGGAAGCAATTCGGAGAGCCGATCTGCCGTTTCCAGGCGATCCAGCACATGTTCGCCGACATGGCGACAGGGATACAGACCGCAAGGCTTCTGCTGTATTACACGACATGGATGATGGAGCGGAACAAGCCGTGCGGGATGGAATCCGCCATGGCGAAATATTACGCGTCGGAAGTCGCCAAGCAGGTGTCCCTGCAGGGGATGCAGATCTTCGGTGGATACGGGTACACGATGGAGTACCCCATTCAACGGTATGTGCGCGACGCGCTCGTCCTCCCGATCGGGGGCGGGACCTCCCAGATCCTGAAAAATATCATCGCGGGGAGGCTGGGGCTTACAAAGTGAGGATCGCACGTTTCAAGAATACCTGCCATGGCGGCGGAATCCGCCTCGGAGGTGAAAAGAATCGATGAGGACCTGGGACGGGCAGACTTTTGGAAAGCAGTTCGCGGAGACCGCCGAAAGGTTTCCGGAAAACGAGATCATGGTGTGGGGGGACCGGCGGATCACCTTCCGGGAGGCAAGAGAGGAAGTGGACCGGCTCGCGAAGGGATTGCTCCGGCTGGGGGTGAAAAAAGGGGAGAAGATCGCGGTCTGGTTGCCGAACGTACCGGAGTTCCTCTTCGCGTGGATAGCGGCAAGCAAGATCGGCGCTCCCCTGATACCGATCAATACCCGGTACAAGGCGAGCGAGTTCGGATACATCCTCGGCGACTGCGATGCCACGACCCTTCTTTTCATGCCGGTGTTTTTAAAGAACCATTATCTGGAGATGGTCCGGAGCGTCTGCCCGGAGATGGATACCTGCGCGCCGGGTCGCCTCGTTTCGAAGAACTTCCCGTTGCTGAAGAACCTCGTCGCGGTAGGCGGAAATCGCCCGGCGGGAGCTTTTTCCTACGGCGATGTGCTCACCATGGGAAACGAGGTTGCCAGGCGCGATCTGGACGGGATGGAGCGGCGTGTCCGGGTGGAGGATGACCTGATCATCGTCTACACCTCCGGAACGACGGGAAACCCCAAGGGCGCGGTCCATACCCATCACATTTTGAAAAACGAGTACCGCATCTGTAACTGGAGAAACCTCGACGAGAACGAAAAGTTCCTCGCCTTCCTGCCGTGGTTCCACGTGGGCGGGGGATTTTCGCAGGTCATCCCCTGCCTGATCACCGGGGGAACCCTGGTCATCATGTCGTCTTTCGACCCGGGCGAGGCCATGCGCCTGATCGACAGGGAAAAGATCACGCAGCTCGACGGCATACCGACGCATTTCATCATGATGCTGGATCATCCCGCGCTCGGAAAGCACGACCTTCGGTCGTTGAAAGGCGGATGGGTCGGGGGAGCGCCGGTCACCAAGGAAGTCGCGATGGGGATCATCCACAAGCTCGGGATGAAGGAGATGCTGGTGGTCTACGGGATGACCGAGACCACTTCGGTGACGACGGTCACGAAGGGCGGTGACACGATCGACCACATCATCTCCACGGACGGGATCCCCATTTCCACGCTGGACGATGTTCCGGGGTTCGAAGTCAAGATCGACGATCCGACCTCGCACGCGGAGCTGCCGCCCGGGACGGAAGGGGAGATCTGCGTACGGGGCGACATCGTGATGAAGGGGTACTACAAGAACCCGGAAGAGACGGGGAAGGTTATCGACCGGGATGGATGGTTCCACACCGGCGACCTGGGTATCCGATTCGACGACGGGTACATCAAGCTCACCGGCCGGGTGAAGGACATGTTCATCGTCGGCGGATCCAACGCGTATCCGGCCGAGATCGAATCGTTCCTGTCCGCACACCCCAAGGTGAAGATGGTCCAGG
>Ga0075314_1000117_pt1 | contig 11559 bp, 13 predicted proteins | sample MayberryNE_Catta_6_FD_120055 | JGI IMG/M metagenome (GOLD analysis project Ga0075314, IMG submission 120055) | Natural and restored wetland microbial communities from the San Francisco Bay, California, USA, that impact long-term carbon... | ecosystem: Environmental > Terrestrial > Soil >... | reverse complement strand
GATCTCAGGCGCTCCACGTCGGCGCGGACGCTCATTGCCTGGTCGCGGATCGTAAGCCAGTCCACGAACTCCCCTTCCCGGGAGCCTGGCCCCTTTCCGGTGTCCCGCTACGCCGTGCCGTCGAACGTCGCCGTCCCAAGGCTGTGCGAAAGCAGGCCGCGCATCACCTCGTCGGTGAACGTCTGCATCCCGCAGTCGGTGTGGTGGATGACGAACCACTCCCTCGTTCCGAGGAGTTTGTGCGAAATCACCAGCGAACGGATGGCATCGTCGCTTGCCCGGCCCCCTGCGTTGCGCACCACGTGGGCGTCGCCTTCGACCAGGCCGGCGAACTTCGCCGGGTCGAGCCTTGCATCCATGCAGGTCAGGATGGCGAAGCGCCTTCCGGGAGGCATCGGCAGCTTTCCCTTGTCGCCGAACTGCTCCGCGTATCGCCGGTTCGCATCGAGTATTTCCCCAAGTGTTCGACTCATCTCGCAACCTCCTTTGGTCACCGGCATGAACAGTAACCGGTCTTAAGATCGTGCCCCTTCCCGAAAAGTTTCGATCGGATGATCCTTGGAGCATCGGACAGATCCTTGGTTCGCGCCTTCCGGAATTCAGGGAGCCTTTCCTGCGCTGACGGCGGGGAACACCTCGGGGGAGGAAACTCCGAGGTCCAGGAAATCCTCCTCGACGTACCGCTCCGGGGATTCTTCCAGAAGGTCCTTCAGCGGCGCCGCGCACCGGTCAATCCCCAGCCGCGCAAACGTTTCCCGGGCGCTCTCTCCGTCTCCGCTTTCCTCGTCGAGAAGCTTCATCAGACGCTCCACCGCTTCCGGAACACGGCGGGCCGCGACGCGACCGATGGGCGTTCCGAAGAGAGCCGTCCCGTCCTCCCTTGCCGCGACGCCAAGGAGGATCATGTAATGGGGAGCCAGCCGGCCGCCCACGTTCCTCGCGACCCCTCGCAGGCCGATCTCCCCGGCCAGGTGATGGCCGCACCCGTTGGGACACCCGGAGATTTTGATCGTCACCGGCCGGAGACGGCGCGTCGTCCCTTCCACGGAAGAGATCTTTTCTTCCAGCAACGCCGCGAGCCCGCGGACGCGGGTGACACCGACCGTGCAGGTGTCCGTCCCGGCGCACCGGACGATCGAAACCTCCCGTGGGGGCAGGAAGCCGCGATCCCGCAGCGACCCCGCCATCCGCTCCCCTTCGGATTCCGGTATGCCTGCCAGGAGGATCCCTTGGGCGGGGGTGAACCGCACTTCGGCGCCCACCCGCTCCGTCAACTCCGCAAGCGAACGCATGCGGTCCGAATGGATATCCCCGAGGGGGATCCTCAGTGGAAGCGCCACGCGGCCCGCCTGGACCTGCCGAAATGCGCCGGGCCACACCGCTGTCCCGCCGCCGCCCTGGAAACGCACATCCACGGGAAGGATCGGCTCCGGGATAACCGGTCCTCCCGCCGGGCCGGACGCCTCGATCGTTTCCCTCTCCCGCAGGACATGTTGCCGGAACGTGTCCACCCCCACCGCATCCGCGACGAATTTCAGCCGCGCCCGCCCGCGGTTCGTCCTGTCTCCAAGACGGTCGAAGATCCGCAACAGCGCCTCCGCGGTCGATCCCAACCGGAAGACCGGCGTGAACGGCTCCAGAAGCGATCCCGCCTGCGGCAGCGCACCCAACCCACCGGCCACATGAATCCGGAACCCCGGACGACCCTCCGGCGAGACGACGGCCCGGACCCCCATGTCCTGGAACGGAACTCCGACATGATCGGCTCCGCGACACCCCTCGAACGCGATCTTGAACTTCCGTGGAAGCCGCAGGTAGAGAGGATGGCGAAGGAGCCGCGCGCCGAGCGCACGCGCGTACGGCGTCACGTCGAAGACCTCGTCGGAGGAGAGCCCCGCGAAGGGGCAAACAACGGTGTTGCGCACCGTGTCGCCGCACGCTTCCCGCGTGATGAGCCCCGACTCCGCAAGAAAGGAGAGCGCGCCTTCGATGCGGCGCATCTCCACCCCGTGGATGTGGACATCCTGCCGGGTGGTCAGGTGAACCCCTCCACCGGTTGCGAACCGGTCGGCCGTCTCCGCAAGGGCGCGCAACTGTTGGGGAGAAATGCGGCCGAGTGGAATGCGGACGCGGAGGAGGTACCGGTCGGGCCCTCCCCGGATGGGGTAGATCCCCATGACGACGCGGCGGCGGCGGAATTCATCCGGAGGGATCGCCCCGGAGCGTAACGCCTCCACCGCCTCCGCGATGCCGGCGATTTCGGACGCGGAGATCGGGTCCGCCGGTTCCGGATCGTTCCTCATATGACCGGGAATCCCTCCTCCGTCGCCGCCGGAACAAGCGGACCTTCCCGGAACAGGACGACGCGGTTCCCTTCGGGCCCCCGGCGAAACGTCATGCCGAGGCCGTACCCGAACGCCAGCCGGGCGATCTTCTCCAACTGGTCCGCCGTGCAAAGCCGGATCGCGACCTTTTCGCCTTCTCCGAGGCGCGCGACGAATTCCCGGGACACTTCGAACTCCACGGGCCCCGCTTCCTGCGACAGGTCGACGAAATTCCCGTCCGGCTCCGTCATCATCCGGGAATGAAGCCGCACCACGCGCGTTCCCCGTCCGAGACGGTCCGAGCGGACCTCCCGCACGATCCCTCCGCCGGCCACGAATTCCCCCACCGCCACGACGAACCGCCCCAGCCGCGGGTTCTCCTTGAACGTGTCCGCGGCGATCGGATGCGGCAACGTGAACGTGACGTTGGCAACCTCCAGGTTCTCCACCTGGTTCGCGTGGCGCTCGATGACCTCAAGCGTGGAGGAGTCGATCCGCTCCGTGATGGCGGAGAGGACCGCCTCGACCTCGGCGGTGGCGAGTTTCAGGACGTACCGGGAGGAAAGCCGCAGCGGTTCGTTTCCCAGCCAGAAGAGGCTCGCCGAGATCTCCCGTGCTGCAGCGGGAGCATCCCCCTCTTCCGATAAGACTTCCCCGCGCTCCACGAACAGCTCCTCGGTGAAGGTGACCCCGACGCACTCTCCGGCGCGAGCTTCCGGAAGGGCCGGCTGTTTCCATTTCTCCACCGACCGGACCATGGCCTTCTTCCCCGAAGGGGAGAAGACCGCCCGGCTTCCGGCGCGGAGGCAGCCGGACTCAACGCGCCCCGCGTAGACCCGCTTTCCGTCTCCCACGTAGATGTCCTGCACCGGGAACCGGAGCGGCAGCCCGGATACCTCCCGGGCGGGTGAAAAGGAGTCGAGCGCGCCAAGAAGGGTGGGACCGGAGTACCATGACGTCCGTTCCGAAGGGGTGGCGATGTTGTCCCCTTCGCGGGCGGAGATCGGGACCACGTGCGCGGGGACGAGGCCCACGGAGAGGAGGAATCCGCGGATTTCCTCTTCCACCTCCTCGAACCGCTCCCGGCGGAAGCCGACGAGGTCCAGCTTGTTGACCGCCACCACCACCTGACGCAGCCCGAGGAGGGAGAGCATGTAGGCGTGCCGGCGGGTCTGTTCCCGGACTCCCTCCGCCCCGTCGACCAGAAGGATGGCGGCGTCGGCCGCGGCGGCCCCCGTGACCATGTTCTTGAGGAATTCCTTGTGCCCGGGGGCATCGATGATGATGTAGGGACGCAAGGGAGTCTTGAAGAAGGTCTGGGCCGTGTCGATGGTGATGTTATGCTCCCGCTCCTCCTCCAGCGCGTCCATGAGGTAGGCGAACTCGAACGCCCTCCCCTGCTCCCGGCAGGTCGCCTCGATCTCCCGGTACCGTTCCTCGGGCAGGGAACCGGTGTCGTGGAACAACCTTCCGATAAGGGTCGACTTCCCGTGGTCCACGTGGCCGACGATCACTATCCGCAATGTGTCGTTGATGTTCATCCCGCCCCCGATCACATGTAGCCGAGGGAGCGCAGCTTCTGCATCATGTACGCCGCCTCGTGATCCTGGGCGCGGCCCGCCCGCTCCGGAGTTTTCGTAACCTTGAGCTCCTCGATGATCTCTTCCACCGTGGAGGCGCCGGACGCGAGCGGGGAGTTGCACGGCACGCACCCCAGCGACCGGAACCGTTTCCCGTCCTTCGACAGGTAGAGGGGGCAGACGGGAATCTCCTCCCGGCGGATGTATTCCCAGATATTCAGCTCCGTCCACGACAGGAGCGGATGGATCCTCACGTGGGTGTCGGGACCGAAGGAGGTGTTGAACTGGTCCCAAAGCTCCGGCGGCTGGTCCTTGTAGTTCCACTCGAAGTTCCTGTCGCGCGGAGAAAAGATCCGCTCCTTGGCCCGGGATCCTTCCTCGTCACGGCGGATCCCGAGGAAGATCCCCTTGAATCCGCGCCGGTCCAGCAGTTGCTGAAGCCCCTGCGTCTTGAGGGCGTTGCAGCAGGCGAACCGTCCCTTTTCGGGGGTCATCCCCGAGCAGATGGCCTCCTCGTTCCGCCCGACGATCAGGTCGACTTCCCATTCCTTCGCCATGCGGTCCCGGTACTCGATCATCATCGGGTGCTTGAAACCGGTGTCGATATGGACGAGGGGAAAGGGAACCTTGCCGAAAAACGCTTTTCGGGCCAGCCATAACAGGGTTGTGGAATCCTTGCCGATCGACCACAGCATGGCGAGGTCCTTGAACTTCCGTTGCGCTTCGCGGAAGATGTATATGCTTTCGTTTTCCAGCGCGTCGAGAGGGTCCACGGTCACTCTTCTCCTTCACCTTTGTCGCGACGGTCGTTTCCGCCGGCATTCCTTGCATGAAGCCCGCACTCCTTGTGCTCCGGGTTTTCCCACCACCATCGGCCCGCCCTTGGGTCCTCGCCGGGCGCGACGGCGCGCGTGCACGGGGCGCAGCCGATCGACGGAAACCCCATGTCGATGAGCCTGTTGACGGGGAGTCCCCGTTTCCGGATGTGCTCTTTCACGTCTCTTTCCGTCCAGCCGGCGAGGGGATTCAACTTGAGGATCCCGTCATGGGCCTCGTCGATCTCCAGAATTTCCAGACCCCGACGCGTGACGGCCTGCTCCCTTCGCTGTCCCGTCACCCACGCGCGCAACCCGGAAAGGGCCCGGGACAGGGGATCCACTTTCCGGATCCGGCAACACTCGTGCCGGTTTTCCAGGCTCTCCCGGAAGGAGTACAGGCCCTTGTTCCTCTCCAGCTCCTCGACCGCAGCCCGCTCCGGGAAATACCATTCGATCCGGACGCCCAGCGTGCGGCGCATCTCCTCGGCCGCCTCGTACGTCTCCTCGTGGAGCCGACCGGTGTCCAGGGCGAAGATCCGCGCGTCGGGGCGGATCGCCACCATCATGTCGATGAGAACGATATCTTCCATGCTGAAACTCGATGCCAGCGCGATGTCCGGGTGGAATCCGGACAAGGCCCACCGAAGGACCGCATCGGGACCCTCCTCTTCGAAACGGGCCCTCCATTGTTTTACCTGTTCCATCGTTACCGCCATGGCATCCCCTTTCGCTTGCGCATGTCAGATCTCGAAATCCGGCGGGCGGATCTTTCCGTACTCGATCCGAGTCCACATCCGTTCGTGGACGTAGTAGATGAAGAACTTCACGAATGTGTCCGCCAGGCCCACCGTCACGGCGAAGTCGAGACGGCCGGTCAGGAAGTACGTCACGACTCCCGTGATAAGGGTGGCCGCAACGCGCCAACTGATCGTCTTCGCGACGCTTCTTTTCCGTGTCTCCAACCGTATACACCATATGTCCTATGGAATATATAGTATTATACAGTTGATACGTTGCCCGTCAACCTTTTTCCTCTCCCGACTCGCTCGAGGGGGCGGACCCAATCGGCATGACACAAATAATGTGTTGATTATCTGATAGATAACGAAGTGAACCCATTAACGATTATATCTCTCGATACTGGGACATGGCCTCTCAGTCATGGGACCCCCCACCGCGTCGAAATATTCCGTGACGCCTGTAAGGATCCGGTGCGCATGCCGACTGAGGAACAGGCTCGAAGCGGAAGGACCGGCATCCAGGGGACCAACCGCGCATCTTATTCGGACAGGAGGGAGGCGGGATGCGATACAGGGGCACGCGCAGGGATTTTCTTTTGATGATGGGAACGGCGGCCGGCGTGGCGGCGGGCGTGGCGCTTCCCGGGTTCCTCGGTGGCCGGCTCGCCGTTTCGGGCGGTTTCACAGCTCCGGCGGAAGCCGCCGACGGATCGGCGGCGGCGTCGATCCGCGTGTATTCCGCAGAGAAAGGGAACTACGTCATGATCCAGACCGTCGTGAAAACGAAAGAAGAGTGGAAGAAATCGCTGACGCCCGAGCAGTACCACATCCTGCGGGAAAAGGGGACGGAGCGGGCCTTCAGCGGGAAGTACGACAGGCACCATGAGCACGGCGTCTACCGCTGCGCCGCCTGCGGGCTCGACCTGTACCGATCGGAGGAGAAATACGATTCGGGGACCGGTTGGCCGAGCTTCACGGCGCCGATCGCACCTTCGAACGTCGTCACCCGGCCCGACAACAGTTTCTTCTCGCAGCGGACCGAGGTGCTCTGCCCCCGGTGCGGGGGACACCTCGGTCATGTGTTCGACGACGGGCCGAAGCCGACCGGGAAGCGCTACTGCATGAACTCGGCGGCCCTGCAGTTCGTGCCGACCGCGAAATAATCCGGGCATCGGGGAGGGAGATCCCATGAAACCGTTCCTTTTCGGTTTGCTGGCGCTACCCTTGACGCTCATCGCGCTCGGCACGGTCACGGCCGCCGGGGCCGTCGAAAAGGCGACTTTCGCCGGGGGCTGTTTCTGGTGCATGGAGCACCCGTTCGATTCCCTTCCCGGCGTGCAGTCGGTCACGGCCGGCTACACGGGCGGGCAGAAGAAGAATCCCACCTACAAAGAGGTATCGGCCGGCGGGACCGGCCACGCGGAGGCGGTGCAGATCGTTTACGACCCTTCCAGGATACGGTACGAAACGCTCCTCGACGTCTACTGGCGGAACATCGATCCGACCGTGAAGGACCGCCAGTTCTGCGATGTCGGAAACCAGTACCGGGCGGAGATCTTCTACCACACGGAGGAACAGCGCCGTGCGGCGGCGCTGTCGAAAGAGACGGTGGAAAAAACCAAGACGTTCAAGGAGACGGTGGTCACCGGGATCGTCCCCGCCGGTGAATTCTACCCGGCGGAGGAGTACCACCAGCACTACTACAAGAAGAACCCGATCCGTTACAACTATTACCGGACCGGATGCGGCCGCGACCGGCGGCTCAAGGAGCTTTGGGGGAGCGCGGCCGGAGGAAAGAAGTAGGCGGGAAACGGTGGGGTGCGGGGCGCTTTAACCGCCGCAGCCGCAGGAAGGCTTCGACCCGGAAAGCCACCCGTTCATGATCGCGGCGGCGCACCCCACGCCCGGGGTGACCGAGATCGCCTTCGTCGGGCAATTCAACGCGCACGCACCGCACTCCATGCAGGCGTCGCGGTCGAGAATCCGGGCCTTCCGCTCCGACACGACGAAGACACCGTGAGGACAGACCTCCGCGCACATCCCGCACCCGATGCAGGCGGCATCGGCGAACCGCAAGGTTGCGACACCCTCCAGATATCGAAACCGATCCATCACCTTTCCCCCCCCTGCGGAAATCAACGGAGAAACGCCCCCCCGATCCAGAGGAGTCCGGCCAGCGCCGTCAGCCCCGCCTGGACGGGCAGCGCCCGGCGCATCTCCTTCTCCACGCCGGACGGGGACGTGAACGGCGTCGCCCCGGTGAAATTCATGGCGACGAACGACGAAACCGCCGACATCGCGAGGAAAAACGCCAGCGCCGAAGGCGCATGCAGGCTTCCGCGCTGCCACATCACCGCGCACGTCGCGAGGACGCCGCCCGCCAGGCCCCCCTTGACCGAAAAGGCCCGCCCTGGAATCCAGGGGAGAAGCGCCGGGGTCACCACGGCGCCGGCCAGGATCCCTGCACCAAGCGCCGACACGGCCCCGATTCCACGCTCCCATGCGGCCCCAAGGGAGAAGATCCCCGGCCCGATCCCCGCGAGCAGGAACAACCCGACCGCCGCCCACCCCGCGGGACGCAACAGGCCCGTGATTTCCACCGGCGTCAGGATGAGCCGATCCATCGTGGGGAAAACGACCCTTCGCATCGAAGGAGACGCCTCCCCCCCGGCCTCGAGGAACGCACGGATATCCCTGGCGCGCACCGGACCGTACGTCACCGCGAAGCCGCACCCCTTCCGGACCTCGTGGGCGGCGACTCCGGGCGCGCCGAGCTGCGGAAGGAGGAGCCGGCGATGGTCCACCACTTCGGCGAGCCGCGCCTCCGTCACCCTGCGGATAACCTCATCGGTCCCGAAGGTCCCCTCCCCGGCGGCGCACCAGACGTTGATCCCCCCGGTGTCGAGGACAAGGATCCAGGCGTCCAGCCCCGCCGCATCGCGACGCACGATGTCGAACGTCAATTTGTAGTTGGCGGTGACCAGAACGGGCGCGTTCCCGCCGGGCGCTCCCAGGGCGTACAGTCCCGGTGCGACGCGGTAGCGATCCCTCCCGATCCCCCACCGCACCTTCCACCGGCCCAGGATGTCGCGACGGCCGATCCGCGAATGGACGCGGGGAACCGGACCGGCCGGCGTCTCCACCTGCCCGTCCACGAACGTATCGTCGTAGCGGATCACGGCCTTCGACGGCGATCCCCCGCCGCAGCACGGAACCGCTTTCGAGGCCGGGGGCGCGCAACACCCCCCGCTCATATCCCGGGTCATCCCCTTCCTCCCCTACCCTTTCGGGAGCAGGTCCCCCATCAGGGGGCCGAGCACTCCCTTTACCATCGTGCTGAGTTCCTCCACCTTGATCAGCGAGAGGCAGCACACCTTCCCCTCCTTCTCCCAGCCGATCACCGCCAGCTTGTCGCCCCCCTTGATCCCCGCCTTGTCCCGAAGCTCCTTGGGGAGGACCATCTGTCCCCGGTCGTCCACCGTTACCAGCGACTCGACCTTGCACCCTCCGAACGCTGGCGTCGCGCAGCACGATTCGTCCTTCGCCTGTCTCTTCATCGCCGTCTCCTTCCTGCTGTATCCTAATGCACTTATTAATCTGAATAATCAGATCATGCTGACATCATCGCAAATCGGCCGAAAGGGTGTCAAGGGATATATGGAGGGCAGGCCGGGCCCCGCCCGACGGTTTTCGTATCCGGACCCGCGCGGGTCAATGCTCCCGGGCCGGTGAAGCGAGGACCTTGTCGATCCGGTTCCCGTCCATGTCCACCACCTCGAAACGCCATCCATCCCAAGTGAAATGATCCGTGGCGACGGGAATCCGGCCCATGCGCGCCAGGATGAAACCGCTCACCGTGTGGTACGTGCCCGATTCCTCCTCGGGCAGCCCTATTTCGGGAAACAGTTCCCTGAATCGATCTTCCGGGAGCATGCCGTCCAGGAGCCAGGAACCGTCCTCCATGCGGACGGCCAGGGTCTCCGCCGGTTCTCCCTCCGGAGGAAGATCGCCTACGATGGATTCGAGGACGTCGTTGATCGTGACCAGCCCCAGGACATCCCCGAACTCATCCACGACGAACGCCGCATGACGGCCGCTCTTCTTGAACATTTCGAGCAACTTCAGGACGGTCGCCGTCTCCGGGATATACAGGGGGGGCTTCAGCGAGGATTGAAGATCGAAGGGTTCGCCGGAAAGGGAGCGGCGGAGAAGATCCTTGGCGTAAACGACGCCGAGAACATCGGCGATCCCTCCGCGGCATACCGGCATCACGGAATGGGCGCTCTCCAGGATCTTGCGGTGATTGTCGCGAAACGGTCCCTCGACGTCCAGGAAGAGGACATCCCCCCGAGGCATCATGATGGATCCGATCCGCTTCTGGTCCAACCGGAACACGTTCGAGACAAGCTGTTGTTCCTCCTTCTCGAAAACCCCCGCATCCGCCCCCTGCTTCATCATTACCTTGATCTCTTCCTCCGTCACCGGAGGCGTCGGGGCCGGGCGGGAGCCGAGCAGTTTCAGCACGGCCCCCGTCGTGAAACTCAAGAACCGGACAAGGGGATGGGTGATTTTCGCGAAAAGGCGCATCGGCCGGGCGATCAGGACGGCGATCCCCTCCGGATCATGGAGGGCGATTCGCTTGGGAACCAGTTCACCGAGGATCAACATCACGAGCACGATGGCGATGACGACGGCGGCAAGAGCGATCGACTCCGCATAGGGGGCGAGGACCGGCACCCGGGCGATTCGTCCCGACAATCCCGCGGCGAAGAACACCTCCCCGAAGGCCCCGCTCAGAATACCGACCAGGGTGATGCCGACCTGGATCGAAGAGAGGAAATGACCCGGTTCCGTCGCCAGCTCCAGCGCCGCCTCCGCACCGGCCACGCCCTCGTTCGCCCATTGCTTCAGCCGGGCCTTGCGGGACGAGACGACGGCGAACTCGGACATGGCGAAGATCCCGTTCAATGCGGCAAGGAGCAGAAGGATCATGAATTCCATCGAGGGCGCCCCGCTCTAAAGGAGATGCCGGGATTATATCGGAGCGGACTTCGGTATTCATCGCCCGCCCCCTTTCATGAGACCCCCCCCAGCGCTCCCTCGCCGCGGCGTTAAGGGCCCGGCAGGCAAGCCATTGACCCCGGTCAAGGACGGATCGAGGGGAAGGGGGGAGACTGGACCGGTGACCATCCCCCTCCCGGAGGTACGACGATGAGCGTTCCCGTGTTCGCGCGGCCGAAGAAGGATCCCGAGTTCGATCCGAACCGGTTCCTGCCGCGTCCCCTGTTCGAGAGCCCCGAGATGAAGGTCGTACGGGCCACGTTCCGCGCGGGGCAGTTCATCCCCGTCCATGCGCCGGATGTGCACGTCGCCCTCTACATCGTCTCCGGGGAAGGGGAGGTGGTCGCGGGAAAGGAGCGGCGCAACGTCACGGAGGGGGATCTCGTGGTCATCCCGAGAAAGGTGCGGCGCGGCGTCAAGGCGAAGACAGACATGATCGTGCTGCACGTCGTCTCGCCGTCCCCGACGCAAGCCGACCACGGGGACATGGGGGAGCGGATCGCCCGCGGGGAGTTCGAGCTCCCCGGCTGACCGGGGAAGGAATGTCGGTCTCCTGCCCCGTCACTCCTTGCCGAGGATGCGCTGGATGACTTCCTCCGGCGAATCCTGCCCCGGGGGAATGGGTTTCTTTTCGGCAGGCGGGGGTGCGAGGGACAGGACGATGTCGCGCCGGGCGTCCGCGAAGATCCCCTGCATGACCCCGTTCAGGTACTTGTTGATGCGCCCGACGACGCAGCCGCCATAGGTGAGGCAACTGGTGAGGAGGCCGCGCGGCCCGACGGCGATTCTTCCGACATCGCCTTCCCGGAGGACGGTGTTATCGGGCATCCTGCGGACTTGCAGGTGCAGGACGAACTCGTCGGGCTTGTCGCTGATCGTCGTGAAGTACGCCTTGGTCAGCGCGCCCTCGACGACGATCTCCTCGTCGGTCACTTCGGAGGGAGCAAACACGAATTTCACCGACCGGAACGCGCCGGAGGCGGCCATGTCCTCCGCGAGGGCCTTGGACCAATTCGCCGCGGGCAGCGACGATACG
>Ga0075314_1000115_pt1 | contig 11674 bp, 14 predicted proteins | sample MayberryNE_Catta_6_FD_120055 | JGI IMG/M metagenome (GOLD analysis project Ga0075314, IMG submission 120055) | Natural and restored wetland microbial communities from the San Francisco Bay, California, USA, that impact long-term carbon... | ecosystem: Environmental > Terrestrial > Soil >... | reverse complement strand
GAGGACGGCACCGTGCAGGAGCTGCTCGAGCTGCTCGGCATCCCCTTCACCGGTCCCGGGATCGCCGCCTGCGCGCGCTGCATGGACAAGGTCTGGGCCAAGCACGAGCTGCGCGCGGCCGGCGTGCCGACGCCCGACTGGTTCGCCTTCAACGAGACCGCCTTTCGCGAGCTCGGCGCCGCCGACGCGCTCGGCGAGCTGGAGGAGCGGCTCGGCTTCCCGCTCGTGGTCAAGCCCAGCCGTGGCGGCTCGGCGCTCGGCGTCAAGTTCGCCGCCAGCTGGTTCGAGGTGCCGGAGGCGCTCGTCTCGGCCTTCAGCTACGACGACCGGGTGCTGCTGGAGCGCTTCGCCGAGGGGCGCGAGCTGGCGGTCAGCGTGCTCGGCTCCGAGCCGCTGCCGGTGGTCGAGGCGCGGCCGGCGGGCGGCGACCGCTACGACTTCGAGGCGCGCTACGAGATCGGCCGCACCGACTTCGTCTGCCCGGCGGAGCTGAGCGAGGAGGAGACAGCGAGCGTCACCCGGGTGGCGCTGGAGGCCTACGAGGCGCTCGGCTGCTCGGGCTTCTCGCGGGTCGACCTGATCCTCGCCGCCGCCGGCCCGCAGGTGCTCGAGGTCAACGCGATCCCCGGCCTCACCGACACCAGCCTCCTCCCCCAGGCCGCCGAGGCGGCGGGGATGTCCTTCGAGGACCTCGTCGGGCGGATCCTCGACCTGGCACTGAAGCCGGCTGCCGCCTAGGAGCTTCCTTCCGCAAAATCATCCGGCGATACCTCGTCGAGGAACTCTTTGAACTTGTCGACGACCTCCTCGGTGTCCTCGACCTCGTGCTCGAACTCGATCGCCGACTCCTCGATCACCTCCTCGGCCGCGTAGATCGGGGCCGAGACGCGCACCGCGAGGGCGAGGGCGTCGGAGGGGCGCGAGTCGATCTCCAACTCGGAGCCTTCGACTGTGACCGTGATCGAGGCGTAGAAGGTGTTGTCGCGCAGCTCGGTCACCGAGACCCGCTCGCACTTGGCGCCGAGCTGCTCCAGCACCTCGGAGAGCAGGTCGTGGGTCATCGGCCGCGGGGTCGAGGCGCCCTGCAGCTTCATCAGGATCGCCGCCGCCTCGGGATGCCCGATCCAGATCGGCAGGAACCGATTGCCGTCGACGGTCTTCAGCAAGACGATCGGCTGCTTGCCGACCATGTCGAAGCTGACCCCGTAGATCTGCATCTGCTGCAAAATTCCTCCGCGCCGCGGTGGTCGGTAGACGACCGATTATAGGTACCGCCAGAGCGCCTCGCTCGTAGTTTCGGTCGCAGCCAGGCCTCCGCACAAAGCTGCGATGGCCGCAGGGGTTCAGCTGCTTAGAGCGCCGGCGGGAAGAAGCGACTCGAACGACTCCTCGGTGTGGAAGTAGCTCGAATGGGTCCGCTTGATCGTCTCAAGCGAGTCGGCCCCGATCAGCACGATGTCGTAGGCATCGCGGTTGGCGAAGTCCTCCTCCGCCTCGGCGTAGGCGGCAAGAGCGCCGTCGTAGTCCGTGCCGAACTCGCGCACCGTCGCCCTGCCAGCGGCAAGGTCATAGACGACCAGGAAATGCTTGATGTCGTTCTCGCTCATTTCTGGCTCCGAGAATCGTCAGGACGAAGAATCGGTTGAATCTTCGCATACGCTGAGCGCAAGTCCTTCAGCAGCGCTTCGGGCAGCTCTTCCCCTCGGTCGAGCAGATGGAAGGCGTCGCCCACGATTCGATAGTAGTCGTGGATCTCGTCGGCGCCGAAGCCGAACTTGTAGCCGGTCCCGAGCCGACGCCCGTCGTCCTCAACCTGGTTTGCCCAGGCGTGCTGACGAATCGTCCGTAGCTGAACCTCGATTACGACGCCACCACGGACCACATCGTGATGAATTGCCCGGTAGCCCGACGTTTTCGGCCGGGTAATGTAATCGCGCGTCTTCGAGATCGTCCACGTCTTTCGCAGGCGCCGACTGACTGCGCTCACACAGGCAAGCGAGGGCAACGTCGCCCGAACCCCGCCGATGTCGTGCATCTGGGTCAGCTTCATGTTTTCGAAGCGATGAAGCTTGTCGATGATCGTGTCGCGTTTCTTCAGCCGCTGGGCAACGTCGATCCGCCCGTTGACCTCGCCTTCCTCTTTGAGCACGTGATAGCGAAGGCTCGCGGCGACCTGGCTCAACGGTCGCGCGTGCAGCTGTTTCCACCACGTGATCGCGTACATCGCGTCAACCAGGTCTTTAGGGTCATAGCCGTCGAACGGCGCGCCATCCTTTCTCGGCGGGCCGTAAAAGTATTCACAGACCAGCTTCCCGGCGCGGTTGACCTCGCCTTTGGTGAAGGTGCGCTCGGGCGGCGGCTTGAACGGGTCGGGCGTGCGCGCCATCATGGCCATCGTATGCCCAGCGCTCGGGATGGCTCCGAGCCACTCGGCGTTGGGTTGTCGTCGGCGATCTCGCTCGCTGTCTTGCTCATGTTCGGGCCCGGCGCAGGTTCTCGCGCTGACCGGCGATGTCGGCGGGCATCAGTCGGACTACCAGGCGGTGGAAGTACAGCGCCGCACCGACAAGATCGCGGATGGCGCGCTCGACGGCGTCGCCGGTCTCAAAGCCGCCGCCCGGCTTGGCGTTCATCGCCAAGGAAACCTCGGGATGGTCGGCCGGTTGGATGCCCAAATCTCAACAGACTCAGTATCCGCAGCCCGCGCTCGGCAAGGCCATTCGCCAGCTGCGCGAGGAACAGGGGACCAGTCTGGATCGCTTGGGACGGGTGGCCGGTGTCGCCCCCAACACGCTCTCGCTGATTGAGCGCGGCGAAGCCAATCCGACCTGGGAGACCGTCAAGAGGATCGGCGGCAGCGCTCGGCGCACCGGTCTCGACGCTGGCGAAGGCAGCGGAGAGGCTGAGGGGTGGGCGTGACTAGAAAGGGATGTCGTCGTCGCTGTCTGCTGGTGGAGGGGCGTCAGATCGGTGGCGTACTGCGGAATATCGCCAGTTGCTACCAAGAGACTCGCCCACTGTCGTCCTTTAGAGGTGAGACGCGTTACGTCGTGGACTCCGTCCTCGGTTTTGACTCGCGCAGGCGTAATGAGGCCAAGGGAACGAAGCTCCTCGTCGGCGGACACTTCCCCGGTGAGACCCACCCACAAGCCTCCTTCGCGGCTGCTTATCTCGTCTTCGGCGAGCTCGCGCAACCGGCGGCGCCCATCCTCGGAGACGTCGCGCATCTGCTCGGCTATGGCCTTCCCCTCCTCCTCCGGAGGGAATTCGGTTAGTTCAGCGGCCATCTGAGCAGCTTCACGCCTTCTCTCAGCAGCGACGCGCGCACGAGCCCGAACCTCTGAGTCGACTGCTTTTTTCGGCGGTTTAGGTGCAGACCCCTCCTGCTGCGCAGGTCGCTGAGTAGCCTGCTGAATATTCGCCATTAGGCGCTGCTCAAACTGCTCTGGGTCAAACTTTCCGGTCTCGGCAGCGGTTTTGGATGCGCCCTCAACAAACGCCCTAAGTAAGTCGCGGAACTGTTCCCCAACCATCGTCTGCGTCGAGCCCATCGCCGTATTTACCTCCACCAGTAGCTCGCGGGTCTGGGTATTAAGACGCTCAGCCTGAAGCATCTGCTGGCTCGCGGTTTGCGTCTGCACGATGAACACGAGGATCTGGATCGCGAACGCAACAACGGCAAGCGCCAAGGCAACCGTCGCCAAGGCGTCCGCATCTTTGATCGAAGCGACGACGGCCAAAGCAGCAACTGGACCAAAGCCGATGAGAATTGCGCAAAAGAGGATCCAGCTAACCCTTACCTCAAAGGTAATCCGCCGACCCTTAGGCAGCGATGGAACTTCCACGGCCGGGGTCGAGTAAAACCCTTTTTTTGCTCAGGCTGACTATCGCTCTCGGTCATCAACATTACGTTAGGAACAAGTACGGACGGGTAGACGACTTCGCACAGTAAACGTCGGCGTTTCCGTAACAGGCGGCTGCGCGAAGCGTCGGCCCGCGTTGACCTCGGCTCCTGCCTGCGCGCTCGGCTCGACAGAGCCTCGCCTGGGCGCAGCTGCGTCGCGGGTCGCGTGCGTCGGCGCTGCTCGGCATCCTGGTCCCCGATTGCCCTGCGGTTCCGCGCCACCCGTGGGCGGAGCAAAGAGATTACGGGTACTTCTCCCTCGTATGTCGTCTTGAAGACATGATGGCGGTGGTTGCAATGGCTGAGCAGCGCGCGCTCCGCGCGGGCGACGACCTTCGCCCCGACGATCTGATCAGCGTCCGCCCGATCCGCCGCCCGTACCGTGCCGGGAAGCTGCTCGCCTACCGGGACGGCAACGGGCATGGTGTTCGCATCAGCTGCCGCGACCTGCGGCGGTGGATGACCGCGAAGGCTGTCGGGCCCGTCGCGGAAGGCGAGAACCTCGCGGCGGCAACCGCCCGTCCGGTGAGGCAGGTCAGCGTCAGCGGAAGGAGAGTAGACGTTGTGGCGGGCGATGATGTGCGCGTAGTACTTCTGAGGCGTCTGCACGTCGTGTCCGGTCCGCGCTGCGAGATTGTGCAGGGCGCAGAACGGCCCGCAGCAGCTTCAAAATCTCCGCGCGCTTCGCTGAACCTGTGCCCATGTAACCGCTTGACCCAGCGGTTTGCGCCCGCCTGAGCTTTGTAGTGGGCGATCCTGGATTCGAACCAGGGACCTCGTCCTTATCAGAGACGCGCTCTAACCAACTGAGCTAATCGCCCGGGGTGTCGGCGATGATAGCGGCCAGGCGGAGCGCCTCGTCGAGGTCGGCCAGGCGGATCTCCACCGCTATCCCCTCCCCTTTCGGCCGCATCCGGACCTCGTGGCCGAGGGCGGTCTCGAGGCGGTCGGCGGCGGCGCTCATCGCCGCCTCCTCCTCGGCGCTGAGCTTGCGCCCCGCCTTGCGGCGGCGTTTTGGCTGGCTGGCCAGCTTGACCCTGTTCTCGGTCTCCCGCACCGACCAGCCGTTGCGGGCGGCGTCGCGGGCGAGGCGGCGGCGGACGTCGTTGCCGGCGGCACCGAGCAGGGCGCGTCCGTGGCCGCCGCTGAGCTCCCCCGATTCGAGCAGCTCGAGCGTCTCGTCGGGCAGGTCGAGCAGGCGGATCAGGTTGGAGACGGCCGGACGGCTGCGGCCGACCCGGCGCGCCAGGTCCTCTTTCGAAAGGCCGAGGTCCTCGACCAAGGCGGCGCAGGCGCGTGCCTCCTCGACCGGGTTAAGGTCCTCGCGAACCATGTTCTCGATCAAGGCCACCTGCAGGCGCTCGGCCTGCTCGGGATCGCGGACCACGGCCGGCACCTTGTCGAGTCCCGCCTGCCGCGCCGCTCGCCAGCGCCGCTCGCCGGCGATCAGCTCGTAGCTGCCGTCGCGGAGCGGCCGGACGAGCAGCGGCTGCACGATGCCGCTGCTGGCGATCGAGTCGGCGAGGCCGGCGAGCGCCTCAGGGTCGAACTTGGTCCGCGGCTGCTTCGGGTTGGGCTGGATCAGGTCGACCGGCAGCTCGCGCAGCTCGCCGACCGCCTCCTCGCCGCCGCCCTCGGGGAGGATCGCCGCCAGGCCGCGACCCATGCCGCGCTTCTGCGCCTTGCCCTTGGCGGCGCTAGCCACGACTGGTCAGCTCCTCGGCCAGCGCCCGGTAGGCGCCGGCGCCACGGGAGGAGGGGGCGTGCTCGGTGACCGGTTGCCCGTAGCTGGGCGCCTCGGCGACCCTGACGCTGCGCGGGATGACCGTGTCGAAGACCATTTCAGGGAAGTGCTCGCGCAGCTCCCGCTCCACGTCCTGGGCGAGGCGCGTGCGCTCGTCGTGCATGGTGATCAACAGGCCCGACACGTTCAGCGCCGGGTTGAGCTCGCGCCGGATCATCCCCAGCGTGTCGAGGAACTGGACCAGCCCCTCCAGCGCCAGGTACTCGGCCTGCACCGGCACGATCACCCGGTCGGCGGCGACCAGGGCGTTGACGCTGACCGGGCCCAGCGAAGGGGGACAGTCGAGCATCGTGAAGGCGAAGCGCTCGCGCAGGGGGCCGAGCCGCTCGCGCAGGCGGGTCTCGGAGCCCTCCAGCCGCGGCAGCTCGACCGCGGCGCCCGCCAGGTCGCGGTTGGCCGGGACGAGCCAGAGGTTGTCGGGGCCGGCCGGCCTCGCCGCCTCGGCGACCGAGACCTCGCCGATCAGGCAGTCGTAGGAAGAGGGGTGGGCGTCGCGGTCGCCGCCGAGGGCGACGGTTGCGTTGCACTGGGGGTCGAGGTCGACCAGCAGGGTCTGCGAGCCGGCGGCGGCGACGCAGGCGGTCAGGTTGACCGCGGTGGTCGTCTTGCCGACGCCCCCCTTCTGGTTCGCAACCGCGTAGACGAGGCCCATTCGAGACGGCAGCCTAGCCGCGCGGTCTCTTCTTGGCGATGCCCGGACGGCGAGGGAGGTCGTCCGGGGTGGGCCCGACCTTGCGGATCACGTGCAGGTGGCGATGCTTACTGCCGGCGCGGTCGCCCACGTCGAGCACGCGGTCGAGCCGCACCGCCAGCTGGTCGGAGGCGCGGTCGAGCTGTACCTCCTCGTCTGGATCCCGTTTGCCCTTCCAGGCAACGAGGACGCCGCCCTCGCGCAGCAGGGGCGAGGCGAGCTCGGCCAGGGTCGAGAGGCGTCCGACCGCGCGGGCGGTGACGGCGTCGTAGGACTCGCGCCGCTCGCCGGCGGCGATCTCCTCCGAGCGCGCGTTGACGACGCCCGCGTTGTCGATCCCCGCGACCTCGATCGCCCGCCCGATGAACTCGCACTTGCGCCCCACCGACTCGATCAGGTCAACGTGCGCATCGGGCAGCGCGACAGCGAGCGGCAGCCCCGGAAACCCAGCGCCAGAGCCGATATCGGCGATCATCTCCGCTTCTGCCAGCTCCCCCACCTCGAGCCCGGTGAGGCTATCGACGACATGCACCCGCCAAGCCCGCTCGCCCTCGGTCACAGCGCTGACCGACGCCCGCTCCCGCGCCAGCAATCCGAGCACCCGCGTCATCGCTGCCCGTTGCTGCCCATCGAGGGGGAGTCGGGGTAGGGGCGGAACGTCTTGTACTTTTTCGTCGTCAGCCATCGGGCGCCAGCCTTATGCGGTCCCACCGAAAAAGTTAAGTGGAGACCCTGCCCCGACTCCCTCTCACTCGGAAACGAGCGGGGCAACGACGACGCACCGCCGCGGCTCGTCCCCTTCGCTGAAGGTCTCCACTCCCGAGCGCTCTTTCAGGTGCTCGTGCACGACGCGGCGCTCCTGGGCGCTCATCGGGTCCATCTCGACCGAGACGTTGCCGTCCAGCGCCTGCTCGGCGGCCCGGTCGGCGCGCGCCGTCAGCACCTCGCGGCGCCGCTCGCGGTAGCCGGCGGCGTCGAGGACGACCCGCTTGCGGTCGCGCATCCCGCGGAAGGCGGCTTGGAAGCAGAGCAATTGCAGCGCGTCGATCGTCTGGCCGCGTTTGCCGATCAGCAGCCCGTAGTCGTCCTCACCCTCGACCACCGCCTCGATCCGCTCCTCGCCCTCGCGGATCTCCACATCGCCTTCCAGGTCGAGCTCGTCGAGCACCCCTTCGACCAGCCGCCGCACCCGCTCAGCCGGCTCGTCCGGCCATTCCCCGTTAGCGCTCACACCCGCACCCTATTCCAGGGGGCGCTGTCTAACGCCGCCGCTTCTTCTTCTTGGGCGGCGGGGGCGGTGGCTTGGCCGCCTTGGCCTCATCCGGCGAAGGAAACTCCGGGGCCGGAATCACCTTGGCGGCCACCCAGCTCTGCCCGACGGTCCAGAAGTTGGTGGTGATCCAGTAGAGGCTGAGCCCGGCGGGGAAGGTGGGCACGAAGAAGAGGCCCATCAGCGAGAAGGCGCCGATCAGCAGGTACTGCTGGTTGCCCACGGCGGTCGGCGACTGGCGCATCGTCACCAGGGTGGAGAGCGCCATCGAGCCGGCGAAGAGCAGCATCAGGATGACCGCTTCGGCGCCGGCGGGGTTCTCGATCACCGAGTTGACGAAGAGCCAGCTCTCGCCGCCGCCCATTTCGACGTCCCGCTCGAAGCTGTCGCCGCGCAGCAGCTGGAAGAGGGCGAAGAAGATCGGCAGCTGCAGGAGCAGGGGCATGCAGGAGGCCAGCGGGTTGACTTTGTTCTCGCGGTAGAAGCTCATGACCTCCTGCTGCATCCGCTGGCGGTCGTTCTTGTACTTCTCCTGGATCTCTTTGAGCTGCGGCTGCAGGGCCTGCAGGGCCCGCATCCCTTTGATCTGTTTGTAGGTGAGCGGGATCAGGATCGCCCGCACGACCACGGTCAGGGCGATGATCGAGGTGCCCCAGGTCAGCCCGACGTCGTCGTGGAAGAACTGCAGGACCGCCTCGGCGGCGTCCTCGATCGGCTGCAGGATGTTGGCGAGCGGGATCACGGGTGGACCTCGCGCCGGCGGTGGTACTCGCCGGGGTCGACCGGGCCGGTGCGCAGGGTGAAGCGGCCGGGGACCGGGTCGAAGCCGCCGTGGCTGAAGGGATTGCAGCGCAGCAGGCGCCAGCAGGCGAGGAGGAGGCCGCGCAGCGGCCCGAAGCGGCGGATCGATTGTGCGGCGTAGGCGGAGCAGGTCGGCTCGTAACGGCAGCGGCGCGGCAGCCCCGGGGATATCCAGCGCTGGTAGGCGCGGATCGGGGCGAGGAGAGCCCGTTTCACGTGGAACGCCCCCCGGCCGTGGCCGCGGCTAGCGCCTCTTCGAGGCTCTTGCGAACGCCGTCGACCCCCTCGCGCTCGATCAGGTCGCCGATCTCCGCCCGGGCGACGAGAACGAAGTCGTGGCGCGCCGGCAGCCGGTCGGCGACGCTCCAGAAGGCCTCGCGCAGGGTCCGCTTCGCCTTGTTGCGGTCGACGGCGCCGCCCACCTTGCGGCTCACGGAGACACCCAGCCTGACCTCGCCGCTCTCGTCGTCGCGACGCGGAAAGCTGTAGAGGACCAGGTAGCGGGTCGCATGCGAGGAGCCCTCGCGGTAGACGCGGTCGAACTCGCCGCTGCGCGACAGCCGGCGTCGCTTCGCCATCACTCCGACCCGAGTGGGGAGACCGTCATCCCGGAGTGAGGCGCTTGCGCCCCTTGGCCCGCCGGCGCTTCAGGATCGCGCGGCCGCCGCGCGTCCTCATTCTCGCCCGAAAACCGTGGGTCTTGGCCCGCTTTCGCCTCTTCGGCTGGTAGGTCCGCTTCATCGGCCGTCGCAGTATACGGACGCCCATCGATCGCGGCCGGAGCGGCGCGAAATTCTTTCTGCGGGATTTGCGGGAGGACGGCGATCAGGCCGCGTGGCTGCGGCTATGGTCGCTCGCCGGTGGCCGGCGACCCGACTGGACAGACGCTCGAATCCCTCTGGGAAGACGTACGGCGGCGGTTGCGGGCAGCCGTACCGGAATCCACCTACAAAATCTGGCTCGAGCCGCTGCGGCCGCTCGGCGCCCAGGACGGCGCTCTGTACCTGACAGCGCCGGACGGCATCCGCACCTGGGTCGAGCGCCGCTATGCCTCGCTGCTGCGCGAAGCGCTCGCCGATGGCGGTGGAGACCTGGTCGATGTCCGCTTCGCCGAGCCGGGGGAGGCCGCGCCGCAGGCGACCGAGGGCGCACGGGTAGACCTCAACCCGAACTACAGCTTCGAGCGCTTCGTGATCGGCGAAGGGAACAGGCTCGCGCACGCCGCGGGCCTGGCTGTCGCCGAGGCGCCCTCGGAGGCTTACAACCCGCTCTTCCTGCATGGCCCGCCCGGGCTCGGCAAGACCCATCTGCTCGGCGCGATCGCCAACTACCTGCGGGTCAACGCCCCCGGGCTCAGCGTCCGCTACACGACGGCCGAGAGCTTCACCAACGAGTTCGTCGTCGCGCTGCGCAACAGCGGCGCGGACGAGTTCAAGGCTCGCTACCGCGACCTCGACGTCCTGCTCGTCGACGACGTCCAGTTCCTGCAGGGCAAGCAGCACACCGAAGAGGAGTTCTTCCATACGTTCAACGCCCTGTATGAGAGCGGCAGCCAGCTGGTCCTCTCCGCCGACCGCCTTCCCAGCGAGCTCTCGACCCTCGCCTCGCGGCTGCGCGATCGCTTCGAGTGGGGGCTGACGATCCCCGTCGACCCCCCCGACCTGCCGACCCGCCTCACCGTCCTGCGCCGCCTCGCCCGCGAGGCCGGTCTCGAGCCGGCCGACGGCGATGCCCTCTACGAGCTCGCCCGCCGCGTCGACGCGAACGTGCGCCGCCTGCACGGCGCCCTCACCCGGGTCATCGCCCATGCCTCGCTCACCGCCAAGCCGCTCACCGCCGAGCTGATCGACGAGCTGATCCCGCATCGAGCCGGGCCGAGCCAGCCAAGCACCGTGGAGCAGATCCAGCAGCAGGTCGCCGAGGCCTTCGGCATCTCCCGCGCCGAGCTCGTCGGCTCGAGCCGGGCCGCCACGCCGTTGCGCGCCCGGCAGGTCGCCATCCTCCTCACCCGCGAGACGACCGACCTCTCGCTACCCCAGATCGGTCGTCTCTATGGCGGCCGCGACCACTCGACCGTTCTCAACGCTCTGCGCCGGGCCGAGGACAGCCTCGGCCAGGACGACGAGCTCGCCCGCCGCGTCGCCACCTTGCGCGACGCAATCCACAGCCCCTCCGCCAAGTCCCCGCAACCGCCGCCGCCGCTGTAAGAATCAATGCCTCCACAGCCACGTCCACAGGCAAAGATCGCCGCTGCAATGCCGATTCCCGATGGTCACCGCGGTTTCCACAGGAACTAACCCAACTCAAGAGGACAATCGATTGAAGCTGACCACCAAACGAGATGAGCTCGTCGCCAAGCTCTCGATCGTCTCCCGCGCGGTTTCGACCCGCGCGGGCCAGGCGCTCTCGGGGATCCTCCTCAACGTCGACGAGGAGGGCGCGCGGCTGGCCGCCACCGATGGCGAGATGGGACTGCGGACCGCGCTCCAGGCCGAGGCCGGCTCGCCGGGATCGGCGCTCCTTCCGGGCCGCCTGTTCGCCGACCTGGCTCGCTCGTTGAGCGACGCCGGCGTCGAGATCGAGCTGCGCGAGGCGGAGCGCGACGTCGAGATCCGCAGCGGCGGCTCGAGCTTCCACCTGCGGACGTTGCCGGCCGAGGACTTCCCCAGCCTGCCCGAGGAGGGCGCCGAGCCGCTGAGCATCCCGGCCGCCGCCCTCGCCGAGACCGTCGACCTCGTCGCCCGCGCCGCCTCGCGCGACGACATGCGGCCGGTGCTGACCGGGGTGCTCGTCTCCGCCAGCGGCAATGAGATGACGATGGTCGCGACGGACTCCTACCGCCTCGCGGTGAAGCGCACCGAGCTGGAGAGCGAGGTGGGCGGCGAGCTCGAGGCGAACATCCCGGCGAAGGCGCTGCGCGAGCTCGGCCGGCTGGTCGCCGCCGGAGGGGTCGAGCAGGTGGCCGTCAGCCTGCTCCCCAACCAGGCGGTCTTCCGGGCAGGGGATGTCCTCCTCGACACGAGGCTGATCGACGGCCAGTTCCCCAACTTTCGACAGCTCCTGCCGGAGTCCTACGAGCACGACGTTCGCCTGCCTCGCGCCGAGCTGCTCGAGGTGACCCGGCGCGTCAGCCAGCTGGCGCAGCGCAACGCCCCGCTGCGGCTGTCGTTCTCGCCCGGCGAGCTGACCGTCGCCGCGTCGACG
>Ga0075314_1000114_pt1 | contig 11677 bp, 7 predicted proteins | sample MayberryNE_Catta_6_FD_120055 | JGI IMG/M metagenome (GOLD analysis project Ga0075314, IMG submission 120055) | Natural and restored wetland microbial communities from the San Francisco Bay, California, USA, that impact long-term carbon... | ecosystem: Environmental > Terrestrial > Soil > Wetlands... | reverse complement strand
TGAAGGTGTCGGCGACCCAGACGTCTCCCGCGGCGTCGACGGCGACGCCATAGGGCTGTTTGAGCTGGCCCCCTTCGCTGCCGGGGGCGCCGGAGTGGGCAACGTAGGTGGCGGCGTGGTCGGGTGGGTCTTCGAGCCCTTCGGGCGAGACCTTTGCAGTCCCTGGGTCGGTGACAGCTATCTCGGCCAGCTCGCCTTCTAAATAGCTGTAGTCGACGGTGGCTTCCTCGGGGGTGCCTTCGCCGGTCCGCAGCTGGATGGTGCGGCCGCTTTCGTCGAAGACGGTCGAGGTCGCCGACTCGCCCGTCTCGTCGGTCAGCTCGTAGCCGCCCTCCTCCTTGGTCAGGGTCGTCTGCAGCTCGGGGTCGAAGCTTTCCGCGCCCATCGTCATCGGCAACTCGACTTCCTCGTCGAGCACGCCGCTGCGATCGCGCAGCTTGCCCTCCCTCGGCGGCCCTTCAGCTTCCGCGGGCTCGAGATCGGGGGTCTGGGCGAGCGTCCAGCCATCGCCCCATTCGGTGTTCTCTTCGGTGGGCAGCATCGAGTTGTAGTAGCGCTCTATTTCGAGGTCGACCGCGGGGCCTTCGACGTCGACGTCCTTCTCGCGGTAGACGAGATTGCCGTTGGCGACGTTGACCGCGAGTTCGGGGCGCTTCGGGTGCTCTTCCTCGTCTTCTGAGCCTTCGCCGTCGGGCAGCGGGAAGTAGTGCATCACGTACTCGTCTTTCATGCCGGTGGCGGGGAAGTATTCGAACTCGATGTTGCGTTCGCGCACCTCGCCGACCTGGTCTTCGGCGTCTATCTCGAGTTTGTGTTTGCCCGGAGACACGTCGTGGAGCATCAGTTCGTAGGTGACGTTCATCGCGCAGCTGTCCCCGGGACAGCTCTGTGCGGACCAGGGAACCTCTTCGTCTTCTACGCCATCCAGGTGTATGCGGATGTCCTTAACGCCGGAGCGCCTCAGTTTGTCTTCGGAGTTGCTGCCGTCTTTGGCATCTATCTTCAGCCGGTAGACGGGGAGGCTCAGTCTCTCCACTTTCTCGGCGCCTTGTTCTGCCCCTTCGTCCGCTTCGGTCACCTCCGCGAGCTGACCGTCGAGGGTGACCTGCGGCGGCGTGCGGTCGACCTTGGTGTAGTCGGTTTCGGCAGTCGAGAATCTGCCGAGGGCGTCGTGCGCCGTTGCGGTGAGAAGGCGTTTCCCTTCGTCAAGGCTCAGCCCCGTAATGTTCTTCTGCGCGGCCCAGGAGGTCGGGCAGCGGTTACCAGCGAGACCGTCGCAGCTGTGTTCGACCTTGAATTCGGGCGCGGCCCCGCTGGGGTCAAAGACAACTTTTTTGACCCCAAGGCCGGCATCGTAGGCATTGGCGGTTAGCGTCATCGGCGTGTCCGCGCCCGCCCAGCCATTGGCGGCACCGTCGAGGTCGTTGATCTCGGGATCCGCCCAATCACTCAGGTAGACGAGGGCGCCGCCGGCGTAGAAGTCACGCCAGCAGGGGATGTCGGGGCCCGAGCCCATCGAGAGGCCGATCATCACCATGTGCCCCCAGCCCGGCCATTCGTTTGGGAAGCCTACGTTGGAATAGCCTTTGTAGTAGGAGTCGTTGTAGATGAGCCTGATGTATTTCTCGTTGACAGCGTCCCAGAGGCCCACGTAGTCGTCGGGTTGCTGGTGGTAGTACTTCTGGCAGCCGTGGTTGTCATACCAGAAGGGCAGTACCGAGATCGCCTCGACGTAGGCGTTCAGGTTGGGCAAGTCATAAGCCCAGTGGCCCCACTTGCCCGGGCCGAAATCGCCGCTTCTGCTGGAGACGTGCAGGCCGCGGGTTGAGCCACCGAAGTTGCGGTAGATCGGGTAGGTCTGGCCGTAGATCCAGGAGCTGTTGGTGTAGAAGTCCCAGTGGTAGAGGTTGCTTATGTGGTAGCCGTTGTACCAGTTCTGGCTGTACCAGTCCTCCTGGATTTCCCACTCGAAAATCGGGTCCAAGAGAATAGGTCTGGCCACGTCGGCTTCTCTATGGGGGACGTTCAGGACCAGCGTTTCGCCTTCCACCTCCATCGTCACCGGCACGTCCGCGCCCTGGGCATCGATCGCGACCGGTGGGCGCACTCGCATCAAAGTCTCGCCTTCGCTGGCGACCTCAGCGCCCTCCCCGTCGGCGCGCAGCGTCGCGCCTTCGGGTAGGTTGAGGCGGTAGCGAAGCGTCTCGGGCGAGCGCTCGGAGCGCAGCAGATCGAAGAACTCGGCGCCCACCCCGGTCACGGAAACGAGGCGGTCGGTGTCCTCACGCACCTCGGGGTAGAAGATGTCCTTGTCGCCGAAGCGCTGCGCGGCGGCGTCTACGCCCCCGACCGCAGAGATTGCGACCTCATCCCCGCCCTCGCCGACTTGAACCGGTCCCGCGGCGGTATCGGAGATGCTGACTTCGACTAGGGGGTTCCGAGCCTCGAACCCCTCGGCAGTCGCCTCGAGGTCGAGGTCGACCTTGCGCAGCTCGCCGTCCTCGTCCTCGGCGTGAGTCGGGATCGGGCCGTCCACGAGGAGCTCCTGGCCGCCGAGCTCGATTGCCGCGCCCTCACCGGGGTAGACCTCGCGGACGGTGGCCTCGCTGATCACCCGCGCTGGGTCTTCGCGATTCAAGAAGGCCAGCTGCTCGCCGAAGTGGTCGCGCAGAAGGTCCTTGGCCTCGGCGGCGCTCAGGTCGCCAAAGGCGAGGCGGGAGTCTTCGCGCGCCTGCTTGGCCTCTTCGCTCTTCAACCAGCGCTCGCGGGCCTCCTCGTCCTGTTCGGATTCTTCGAGAGCGGCCTGAATGGCGAGCGGGTCGGGTGCAGGGACCGATTCCTCGCCGCTCGCGCTCGGTGCGTCGGACTCTGCGAAGACCGGCACAGCCGTGCTCGCCAGCAGCACGAGCGTGAACGCGGCCAGCCAGCGCAAACGGCCCCCCATCGACTCCCTCCCCATGAACCCCTGCCTTCGGTCCTGATGCGTATTGACTTCGGGACGCCATGATTCCTCTCATACCGCGCAACAGTTGTCAAGGGAATTCGGGTTACCGCCGGATTAACGGTGGAGGAGCAGCGCGGCCCAGTCGTTGTTGCTGCGGCGGCTGGCCTCGGTGAGGCCGGCGGGGGCGAAGGCGGCGGCGGTGTCGTCGAGCTCTGATGGGAGGAGGCCCGAGAGGATCCAGGTGGATCCGGCGTCGCTGAGCTGGTCGGCGAGTGCCTTCAGAACTCGGGCGGTCATGTTGGCCACGATGGTGGGCGCGAGATCGGGGAGCTGGTCGCGGAGGTTCGCTTGCTGGAACTCGATCTCGACGCCGTTGGCCGCCGCGTTGGCGGTGGCCGCCTCGATCGCCGCCTCCTCGTGGTCGTAGCCGCTTACCGGGGACCAGCCGAGCTTGGCGGCGGCTATGGCTAGGACGCCGGAGCCGGTGCCGAGGTCGGTCAGCGGGCCGCTCGCCTCACCCGCGCCGGCCAGCTCGAGCAGGTACTCGAGGCAGAGGCGGGTGGTCGGGTGGGCGCCGGTGCCGAAGGCGCGGCCGGGGTCGACCACGACGTCGACCGCGCCCTCGCGCGGCTCCTCCCAGGAGGGCCGCAGCCAGAGGCGGTCGCCGACCAGGAGCGGCTTGTGGAAGTCCTGCCAGCGGTCGGCCCAGTCGTCGGGAACCTCGGTCGCGACCAGCTCGACCAGGCCGTCGCCCGCCGCCGCCTCGACCTCGCCCATCTCCGGCAGCTCGCCCTCGCCGCCGTAGATCGCGTACTCGACGTAGCCCGGCCCGCGCTCCTCCTCGACCCCGTTCGGCGCCAGCACCGCCAGCTCGGCGAGCACCAGCTCGGCCTGCTCGGGCGTGCAGCGGACCGCCAGCCGGATCAACCGAAGGCCCGGCGCATGCGGCTGAAGAAGCTCTCCTCGCCGCCGCGACCCGAGCGCAGGTTGTGCGGCCCCAGCGTCTCCCCCAGCTTCTCGGCCAGCTCGCGCTGCTCCTCGGAGAGCTCGACCGGGACGACCACCTGCACGGCGACGATCAGGTCGCCCGGCGGGCCGCCGTTGGCGCCCGGCATGCCGTGGCCGCGCAGCGCCAGCTGCGTCCCCGCCTGCAGGCCGGGCGGCAGCTCGATCTCCCGCTCGCCCTCGTGGCTCGGCACCTTGATCGTCGTCCCCAGCATCGCCTCGACCGCGGAGATCTCGACCGTGTGGATCAGATCCTGGCCGCGCATCGGGCCGCGTCGCGTCTCGAAGCCGAAGTTGCCGCCGAAGAAGGCCTGGAAGATGTCCTCGACCGAGCTGAACCCTCCGCCCGGCGGGAAGCCGCCGGCGCCGCGCAGGCCCTCGTGGCCGTAGCTGTCGTAGGCGCGGCGCCGCTCCGGGTCGGAGAGCACCTCGTAGGCTTCCGCGGCCTCTTTGAACTTCTCCTCGGCCTCGGGGTCGTGGTCGTTGACGTCGGGGTGCAGCTCGCGGGCCAGCCGCCGGAAGGCGGTCTTCAACTCCGCTTTGTTGGCGTCGCGCTCGACGCCGAGGATCTCGTAGTAGTCGCGGGGCATCTCGTCGGGTCGCTCAGCCGTAGACCGTCTCGCAGTAGCGCGACAGCTCGCGGGCGGCGCTGCGCACCGAGGCGATCGCGGTCGCGTAGTCCATGCGCAGCGGGCCGACCACGCCGACCGAGCCGAGGTTGCGGTGGGCGAGGCCGTAGTTGGCGCCGACGACGCTGACCGAGCGCAGCTCCGGCTGCGGGTTCTCAGCGCCGATCCAGAGGAAGACCGAGCGCTCCTCCAGGGTGGAGCGCAGCATGCCGAGCACCCCGGCGCGCCGCTCCAGCGCGGTCATCAGGCGGTCGGCGCGGGGCAGGTCGTCCTGGTGGGCCTCGGAGAGCAGCCGCGAGGCGCCCTCCATGTAGAGGCTCTCCCCCGCCTCCTGCTCGAGCTCGGTGAAGGCCGGGCCGAGGGTGGCGACGAAGCGCGCCTCGGCCGGCGAGAGGCCGGGGTCGGCGAGCCGGTTGGCGATCATCCGCGCGCCGAGGCCCATCCCGGCCAGCGACTCGTTCAGGTAGCTGGAGGCCCACTCGACCAGGCCCGGGTCGACCGGCCGCTCGAAGTCGAAGACGCGCTTGGCGATCGCCCCGGTGGAGGCGATCGCGATCGCCATCACCCGGGTCGGCTGGAGCAACAGCACCTCGACCCTGTGGATCGTCGCCGGCGCCGGGGCCGGCGCGGTGGCGAGTGCCATCAGGTCGGTGGCGTGGGCGAGGGCCGCGATCGTCTCCCGCATCGCCTCGTCGATCTCCTGGCGCAGGCGCGAGACCTCCAGCTCGACGCCGCTCGGCGCGGGAGGGCTCGACTCGATCAGGCGGTCGACGTAGTAGCGGTAGCCGGTCTCGGTCGGCACCCGCCCCGCCGACGTATGCGGGTGGGTCAGGTACCCCGCGGCCTCCAGCCCCGCCAGCTCGGCCCGCACCGTCGAGGGACCCCACTCGACCTCGGCGCTCTCGGCGATCGCCTTCGAGCCCACGGGCTTGCCCGACGCGAGGTGCGCGTCGACCACCAGCCGGAGGACCAGCTCTTGGCGCTCGGAGAGCATCGGCTCCATTCTAGGAGCCGCTAGAGCTGAACTTCGGCCTCGGCGTTGCGAATCGTCTGATTGTCGCCCTGGGCGGCGACGACGTCGATCGTCGCCTTGCCGTCCTCGACCGCCTTGACCGTGCCGGTCACCTCTATCTCGGTCTCCGGCGCGCCCATCCCCCGGAACTGGACCGAGAGGCGCTTCAGCGAGCGCGGGTCGCCGCCGGCCGCCTCGGTCGCGGCGCGGGCGGTGAGGCCCATCATGTAGAGGCCGTGCAGGATCGTGTTCGGCAGGCCGACGGCCTTGGCGAACTCGGGGTCGATGTGGATCGGGTTGAAGTCGCCGGAGGCGCCCGCGTAGCGGTGCGGCAGGTACTTGTCGGGCGTCACCTTCAGCCCCGGGATCTGGTCGCCCTCGTTGAGCTGCGCCATCTCAAACCCCCCTGACGATGTTGGTCCAGGTGCCGCGCACGACCTCGTCGCCGTCCTGGTTGACCGAGACGGTCTCGAAGACGTAGAAGCCCTTGCCGTCCTTCTCGTAGATCTCCTGGCAGCTGGCGGTGGTGGTGATCTCGTCGCCCGAGCAGGCCGGCTCGCCCCAGACGAACTCCTGGCCGCCGTGCACCATCGCGGCGAAGTTCATCCCCACCTCGGGGTCGAACATCGCCGGGCCGAGCGCCGGGGCGCTGTAGACGACGCAGAACATCGGCGGCGCCACCACGTCGCGGTAGCCGGCTGCCTTGGCCGCCTCGCGGTCGAGGTGGACGGGGTTGTCGAGCCCGACCACGGTCGCGTACTCGCGGATCTTCTCCTTGCCCACCTCATACGTCGTGGCGGGCCATTCCTTGCCTACTGCCTCGGTCTTGATCGCCATGGCGCGGCAGTGTATTGGCTGGGCGGCCAGGCGGGCGCGCCGCTAATCGCCGATCTCCAGCACGGCGAGGAAGGCCTCCTGCGGCACCTCGACCCGCCCCACCTGCTTCATCCGCTTCTTGCCGGCTTTCTGCTTCTTCAGGAGCTTCTGCTTGCGGGTGACGTCGCCGCCGTAGAGCTTCGCGGTGACGTCCTTGCGCAGCGCCTTGACCGTCTCGCGGGCGAGGATGCGCGAGCCGACGGCGGCCTGCACCGGGACGTCGAAGAGCTGCCGGGGGATCGTCTTGCGCAGCCGCTCCACAAGGCGCTTGCCCTGCTCGTAGGCGGCGTCGCGGTGGACGACGATCGAGAGCGCGTCGACCTGGTCGCCGGCCAGCAGGATGTCGACCTTGACCAGGTCGGAGACGCGGTTGCCGATCGGCTCGTAGTCGAGCGAGGCGTAGCCCTTGGTCGTCGACTTGAGGTAGTCGAAGAAGTCGAGGACGATCTCGGCCAGCGGCAGGTCGTAGCGGATCTGCACCCGCTGCGGGCTGAGGTAGTGCATGTCGACGTGGGTGCCGCGGCGCGACTGGCAGAGCTCCATCACCGCGCCAACGTGCTCGGTCGGGCAGATCACCGTCGCCCGGATGTAGGGCTCTTCGATCGACTCGATCGTGCCCGGGTCCGGCAGCTCGGTGGGGCTGTGGACCTCGACCTGCTCGCCGCTGGTCAGGTGGACCTCGTAGCGGACGTTGGGCGTCGTCGCCAGCAGCTCGAGGCCGTACTCGCGCTCCAGCCGCTCGCGCACGATCTCCATGTGAAGCAGGCCGAGGAAGCCGGCGCGGAAGCCGAAGCCGAGTGCCTCGGAGGTCTCCGGCTCGTAGGAGAGCGCGGCGTCGTTGAGCGCCAGCTTCTCGAGCGCGTCGCGCAGGTCTTCGTAGCGGTCGGTGTCGATCGGGAAGAGGCCGCAGAAGACCATCGGCCGCACCTCGCGGTAGCCCTCCAGCGGCTCGGTGGCCGGCCTGGCCTGGGCGGTCAGCGTGTCGCCGACCCGCAGCTTGGCGACGTCCTTGATGCCGGTGATCAGGTAGCCGACGTCGCCGGCCTCCATCCCGTCGACCGCGGTCATCGCCGGGCGGAAGAAGCCGATGTCGTCGATGTCGGCTTCGGTGCCGTTCTGCATCGCGACGATCCGCTCGCCCTTGCGAAAGGCGCCGTCGACCATCCGCACGTAGGCGACCACTCCGCGGTACTGGTCGAACTCGGAGTCGAAGATCAGGGCGCGGGTCGGGGCGTCGGGCTCGCCGCTCGGCGGCGGCACCTTGTTGACGATCGCCTCCAGCACCTCGACCACCCCCTTCCCGGTCTTGGCCGAGATGGGCAGGGCGTCGGCGGGGTCGGTGCCGAGCAGGTCGGCGATCTCGGCGGCGACCCGCTCCGGTTCAGCGCCGGGCAGGTCAACCTTGTTGATCACCGGGATCAGCTCCAGCCCGTTCTCGATCGCCAGGTAGGTGTTGGCGACCGTCTGCGCCTCCACCCCCTGGGCGGCGTCGACCACCAGCAGGGCGCCCTCGCAGGCGGCGAGGCTGCGCGAGACCTCGTAGGAGAAGTCGACGTGGCCGGGCGTGTCGATCAGGTGCAGGTGGTAGGCCTCGCCGTCGGCGGCCCGGTACTCGACCCGCACCGCCTGCGCCTTGATCGTGATCCCGCGCTCGCGCTCCAGGTCCATCGAGTCGAGCACCTGGGCCCGCATCTTCTTCGGGTCGACCGAGCCGGTGATCTCCAGGATGCGGTCGGCCAGGGTCGACTTGCCGTGGTCGATGTGGGCGATGATCGAGAAGTTGCGGATGTGGTCCATGCTCAGACCGGCGCTTCGGTGACGTCCTCAGACGCGGCGGCTCCGCCGGTCTCGACCGCGGTGTCCTCGAACAAGGCCAAGTAGGGCTCGTAGCGAAACATGCGCGAGCGCTTCCGACCGGTTATCTCGCGCAGCAAGCCCATGCTCTCAAATTTAGACACGAGCCTGCTCGCGGTGGGAAAGGTCGACTCGATCAGCGCGGCGACGCGGTTGACGTTGACGAGCGGTTGCTGGAATAGGTGCACGAGAAGCTTCAGGCCGTTCTGGCCGAGGTTGCCCTCGACGATCGCACCGCGATGCGCTTCCCGCAGCTCGAACAGGCGCTCCGCGGTTGCCGTGGCTTCGCCGGCGGTTTGCAGGACGCCGCCGAGGAAGAACCGCATCCACCCCTCCCAGTCGCCCTGGAGGCGAACCGCCATCAGCCGGTCGTAGTACTCGGCCCTGTGCAGCTTGAAGTAATGGCTCAGGTAGAGAAGCGGCCTGCGGAGCATGCCTCGATGGACCAGGAGAAACGTGTTCAGCAGCCTTCCCACGCGTCCGTTGCCGTCGAGGAACGGGTGGATGGTCTCGAACTGCGCATGCGCCAGACCCACCTCGATCAGGGTCGGATAGCGACCGCCCTCGCGCAGGAATTTCTCGAAGCTTCCCAGCGCGTCCTTCATGTCATGCACGGCGGGCGGGACGAAGGTCGCCTGTTTCAGCCCCGCGCCCGCGGGGCCGATCCAGTTCTGAGACCGGCGGAACTCCCCCGGAGTCGCCGTGGAGCCGCGGCCGTCCCGGAGCAGCTCGCGGTGGATTTCGCGGATCAGTCGCAAGGACAGGGGAAGCGCATGGATGCGCTCGAGGCCGAAGTTCATCGCTCGCACGTAGGCGACGAGATCGTGCACGTCGGATAGCGGATCGCCCTCGTCCGGCTCAAGCTCCTTCTCGAGCAGATCCTCCAGCGTGCTCTGGGTCCCCTCGATCTGCGAGCTGAGAACCGCCTCGCGGCGCACGTACATGCCGACGAAGAAGTCGGGGTCGGGAATGACCTTCGCCACGCCGTCGAGCCGTCCAAGCTCGGAGACGGCATCCTCCAGCAGCCCCAGAAGGGCGGCGTCCAGGTCGAGTGGAGGGTCGGGAGGCAGGGGGCGCGGGACGAAGGCCGTGTAGCCCTCGACCTGGCGAACGAAGCGACCGGCGCGCTCCTGGAGCTCGGCTTTCGGCGTCATGTAGTTATTCTAGAGAAATGGGATGTCTCGTTAATAACGATTGGCCCTGGATGACCTTGCTAAAGCCAGGCGTTAGTAGCTGCGCGAAGACGACGACGCTATTGAAGCCACTCGGCCAAGGGCTCACCGGCGGCAGCGGGCGACGTCGAAGGAGCCGGTGAGCCGAAAGACGACGGTTGGCGGCTTCCGCAGGACCGGCGTCGCAGCTGGGCCCTCAGTCCAGGTTACCGCCGCCGGATACGAAGGCTTGCCGGGTTCTAGGCGGTCGCGGGTGGCGATTACGTAGTCGTAGTCGCCCTCGTTGACGAGGCGGCGGTATTGGGGGCAGGTGGTGGGGGCTACGAAGCCGCCTTGGGGGCGGGGTTCGCCGATGAACTGGACGTGGTTGGAGAGGTCGGTGCCGAACAGCGGGTACTGGCGGGTGGCGGTGGTGGCTATGCGGGCGCCGGAGAAGTCGCGGGACCAGGCGAAGGCGGCGTTGAGGCCCGGGGCGGCGAAGGTGGGTTCCGCGTAGCGGTTCTCGAGGTAGTGGCGCTGGACGGGGTAGCCGATCGCGATCGCAGCCAGAAGAGCCACTGCCACGGCGAGCGCCGGCCCGCGGGTCCTGTCGCGGGGTGGGGCGCCCGGACAGCGCTGGGTTTTTCGCCAGGGGAGTCTGCGGCCGTCCGAGAATGGGGCAGGGCGAAAAACAGGACGCCGCGCCTTACCGGGCGCCCCACCCCACGCCACCCACGGGAGGAGCGTGGCTGGCAGGACGGCGAGGCCCAAGACGATGGCCGGGGCGAGGTAGCGGAGGCCCGACTCGAAGCCTCGGGGCATGCCGGCCGGGCCGGAGGCTGAGGTGGGGGCGATCAGCCAGGCGAGGGTCGCTGCGAGACCGACCAAGCCGGCCAGGCGCAGAGCTGGGCTGGAGCGGCGGCTGAGGGAGAGGAGCAGGCCGGCTAGCGCGAGGGCGAGGACGAGAGGCCAGAGGTTCGTTAGGCCGTCGCTGAGGCCGGGGAGGAACCAGTCGGACCAGACCGCGCCGTCGAAGAGGTAGCCGACGACGCTGTGGCCTTCGCGGCCCCCCAGCTCCTGGTCGGGGCCGGGGAGCGAAATGGGGCCGAGGTCGGTGAACCAGGGCAGCGGGTTGCCGGCGTGGATCAGGTTGCGCAGGTACCAGTAGCCGCCACCGACCAGGGCGGCGAGGGTGCCGATGCCGAGCGAGGGCCAGCGCTTGCCAGCTGGCGCGATGAGTGCCAGTCCCAGGACGAGAACCGCGGCAGGCAGGAGAAAGTTGAGCTTGGTGCCCGCGGCGAGGCCGGCGGCCAGACCGATCACAAGCGCGGCGCCGGGCTCGAGCACACGGGTTCGAGACCCGTCGTCCACTCTAGACCCAGGGACATCCGCCTGGGCCTCATCCGTCGGTCGCGCGTTGAGCGCAATCGCAACCGCGGCGAGCAGGAAGAAGATCCCGACGATGTCGTTTCTCGCCTCCCCCGCTTGATCCGACAGCACCGGAAGGCTCAGGGCGATCGCTCCAAGGGCCAGCGACCACGGCGCCACGCCATATGGCCTCCCGATGCACCAGCACGCAAGCAGGCAGCCGGCGAACCAGCCGAGGTTCAGCAGCGGCGACAGCAGGTCCCGCCCGAACGCCAGCATCCCGATGCCGTGGAAGATTTCGGCGTTCGCCGGGTAGAACCACGCCAGGAACTGCGGCGCGATGAAGTGCAAGTCCCACGTGCTGCCGCTCTGAAAGAACCCGGCAGCGAACGGCCCGTGGTACCAGGTCGAATCGAACCCGGTCATCCCCGTCGTCAGCTTGGGCTTGACGTCGAGCCCGAACTTCAGGACGGCCACTGCGGCAATCGCCAGTGCTACGAGTGCGGTCAGGGATGGAGTGGACGCCGCTGCGCCGGAGGAATCCCCCCACCCCCGTGCCACACGCAGCCTCGCTACGACGGCCACGGCCACAACCGCGAGCAGATATGGCAGGGGATCGAATAGCCCCACGGTCCCGAGAAGCTCCGCAGTCAAGATCAACAGCGCCAGCGCCAGCACCGCGGTGGCGAGCAGCGTCGGCGCCCCGGTGAAGGCGGACAGCAAGCGAGTACGGAGCGTAGCGCCGCCGAGCATCGCAAAGCCCGCCAGCAGAATAATCTCAGCGACGCCGAAGAAATAACGCGGCGGATTGAGCATTGGGACCTGCGACCCCTTTACT
>Ga0075314_1000113_pt1 | contig 11787 bp, 5 predicted proteins | sample MayberryNE_Catta_6_FD_120055 | JGI IMG/M metagenome (GOLD analysis project Ga0075314, IMG submission 120055) | Natural and restored wetland microbial communities from the San Francisco Bay, California, USA, that impact long-term carbon... | ecosystem: Environmental > Terrestrial > Soil > Wetlands... | reverse complement strand
TTCCAGTCGACATTCGCGGTGACCGAGTCGCCGCAGCCGGCCGGCTTGGGCCCGTTGGCACAGCCCCAGTCGTTGTCCGGCACTGCGAGGGTGCCGGCGCCGCTGTAGTAGACGCCCTTTTCGTTGTCGCGGAAGCGGTTTCGCTTGATTACCGGAGCGCCGGATTCGATGACCTTGATCCCGTAGTTCTTGCTCTTCCGGATGGTTAAGTTGGTGATCTTCGGATGAGAGCCTTTCATTTCGAGCATGCCCGCTTCGCTCCCGGATCCGCCAAAAGCGACTTCGACATGATTGATGACCGATTCCCCGCTACCGGGTTCGAATACGATGCTCTTCCATTCGCCGGGATTTGCTTCGTTGGCTCCAGTGAGCAGAATCGGTTTGCCCGTCGTGCCCTCCGCCTTGAGGGTTCCTTTGACCTTCATGTTCGGTCGAGTCAGATAGACGCCCTCTTTGATCGTCAGCGTGACCCCGGCGGCAACGGTTACTTCCCCGGCAACGTGCACGCGCGTGCCCCCGTCTATCCAGGTCGATGACTGCGCGACGGTCCCCGAGATGCTTATGTAGTTGAGCTCATTGCCGATGAGCGTGTTTTCGGTGATGTTTCCCGGTATTGCGGCTCCGGTGTAGGAGAGGCCGATGCCGCCGTTTTCGATCAGCGTGTTGCCGCTCAGGTTCCCGCCGGTCCCGCCCGAGGTGTTCGCGACGGTGATCCCGGCCCCGCCGCCTCCCGTCACGACGTTGTCGTGGATATTGACATTGCCGGGCTCTTCCGGGGTGGCGTTGTAGCTGAGGGAGACGCGCCCGAAGAAGTAGTGGCCATTTTCGATGAACGTGCTATGTGCGATCTCCGGGTTCCCACCACTCGGCACTTTGATCGCGCCCGTCTCGTTCTTGAGAAAGGTGGTGTGCGTGATCGTCGGCGAGGAGGCGTTGATTTGCAGCGCGCCGGTTTCGCTGTTGGAGCCGCCGTAGCTGACCTCGGCGTGGTCAAGGACCGATTCGCCGCTACCAGGTTCAAACTTAATATAGTTCCACTGTCCAGGTTTGGGTTCTTCCGCAGCCGAAGTGAAAACAATCGGTTCTTGCGCTGTACCGTCGGCGCTCAAGGTGCCTTTAACAACGAGTTTGCCCGGATGGAGGACGACACCAGGGTCTATGGTCAGCGCCACTCCCGCCGCGATCGTCAGGTCGCTTATCCTGATCGCGTTGCCCACTTTTTCCCAGGTGGTCGACTGAGCGACAGTGCCCGAGAGGGTAAGCCGGTTGTCGCCGTTGCCGATGAGCGTATTGGAGGTGATGTTGGCCGGGATCGCAGTACCCCCGTAGCTGAGGCCGATACTTTCGTTTTCAACCAGGACGTTGCCGCTCAGATTCCCGCCTGCGCCGACGCCTGATGGGTTGGAGACGCTGATCCCGTAGCCTTCACTGCGTTCGACGACGTTGTCGTAGACGTTGATTTCGCCAGAGGAGGAGTTCGAGACGGTGATCCCCCACCCACCGGCGTCCTGGAGCAGGTTGTCGTGGATGTTGACGTTTCCGGGTTCTGACGCGGTAGCGCTGTAGCGAATGGTGTCGCGGCTGATGGCATAGGTGCCGTTTTCGATGAAGTGGTTGTAGGCGATTTCAGGGCTTCCGCCGTTGGACGCCTGAACTGCTCCGGTGTGGTTTTTGAAGAAGGTCGTGTTGGTGATTTTCGGCGAGGAGGCGTTGATCTCGATCGCCTTGAAGTCTGGCGGCGTCCCATCTCCCTTGCCGCCGAACTTTACTTCGGCGTGATCGAGCACCGATTCGCTGCTGCCAGGTTCAAATTTGATGTAACGCCAGTCTCCCGCTGCGGGAGTTTTACTTCCAGACGTGAAGACGATGGGGTTTTCCGCGGTGCCCTCGGCTTTCAAGGTGCCTTCGACAATGATCTTGCTAGGCAAGACGACCATGCCTGGGCTCATCGTCAGCGTCACGCCGGCGGCAACGGTCGTTTCGCCGAGGCTGATCGAGCCGCTCCATGTCGTCGACTGCGCGACGGTCCCAGAAGCGGTGATCCAGTCGTTGCCGTTGCCGCTGAGGGTGTTTTCGGTGATGTTCGAAGGTATCGCGGAGCCAGAGTAGGTGAGGCTCGCCCCTTCGTTGCCCAAGGCGGAATTGCCGCTCACATTCCCGCCGGCTCCGGTGCCAGACGGATTAGTGATCGTAATCCCGTTACCACCGCTTTCGTCTACAACGTTGTCATAGACATCGACCGCTTCAGCGGACGAATTGAAAACGCTCAGGCCCGCTCCGCCGCTGTCTTCAATGACATTGTCGTGGATATCGACCTCCCCTGGTTCCGAAGAGTTGGCGTTGTAGGTGAGCGTCGTTCGCCCGAGAAAGTAGTAGCCGTTGCTGATGAAGGTGTTATGGGCGATTTCCGGGCTGCCGCCGAACACACGAAGGGCATAGGCCTGGTTTTTCCGGAAGGTCGTGTTGGTGATCGCTGGCGAAGACGCGTAGATTTCGACGGCGCCTTCCCCGCCCGAGGCTCCATAGGCCACTTCGACGTGGTCGAGCACCGATTCGCCGCTTCCGGATTCGAACTTGATGTATTTCCAGTTGCCGGGTTTCGGTTCCGCGGCCCCGGACGTAAAGAGGATGGGGTCTTCGGCAGTCCCGTCGGCGTCGAGGGTGCCTTTGACAATCAAGCTGCTGATTTGGAAGCGGACACCCGGTTCGGCTTTGAGGATCACGCCGGATTCGACCGTAGAGCTGCCGGTGTAGGGGTTGCCTTCAGGGGTGAGCGTCGTGTTTTCCGTGATTTTTTCGGGCAGGACCGTTGCGGCCGCGGTCGACGGCAAGAACGCGCACAAGGCGACGACAGTCGCGGCGAGGGGAATCGTCCAACGCCGGCGCCGAATGCGAGTTCCGGCGTTGCCTCGCGCATGGCCGATGCCTCGTAGGTCTTCTCCCCCAACCATGAACGTCCCCTGTTCTCCCCGCAGACCATCCCTGGGACGTTCCCATCGACGCCACGGAGCGTCTTTCTTTAGTGCCGCAGTCATACCAGACAACTGGTCGCGGGCGCAACGCGAAGATGCGAACAAACCGACGAACGTCCGAGAACTTTAGCCCGTGGTTTTATAGGTCGCCCCGCGAGAAGCTCCGCGCGCGATGGCAGATTCGCGTCGGCAGGCATTCGGTTCCGCGCTTCGAAACCTCCGCAAGGAGCGCGATTTGAGCCAGGAAGCGGCGGCACTCGCGTGCGGCATCGATCGCGCGTACTTCGGTCAGCTGGAGCGCGCGATCAAGACGCCGACGCTGAAGACGGTCTGGCGCATTGCAGATGGCTTGAACACCCGTCCCTCGGAGCTGCTCCTCCGAGCCGAGCGGCTTCTTGACGAAGGCAGGTAGGCGCGCGGCGCTGCGCGGTCGGTAGCCCCGGCTCAGGCGGCCTCGGCGAACGCTTCGTCGAGGCCGACCGGGCGGCCCAGGTGGTAGCCCTGGGCCATGTCGACTCCGTACTCGCGCAGCAATCTCGTCGTCGCGTCGTCCTGCACGTACTCGGCGATCGTCGCCTTGCCGAGGCCGTGCGCGATCTGGACTATCGCCTTCACGGTGAGCTGATCGGCGTCGCTGCGCGGCATGTCGCGGACGAAGGAGCCGTCGATCTTGATCAGGTCGAAGGGGATCGTCTTCAGGTAGTGGAAGGGCCCGAAGCCGGCGCCGTAGTCGTCGATCGCGACCTGGCAGCCGAACTCGGTCAGCCGGTCGGCGAAGCCGGCGGCGGCTTCGTAGTCGTAGACGTTGGCTGTCTCGGTGATCTCGAAGGTGCAGTGGGAGGGGTCGACGCCGCCTTCGTCGAGCCGCCGCTCGATGAACTCGAGGACCGAGGCGTCAGCCAGCGAGGCGCCGGAGATGTTGACGTGGACGGAGAGCGGCGACCCCTCCGCCTCGCGCTCGGCGAGCAGCTCCAGCGCCCTGCCGACCACCCAGCGGTCGAGCTCCTGCACCATGCCGGAGCGCTCCGCCGCCTCGATGAAGCTGGCGGCCGGCATCAGCTCGCCCTCTTCGCTGGTCATCCGCAGCAGCAGCTCGTAGCGCTCCACCGCGCCCGAGGAGAGGTTCTGGATCGGCTGCGAGTGGAGGCTGAGGCGGTCGCCGGTGAGCGCGTCGCGGATCCGCGCCGCGGTCGTCTGGGTGCGCTTCGGAGTGCGCTGCGGCTCGCTCGGGTCGCGGAAGAGGGCGATCTGGTTGCGGCCCTCTTCCTTCGCCCGGTACATCGCCTGGTCGGCGGCGACCAGCACCGCCTCGGCGCCGCCGCGGCCGCCGCCGAACATGGTGATGCCGACGCTGATCGTGGTGCTCACCGGGTCGCTGTCGGTGCCGGCGATCTCGGCGACCTGGGCGCGCAGGTCTTCGCCCAGCTGCAGCGCGCCGGCGGTGTCGGTCTGCTGCATCAGGACGGCGAACTCGTCGCCGGAGAGGCGGGCGACGATGTCGGTGGCGCGGACCCGCTCGCGCAGCACCTCGGCGACGCGGCGAATCAGGTTGTCGCCAGCGTGGTGGCCGAGCGAGTCGTTGACCGCCTTGAGGCTGTCGATGTCGATGATCATCACCGCCCCCTGGCCGCCGTAGCGGGCACTGAAAGAGACGTGCTGGTCGAGCTCGGCGCGGAAGCGGCGGCGGTCCAGCAGCCCGGTGAGCGCGTCGTGGTCGGCGAGGTAGCGCAGCTCGGCCTCGGTCCGCTCGGCGCGGCGCAGGGCAGAGAGCACGACCTCGCGGTCGGCCTCCTCGAGCTTCCGCAGAACCGCCTCGATCTGCGGCTCGCTCTGCGCTGGCAATCGTTCCTCGGCCACCTATGGAAGGTAATCCGATTGCCGCCCAGGTCAATGGCTAAAAAGGTCGCTTTCTCCCATTGCGACCCAGTTTCGGCGACCCCCTGCCACCCAATAGTTGGCTTGCGGCTCCCGTGGGTAGTGTGAGGGAGATGGCCAACCGCCTCGCGCAGGAGACCAGTCCCTACCTGCTCCAGCACCGCGACAACCCGGTCGAGTGGTTCCCCTGGGGCGAGGAGGCGCTCGCCCGGGCGCGGGAGCTGGACCGGCCGATCCTGCTCTCGGTCGGCTACTCGGCCTGCCACTGGTGCCACGTGATGGAGCGCGAGTCCTTCGAGGACGCCGCGACGGCCGCCTACATGAACGAGCACTTCGTCAACGTCAAGGTCGACCGCGAGGAGCGCCCCGACGTCGACGCCCTCTACATGGAGGCGGTGCAGGAGATCAGCGGCCAGGGCGGCTGGCCGATGACCGTCTTCTGCGATCCCGACGGCGTGCCCTTCTACGGCGGCACCTACTTCCCGCCCGACGAGGGGCGCGGCATGCCGAGCTTCCGCATGGTGATGGAGGCGGTCGTCCAGGCCTTCGCCGGCCGCCGCGAGGAGCTGCGCGAACGGGCGCCGCAGGTGCGGGCGCGGCTGGGGGCGATCGGCTCGCTCGAGGCGGCCGAGGAGGGACTCGGGGCCGAGCAGCTGACCGCGGCGATCGACGCCCTGCGCGAGGCGGCCGACATGGAGCGGGGCGGCTTCGGCGGCGCCCCCAAGTTCCCGCCCGCGGCGGCGCTGGAGCTGCTGCTCGCCCGCGGCGCCGGCGAGCCGGTGGAGCGCACCCTCGACGCGATGCTGGCCGGCGGCATCCACGACCAGCTGGCCGGCGGCTTCTGCCGCTATTCGGTCGACGCCTCCTGGCTCGTCCCCCACTTCGAGAAGATGCTCTACGACAACGCGCAGCTGGCCCGCGCCTACCTGCACGGCTGGCAGGCGCTCGGCCACGAGCGCTACCGCAAGGTCTGCGAACGCACCCTCGACTGGGCGCTGGCCGAGATGCGCGGCCCGGAGGGTGGCTTCTACTCCGCCCTCGACGCCGACTCCGAGGGCGAGGAGGGGCGCTACTACGTCTGGACGGCAGAGGAGATCCGTCAGGTGCTGGGCGAGCAGGCCGAGGAGGCGATCGCCCACTTCGGCGTCAGCGAGACCGGCAACTTCGAGGGCCGCAACATCCTCCACCTGCCGGGCGGCGCGGCGGCCCCCGAGCCGCCCGGGATCGAGCAGATCCGCCGCTCGCTGCTGGAGGCGCGCTCGCGGCGGGTGCGGCCGGGCCTCGACGACAAGCGGCTCGCCTCCTGGAACGCGCTGATGGTCGGCGCGCTGGCCGAGGCGGGCGCCGCGCTGGAGCGCGAGGACTACCTCGACGCGGCGCGGCGCTGCGCCGAGTTCGTGCTCGGCAAGATGCGCGACGGCGACGGGCGCCTGCTGCGCACCTACAAGGACGGCGAGGCCCGCCTCAACGCCTACCTGGAGGACCACGCCTTCCTTCTGGAGGCGCTGCTGACCCTCTACGAAGCCAGCTTCGAGCCGCGCTGGTACGAAGAGGCCGTGGCGCTGGCCGAGACGACGATCGAGCGCTTCGGCGACCCCGAGCGGGGCGGCTTCTTCTCCACCTCCGCTGACCACGAAGCGCTGATCGCCCGCCGCAAGGAGATCGGCGACCATCCGATCCCCTCCGGCAACTCCGCCGCGGCGCTCGGCCTGCTGCGGCTCGAGGCGCTGAGCGGCGAGCGGCGCTACGGCGAGTGGGCCGAGGGCGTGCTGCGCCTCTTCGCGCCGGCGGCGCCGCGCCGGCCCGACGCCTTCGCCCACCTGCTGCGGGCGATCGACTTCCAGCTGTCCCCGACCAGGGAGGTGGCGCTGGTCGGCGAGGACCTGGGCGAGCTGGCCGCCGCGGTGCGCGCCGGCTTCCGCTCCCACCTGGTCCTCGCCGGCGGCCCGGCGGGCAGCGACACCCCTCCCCTGCTCGCCGGCCGCGACGCGGTCGACGGCCGCGCGGCTGCTTACGTCTGCGAGCGCTTCGCCTGCAAGGCTCCTGTGACGAGCTCGCAACAACTTGCCGAGCTGCTTTGAGAGGATGCCGCCGTGCGCGGCTCGCTCTTCACCCTCGCCGCCGGCCGCCGGGCCAAGTGGATCGTCTTCGCCGCCTGGCTGATCGGCATCTTCGTCGCCGTCGGCCCGGCCGAACTGCCCGCCAAGTTCGAGGAGGCCGAAAACAACGAGTCAACCTCCTTCCTGCCCGGCGATGCCGAATCGACCGCGGCGCTGGAAGCGACCGAATCGCTGCAGGACGGCGAACTGGTGACGGCGGTGATCGTCTACCGCCGCGCCGCCGGGCTGACCGAGGCCGACCGGCGGCAGATCCGGCGGGACCGCGCCGAGCTGAACGCGACGGCGCGGCGCTTCCCGAGCGTCCTGGAGGAGGACGGCCGTGCCTTCGGCGGGCCCGTCGTCGCGCCGGACGGCAAGGCGGCGATCGTCACCGCGCAGCTCAACGCCGAGGGCGAGGGCGAGCGGATCCTCGACCCGGTCGAAGCCTGGCACGAGGACATCGCCGACCCGCTGCCGGAGCTGGAGGCCAAGGTCACCGGCGGCGCGGGCTTCTCCGCCGACGCGATCGAAGTCTTCGAAAACATCAACTCCACCCTGGTGCTGGCGGCGCTCAGCCTGGTCGTCTTCCTGCTGATCGTCATCTACCGCTCGCCGATGTTCTTCTTCATCCCGCTGATCGCGGTCGTCTTCGCCGAGATGCTCTCCCGCTCGATCGGCTACGGGGTCTCCGAGCTCGGCGTGACGATCAACGGCCAGTCGAGCTCGATCATGTCGGTGCTGGTGCTCGGCGCCGGCACCGACTACGCCCTCCTGCTGGTCGCCCGTTACCGCGAGGAGCTGCACACCACCGCCGACAAGCACGAGGCGATGCGCACCGCGCTCGCCTCGGCCGGGCCGGCGATCTTCGCCTCGGCGGCGACCGTGATCGCGGCGCTGCTCTGCCTCATACTGGCCAAGGTCGACGGCACGGCCGGGCTCGGCCCGATCGCCGCGATTGGGATTGCCTGCGCGGCGCTCTCGATGCTGACCCTGCTGCCGGCCCTGCTGACGATCTTCGGCCGCCGCGCCTTCTGGCCCTTCGTCCCGCACACGCCGCAGACCGCGCCAGCGGCTGAATCGGCGCCCGGCTGGTCGCGGCGCAACATCGTCGAGGGCAACGGCGCGGTCGCGCTCCTGTCGGTGGTCCTCGCGTCCCTGCTCGTCGCGATTCCGCTCGTCTTCGTCTTCGTCCTGCTCAACTGGCTCCTGCACCGGCTCAGCGGCCGCCGCGTCCCTTCGCTGTTCGCCGTCACGCTCGACCGTTGGGTCTTCACCCCCTACGAGATGCGCCGCCGCCGGCTCGAGCACGTCGCCGACGCCACCCACGGCTTCTGGAAACGGGTCGGCGACCGGGTCGCGGCCGGGCCGCGGCGGGTGATGCTCGGCTCGATCGCGGTGCTGCTGATCTTCTGCGGCGGCTTCGCCTTCTTCTCCACCGACCTGACCGCCGAAGACAGCTACACGACCGAAGTCGAATCGGTCGAAGGCCAGAAGCTGCTCAGCAAGAGCTTCCCCAACGGGACCACGGCGCTGACCGACATCGTCGTGCCGCGGCCCGGCGAAGTGCCGGCGGTGCGCCGCGCGGTCGCGGGGGTCGAGGACGTCGAGGAAGTCTCGGGGCCGGTCGAGAGCGGCCCGCCGGGGACCTTGGTGCAGGCGACGCTGGCGATCGAACCGTATTCGACCGAGGCCTTCGACCTGGTCGAACCGATCCGCGAGGCCGCCCACGAAGCGTCCCCCGGCGCCCTGGTCGGCGGGCCGACCGCGATCGAATTCGACGTCCGCGACGCGGCCGGGCGGGACTCGATCGTGATCCCGCCGATCGTCCTCGTCGTCGTCCTGCTGATCCTGATCGCCCTGCTGCGGGCGCTGGTCGCGCCGCTGATCCTGATCGGCACGGTGATCCTCAGCTTCCTGGCGGCGCTCGGCGTCGGCTACTTCGTCTTCGACGTGGTCTTCGGCTACCCGGGCTCCGACCCCTCGCTGCCGCTCTTCGCCTTCGTCTTCCTGGTCGCGCTCGGGGTCGACTACAACATCTTCCTGATCGCCCGCGCCCGCGAGGAGACGATCGCCCACGGCTCCCGGCAGGGCATCCTGCGCGCGCTCGCGGTCACCGGCGCGGTGATCACCAGCGCCGGCATCGTCCTCGCCGGCACCTTCTCGGTGCTCGCCTCCCTCCCCCTCACCTTCCTCACCGAGATCGGCTTCGTCGTCGCCTTCGGCGTCCTCCTCGACACCTTCCTGGTGCGCAGCATCCTCGTCCCCTCGATAGCCCTCACGATCGGCGACAGGTTCTGGTGGCCGTCGGCGCTGGCGCGGCGCTGAGTGCCTACAGCACCGGGAGGAAGTTCTCTATCTCGTACGGGGTGACCTGCACCCTGTACTCGTCCCATTCCTGGCGCTTGATCTCGACGAAGCGGCGGAAGGTGTGCTCGCCCAGCGTGCGCAGGACGAGCTCGGAGTCGGCGGCGACGTCGATCGCCTCGCCCAGCGTCTCCGGCAGCTGCTCGATGCCGCGCTGCGCCCGCTCCTCGGGCGAGAGGTGGTAGAGGTTCTGCTCCATCGGCTCGGGCAGCTCGTAGCCCTTCTCGATCCCCTCCAGCCCGGCATGCAGCATGCCGGCGAAGCACAGGTAGGGGTTGCAGGCGGGGTCGGGGCAGCGCAGCTCGGCCCGCGTCGCCCCCTCCTTGCCGGGGTGGTAGAGCGGCACGCGGATCAGCGCCGAGCGGTTGCGGCGCGACCAGGCGAGGTAGACCGGCGCCTCGTAGCCGGGGACGAGCCGCTTGTAGGAGTTGACCCACTGGGCGAAGAGCGGTGAGATCTCGCGCGCGTGGCGCAGCTGGCCGGCGATGAAGGCCTTGGCGGTGGCCGAGAGGTAGTACTGGTCGTCGGGGTCGAAGAAGGCGTTGCGGCCGTCCTTGGCGAGCGACTGGTGGACGTGCATGCCGGAGCCGTTCTCGCCGAACAGCGGCTTCGGCATGAAGGTCGCGTGCCAGCCGTGTTTCATCGCGTACTCCTTGACGACGATGCGGTAGGTCATGCAGTCGTCGGACATCGCCAGCGCGTTCTTGTAGCGCATGTCGACCTCGTGCTGGGAGGGGCCGACCTCGTGGTGGGTGTACTCGACGTGGATGCCCATCTTCTCCAGGGCGAGGACGGTGTCGCGGCGCACGTCGGAGCCGGCGTCGAGCGTGGTCAGGTCGAAGTAGCCGCCCTCGTCGAGCACCTCGGGGACGCCGCCCTCCGGTTTCGAGGAGCGGAAGTAGAAGTACTCCAGCTCGGGGCCGATGTTGTAGGTGTCGAAGCCCATCTCCTCGGCGCGTTTGAGGGCGCGGCGCATGATCCAGCGCGGGTCGCCCTCGTAGGGGTCGCCGCCGGGGACCTTGATGTCGCAGAACATGCGGGCGACCGCGTTCTCGGTCTCCGGCCGCCAGGGGACGATCGCGAAGGTGGAGGGGTCCGGCAGGGCGATCATGTCGGACTCCTCGATCGGGTTGAAGCCGGTGATCGAGGAGCCGTCGAAGCCCATCCCCCCCTCCAGCGCGTCCTCGAGTTCGGCCGAGTTGATCGAAAAGCTCTTCAGCTGGCCGAGCACGTCGGTGAACCAGAGCCGGATGAAGCGGACGTCGCGCTCCTTGACGATCTCGGCTACGTCGGCGGCACTCGTCGGTTGCTCTGCCATCTCCGGCCTCCCGGGCTGGTCGCGTGCTGGGAGGGCAAAGATAGGCGAAGCGAACCGGCGAGGTGCGGGCGGCCGTAAGCCGGGTAGGTACCGATTAGGACGGTGGCGCCGCGGCGGGCTTGCGAGAGCGTCCGAAAGGCGCTATAACTTACTTCGCGTAAGTTAATGGCTTAAAGTAAAGTAAAGGCCACATAAAGGCTCTGTGAAGCGGAATCCGCCGGACGAGCCAAAGGCGGGATGCAAGGTGACGGTAAAAACAGCGGTAAGCAGATTTCAGATCCACGACGAGCTGACGGCGCCTGACGAGAGCGCTCCCCTGATCAAGAGCGTGCAGGCGGCCGGCGGCGCGGTGACCAAGTTCGTAGGCGTGCTCGCCGGGGCGCCCGCGGTGCTGCGTGCCTACACCCGGATGCGCTCGGAGCTGCGCGGCGGCGTCCTGCCGCGGCCGACCCGCGAGCGGATCGCGCTGGCGGTCGCCGAGTACCGCAACGACGACTACAGCATCGCCCAGCACGCCAAGTCGGCGCGGCGCGTCGGCCTCGGCCTGGACGAGGTCTCGCGGGCGCGCAGCTTTACATCGGGCGACCCCAAGGAGGCGGCGCTGCTCGCCTACCTGAAGGCGACGCTCGAGGCCGAGGACTACCCGCCCAACCACCTGGTGGAAGAGGCGCGGGAGATCGGCTGGACCGACGAGGAGCTGCTGGAGGCGGTGGCGCACCTGGCGCTCAACGAGTTCCAGAGCCTGATCGCCAGCGCCGCGGCGCTGCCCAAAGACCAGGCGACTCCTGAAGTCCTACCCTCGGCTGCGTAAAGCGGCCGAGGGTTAGTCCTCTACAACGGTGACCGTGTACAGCAGGCGGGCCGTTCTGTAGAGGCAGCCGTAGGTTTGGCGCTTGTTCAGGCGCTGCTGGGCGCTGCCCTGGCGGATGTCGGTGGCGTTGCGGCACTCGCCGGGCTCGCGGCTGGCCCGCCAGGCGTTGCGGGCGGAGAGGTCCTGGGCGAAGGCTGGCGCCCAGGTGGGGATCGTCAGGCCGACGATGTCGCCTTTCTGGACTCGCAGGGAAGCGCCGAACTTGACAGTCTGGCCGAGGTAGGGGCTGAGCACGCGGGTGCGGCTCTGGCGGCGCAGGTTGTAGCGGGGCGGCCTGGTGCCGGGGAC
>Ga0075314_1000112_pt1 | contig 11831 bp, 10 predicted proteins | sample MayberryNE_Catta_6_FD_120055 | JGI IMG/M metagenome (GOLD analysis project Ga0075314, IMG submission 120055) | Natural and restored wetland microbial communities from the San Francisco Bay, California, USA, that impact long-term carbon... | ecosystem: Environmental > Terrestrial > Soil >... | reverse complement strand
CGGCGGTCGGCCCGCTGCGCCCGCGCGAGGATCTCGCTGACGTGCGGCTGCGCCGAGGCGTCGTCGACCGCGCAGAGCTCCCAGTCGCGGCAGCGCTGCGCCCGCACCGAGGCCAGCATCGCCTCCAGCACCTCCGCCGGCGTCTCGTGGACCGGCGTGAGGATCGAGAAGCGCGGCGCGCCCGCCACGCTATGCCCGCGGCCGCCGCACCCGGCGCAGGGCGGGGCCGAGCCGGCGCAGCCGCACGGCCATGCCGAGCATCCGGTTGATCCGGTCTTCGAGCTCCTCGACGCGCCCCCGCGCCCTGCCGAGCTCGGCCTCCTGCTCGACCAGCAGCCCGCGCAACCGCTCGACCTCGGCCTCGAGCTCCGGCTTCGTCCGCTCCGACATCGGCGGCGAGTGTATCCGGGCGGATGTAGCCTGCCCGGCCATGGCGCGCGAGTGGGTCCGCGGCCGGCGGGGGCGCCGGCCTTGAGCGACATCGGGACCCTGCTGCCGATCCTCGTCCTGCACCTCGTCCTGACGGGGTTGCCGGGGGTGGCCGCGGTGTTGCTGGCGGCGCGCCGGGGGGTGCGCGAGGTGCCGATCCTGCTTGCCGCCGGCCTGGCCGGCAGCGGCCTCGTCGCCGCGCTCTCCTTCTGGGTCTTCTACGCCGATCCGGTTGCCGGCAAGGTCTTCGCCTGGGCCGCGCTCGGTGCGTCGCTGGCCCTGCTTGCCCGGGGGATCGGCGGCCGCTGGCTGCCCGCCGGCCTGGTCCGCCCGCTGGCGGCGCCGCTGGCGCTCTGGGCGCTCGGCTCGGTCTTCGTCGTCTTCCTCGGCTTCGCGCACGGCGGGGTCGACTCGCCGCTGGCGAGCGCGGCGACCCGCTTCGCCGGCAGCCTCCCCACCGACAACGACATCCCGCGCTTCTACTCCGAATGGTTCTTCCTCGAAGGCCACCGCGGCGATCCGCCCGTCTACCCGGCCGGCTGGCTCTCCAGCGACCGGCCGCCGCTGCAGATCGGCTACGTCCTCTCGCAGCGCCCCGTCGAGTGGGGCGCGATCGGCCTGCACTACCAGGTGCTCGGCGTCGTCCTGCAGCAGCTGTGGATCGTCGGCCTCTGGGCGCTGCTGCTCGCCGCCCGGGTGAGCCCCCTGACCAGGGGGCTGACCGCCTGCGCCGCCCTGCTCAGCGGCCTGGCGATCGTCAACGGGTTCTTCGTCTGGCCGAAGCTGCTCCCGGCGGCATTCCTGCTCGCCGCGGCGGCGATCGTGCTGACGCCGCTCTGGCCGGGGTTGCGGCGCGACCCCCGCGCCGGGGCCCTGGTCGGCGCTTTGCTGGGGTTGGCCCTGCTCGGCCACGGCGCGAGCGTCTTCGGCGTGCTGCCGCTGGCCGCGGTTGCCGCCTGGCGCGGGCTGCCGAGCGGGCGCTGGCTCGCCGCCGCGCTGCTCGCCGGGGCGATCCTGCTCGTCCCCTGGTCGGACTACCAGGAGTACGGCGATCCGCCCGGCAACCGCACCGTCAAGTGGATGCTGGCCGGCGCCCCGAGGATCGACGAGCGCTCCACGACCGAGGCGCTCCTCGACGGCTACGGGGACGCCGGCCTGGTGGGGACGCTCGAGAACAAGGCCCGCAACCTCGAGACGCTGACGGGTGCGAGCGGTCTCGACTCGGCCGGCCGGGCGATCGACGCGGCCTTCTCCGGCGACCTGGAGAAGGCGGTGCGCACCACCCGCGGCATCCTCTTCCTTCACCTGCTGGCATCGCTCGGCCTCTTGCTGCTCGCCCTGCCGGCGCTCGCCGTCGGCTGGCGGCGCGGCCGGCGGATCGAACCCGAGTGGGGCTTCGCCCTCGTCTGCTTCGCCGTGCTGCTGCTCGGCATCATCGCCCTGGCCCTGCTCCTCTTCGGCTCGCCGCCCTCGCGCGCCGTGCTCCACGCCGGCAGCTATGCGCTGCCGTTGCTGGGCTACTGCGGAGCCGTCGCGGCGCTGCGGGCGGTCTGGCCGCGCTTCGCGGTCGGCTGGGTGGCGCTTGCCGCGACGCTGATGCTGGCGCTCTACGTGCCGGCCTTCGACCCGCCCGCCGGCAGCAGCTACTCGACCCTCGCGTACGTGCTTGCTGCGGCCGGCCTGACCGGCTTCGCGGCCGTCGCCCTGCGGGCGGATTCGACTCCCGCGGCGGCGAATACACTCGCGCGCTGATGGCGCCGGCCGAGCGCAACGCCCCGATCATCCTGCTGGGCGCCGCGCTCCTCGCGTCCGGTGCACTGCTGCTGGCGCTCGGCGACGGGCTGACCTTCTTCCAGGACACCTGGTCCTTCCTCATGAACAGGCGCGAGTGGGACGCGGCCGCCTTCCTCGACCCCCACAACGAGCACATCGTCCTCCTCCCGGTGGCGATCCAGAAGCTCCTGCTGGCCTGGTTCGGGATGAGCTCGGCCGCCCCGGAGCGGCTCGTCCTCACCGGGATGCTGCTGGTCACGGCGCTGCTCTTCTTCGCCTACGCCCGCCGCCGCGCCGGCGCCTGGCCGGCGTTGCTGCTCACCGTGCCGCTGCTCTTCCTCGGCCCCGCCTGGCAGGTGCTCCTCTGGCCCTTCGAGATGGGCTACGTCGGCGCTCTGCTGTTCGGCGTCGCGATGCTGCTGGCGCTCGATCGCAACGACGGGCGCGGCGACGCCCTCGCCTGCCTCTTCCTGGCGATCGCGATCGGCTTCTCGAGCCTCGGCGTCGCCTTCGCCGCCGGCGCCGCCGTGCACGTCTGGCAGCGGCGCCGCGAGCGCGGCCTGCGCCGCGCCTACCTGTTTGCCGTGCCGCTGCTGCTCTACCTCGCCTGGTACGCCGGCTGGGGCCACACCGCGGAGAGCAAGGTGACGCTGGAGAACGTCCTCCACTCGCCCGCCTTCGTCTTCGACGGCCTGGCCGGCTCGCTCGCCGCGGTGCTCGGCGTCAGCACGGTGCCGATCGAGGGCCCGGGCGGGCCGACCTGGGGGCGCGTGTTGCTTCCCGTCGCGGTCGTCGCGCTCGCCGTAGCGCTCGCTCGGCGTCGCCGAGGGCGTTCGTCGTTTGAACTGGATAGCGAAACAAATGACGAACGCGCCGCCGGGGGGTGGATCTCGCCCGGGGTCTGGCCGGTGGCAGCGACCGCCGCCGCCTTCTGGCTCCTCGCCGCTTTCAACTACATCCCCGGTCGCGAGGCCTACGCCAGCCGCTACATGTACGCGGGGGCGATCTTCCTCCTCCTGCTCCTCGCCGAGCTGCTGCGCGGGGTGCGGATCGGCAGGCCGGCGCTGCTCGCGGCCGGCGCGGTGGTGCTCGCCGCCTCCATCGCCAACGTCGCCGTCCTGCGCGACGGCGAGCGCTGGCTGCGCGAGGAGACCGTGCTCGTGCGCGCCGACCTGGCGGCGCTCGAGATCGCCCGGCGCACGGTCGAGCTCGACTTCCGGCTGCTTCCCGCGGTCGCCGGCACCTGCTCGCTGATCGACATCCAGGCCGGCGAGTACCTGGAGGCGGTCGAGGACCACGGCTCGCCCGCCTACTCCCAGGCCGAGCTGGCGGCCGCGCCCGGGGAGGTGCGCCGCCAGGCCGACATCCTTCTCTCCCAGGCGCTGCCGCTCGAGCTCGAGTACGACGTCGAGGTGGGCAGCACGCGTGCCGGCTGCGCCACCGTGCCGCCCGGCGGCGGCCCGGTGCCGATCCCCCTGCGCCCCGGCGCGACCAGGGTCGAGGTACCCCCCGGCGAGGAGGTCGAGCTCAGCCTGCGCCGCTACGCCGGCGGCGAATTCCCGGTGCCGACCGAGGACCTCCCCGCCGGCGCCGTCACCCTCCTGCACATCCCCGCCGACGAATCCAACCGCCCCTGGCGCATGCGGGTCGAGGCCGAGCAGCGCGTCCGCGTCTGCCCGCCCCCTTCAGCGTAGTCCGAGCTGCTTCGCCCAGGCGCGGCTACCACCGTGCCGGCGCACAGCTTCGTAGAGGGCAAGCTTTCCGGCACGACGGAACTCCTCGACGGTCGGCCAATCCCTGCGCCCACCCAGCAGATCGTGCAACTCGGATTCGATGCGCTCGTCGGTCCAGACCCGTCTGCGGCCGCGTCGCTCGCCTCCAACCGAAGAGCGCATTCGGTAACGGGCGGCGGCTCCTTTTCCGCGTCGCACGATCAGCTGCTTGTCCTCGAGGTTTCGGAGATCGCGATTGGCGGTGCTGCGGCTGACCTCAGCCAGGCGCTCGTAATCGACGCGCCGAAACTCGACCGGCGAGTGGAGGCTTATCTGAACCAGCCCTCGCTCTTGGCTTGCATTGAGCTCGATCCGAGCGCTGGGGCCCAGGCCAACCGCCTGGAGCTCTGCGATCCGAGCTGCTGCCCGCTCGTACTCCCCAGCCAGGCCGCCGAGGAAGTACTCCAGCCAAGTGTTCATACTGAAGGTCTTAGCCCGCACCGAGCGCAGGGCCGCGTAGTAGGCCTCGCGGTTCTCGGCGTAGTAGCGCTCAAACGAGAAGAGGCGTCTTGAGACGAAGCCGAGCCGCATCAAGATCGCGGCGGTCAGCAGGCGAGCGATGCGCCCGTTGCCGTCGGCGAACGGATGGATGTCGGTCAGCGAATAGTGGGCGACCCCGGCTATGACCGGAGGGGGGAAGCTTACGAGCCGATCCTCACGCTCTGCGATCCAGGCGCAGAGACCGGCCATTCGTGAGGGGACCTCATTGGCAGGGGGACCTTCGTGCATGATCCTGCCGGTGGTGCGATCGACCACCTGGGCGACTCCGTCGCGCCAGGCACCCTCGTGGTGAGGCTTGAAGTGCTGACCCTCTTCGGACCCGAGTCCCCGGGTCGTTTTCCTGTGCAGCGTGAGAATCGTTTCTGGCGTGATCTCGATCTCACCGCGCTCGGCGAGCTCGTCGATGTGGCGGAGCGCCTCAACGTAGTTGACCAGCTCGATCTTCGCCTTGCTGTCCGGATCGAGGTCTCCGCGCGCCGCTCGCTCGGCTTCGACGATCGGCAGCTCATTGCCCTCGATCAAGGTCGAGTAGTGGATCGTCTCCGCAAGCGCCGACGCCCGCAGCTCATCTTCGGCCGCGGGGCGGATCTCCGAAACGTCTATCCGGGCGCGAGCGGCCGCGATTCGGACCAGTGCATTGGTGGCCTCGGGCGTATAGCGGCTGAAGCTGGCCTGCAAGGCGTATTCGTCGGCCATGTTGACTACGGTCTTTCCCTGGTGCATTTATCAACTCACTATCGGCAGAATATCAATTGCCGATAGGAAGCGAGATAGGCATAAAATTCAGCTCAAGGGGACTCGCCTCCAAAGGGCTTTATAAGCCCAAAACCACCGCCGTTAGGATCAATAGTTGAAATGATCGTCTCACAATAGGCAAATTATCTCTGCATCTGAATCGCGCTAAATCGCATCTCGTCCCACACTCGGTCGCGGCGACACACCAGATGCAAACCAAATAGCGTTTAGTACAACTATTCGTTAATCTACCGGCATATGGTTCACCGCTGGCACTGGATAGAGCGGGTCGAGCAGGCTTGGCAAAGGAAGTCGGTGCTCTGGCTCGCCGGGGTCCGCCGGGCGGGCAAGACCTTCCTCTGCCGCAGTCTCGACGAGGTCGAGTACCACGACTGCGAGTTGCCGCGGACGCGGCGGCTGATGGAGGATCCCGAGGGCTTCCTGTCGGAACGGCGAGGCCGCCGCATCGTCCTCGATGAGGTGCATCGCCTGGCGAACCCGTCCGAGCTGCTGAAGATCGCAGCCGACCACTTCCCGGAGACCCGGGTGCTCGCCACCGGCTCGTCGACGCTGGAGGCGACGGCGAAGTTCCGCGACACGCTGGCCGGGCGCAAGGAGAACGTCTGGCTGACGCCGATGATCGCCGCCGACCTCGATGACTTCGCAGCGCCAGATCTTCGACACCGGCTTCTACGCGGCGGACTGCCGCCGTTCTTCCTCGCCGAGCAGCCTCCCGAGCGCGACTTCCAGGATTGGGTGGACTCCTACTGGGCCAAGGACGTCCAGGAGCTGTTCCGGCTCGAGCGGCGCTGGTCGTTTCAGCGATTCACCGAGCTGCTGTTCGCCCAGAGCGGTGGGATGTTCGAGGCGACTCGCTTCGCGGCACCGTGCGAGGTGAGCCGCCAGACGATCTCGAACTACCTGGCTGCCCTGGAGGCGACCTTCGTCGCCCATGTCGTGCGTCCCTTCAGCTCGCACCGCTCCACCGAGATCGTCGCGGCGCCGAAGGTGTACGGGTTCGATACCGGCTTCGTCTGTCACTACCGCGGCTGGGACACACTTCGCGACGAAGACCTCGGCGTTCTCTGGGAGCACTTCGTGATCAACGAGCTCCAGGGCAGGCTGCAGAGCAGGAAGGCGCGCTACTGGCGCAACAAGCAGGGAGCGGAGGTGGACTTCGTCCTGCCCACCCGTGGCGGGGGCGACCCGATCGCGATCGAGTGCAAGTGGAAGGCTGCCTCCTTCGACGCCCGCTCGCTGACCGCGTTCAGGCGTCTATACCCGGAGGGCGAGAGCTTCGTCGTCGCGGCGGATGTCGAAACCCCCTACAGGCGGTCCTACGACGACTTCGATCTGTCGTTCGTGTCGCTGGAGGGCCTGATCGAGCGCCTCACGTCAGATCCATCGCTACTGTAGGCCCGTGACTGAGAGGCCGAATCGGTCGGTGATGTGGATGCAGACTCTCTTGGACCGCTGGCTGCCCGACCCCTACGACGAGATAGTCGGGATGCTTCGGGATCGCGTTCCGTTTGCGTTCTCCCGGTTCGGCGACGGCGAGTTCAACGCGATTTACGGTGTGGAGGGCGTCAACTGCGACGGTCACCGGTACTTCCCGGACATGGGCCGGCGCCTGCGTGAGATCGTCGAGCGTGAGCCCGACTACCTGATGGGCCTCCAGCCTGGGGCGATATTGATGCACGGAGCGTGGCGGACCGTGGCGATCTCCGGCGGCACCCCGAATGACGGACAGCGGAGTTGGATGCTCGCCGACAGCCTTCACGACGCCTCGCTGAATAACCGCCTCGACAGCTTCCTGGACGCATTGGGGGGCAGGGACGTCCTGCTGGTCGGCGCGGAGCACCTGCGCGGCTTCAGCGAATCAAAAGGGTGGCGCTACCAGCCGGTGCCGGCGCACGACTGCTGGACCGCCTACGAGGAGACGCTCGAGGGCCTGAAGAGCTCGATCCCCAGCTCTGGCGGTGTGCTGCTGTTCTGCGCGTCGATGATGAGCAACGTGCTGCTCGACGACCTGTACACGCTCAATCCCGCCAACACCTACATCGACACCGGCAGCCTCTTCGACCCCTACGCGGGAGTCATCAGCCGGCTCTATCACGAGGAGCTGGACTTGGTCCGGTAGCTCACGGCCGGAGTCATGATCGGCTTCGCCCCAGCAGGCGACCCGCCGCGCGTAGGGGGGCCGGGATCCGGCGCCGGGCTTCCCCGCCGGCACGCAGGCGGAGGGTCTCGTCGCGCAGCTGCCGGGCGTGGTGTTGGAGGGCGGCGATCTCGCGCGGCTCGTCCGGCTCGATCCGGGTCAGGTCCTCGACCGTCAGCCGCACCGGCCTGCGGCGCATCAGCACCAGGCCCTGGCGGGGTTGGTCGTCGTCGATCGTGCGCGAGCGCAGCTCGAGGATCTCGAAGGCGCGGCCCCAGTGGGCGCGGATCCACCAGGGCGAGTTGAGGGCGATCGGGCCGCCCTCCTCCCAGGGTTTGCCGTGCAGCAGCGGGTTCATCCCGATCCGGTCTTCGTCCCACGGCTCGCCGGTGAGCGCCTCGGCGACCCCCTCGCCGAGGAAGGTGACCAGCAGCAGGCCGCCGTCGGCGAGCACGCGATGGTGCTCCAGCAGCCATTCAGCCCAGTTGTCGGTGAAGTGGGTGTAGACGCTGAAGGCGTAGATCAGGTCGAAGTAGCCGTCCTCCTGCGGCAGCGCCGCCGCTTCGCCGGAGGCGAAGAAGCGAAAGGGCGGCGAGAGGTTCTCGCGCAGCCAGGCGATGCTGGGCCGGTCGAGGTCGCATCCCCAGAGCTCCGCCTCGCCAGCCTCGGCGGCGAGCTGCCGCAGGATGCGCCCCGCGCCGCAGCCGAAGTCGAGCACCCGCTTGCCTTGCCACGACCAGTCGGGCGGCAGCGCCGCCTCGATCAGCGCCCGGTCTTCGGCGCCGGTCCGCTCGTAGCCGCCCACCGGGTCGGTCTCGTCCATCGGGCCGATCCGCCGCAGCAGGTCGACCGGGGGCGCCGGCAGAGAATTCCGGCCCGGGTCGCCCATCGCCCCTACAGCTCCTCGGCGATCCGTGGCGCCTCGCGCCTGAAGACCCAGGCGCCGAGGAAGCAGACGCCGAGGAAGATCGCGATCGCCGGCAGCAGGCCGACGAAGCCGCCGGCGGCGTCGACGGCGGTGGGGGCGCTCGGGTCGATCACCCAGACGCGGATCTGCTCGAAGATCGGCGCCAGCGGGTTGAGCAGGATGATGTTGCGGAACTTCTCGGGGACGACCTCGATCGGGTAGAGGATCGGCGTCGCGTAGAAGAGAACGGTGGCGAGCACCGACCAGATGATCGCCACGTCGCGGAAGCGCACGTAGAGCGCCGATAGCAGCATCGCCATCGCGGTGGTGAAGGTGACCAGGGCCAGCAGCGCCAGCGGGAAGAGCAGCCAGGTCCAGGTCGGGTCGACCCCCCAGGCGAGCACGAAGACGAGCACGACGATCAGGTTGAGCCCCGAGTTGAAGGCGCCGGTGAGGACGACGGCGAGCGGGATCACCAGCCGCGGGAACTGCGTCTTGCGGACCACCGCCTCCTGGCCGACCACCGAGGTCACCGCCTCCTGGGTCGTTTCGGAGAAGAACTGGAAGAGGACGATGCCGAGCAGCAGCAGGACCGGGTAGTTGGGCACGTCGCTGCCGATCCGGATGATCTGGGTGAAGACGAAGAGCAGCACGGCGAAGAAGAGAAGCGGCCGGATCAGCGACCAGACGTAGCCGAGCACCGTGCCGAAGTAGATCCGCCTGAACTCGGTTACGGCCATCAGCCAGAGCAGGCTGAAGAAGCGCCGCCAGCCGCCGCCCAGGGCGGAGGGCCCGGTCACCTCGCGCAGCCCCCGCCTCGCCGCGGTCGCCTCGCTCACCGCGACTTCGCCGCCTCGATCGTCACGCCGATCTCGTGCTCGGGCTGGAGGACGCCGGCCTGGTGCCCGCTGCCGAAGACGACGAAGTCGAGCGCCTTGGGCTCGTAGAGCGAGATGTCGCCCTTGCTCTCGTCCTGCTGCACGCCGCAGTGGACGTAGTAGCGGCCCGGCGCCAGCGGGTTCTCGACCTCCGCCGCTATCCGCACCCGCTCGCCCTCGTGCAGGTCGCGGCCCCCCTCGGGACGGCCGATGCCCTTGCCCAGCTGGAAGACGGTCACCCCGTCGCCGTTCTCCACCGTGAAGCCGATCGCGATCCCCGAGGCCTCACGGGTCAGCTCGATCTCCGCCCGCAGGCGCAGCGGCTCGCCGTGCCCCACCCCGGCCGCCCGCTCGCCGCCCTCGTCCTCGAGCCAGACGCCGAGCAGGCGCACGCCCTCGGCGCTTGCGGCGACCTCCTCGCCGCCGCCCCGCTCGGCGAGGAAGTTGAGCCGCAGGTACTCGCGGCCGACCTCCTCGGGGTCGCCGAGCTGCAGGATGTGCCCGTCCTCGATCAGCATCGCCCGGTGGCAGTACTCCTCCACCGTCGCCATCTGGTGAGTGACGAGGACGATCGTCTTGCCGGCGGCTTTCATCTCGCGGAAGGCGTCGGCGCACTTCTGCTGGAAGGCAGCGTCGCCCACGGCGAGAACCTCGTCGATCAGGAGGATGTCGGCGTCGGTCTCCATCATCGTCGAGAAGGCGAGGCGGACCAGCATCCCCGAGGAGTAGTTCTTCAGCTTCAGGTCGGCGAACTCCTCGAGCTCGGCGAACTCCAACACCGAGTCGAGCCGTTCGCGGGTCTCGCCCGGCGTCAGCCCCATCATCACGCCGTTGAGAAGGATGTTTTCGCGCGCCGTCAGCTCGACGTTGAAGCCGACGCCGAGCTCGATGAACGGCGCCAGCCGTCCCGCCATGCGGATCCGGCCGGCATCGGCCCGGTAGATGCTGGCGAGCAGCTTCAGGAGGGTGCTCTTGCCCGAGCCGTTGCGGCCGACGATGCCGAAGAACTCCCCCTGGTGGATTTCGAAGGAGACGCCGTCGAGCGCGCGCAGCTCGCGGTAGTCGCGCGCCGCGAAGGGCCGCACCATGCGCTCTTTGAAGGAGTCGACCCGGTGGACGGGGATGCGGAAGGACTTGTGCAGGTCGCGGACCTCGATCGCCGGCGGCGTCTCCATCGCGGCTAGCCCCTCGCTCGCCGCAGCGCGGCGCGCCCTCGGCGCCGCAACTTCGCCCCGATCCGGCGCAGCCGTCCCTCGGTGGGCCCCGCGGCCGGCTCCGACAGCGGCCCTCGCTTGCGCAGGACGACGACGAGCTCGATCCCTTGCCGCGCCGCCGCCTCCAGCTCGAAGGCCTCGCCGAGTCGCTCGCGGGCGGCCAGCAGCAGGGCGAGGAACTCGGCCTGGGTCCAGACGTGCATGTGTATCGAGTAGCCCTCCGCTTCCAGCCGCCGGGCCCGCGCCCGGCGCTCGTCCGCGGACTCGCCCTCCTCGAAGACGACCAGCTCCGCCCACTCGTCGTAGTGCTGTCGACGCGAGCGCTCCGGTCCCTCGTCGTGGTCGGCGAGCATGTGCTCCAGCGGCGTCACCGGGCGGCGGAAGTCGAAGGTGTAGCGCTTGTCTGGCACCGCGTAGAGGAGGACGCCGCCCGGCCGCAGCTTGCCCAGGTGGGTGGCGATCGTCCCGATCGGATCCTCGCAGTGCTCGAGGAAGTGGTTGGCGACGATGAAGTCCTGCGACTCCGCGGCAACCGTCGCCAGCGCCTCGCCGTCGTCGACCACGTCGACCGGGGTCAGATCCCAGCCGGCCAGCTCCGGGTACTCCTCGCGCAATTGCTCGACCGGCATGCGGTCGACGTAGCGCGCCCGGGCCTGCGGCGGCAGCGCCAGCGGCAGGTGCAGCGGCCCGATCTCGAGGCCCTCGCCGGCGAGGAAGCGCGCGGCGAGCTCGGTGCGGGCGTCGAAGTAGACGGGCGGCGGGTCGAGCATCGGAGCGGGAGGCTACCTTTCTGGCAGGCTTGCCAGCCAATGCGCGAGTCGAGCGTCGCTGTGGTCATCCCGAGCTGGAACACGCTGGCCTTCCTGCCGGCCTGCCTGGGCTCGCTGCGCGACCAGAGAGCCGAGATCGAGCTGCTGGTCGTCGACAACGGCTCGACCGACGGGTCCGTCGACTACCTCGAGCGGGAGGGCGTTCCGCACCTGGCCCTGCCCCAGAACGCCGGCTTCGCCGCCGCGGTCAACCTGGGGGTGGAGCGTGCGCGGGCCGACGCGATCCTCGTCCTCAACGCCGACACCGTGCTGGAGCCAGGCTGCGCCGGCAGGCTGGTCGAGGCACTCGAGGCCGACCCGGCGCTGGGCGGCGTGCAGCCGCGCATCCTGCAGCTCGAAGGCGGGCGGCCCGCCGGGGTCGACGCCGCCCGCCTCTACAGCGCCGGCCAGGCGCTGACCCGCGACGGCCGCGCCTACGAGGTCGGCGCGGGGGAGGAGCAGCGGCCAGAGCACATGCGCCGCAGCGAGGTCTTCGGCGTCTGCGGCGCCGCCTGCCTGCTGCGCCGCGAGCTCTTCGCCGGCCCGCTCGGCGGTTACGACGAGCGCTACTTCGCCTTCTACGAGGACGTCGACCTCAACGTGCGCGCGCGGATCGCCGGCTGGCGCTTCGCGTACGTGCCCGAGGCGGTCGTCT
>Ga0075314_1000111_pt1 | contig 11850 bp, 9 predicted proteins | sample MayberryNE_Catta_6_FD_120055 | JGI IMG/M metagenome (GOLD analysis project Ga0075314, IMG submission 120055) | Natural and restored wetland microbial communities from the San Francisco Bay, California, USA, that impact long-term carbon... | ecosystem: Environmental > Terrestrial > Soil > Wetlands... | reverse complement strand
GCGAGCGGTCGGTCATGCGGGCACCTCCGGCTCGGGCGTCGCCAGGTAGGGGTTGGAGGCGGTCATCGCGCGGGTCGCCGGAGCGAGGGCCAGGGCGGTGGCGCGAAGCTGGCGCGGCAGGAACAGCGGCACCGGCGCAGGGGGCTGAAGGTCCTGGCCCGGGTAGACCGTGTGCCAGGACGACTCGGCGGCAAGCGGCGAGCCATGTGCCCGCCCTGCGCCCGGGGCGAGGCGAAGCCCGGAGGGAAGCTCCCTGAAGCCGGGCATGGAGAGCTTCTCGTCCTCGCTCAGGTCGAGGAACTCGCCCGGGGCGAAGAGGTCGGTCGTCTCGGATACCGCCGCGACCGGAACGCCGCCCAGCTCCGGCTGGCCGAGGTTGACGCGCCGCTCGCTCGCCGGGTGCCGGCCGACCCGGTCGATCGCCGTCTCCAGCGGCACCGCCTTCTGCCGCGCCTCGAAGGAGCCGAGCGGATGCACCAGTCTCCGTTCCTCCTCGCCCGCGGGCACGAGCCGAACCGCTTCCTCACCGCCGGCCGGCAGCCGTCCAAGCCAGGCACCTGGATCGGAGAGCGCCGCGTGCACGAGCTCCTGCGGGGAGACAGGCGCCGCCGGCAGGCTCGTCCCCTCGCCCCAGACGACCGGGCCCGCGTCCAGCTCGACGTCGAAGAAGAGGAGGCTGACCGACGCTGTGCCCTGCGCCTTCCAGGGTCCTGGCCCCTCGAGCTGGAGGCGCAGCCCGACTGCGCAGAAAGTCTGGCCGAAGGCCTGCAGCGCGACCTTGGCGGAGATCTCGGCGACGAAAGCGAAGCGCGGGCTCCAGAGGACGAGGGCGTCGAACTGGATGTGACCTTCGGCACCGACCGGGCCGACGACGGCGCGCAGATCGACCCGGGCGCCGAGCTGGAAGGAGTTCGAGGTCAGCGCGACGTATGCCTGGGCGCTGAGGCTGAAGATCGCCGGCGGTGAGAGGTCGACGCTGAGGCGCTTCAGCGAGGCCAGATCGGGGGGCCGGTCAGAGTAGGCGGGATGGAAGCCGCCCGCCGAGAGGGCGACCTGCGGTCTCTCGCCGAAGGAGGCGTAGAAGCCGAAGTCGCCGGCCAGCGGGTAACCAGCGATCCGCGAGCCGTCGAGCCTCGCGGTTATCAGGACCGCCTCGGAAGAGATCTCGCCGTAGAGCGCCGCCCGCAGGTCGACGACCGCGGCATCTGGAGTCGGCACCGCGAGGCGCAGAGCGCCGATTGCGACCACGGTGGGATCCGGCAGGGCGACGAGCACCCCGAGCTTCGCCGTCAGCAGAGGCACCGGCGAGCCCCAGCCGAGCTTGAAGGTCGGTCCGATGACGAACCCGCCCTCTCGCTCGGGCAGGACCTCGCGCAAGCCGGCGAGTACGGTCGGAGCCGAGGCGACGGGATCGGATGGGAAGAGCAGCGCGTCGAGCGTGCCCTCGGCCATCCTGGCTCGCAGCTTGTCGGTGTCCAGGCCGCGGTTGATCGCGACGATCCCGCCGACCGCGTTCAGGGTGAAGCCGAAGCTGAGCTGGACAGCCGGGTGGAACTCCGCCCCGAGGACCGCGGCCATCGAGAAAGGCTCGGTCTCGACCAGGCCGACCGCGGCGACGTCGACAGGCCCGGCCCGCAGCTCGAGCGCGCCGCTGTACTCGGTTCCGCTGCGGGCGAGCAGGCCGCCACCGCTGACGGCGGCGGCGTCGAGGCTCAAGCCGGCGCCATGTGGCGCTCGCACCGCGACCTCGATCAGGTCGGCCTCGCCGGCGAGCAGCCTCTCCGTGTCGATCGCAATTCTCACCCCGGCGCCCTGCACCACCGCGGTCACCGGTCCGAGGCTGCCGACCAGGTCGCCGCTCAGCTCGAAGGCGGGCTTGGTCTCCGGGTCGGGGAGCTGCGGCAGCTCCAAGCCGAGCTCGCGCAGGTCGAGGCTCGGCACCTCGAACTTGACCGGCAGCGAGATCCGCTGCCGCGCGCCCCCGCCGAAAGTGAGTCCCTCGGCGCTGTCGAGGGTGAGCTCGAGGTCGACCTCGGCGCCCACCTCCGCGCCGGCCGCCAACGCGGCCACCAGCGAGTCCGATAGCAGGCCAACCGAGGCGCCCGTGGTGAGGGTCGCCTGCAGCCGCGGCGGCACCGCGCCAAAGTCGAGGCTGGCCACCAGCCGGCTGTCCCTGATGCGCAACTCGGCCGGGGAGAGAGCCGGCAGCGGCCGTTCGCTGGGATTGGAGACCTCATAGGTGAAGACCTGCCCCTCCTGGACGATGCCGTTGGCGGTCTTGAAATCCTCGGCGGCGACTTCGAGCTCCGCCAGCAGCCCGCCGGCCGTCTCGCCCACCTCGTCGATCGCGCCGCGCACCATCGCCAGCAACGGCGTGCTGACGGTGGCGACCGGCTGCACCACTGTCGCCACCTCGTCGATCGCGGCTTCGATCTCCCCAAGGGCCGTCGCCAGCTCCGCGAGGGCCTGCTCGGCGGTCTCGCGCGTAACGCCGTCGTCGATCGCGGTCGCGAAGCGCCCCGCGGCCGCACCCGCCGCCTCGAGATGCTGGGCGATCGGGTTCGGCGCCTCCTCGAGCTTCGCCGCCAGCTTTTGGATCTGCTCAGGCGTCGGCGCTCCCTCGGGAAGCAATCCCACGAGCAGCCGCTCGGCACTCGCCCTCGCTTCGCGGACCAGCTGCTCGAGCGTGGCGCGGATGAAGCCGAGAAGCGCATCGAGGAGCGCCTGCTGGATGTCTTTCATCGGGCCGCGAACATATCCGCGAAAAGCCGGGAACTCGGTTAAAAACGCTTTAACTAAACGGATTACCTAGCTGGCATCCTGCATCGGGCTAACTCCCTTTGCCTTTCCCCGGATGCCCAGGTGGAATGGCCGCGCTGTTCGGCGCTGGAGGCTCGGCGGGCGGAGGCGGAGGAGGGGCCGATGGGTCTGGAGGGCCGCCCGGTTTTCCGGCTAAGGACGCGGGCGGCGGCGGGGGCGCGGGTGGCTGTGGCGGGTTGGCGCCTTCCCCGCCGCCCCCGGAACCGCCTGGACCTGGGGGCGTGGCGGCCTGAGCGGGTTTCTTCGCGGTGGCCGTTTCCTGGCCGCGCTGCGAAGCCGGGGGCAGCCCTTCGGGCCGGCCCCGGTGCTTGCCGTGCCCGGTTTCCGCCGGGGTGACGGTCACCGGTGGGCTGGACCCGGCGGCGCCGCCGGCGACAGCTTCACCGGACCCTCGCCTGGCGCCTCCGTCCTTGCCGCCCTTGCCGTCGGCGCTCCTCGGGGAGGGAGACTCGATCGCCGGCACGGCGGCGCCACTCCGAACCGCCCGCGAGGACGCCGCCTTCCGCTCGGCGGGGCTCGACCCGGGGCCGGTGCTCTGCTCGGATGCGTCACCGCCACCGAGCACCGGCACGTCGACCAAGCCGCCGCGATCGGCTGTCGTTACGCCGATCGCCGCCACGATGGCGACCGTGGCCGCCGATTTGGCGACCACTCCGCCGCCGGCCACGCCGGCCGCCGCGGCGCTCGCCTTGCCCGCGCCGAGGGCACCCTGAAGCAGCCCGGCCGAGAGCGCCACCGGCAGCGGCGCGATCGCAGCGAGCTCGCCACGGCGCTCCTCGATGCCGTCGCGAAAGGCGCGGCAGCGCTCGCACTCACGCAGGTGGGAGCGGATGTCGCGGCGGCGGGCGACGCGGCCGTCGGCGTCGGAGAGCGCCCGGGTGACCGCGTCGCAGCCCATCTCACGCCCCTCTTCCATCCGGCGCAGGCTGAGGCGCGCCTCGTAGACCGTCTGCCGGGCGACCGCCGCCGAGGTGCCGAACGACTCGCCGATCTGCTCGAAGCCGACGCCGCCCATCTCCCGCATCACCAGGGCCGCCCGCTGCCGCTCGGGCAGCTGCTCGAGGTCGGCGAAGAGCCTCGACAGCCGCTCCCGGGCCTCGGCGGTCTCGCTGACGCCGTCCGCCGAGGCGATGAGCTGCGTGTCGATCTCGACCCCGTCGCGGCGCCTGCGCAGGACTTCCACCGACTCGTTGCGGGCAATCCGGTACAGCCACGGCTTCAAGCGGATCTGGCGCCGCTCGCCGGGCAGCGCGCGCAGCACCTTGACCATCGCGTTCTGCAGCGCTTCCTGGGCGTCCTGCGAGTCGCCCGTCATCGTCAGGCAGAAGCGGTAGAGATCCTGCTCGTAGCGGCGGAAGATCGCTTCGAAGGCGCTCCGGTCTCCCTTCGCGGCGCGGCGCGCCAGTCGCTCGTCGGAGAGCAGCCGCAGGGCGACGGATCCGGATAGGGAACGTGTATCCCCCGGCCGGCCGGCAGGGAAGGCGGTGTCCGTCATGGCGCTCTCGTATCGGCTCTCCTGCCCATCCAGTCAAGGGTAGGCGACCCATCGCCGGGACTCGATCCAAACGGTGCCGCATGGGAAGTGAACGGGGCCGCCCAGGGTCCGTCAGGACCTGCTCTCCCCAGTCCGGGGAACGTCGAACAAACGTCCAGCCCCAGCCCGTGTCCCTCCTGACGCGACCGTCACGGCCCCGTTCCAGGGGCGATGCAAACGATCGAGTTCGGCAAACAAGAAGGGGGAACCATGTACCGCGTTCGCAGTGCTCTACTGACGGGGCTTGGCATCGTCGCGCTGGCCGCCCCGGCCGGGGCGGCGGCCATGCACGGCGAAAGCCACGGCAAAGCGAAAGCAAAAGGCCATGCCCAGAACGGCAAGCCCGGGGGACCGCAAGGCCACGCCGTCGACGACGGCTCCGCCGAAGCGAAAGGCCATGGCAAAGGCAAAGGCCAGGCCAAGCGGGGACAGGTCGGCTACCTCTTCAAGGGCTTCTACGCCGGCGAAGGCATGGTCGAGGTCAAACGGGGCAACGCCCACGTGCGCAAAGCCGGGCTGATCGGCGAAACGGTCGAGTTCGACTTCTCCGCGGCACACCACGTCGTCGTCACCGACACCAACGCCGACGGCATGCGCAGCCTCGACGACGTGATGGTCGGCGACTGGGTCCTGGTCAAGTCGCGACTGCCCCGCAAAGACCCGGGCGACCAGCCCTTCGAGGCCAGGTGGCTGATCGACAAGACCAACCACTCGCTGGATGAGGGGCCAGAGCCGGAACCGGCGCCGGAAGTCTGAGTTCAGCTCCGGGGAGGTCGGAACTCAACCGCGCCTCCGAGGGTCGGCCCCCCGGTGCACTCTTCGATAGACGGCGAATCGCAATACGGCGAGGTAGCGGTCGGCTCCTCGCCGGCGGCGTCGGCGCCGGGGTGATCGCGGGATCCAGTGATGCCGGCGATTCCGCCGCGACGGAGACGACGACCGAAACCGTGACCGCAGCCGCCCCGCTCGGCTCGGGGAACGGAAGTACGCTCGACCCGGAGACCCCGTTCCTCGAAGCGGAAGACGGAGAAGATGACGAAGGGGAAGGGGAAGACACCGAACCGGAAGGCGAAGGCGAAGATGAAACCGGTGGCATCGGTTAGGGCCGAACGTTCGGCTACCCAAAAACGACAACCGAAAGCCCGCCTTTCCGTTGTGTCGAAGGCTAACGAGCGTTTAGTAATGGCTGACCAGAGACGAAGATAGGCCCGTGTCGCCGAAGTGGTGTCCACGCCCGCTGGGAGGGCGTCCTGCAAAGCGACTAGGGAGGTTAAAAGTGAACAGCGCCACTCTTGAGAGGCCCTCGGTGCTGCGACTCGCCGTCGCGGCGGCTGGGGCGGCCACGCTGGCTGCCCTGCTGCTCGGCCCGGCCGGCGCGGAGGCCGCGCCTCAACGCCCGTTCACCGAGAGCGGCGTCGTCCACGTCTGCTTCAAGGTCCGCGGCAAGGCGCGCGGCGCGATGCGGATCGTCCCTCACCCGCGACGCTGCAAGCGGATGCGCGGCTGGCGCCGCACCGCCTGGACCGCGCTCGGCTTCCCCGGCCCCAACGGAGCGCCGGGTCTGCCCGGGCAGCGGGGGGCGACCGGCGAGGAGGGCCCCGAGGGCGATCGGGGCCCGCAGGGCGCGGCCGGGGCGATCGAAGAAAGCCTGATCGAAACCATCGACAACCAGGCCGCCGAAATCGCGACGCTGACCAGCCAGGTGACCAGCCTGAGCAGCGAAGTGACCAGTCTCGGGGGAGAGGTCGATGCCCTCGGCGAAACGGTCGAAAGCGCCTGCACCCAGGTGTCGCTGCTGACCGACCAGAGCGACGAACTGCTCGGCGGCATCGAAGGCCTCTCGATCAGCGGCGTCGTCGGGGCACTGCTCGAAATCCCGCCGCTGCCGGCGACCCTCGGCGAATTCGAATGCGCCTGAGGGCCGGCTGAACGCCGCCTGAGCGCATCACGCCCGGCCCGGCGGCGACCGCACCCGAGTCGCCGCCGGGCCGCTTTCCACCTCCGGTGGCGGTCACCACCCCGGACTGGCCAGCCAGCCAAGTAGTCGGTAGCATGGGCCGCCAGTGAGCGAGCCCACCGAGACCGGCGAGACGACCGAGAAGCGGATCGAGGACGAGCTCGTGCTCGAGCGCGAGCACTGGGTCGACGGGCCGCCCCACGAGCTGTTCAAGCGGATGCGCGGCGAGTGCCCGGTGCACTGGACCTCGGAGATCACCGAGTTCCCCAAGGCGGCCGGCTTCTGGTCGGTGACGACCGCCGACGACATCCACGCGGTGAGCCGCGACTGGCAGACGTACTCCTCCGAACGGGGCGGCGTCGTGGTGATCGACGAGGTCTTCCCGATCGAGCTGGCGCGGGCGATGTTCATCGGCATGGACCCGCCCAAGCACGACCGGCTGAAGGCGCTCTTCCAGGCCGGCTTCACGCCGAAGCGGATCGCCGCCCACGAGGACGCGATCCGCGAGATCACGGTCGGCGTCCTCGACCGGCTGGAGGGGCGCGAGACCTGCGACCTGGTCAGCGACGTCGCGCAGCCGGTCGTCTCGCGGGTGATCGGCAGCTTCATGGGCATCCCCGAGGAGGACGACCGCGTCTGGGCCGAGCTGATGAACACGGCGCTGGCGGCGGGCGACCCCGACTATTCCCCGGACGGGGTCGAGAACGTCGAAGAGGTGATCCAGGGGGCGATCGAGCAGATCTTCGCCCGCTGCTCGAAGATGATCGCCGAGCGGCGCGAGAACCCGACCGACGACCTGACCAGCGTCCTCGTCAACGCCGAGGTGGAAGGCCAGAAGCTGGAGGAGCACGAGATCGTGATGGGCTTCTTCCTCCTGGTCGCCGCCGGCAACGACAGCACCCGCTCGACCTACGTCAGCGCGATGCGCGCCCTGATCGAAGACCCCGAGCAGCGCCGGCTCGTCGTCGAAGACCCCTCGTTGATCCCCGGCACGGTGGAGGAGGCGCTGCGGATGTTCCCCGCCTTCGCCCACTTCCGCCGCACGGCGACCAAGGACACCGTGCTGCACGGCCAGGAGATCAAAGAGGGCGAGAAGGTGGTGATGTGGTACACGTCCTCCAACCGCGACGAGACGCGCTACGAGGATCCCGACCGCTTCGACGTCCACCGCAACCCCGACCACCAGGCCTTCGGCGCCGGCGGCCGCCACTTCTGCCTGGGTGCCTCCCTCGCCCGCCTCGAGCTGAAAATCCTGCTCGAAGAGACCCTGGCCCGTTACCCCAACATGACCCTGGACGGCAAGCCCGCCTGGGTCGAGTCGGGCTTCCTCAATCAGCTGAAAACGCTGCCGGTGCGGCTGACCGGGTAGCGACGAGCGCCACTGGCACGGTAGCGCCGATTCGACACTCACGCAGCGACTGAGCCCCGGTCCTTCTCGACCAGACCGAGCGGCACGACATCGTCGTCGAAAACGGCATTGACCTCGATGTGGCCGCCCAGAGCGCCCACGTAGTCGGCCAGCGTGCGCAGGTAGAGGTTCTCGGAGTGCTCGATCCGCGAGACGTTGGCCTGGGTCATCTCCAGCACCTGGGCAAGCTCGGTCTGCGTCTTGCCGATCTGTTGTCGTAGCTCGGCCAGGCGGACCGCAGAGACGATCGCCCGCTTGCGAGCGTCGATCTCAGCGGCGGCGCCGGGGCGCTTTCTGACCTCTTTGCTCAGCTCGCTAAACGGCTTTCTTTTTCCCTTTGGCATCTTGGTGCTCCTTGCCACCTCCGTGCTCGGCGAGCTCCCGAAGGTGGCGATCGTAGATCACGACCTTGCGCTGCTCTTGATCCGTCAGGTCTTGCCACCACTCATCGAACTCGCTGGTTCTCTCGGCAGCCCAACTCACGGCGAAATTATAACGTCTGCATTGTAGAAGTCAAACGTTATAAGGCGCGACCCGGGCCGCAGTCGCACAGGCGCGGTGTGGCCTCTGGATAAAGGCACGATCTACCCCTCTCCGTCGGCGGGCAGAAACGGCCCATGCGCGGCCTCCAGGGCTGCGACCTCCTCCTCGGTGGCCTCGCGCTCGTCCCCGCCGAGCATCGCCTCCCATGGCGTGTCGCAACCGACGATCATCGGCGGGGATCATCGCAGAACGCGCAGTCAAAACACCTCTACCGCCGCCACCTATAGCGACTCTCTCCGGTTCGACCACCGTCAAAAGGCCGTGCCCGAATACCCCCCCGAGACATGAGACGAACCAGACTGCGCGGGTCAGGACCGCCGCGATCTCGCTGGGCGGGCAGACGCGCCTGGATGGCCGGTTGGCGAATCCGACAACCTGAGTTGGCATAATTGCCAACATGTCCAGAGCACGGTCGCGAGATCTCTTTCCCTCCGAGGAGCCCATACGCCCTCCGGCGAAGCCCATCGGGCGTCGGAGCGACGTGGACGAGCTTTCCTCTCAGCTTGCGGATGGACTGCACCGGATCGTCGCTGCCCCGCGCCGCACTGGCAAGAGCACCGTTTGTGAGGCAACCGTCGCCGCCCTTCGCCGACAAGACCTCTACACGGTGAGCGTCAGCCTCTTTAGGGATACGAACGCCGCCGCCTTGGCCGAGGCGATCGCCCAGGAGACGCTCGTCAACCGCTCGCCACTCAAACGACTGGTCGAGCGGGTGCGCCAACTCCCCTCCCGTGCGCTGGTAGGGCGATCGCTGACCACAGTGCTGCGTGTGAAGTCCGAGCTCGGCGACGCAGTTGAGATCGCCCTCGAACCGACCCGGAAACGCCAGGATCCGTTGCACGAGCTCGCCCTGGCACTCGAGTTGCCCCAACGAATAGCCGAGCGCGACGACCGGCAGCTGATCCTGTTCATCGACGAGCTTCAGCAACTGACCAGCGGCGCCTATGGCGATCCCGACCAGGTCACGCAGCAGCTGCGCGAGGCGCTGCACGACTCACCTCGCGTCACCTGCCTGTTCGCCGGAAGCGTTGAGCACCTGATGCGCGACATGTTCAGCAACGAGCGTCGCGCGCTCTACCAGTTCGGCGGCTTCCACGAGCTGTCTCCGATCACCGAGGACGAGTGGCGTGAGGGGCTGCGCGCACGTTTCGAGCAGGACGAGTGCGAAGTCGACGAAGAGGCCTTGGAGCTGATCGTCGCAGCGGGCGAGGGACACCCCCGCTCAACGATGCTGATCGCCCAACAAACCCACCATGCCTCAGTCGAGGAAGGAACCCATCACATCGACGGCACGCTCGCCGAGCGCGGCTACCGTGGGGCGCTCGCTGCCGATGCCGGCCGTCACGCCGACCTGATGGACCGCATCCGGACGATGGGCAGGGCAGCCGTTGAAGTCTCCGTTCGCCTTGCGCACGACCGGTCGCCATATGAGGGTCTTGAGAAGAAGGCCGCCAACCGCGCACTGAACACCTTGGCTGATGCGTCGATCGTCGTCCGGCCAGGGGGGCGCGGCTCGTGGACGCTTGCCGACCCGCTGTTCGCGGCTTACGTTCGACGCGAGATCCACGCCGACTGAAGCAACCATGCCCCACAGGCCACGGTTCGACCACCGTCAGGGTCAGTACCCCCGGCTGGATTCGAACCAGCGACCCACGGCTTAGAAGGCCGTCGCTCTGTCCACTGAGCTACGGGGGCGGGTGGGCTTTAGGTTACGGCCCCGCCGGGGTGGCGTCAGCCTTTGCCGAGCTCGGCGCAGCCTTCGGGGTCGAGCTTGCCGTTGACCTCGAAGACGTAGTCGGGCTGCGGGGTGATCTCCGGCTCTTCGATCAGCAGCTTCAGTGCCGGGTCGGTTTTGACCCAGGCGTAGACCGGGAAATAGTAGTCGGCCTCCGGCGAGTCCTGGGTCGCCTGGCTGAGGATCAGGTAGTCGTAGTCGCCCTCGTTGACCAGGCTGCGGAAGCGGCGGCAGGTGGTCGCCAGCCGGTACTGCCCCTGCGGCCCCTCGACGCCGATGTACTGGACGTAGTTGTCGAGATTCATCCCGTAGAAGCCGTACTGGCCGAAGAAGATCTCGCCCGAGCCGGCGATCCCGATCCGCTTGTCGTGCAGGCTGTGGGCGAAGGCGTAGGCCTCCCGCGGGCCGCCGTCCTGGAGGAAGGGCGTCGTGCGCTGGTAGTGCTGCTCGTAGTACTGGACCTGCTGGGCGCGGCCGAGCACGACGGCGAGCAGCACGATCGCCGCGGCCGCCGCGGCGACTATGCCGCGGCTGGCGAGGCGGCGCGAGCGCAGCATGCCCAGCCCGGCCGGCGCCCAGACCAGGGCCAGGGTGAGGAAGACGGTGCCGGCGATGTAGGGCGGATACCAGCGCGGCGTGGTCAGCACCATCAGCGCGTAGACGACCACCAGGAAGGCCAGCGTCTGGTTGGCGCGCGAGTCGGGGGCGCGCAGCGGCCGGGCGATCGGCAGCAGGGTCAGCGCCAGCAGCAGCCCCGGCATCAGGTAGCGGGTGTTGGTGAAGAAGCCGGTCGGCGAGCCCTCCTGCCCGGCGGCGGTCAGCGGCGTGACCACGTAGACCGCCGCCGTGATCAGCGCCGCGACGGCGATCGTGCGCAGGATCAGGTTGCGCGAGCGCACCGCGATGAAGACCGTCGCGGCGAGGGCGGCGATCAGGATCAGCGGCCAGAAGGGCCCGAGCGCGTTCTCCAGCTCGGGAAAGAACCAGCGGCGGTAGATCGTCGGGTTGGTCAGGTAGTCGGCGACGGCGAAGCGCGGCCGCGGGTCGAGCGGCATCTGGTCGGGCCGCGGCAGGTTGAGCGGCCCCCAGCCGATCTGGGGGATCGGGTTGCCGCCGGTGTGGATCGCCGCCCGCACGTACCAGTAGCCGCCGACGAGGAAGGCCGGGATGCCGATCGCCGCCGCCGTCACCAGCCGCCGCCCGGCGCCGCTGACCAGCACCATCCCCACCGCCAGCGCCCCGACCGGCGCCAGCAGCGGCAGCTTCACCGAGACCGCCAGCCCGGCCGCGATCCCGGCGAGGATCAGCGGCCCCTTGTCGAGCAGCGGCGCGCCGCTCTCCGGCGTGTCCTGGACCGCGCCCGCCGCCGGCGCGCGCCGCTGGTGGCCGTTGATCAGGAAGGCGGCGAAGGCGAGCAGGAAGGCGAGCCCCATGATGTCGTTGCGCCCCTCCCCCGGCTGGGTCTCGATCATCACCCCGGCGGAGAAGACGATCGCGCCGGCGACCAGCGTCGCCGGGCCGACCTTGTAGGGGCGGCCGACGCACCAGGCGGCGAGCAGGCCGATCGAAAGCCAGATCATGTTGATCAGCGGCGAGAGCCAATCGGTGCCGAAGAGGACGATCGGGGCGGCGTGGACCAGCTCCGCGCTTCCCGGGTAGAACCAGGCGACGAGCCGCAGCGGGTCGGTGAAGTGGAGCGGGATCGTCGTCCCCTCCTGCGCGATCCGGCCCGAGAAGGGCATGTGGTACCAGGTCGTATCGCCGCAGAACATGCCGTGGTCGAGCGCGAGCTGCGCCGGGAAGGTCCACTCGGCGACGCACCACGAGGCGACGCCGAGCGCCGCCAGGAAGGC
>Ga0075314_1000110_pt1 | contig 11896 bp, 9 predicted proteins | sample MayberryNE_Catta_6_FD_120055 | JGI IMG/M metagenome (GOLD analysis project Ga0075314, IMG submission 120055) | Natural and restored wetland microbial communities from the San Francisco Bay, California, USA, that impact long-term carbon... | ecosystem: Environmental > Terrestrial > Soil > Wetlands... | reverse complement strand
GCGGGGATCCGGACGCCTCAGGACCTCCGGGGCAAACGGGTAGGAACGACGCAGCTCGGTTCTACGGCCGTGATCTTCATGAACGGGATGCTGCAACACGAATACGGTGTGACCATGGAGGATATCCACTGGTTCATCGGCGGAATGACAGCGCCGACCCAGCGGCCGTTGATTCCGTTGAAGCTGCCGGACAAAGTCAAGGTCGAGTTTCTGCCGGCGGACCGGACACTGGAGCGAATGCTGGAGAGCGGGGATCTCGACGCGTTGCTCGCGATCTTTATCCCGTCCATCTTTGAGAAGGGCTCACCCCGCATAGCGCGCCTGTTTCCGAACTACTTGAAGCTAGAGCAGGACTATTATCGCCGCACCGGCATCTTCCCGATCATGCATACGGTGGTGCTCCGCGACGATATTTATCGAGAGCACCCGTGGGCGGCCCGGAGCATCTATCGGGCCTTCTGCGAAGCTCGGGATCTGGCGGTCGACGGACTTTACGACACCGACGCGCTGCGCCTTTCGCTTCCTTGGTTGATCCATCACATCGAGGAGACCTGGCGTATCATGGGAAAGGACTTCTGGGCGTACGGGCTGGAGCCGAACCGCCCGACGCTGAAGGCTATCGGCCAGTATGTCTACGAACAGGGTTTCTCGCCCCGAGTCGTTAGCCCTGACGAGCTGTTCGCCGCGGACGTGGAGTGATGCTGATACAGGAATATCCTCTCGCAAAGGCGCGAAGCGCAAAGTAAAAGAACAAATTTCCGAACTTTGCGGGCTTGGCCGCTTGGCTAGAGAAAATCCGAGTCCGAGGCTTGTCACTGACGTGAAACAAATCCTTGCCACGACGCTGCAGCGTAGATAGGATATGACTATGTTAAAGGGCAGTGTTCGTGACTCGAGATAATCTACGAGGGGCATGCGATGTTCAACCCTAAGAATCTGATCATAGACAACCCGAAAGATGGCGTATTTCGAGTCCATCGCTCCGCCATGACATCGCTCGAAGTTGTTCAGATGGAGCAGGAGCGGATATTCAACAAATGCTGGCTGTATCTGTGTCACGAATCCGAAGTAGAGAACCCCGGCGACTACCGGCGCCGGAATGTAGCGGGGAGGCCGCTTTTCTTCATCCGCGGCAGCGACGGCAAGCTGCGGGTTTTCCTGAACACATGCACGCACAGAGGCGCGCTCATTTGCCGGCACGACCAGGGGCATGCCGATATTTTGCAATGCTTCTACCATGCCTGGAGCTTCAACAATCAGGGTGACCTCGTAGGCGTGCCGGACGAGGCCGGCTATAGCGACAGCTTCAACCGAGCGGAGATGGGCCTCAAGTCGCCGCCGCGGGTGGACAGTTACCGCGGCTTCATCTTTGTGAGCTTCAATCCCCAGGTTGAAGATCTCGTGACCTATCTGGCGGGCGCTCGGGAGTATCTGGATCTGATCGTCGACCAGGCCGAAAAAGGCATGAGGATTATCCCGGGTTCCAATCGATACTCGATCAAGGCCAACTGGAAGCTGCTGGTCGAGAACAGTCTGGATGGATACCACGTCAGGCCGACTCACAAGACTTACTTCGAATATGTCAACAGCCTCGGGATCAACACCAGCGGCGTGCAAACTGCATTCAGCCGGCCGGCCCTCGTTCTCGGCAACGGTCATGCGGTGGAGGAACACGACGGGATCAGGGGCCGGCCCATTGCCCGTTGGAGCCCGCTCTTCGGGGAAGAGAACAAAGACGAAATCGCCGCGATCCGCGCAAGACTGGTACGGAAGTTCGGCGAGCAGAAGGCCCGTCATATGGCCGATATCAGCCGAAACCTCCTGGTCTATCCAAATCTCCTCATCATCGACTCCATCGACATCACCGTCAGGATATTCTGGCCTCTAGCTCCGGACCTGATGGACGTGACAGCCTGGCAGCTGGCCCCCAGGGAAGAGAAGCCCGAACTCCTCGCGCGCCGGCTGGACAATTTTCTTACCTTCCATGGGCCGGGCGGATTCGCGACACCCGACGATGTGGAAGCGATCGAATCGTGTCAGGCCGGTTATAAAGCCGAGGGAGTCGAATGGTCCGAACTATCCAGAGGCATGCACCGAGAAGCGATCGCCGAGGACGAGCTTCAGCTGCGGGCGTTCTGGCGCCAGTGGTTCGGCCATATGTCAGGGCTCGGGAAGGTTGAAACGAACGACCCCGTGATCAGGGAGAGGGCGGCGCTGGCCCGCTAGCAACGAAAGCAATCATGCCGGAAGCAAGCTCCGCCGGAAACCATGGCAGCGCGCTCCCTTTGCGCGAGATGGTCGAGGACTTTCTTTACCAGGAGGCGGCTCTTCTGGACGCGTGGCGGTTGGATGAGTGGTTGGCACTTTTCACCGCCGACGGCAGATATCTGGTCCCGACCACGGATCTTCCGGACGGAGATCCCCAGAAGGACCTGGTGTTCATCGATGATGACATGGTACGGCTGCGCGCTCGGGTGGAAAGACTGAAGAGCCGGCACGGTCACCGAGAGTATCCTTCGTCCCGCACCCGGCGCTTCATTAGTAATATCCGAATCAAAGTCGAAGGCGGCAGCATCGTCGTGACTTCCTCGTTTCTCGTCTATCGTTTCCGGATGGGAGAATCGAGCCCGTATGTGGGCTGGTACGAGCACAGACTGAAACGGGTGGACGGAGAGTTGAAGATCCATAACAGGAAAGCCGTTCTCGACCTGGAAGCGCTGCGCGAGCACGGCGCCGTGAGCATCATCGTATAGCACGTTCCAGACGCCGTGAACGTGATCAATTCGTTTTACGCTAAGGAGCGCGCGTGTTCGACGAGCTTTTGCAGACTTTCCAGAGATTGGACGCCGCTTAGCGCTATCTTCCGGTTCGCGATAAAGGCGGGCACTCCGCTGAGTCCCAGCTTCTTTGCCTCCCGCTCATCCGCGAGGACGTTTTCGAGATGCAAATCGTTTTCGAGCGCCTCTCGCAAGTCGTCACCTTCTAGCGCCATATCCGACGCTAAGCGAGTAAGCACCTCGTTATTGCCGATGTCCTCGCCGCGTTGGAAGAACGAGCGAAAGAGCGCATCGTTATACTCCCGGAACTTGCCATGGCGACGCGCCCAGTGCGCGGCTTGATGCGCGCGGCGCGAGCGGGGCTGCGCGGGTGGAAGCTTGATGTCGAACCCCAAATGTTCTGCGAGGGGATAGACAGAGCTACCCCAGACTCTGTGCAAATAGTCGCCGTTCGGATCGAGCGTCGGCACCGGGTCGGGGCGCAGCTCGAAGGCGCGCCAGACGATAGCAACGTTTGGATCTTTCTCTTCCAGTTCACGCAAGGCCGGCTCCGCCAGCCAGCAGAATGGTCAAACGTAGTCAGAAAACACTTCGAGTGTTACGGGCTCCACGTTCTTCACTTTAAACTCGGCAACGCGCGCGTTCCAGATGATCGTAAGAAAATTGCCAGGGCGGCAGATCAGAGCCTGAGTAGTTGACTCATAATGCCGGCCGTTTGTGCAAAGAACCCCCGTTACAGATTCTGATATCCCGATTACACCGAGTGGATTTGCGAAGTTTGCGCACTACAGCTCTCACAACCTTCAGCACCGGAACGGATGATTTTCCTCACATCGCGAGCGTCGCGTCTTGGGGGAGAAAACTCTTCGGGTGCGAATCGCCCATGACCCCATCGACGGCCCGTTGTCGAGCGCAGATTAATACTTGCGGATAAACTGTAGCACGTGGTGGTTGAAGGTGTCGGGCTGCTCCCAGTTGATCGAGTGAGAGGCCTCGGGCAGCACAATGAACTCGGCATGGGGAATGTGGGCGAGTTGACGGCGCATGACCCAAGGGGGACACTGGATGTCCTGATCGCCGGGCATCAGTAATGTCGGGACGCGGATCGTCGCGAGCTTCTCGAACGTGATCGGCGTGCGTTGGGGTTGGGCGGGCGCGCCTTTCTGTTGCGAATTGTTGTGGATCTCGAGCCAGCGCTTTACGCCTTCGGGATTGGTCGCCATGTAGCCCATGCTGACTTCGCGAAACTCCGGCGGCCAGCTCCTGAACCCCGGAAGGGTCGTCTTCTCGCGCAGCTTGGTCAGCTCTTCGTCAACAATGGCGCCGCCGCTGGCGGCGACGACCAGACTGCGCAGCCGCTCGGGATGCCAGAGAGCGTAGTCATAGGCGGCAAACCCTCCCCCCGCCACTCCCACGAGATGAAAGCGATCGATCTTCAGGTATTCCACCAGCGCGTGAAGATCTTCTGCGATGGTGCCGGGCTGCGGTCCGGTGCCCGGATTCGCGGTGCTGCGCCCCCAGCCGCGCCGATCGAAAGCGATGGCGCGATATCCGGCCTCGACGAAAGCCGGAATATTGTACTGCCAACCGTCGGCGTTGCCGGTGTTGGCGTGTAGCAGCACGACGGGCACGCCAGCGCCGCCGCTGTCCCTGTACCAGAGGCGCACGCCGGGGAGATCCGCATGTCCGGCGAATTGTGCATCAGATGCCATAATCAATAACGACGACCCCAGCGATTGCGTGCGGCGCCAAGAGCGCGCAGCTTGAGCGCTACGTCCATTAACGCGCTCTATTCACCCCATCGATTGATTCGTAAACTGCTCTCCGACTTTTCCGGTATCAGCAGAGAAACTATTGAACGGTTTCCACGACTTAGGTCACAACCCAATTCTGATCAGTACTTGGCGAGGATCTCCGGCTCCAATTGGTTGAGCCGATCGGCAATTGCCTGCTGATCGATCTTCCCGGCGATTTCCTCGTATCCGGCTTGCTTGACCAGCGCGGGCAACCGGCTCTTGAGCTGCGTCAATGTCCAGCGGACGGAATCTTCCACGCCTTGGTCTTTCATCTTGTAAGCCGCTTGTTCGCCGCCGGACGCGCCGACGTGATAATGAGGATTCTTGTAGAAGCAATCGTAGCGCAGAATCCTTTTTCCCTCCTCACTGGCGGTCGTGATGTCGAACGTCAGCCCTTCATCGCTGCCGCCGAGACCTTGCCGGTGTGCGATGGTCATGCGCATGCCCGCCTGCTCGATAATTATCGGCTCGGTCTTCGCCGTCGATGCTTGCTTTTCCATTCGTCGGCCCTCCCGTCAAGTTGATTCGATCTTGGCAGAAGTGGTTTCTCCCTGTCAAACCGAAGTGAGGGCGCTAACGAGTCGCTCGCCAACAGGTCACCGTGGGCGGCATGCTTCTAATGGGTTCAGTTGTTCCTTCGCATCGCTTCGGCCACCTCGCTTAAAGATCACCGTGACTCACAAGCGCGCCGAATCCCGGCGGTGGGCGGCGATGACGTGTGATGCTTTCAAACGCGAAGGCGATCTCGAACAGGCTGACTTCGTCGAAAGGGCGCGCGAGGAATTCCAAAGCCACCGGCAGTTCGACTCGTTTCGGGCCTTCCAAGCGGCTGCCGTTGGGGTCTTTATCGTCGGGCACGCGATCGTAGACTTCCCGGGTGAATCCCGCCGGCACGACGATCGCCGGAAAGCCGGTTTCGGGGCTGAGACTCACGGCGAAGCTCGAGCCCGAGCCGCGGTAGGTGTCGAGGTCGGATTTCAGCACCGGCTCGCCGGGTACGAGTGTCGGGTCGGACATAACCGTTCCGGATTTTAGAATTTTCGGCTCGGTGTAGGTCTCGACGGTTTTCCCCAGACGGTTAGTCAAGATGATGTGCGGCGGGATTGTCGTGTAGGCGTAAACCAGCGCGTCGAGATTATTTTCCGCCATCACTTGAAGAATGATTCGCCGTAAGGTCTCCATGCGTATCAGATGATCGATCTGCACCGGCGTGTCCAGAGTCTCGGCGCCGTCGCCGAACGCCCTTTTGAGATTATCCAGGTTGCCGGAAAACATCGGCATGGCGAGTATATCCTCGAGATCTTTGAACTTTGGATCGCCGCGCTCGCGCAGGTAGCGATTGATCGCGTAGTGCGCTTCGTGGCCGCGCGGCTGGGCGGCGAGCATGCGCAGGTTTAAGCCGCGGGCGCCGGAGGGAATCACGCTTTGATCGAACGCCATCGCCACGATGTGGTCGATGGGCTTGGCGGAGTCGGGAAACACCGCGGGAAAATTTCTCTTCAGCCAGCCGGGCTCGAGATAGGGAACCAGATCGGCGATCGTTTTATCGACGTTCACCGGATCGACGACCGTCGCGCCGGCCTTTTTTAGCGCGGCGATCGACTCGTTGGCGACGCGAATATTTTCGCGATCGGCCAGGCTCGGTTCGATCATCAGATCGCGCAGCACGCCGAGCCTCTTTCCGCGCAGCGATTTTCCCGCGGCATGCCGCGCATAAGAAATCTTCGGTCGCGCGGCGCAAGCGGCGGTGACCGGATCTTTGGGATCGTAGCCGGCGAGAACTTCCAGCAGGATCGCCGCGTCTTCGACGGTGCGGCAAATCGGGCCGCCGCGGTCCCGGGTGAATGACAGCGGCACGATGCCGTCGCGGCTCACCAGTCCCTGGGTCGCGACCAGGCCGACCAGATTGCAGCACGATGACGGAAAGCGCACCGAGCCGGAGGTGTCCGTGCCCAGGCCGCACATGGCGAGGTTGGCCGCCACCGCTGCGGCCGAGCCGCCGCTCGATCCCCCAGGTATCCTCGTCGTATCGTAGGGGTTGCAAGTCTGGCCGCCGAAGGCGCTCCGAGCAATTCCCGCAGGAGCATATTCGTCCATGTTGGTCTTCCCGAGCAGGATCGCTCCGGCGGTGCGCAGCTTGGCGACCATGGTGGCGTCGTCCGGCGGGCGATCGTCGGCGTACTCGGCCGCCGCTGCCGCCGTCGTCCGCATGTCGAAGGTATCGTAATTGTCCTTGATCGCGATCGGGATGCCGTGAAGCGGGCCGGCAAACTTGCCGGTGCGCGCGAAGTAACGGTCGAGCTGGCGCGCCCGATCGAGCGCATCGGGATATTTTGCGTCGTCGCGCCCGCTGTGCGTCCGTTTCAGTTTGTCGGGAAAACCGAGCTTGGTGCGCTTGTCCTCTTTGAGATTCAGAGTGATGAAGGCATTGAGCTTGCCGGCATTCGGGATCGGCGTGATATCGCCCAGTTGCAGTCCCGTGGCGGCATCGACATCGCCGCTGACGCAGACGCCGTTATAGGCCCTGATACGCTCGAGATAGCGATTCACAAGCTCTGTTGCCGTGAGCTTTTTTGCGCGAAATGCCCGATGCACTCCGGCAATCGTCGCCTCTTCCAAGCGGAAGACCGTTTTCTTTGCCGCCAGTTTATTTGGACGTTTTAATTTTTGTCGCGACCGCATGATTCGCTCCTCTCCGAAACAGAGCGTCAACCTAGCAAAGCGCCGCCGTCCCGTGCAATCGGTTCGAGTGACGCGTTGAGAGCTAATGTATTGCCGGTAAAAAACTGATTAAGGAGTTCATAAGTATCTAGACAACAGGGTGGGTTGGACACGAAGGGACGACTCGTTCCAAGCCCAGGGAAAGCGTCCGTAGGTCATCGGCCATCACCCGATCCACGCCCCGAGCTGCTTAATTTTGGGCGTGGTGCGAAAGCGTCCTTTGAGTCCCGGTGCCTGCGCTTTCCGCGACTCGCCCCTTCGTCCCAGTAGGTCTACTGACTAACGAACTCCTTAGTAACTGCTGCGAACTGGCGTGAGTTATCGACCGCGTAGCCCGTGTTACCGGCTCAGTCCGCGCTTCAGGTCCTCGAGAAGATCCTGGTGGTGTTCAATCCCCACTGACAGACGGATCAATCCATCATCGAGTCCCGCCTTCTTGCGCTCTTGTTTGGGAATCGAGGCGTGGGTCATGACCGCGGGCAACTCGACGAGCGACTCTACGCCGCCGAGACTCTCCGCGATCTTGAACAGGCGCAAGCGCGCTAGAACACGGCGCGCGTCCGCGAGCCCGCCCTTGACCTCGAAGGAGACGATCCCGCTGAAGCCGTCCATCTGGGAAGCTGCGATATCGTGGCCCGGATGTCTGTTCAGCCCGGGATAGTAGACCCGTCGTACACGCGCATGGTCCTGCAGGAATTGGGCGATCTCGATCGCGTTCTTTTCATGCTCCCGCATGCGCAGTGCGAGGGTCTTCAACCCTCGAAGGGTGAGAAAACAATCGAAGGGAGAAGGCGTCGCACCCGCGGCGTTTTGCAGGAACTTGAGTCGCTTATAGAGTGAGGATTCATTGAGACAGATGGCTCCTCCGACGACGTCCGCGTGCCCGGCCAGGTACTTGGTCGTGGAGTGAAGGACGAGATCGGCGCCGAGCTCGAGGGGCCGCTGGAAAACCGGGGATGCGAAGGTGTTGTCGACCAGACAAAGAGCGTCGTGGCGATGGGCGATTTTCGCCGCCGCCCCTATGTCGGTGATGCGCAGAAGCGGGTTTGTCGGCGACTCGATCCAGACAAGCCGCGTCCGCCGGTTCATCGCGCGCTCGATTTCTCTGAGCCTCGAGGTTTCGACGAAGGAAAATGTGAGCCCGAAATTTTCCAACACCGCCCGAAAGAGCCGATAGGTGCCGCCGTAGACGTCGCGCGAGGAGACGACGTGATCTCCTTCTTTGAAAAGGAGCATCGCAGTCGTCGCCGCGCCCATCCCGGACGAGAAGGCGAGACAGTATTCGGCCGACTCCAGGCTCGCGAGCGCCGTCTGGAGCGCGGTGCGCGTCGGATTGTCGGTCCGCGAGTAGTCGTACCCTTTGTGGATGCCAGGCGCGGTCTGAGCGAAAGTGCTGGTCTGGTAGATCGGAACCGTGATCGCCCCGGTCGCGGATTCGGGTTCTTGTCCGGCGTGGATGGCGCGCGTGGCAAATTGCATGAGGGAATGCAGGCCGCGCTTCTTTCGTGCCATCACGGCTGTCCACCCAGGTGACCGACGACGTCGAATCGCGTCACGATTCCCTGGTACTTTCCCGCGTCTCGGACGAGAACGGCCGGCGCAGACTTGAGGAGCTGCACCACCTCATAGACGTCTTCGTCCGCCCCGACGGTCGGAAACGGCGGCTCGAGCAGAGCCCCGACCGTCAGCTCCATCACCTCGGGAGTTTCCATGGATCTTTGGAACAGCGCGCTCTCACAGAGCGATCCGACGAGATTCCCCTTGTCGAATACGGGGAGTTGCGAAACGCCGTAACGGTTCATAGTCGCGATCGCATGGCGCGCGGTCGATGTCATCTCGACCGACAAAAGCTCGGGGAGCTTTCGCCGTTTGGATCGGAGAATGTCGCCCACACGGGCGCTTTTGCCAAGGAACTGGTTTTGCCTCATCCATTCGTCGGAGTACATCTTTGAAAGATAAATTTCTCCCGCGTCGGGAAGTAAGACGACGACAAGGTTGTCCTTTCCGAGCTGGCGTTCCCGAGCGTATTCAAGCGCGCCCGCAACGGCGGCGCCGGAAGATCCGCCACAGAAGAGGCCCTCCTCCCGTGTAAGCCGCCTGCCGATCAGAAACGAGTCGCGGTCGGAAACCGTGACGACGTCGTCGATGCATTCGATCAGCAGATTTTTCGGCACAAAGTCCTCTCCAATCCCTTCGACCTTGTACGGATGTGAGTCGCTCCACGACCATTTCTCACGCTTGAAAGCCTTCGCGAGGATCGATCCCTCAGGATCGACTCCGACGACCGTGCACTGCGGATTTCTTTCTTTTAGGTATTTCGCTGTTCCCGAAATGGTCCCTGCGGTTCCAATCCCAGCGACAAAGTGGGTAATCTTGCCGTCGGTCTGCTCCCAGATCTCGGGACCCGTCGACGCGTAATGAGCCTCCCTGTTCGCGAGGTTATCATATTGCATGGGCATATAGGCGCCCGGGATCTCTTCGGAAAGACGTCTGGCCACCGAATAATAGGACTGGGAGGATTCCGGCGGCACTGCCGTCGGGGTCACCACCACCTCCGCGCCGAAGGCCCGCAGGCGGCGAATCTTTTCGATGCTCATCTTATCGGGGATCGTAAAGATACACTTGTAACCCTTGACCGCGGCGACAATCGCCAGCGCCACTCCCATGTTCCCCGAAGTGGGTTCAACGATTGTGCCTCCCGGTTTGAGCAATCCCCTCCTCTCTGCATCCTCGACCACGGCGAGCGCGATCCTGTCCTTCACGCTCCTTCCCGGATTGGACGCCTCGAGTTTCGCACAGACGGTCGCAGAAATTCCGGCGGTAATATGGTTGAGGCGAACGAGCGGAGTGTTACCGACGGCTTCGAGCACATTGGCAGAGATCTTGGTCATTGATTCGCTCCCTGAACACCCGCAATTACGCGGGAACTTTTTTTGTACCCCTCCACTCCAGCGAACATCACTATACTACGCGGGTCGCCAAAATTCTTTTCACGGACTGGATATTTTCCGTGGTCGAGAGACAATTCTCTTGCCGGCATTTTTCTTATAACTCGCGGCTCGTTAAACTGAAAAAACATGGCGTCTGAGAAAATTTCCGTGCGCTGCTGCATCGCCGGCGGCGGGCCGGCCGGCATGATGTTGGGGTATCTGCTGGCACGTGCCGGCGTCAACGTTTTGGTGCTGGAAAAGCACGGCGATTTCCTGCGTGATTTTCGCGGCGATACCATTCATCCCTCCACCCTCGAGGTGATGCACGAGCTGGGATTGCTCGACGAATTTCTCGAGCTGCCGCACCAGAAGGTCTACGAGCTCAATGCACAATTCGGCGAGATGCGCTTGACCGTCGCCGACTTTCGTTACCTGCCGACCCGCTGCGGCTTTGTGGCATTGATGCCGCAGTGGGATTTTCTCAACTTTCTGGCCGAGAAAGCGGCGCGCTATCCGAGTTTCGATTTCAAGATGGAAGCCGAGGTGATCGGTCTGATCGAGGAATCGGGCCGCGTGGTTGGGGTTCGCGCGAAAACGACCACGGGTGAGTATGACATACGCGCCGATCTCGTCGTCGGCGCGGACGGCCGGAATTCGATCGTGCGCGAAAAGGCCGGTTTGCGGGTGAAGGAATTCGGCGCGCCGATGGACGTTCTCTGGTTTCGCCTCCGTCGCAGCGCGGAAGATCCCGCGGTGGCCATGGGCAGGTTCGATTCCGGCAGGATCTTTATCGCGCTCAATCGCGGCGACTATTGGCAGTGCGGCTACGTCATTGCCAAGGGTCAATTTGAACATATGCGCCGCCAAGACTTCGAAAGCTTCCGCGCGGCGGTCGTGAAGCTCGCGCCCTACGCGAGAGCCGGGGTCCGGGAGCTGCGCGACTGGGACGACGTCAAGCTATTGACGGTTCGCGTAGACCGTTTGTTGGAATGGTTCCGGCCGGGTCTCTTGTGCATTGGCGACGCCGCCCACGCCATGTCTCCGGTCGGCGGTGTCGGCATCAATCTGGCGATCCAAGATGCGGTGGCGGCAGCCAACGTTCTCTTCAAAGCGCTGCGCGAAGGACAACTGGCGACCGATCATCTGCGCCGGGTCCAGAAGCGCCGGGAGTTGCCCACGCGCCTGACGCAATGGTTGCAGGTCGCCGTGCAGCGCCGGATCATTGCGCCGGTGTTGGTCGAGAGCGGACCGCTCAAGCCGCCGCTCGGGGCGCGCCTGCTTGCCAAACTTCCATTTTTCCGGCGAATCCCCGCCCGCATCATCGGTCTCGGCGTCCGCCCGGAACATGTCGACCCGACCTTAACGCGCGCATAAGAAGCGTTACTTCTTTCGAGCCGTCCCGAATGCGGGATCTATCTGAAACGTTTGTCCTCTAGTGTAGTGTCTCACGCTGTTGGTCCTTTATCCGGTGTATAACCACCACGAAGATACTGACGCGGCAGAGGCGCAACTGAAACTCGGAATATCTCGCGCAAAGACGCCAAGTCCGCAAAGGTCGGAGAATAAGGGTCAATAATTGTTCCAAGATAATTAACTCTTCCCTCCGAAATTGGCGTGCTTTGCGTCTTGGCGCGAGTCGATTCCCTTGTTCGAGAGTTCCGCTTTGTTATGT
>Ga0075314_1000107_pt1 | contig 12171 bp, 18 predicted proteins | sample MayberryNE_Catta_6_FD_120055 | JGI IMG/M metagenome (GOLD analysis project Ga0075314, IMG submission 120055) | Natural and restored wetland microbial communities from the San Francisco Bay, California, USA, that impact long-term carbon... | ecosystem: Environmental > Terrestrial > Soil >... | reverse complement strand
GGAGGGTGTGTTTGGCGTCGCCACGCTCGATCCGCCAGAAGCGGGCGGCATCGGCGCCGTCCGGCGTCACCATCCCCGCGGTCAGCGGCCTTCCCAGGTAGAGGCCGATCGGGTCGGCTAGCGTGATCTCGTCCCCCGCCCGGGCCGCCCTGTTCACCGCGGCGGCGATCTGCGGGTCGCTGTGGCGCAACGGCTCGCCGAGCTGGGCGCAGCGCACCAGGTCCTGCTGCTGGGTCACCGGCTGGCCGTTGCGGCTACGCGGGATAGTGGCCTTCGCGACCAGGTCGACGGCGGCCCCGAGGTTGTTTGCCCCCTGGATCATGTGGGCCAGCCTGCCCGGCCGCGAGGTGTTCCATTTGTTCTCCCGCCTGTAGGAACCGTCGGGGGCGCGCACGTCGGCGAGTTTGACGCGGGGGTCGACGAACCTCTTGTAAAGGGCGACGAGTCTTCTCGGGTCGGTTTCGAAGAGGTGTTCCCAGTACTCCGGGGTCTCGGTCGTGAAGGTGATCTTGGCGATCTTGCCCCCGCGGCGCTCGACCGTCCACTCGCAGTACTCGTCCTGAACTTCTCGATCGCCGTCGGCCCGCCGCCAGCGCGCTCGCGGCGAGGGCACGGCGGCAATCAGTACGGCGGGGAAAGCGACCCAGGAGATCATTGGCTCGCGGGCGCCTTTGGGCGTGTTCTCGGCGGTCGGGTCGTAGAGCTGGGGAAAGCGGGGGCCGAGGTGGTTGGCGAAGGTTCGGGCGACGGTTTTGCTCCACTCGTTTGGGTGCCGATCGCCGACCGCGGCGGGAGTGCTGAACCGTTTTAATCTCGCCATCTCAGCCTTCCGCGACCGTGCCGTTGGCGCGCATTCGTCTGCTAGCGGGTTTGATGTTCGTCTGAGGTAGGAGCAGCGGGAACTCCGAGATCGGCATCTCGTGGAACGTTCGCCGCCTGTCCTCCGCCAGCTTGAAGTAGGGCTCGAATCCGCGCTGCGTTTTCAGCTTCGCTTGTACGGCTTTGTAGTAGCGGTTGAGCATCCGGTTGAAGGGGTCGCGGAAGCCTGGGCCGGCTTTCCACCGTTTGGCGAACTCGGCCTCGGGCGTGCCCGGTGGGCCGGTCGCCGCAGCCGCCAGGATTCGTTTGACCAGTCGACGCGAGAAGTCGCTGCGCCCGTTGGCGATCCTGGCGGTCGCCGGCACGTGTCGCTGCAAGGCAGCGCGTCGCTCGGAGAAGACGGGGTTCCAAGGATCGACCATGAGCAGGCAAGCGGCGAGGCGGCGGCTCAGGAGCCCAATCCGGATCGCCTCGCGAAGGACGACCTGGTCCTCAAAGGCCCGCTCGGGAACCAGGAAGCAGAAGTGGGTGTCGCCTTTGCTCCGGAAGCCGTTGCCGTCTTCGATGCGCACATTGAACTTGCGCAGGCATTTCGCGTAGATCCTGCCGCTCACGGTGAACGGTGGCGGGGGCGCCAGCCCGAGGACGTCCGAGAGTCCCTCGGAGTCGACGAAGAACGTTACGGGCAGGTCGAGCACGCTGGACGGCGCCAGGGCGGCGTTTTCGACATGCGTCGTGATCAGGTTGACGGTCGAGCGGCGGCGGTCCGGGGTGCCGAGGATCTGCTCCATGATGTGTTGGGGACGGGTGACGATCCCGTTGCCGTCGCGCAGCGTGGAGAACCGCGCTCGCCCCCAGCGCTCCATAGCCGGCCGAGCTGCGTCGAGCTCGAAGGCAAGCGCCCCGCCTGGGTCCTTGTCGGTGAACCAGGTGTGGTTGCGTCGCGGGTCGTTCGGTGCGAAGACGTTGTCGGGGATGTTTGCGGCGGGGGAGTGCCAGTTGATCCAGGGGGTCTTCAGCTCCTTCATGATCAGCGAGCCGCTGGGGTGGCTCTCGAACGGGCCTTTGCCGCGGCTCGAGTCGCGCACGGCGTCGCGCGAGTTGCCGGCCAGCATCCATGCCGCCCGCGGCCCGGTCGAGCGGTAGTAGTTGAATCCGCCCGCTTTTCGATCCCAGGCCATCACCTCGACGCCGCCGGACTGTCGCGGATCGGCCGCGCTGAGGAAGACATCCGGCCCGTCGCTTCCTCGCCCGAGGGTGACGATGAAGCGCAGCGCGCGGGCGACGCCCGCGGTTGCTGGCGTCCGGGGGATCTGACTGCCCTCGCCGACGAGGAACGAGCGTTGCCTGCGTAGGCCGCCGTTTTCCGGGGCGGCAGCCTTGATGCCATCGATTACCTGCTGCGCCGTGCGGGGAACTTTCCCTTTGGCGAAGAAGGCGGTGGCGAATGGATCGCCCAGCGCTCTGACCTCACGCACGGTCATCTCGCGCGGGCGTGGATCGACTCCGACGATGAAGCGATTCAGTGAGTTCGCGTTGATTGCAGCTACGCCGTCGAACGCTCCACAGGTTTCATCGGCCATGGCGCCGACGCACTCTAGACACTCCGATCAGACGATGCAGCCTGCTGTTCCCTGCAAACTCCGTTGAGGTACCTGAACACTGCTGCGACGCAGGTCCTTGGGGGAAGCTCACATCGGTCCGGATTGCGTCGCCTCGCCATTTCTCCGCCAGCGCAGTACGAGGCCGGCGACCAGGTAGGCGATCGCCGCGGCGAGCAGGGCGAACTTGCAGCTGGCGAAGAGGCTGGCCAGCACCGGGAAGGCGGCGCCGGCGCCGTCGACGGTGAGCAGCAGGCAGATGTTCTCAAGCGCGTCGAAGGCGGCGGCGAGGCCGCCGAACCAGACGGCGAAGCGGCCGGCCGCGGCGAGCCGGGTCCAGCCCCGCTCGCGTGCCAGGTCGCGGGTCGCCGCGAGGGCGAGGGTGAGCAGGGCCCCGTAGGCAACCAGGAAGCCGAAGTCGATCCAGAGCGACTCGCGGGCGGCCTCCTGCCCCTTCTCGCCCCATTCGGCGAGGATCTCGTCGGCCCGCTCCTGGCCGAAGGTCAGCTCGAACGGCACGATCCCCGGCCCGCCCGTGTCCTGCATCCGCTGGTCGGCAGGCGACATCGCCAAGAGCAGCACAACAGTCGCGATCCCCGCCACCACCATCCAGCGCCCCCGAGTCATGGCTGCGAGCCTACCGCTGGGCCGCTTGGAGCGAGTTGGCCCGGACTACGTGGGCACTGGAACCGCGACCACCTCGAGGTCGTCTATGCCGCCGAAGTCATCTGGGTTGCAGGTGTAGACGGGCAACTCCTTGGCGAGCGCGACTGCCGCGATCATCGCGTCAAAGGCGCGCGCCTGTGCCTTGCGGCCAGAGCGACGCAGTGAGGCCGACACCCGCCCGAAAGCTCGGGCGGCTGCGGCGTCGAACGGCAGCGGTTCGAAGTCCGCCTCGGCCTGTTGAAGGTGGGCCTGGCGGGTGGCTCGCTCCCCCTCCTTCTCTGCAATGAGAGGCCCGACCGCGAGCTCAGCGAGGGTGACGGCGGTGATCAGCGGCTCGTCCGGAAGGTCCGACGCGTCGTCGAGTCGCCCGAGCAGGATGATCGTCGACGTGTCGAGGATGCCCTTGCTGGGGACGGGGGTCGCAGTTCTGCGCTCGCTCACAGCTTCGTATCCAGCAGCCGATCGAGGTCGGCACGCAGAGCGGCGGGATCGAGAGGGGGAAGGTGACGCCTGCGCTTAAGCAGAGTCTCCGCTGAAAGGGGCCGACGCACCGGCCGCAACTCGGCGACGGCCTTCCCCGAGCGAGTGATCGTGATCGACTCACCGCCCGCTGCGCGGTCGACGACCTCGCCGCCGTGGTTTCGCAGATCGCGGATGGTCACCTCGGTCATAGGCTCACTGTATCACTGGTGAGACACAACCGGCCGAACTTGTCGCTCAGCCGCCGTGCCTTTAGGGTCCTTGTAATGGCGATCAAGCTCCATCGCTGCTCGGTGACCTGGTTCAAGGCGGGGATCCACCCCTGCTGGCGCGTGCAGCGGGCGCTGGACGAGCAGGGCATCGAGTACGAGGTCGTGACCGGCCCCCTGCGCCCGGGCAAGCGCAACGAGCTCGAGCGGCTCTCCGGCCAGCGCAAGTACCCGACGATCGAGTTCGAGGACGGCAGCGTCTACCGCGAGGAATCGGCCGACATGGTCAAGCGGATCGAAGCCGGCGAGCTGACGGCCCAGCGCCAGTAGGGGTCACGACCGCTAGCCTGCGGGCGGCGATGACCGACGGCTTCCGGCAGGGCCACTACCTCCTCGGGATCGAGGGACTTGCCTTGCTGCGGGCGGGAGCGCGGCGCGAGTACGGCAACGTCGACGCTCGCACGGCCGAGATCGGTGAGATCGTTTCGCGTCTCGACGATTCGCCCTATGCGGAGCGACGGGACCTGCCCGAGGCGGGGGTCGATGCGGGCTATGCGGAGTGGGCGGACGATTACGATGCGCCGGGCAATGACACGATCGCGGTAGAGGAGCCGGTGGTCCGGCGGCTGCTCGACGGTCTTCCCGATGGCCCAGTGCTCGATGCGGCCTGCGGCACGGGCCGACATGCCGCCTACTTGCGCGAAGGGTGACGCAGTGTTATCGGCGTGGACGCGAGCGAGGCGATGCTCGGCCTCGCCCGGCGGAAACTGCCTGAAATTGACTTCCGCCGTGGTGAGCTGACCGCTCTGCCGCTCGAGGACGGCCACCTGACGGGAGCGGTCTGCGCCTTGGCGCTGAGCCACGTTCCGGAGCTCGGACCGGCGGTTGCCGAGCTTGCCCGTGTGCTCCGGCCCGGGGGTCGGCTGATCGTTTCCAATCCGCACCCGTTCGCCACCGCGATCCTCGGCTGGCGGGCCGTCTTCGTCGATCCGGACGGGCGGCGGACGATGATCCCCGAGTACCCCCACCGCCACGCCGACTACGTCGAGGCCTTCGCGACGCCGGGCTAACCGTCCGCAGGTGCATCGAACCCCAGCTGACCGCCGAGCAGGCCCGCGCCCGCGCCAAGAAGCACGGCACCGACGCCTTCGAGGACGCCCTGATGGGTTTGCCGGCCGTGGTCGTCTGGGAAGCGGAGTTGCTGTAGCGAAGGCGTGGAGCCTCGCCCGTCGCCGGCTGGTCAGGGCCCGGGCTTGCGTGCGCTGAAGGCGGCGAAGCCGAGCTGCGGCCCGATCGTCGCATCGGCGAGGCCGGCCGACTCGAGCCAGCCCAGGAGGTCCTCCCGCCGCGGCGGCACGGCGTGCCCGCGCCGGCCGCCCAGCTCGAACAGCCACCGGGCTCGCCTGCTGCCGTCGATGAAGAAGCACGTCCCGATCACCTGGCCGCCGGGCTTGAGGCAGCGCGCGATCTCCCCGACGGCCACCTCGGGGTCGTCGACCATGTGCAAGCCGCTGAGGGAGAGGAAGAGATCCGCTTCGGAGTCGGCGAAGGGCAGCGCGGCCATGTCGGCCGCGACGACCTCCACCTGGTCCAGCGAGCGCGCTCGCGCCCGGCGCTCGGCGCGCTGCAGCATCCTCGGGTCAAGGTCCGCCGCGACGTAGCGGACATCCTGCCCGGGTGAGAGGGCGCGGAAGGCGACCCCGCCGCCGCAGGGGACGTCGAGGACGGTCGTGCCTGGCGCCACCCGCCTGGCCGCGTCGATGCTCTCGTAGAGGACGGCGGCGTCGATGCCCCACACGGCCCGACCGATCAACCGCATCAGCCAGGGGCGCTCGATGTAGAAGTCATAGAACGCCCCGAACGGACCGGCGCAGACATTTCGTGTTTTGGCCAAGTCCTCCCGAGCCTATCCGCGCCGCAGTGAGAACGGCCGGTCGTTGGCCTGCGCGCGGCCCCGAGTCAGGTCGAGGCCGCGCGCTTGATCCTCAGTTGCCCTTGCGGATCGCCTGAACGGGCAGGACGTGCCCGACGCTGAGCGTCTTCACCGGATCACCCCCTCTCCTCGCGCTAGCGGAGGCCCGCCGCGCGGGCGGGCTTTTCGAGCCAACGAGAATGCCGGAATTTCCTCCGGTATTGGAGAGGAAAGCGCGCAATCTGCGCACGACTACTGCGCTTTTGCTTACTATCGGCGCACCGGAGAGGACCGAGCCGGTACCTAGTGGGGCAAACCGTGGCGGCAGAGCGCAGGAAAGGCAAAGCAAAGAGACCGACAGGCAAGGAACGCTTGGATCGGGCTCGGAAGAAGATCGCCGCGAGCATCGATCCCGCTCGGGTGATGCTTGCCGCGGGCACGGACCGCGAGCTGGCCAAGGTCGTGGTCGATCCGCTCCGGGTCCAGATTCTCATGACCGGGAGCGCGCGCAAACTGAGCGCCAAAGAGTTCGCCGAGGAATGGGACATCCCCGACTGGGGTGCGCACTACCAGTTCAAGATCCTCCGTGAACGGCGGTTCATCGAAGCAGTCGAAAAGGTAAAACGGCGCGGCGCAACTGAGATCTATTACCGGACGAGCAGGCGCTGCTTCATCCCCGACGCCGACTGGGCCGCGTTGAGCCCGGTGCTGAAAGGCCCGATTTCACACGCCATCGTGGAAGAGCTTTGGCTGGTCATCTCGCAGGCAGGCGAGGCAGAGACCCTCGATGCTCGCGACGAGTCGATCCTGTGGTGGCAGGAAGTCCCATTGGATGAGATCACCTTCCCGAAAGCGATGGCGATGCAACGACTGCTCATTCAGAAGCTGGTCCAGCTCGGGGAGGAGACGGCACAGAACCAGGCCGAAGGCAAGGGCGGGGCGAGCTTCCCGGGTGTTCTAGCGCTCATGGGATTCGAGGGGGCGGCCGAGAGGAAGCCCGTCAAGCGCCGGCGAGGCAGCGGGACGAAGCTGGATCCCAAGAAGAGGGGCAAAGAGTGATCGACGCACTCAAGCCCCGAAGAGGAAACGCACCTTCTGGACGCGCCCACCGCTGACCCGGCGACAGGCGGCGCGCGAGACCTCGTAGCCAATTCGCCTGTGCCGGCAGGAGAAGCCGAGCGGCGAGGGGGAGGGGTTATGGCCGAGGCTGTAGGTGTAGCGCTTGGCCACGGCCCGCGCCTTGCGACAGTAGACGCCGTGAGCCCGCACGCGATACCAGCCGGCCCCGGGTCGAGGCTGGTTCCCGCACTGGCGCCAGTAGGCCGAGGCCGTCGCGCGGTGACCGCCTTCTCGCTCCCCCAATGGCGTCGCTGCAGCGCTGGAAGGCACACTGCCGGCCATCAGCGCACCCAGCCCCACGGCAAGCATCAACCCCCATCGCGTCATCCGGCCGCGACCGTACCACGCGGCCCGCCAAACCCGAAAGCGCCCCGCCGGAGCGAAGCGCTCACCTTCAATTTTCGCTTGAAATTTGAAGGCATCGCGCTACGCTCTCAGAGATGAATCCGACCCGCGAGCTGGACACAGCGGAGCGCATCGCCCGCGACATCGACGAACTCGATGAGCTGGAGAGCGCGCTGGCGCGCAACAAGGACGCGCGGCTGAAAGTGGTCCGCCTCCGTCGCCGCCGCCTTGACGAGGCGCCCTCGGTTCGCCTTTCGGTCGCGGGCAAGCTCTTGGACCTCTCCCTGCCCACGATCCGCACCTGGATCGAGCGCGGTGTGCTCGACGAGGTCGATGGCTCCTCGCCGCGGCGGATCACGCTGGAGAGCGTGCTCGAGGTCCGCCCCTTGGTCCGCGAGCTTCGCGCCCTCGGTCGCGACCGCAACCTGCTCGAGGCCGTCCTCGCCCGCCTCGACGACGAACGCACCCTCTCCGATCGCAAGCTGCGCCGCTCGCTCGATGAGATGCGCAGCGGCGAGCTGACCGACATCACGCCGCGCGCTGGCGCGTGAGCTATCGCGTCAGCGTTACGCCGACCGGAAGGCGCAGCGTCGATGCCCTCCGCGGCAAGGCCCGTAGGTCCTTCGACGCCGCAGTCGAGCGCCTGGCCGCCGAGGGATGCGCCGCCGGCGACTACCGGCTCGCCGGCGAGGACATCGAGCACATCTGCGCGCTCCACCTTTACGGCCGTTACTGCGACTCCGATCTACTCGATCGCTTCGCCCAGATCACGAGCCCGCTGGAAGCAGCTCCAGAGCCTCGACATGCCGCGGCCGCATCGTGCTGAAGTGGCGGTGGTCGAGCGTCGCGAGCTTCGGCTCGCCGAGCCGCTCGACGGCTGCCAGCACACTCGCGTCCACGATGCCGACTTCGAGGTCGGCGTATGTGCGTTGCAGTTCCTCGCTGCGCTTCAGATCTTCGCTCGTCGGTTGCTCGAAGCGGTAGGTGCCATCGAGCACGTCCCGAAGGAACGAGAGCCAGACATCGCCTGCAAAGCGTTTCTGGCACCAGTAGTCGAGCTCGCCCAGAACCAGCACTGGAATGACCAGATCCTCATCCGGCTCCGCGATCAGCGTCGCGCAGGACTCGTGAACGCGATCAGCCGCATCGAGCGCCGCCAGGAGCGGGCCCGTGTCGAGGACGAGCGCCACCTATGCCGGTGGTCGGGCGACCGGCTCGTTGGCGATGTCCGCCGCACTTAACCCGTCCGTCGAGCGTCCCAACCCAAGTCGGGGACGGCGGCGCGAAGCGGCTTTCCCCTCGTCCTTGTGGTGGGAGACGATGAAGTCGAGCACGGGCTCGACCTCGGAATCGGGCAGCTCGTCGAGGAGACGATGGGCCTTCTCGCGCGTGGTCATGCCTCAAAGAGTAGCGCTCGACTTCGCGGAACCGCCTCGCGGACCGTCGGGATCGCCGCGGCTCGAATTCGCCGCCCGTAGCTTACCCGCGAGCTGCTGCATCCGGCAGCCAAGGCTGGGTACGTCCAGAGTTTGATCCATATAGTGATGAATGTGTCTGAGCGGCAGCAGACCTGTCCCGAGTGCGGGGTCGTTCTTGCTTCGGCTGACGGTGTTGATCAGCATCGCGCATCCGAGCACGGCGTCCCCATCTTTGCTGAGTTCGATGTCGCCTGCCCAGAGTGCGGCAGGAGGTACAGGAATCTCAACGCACTTTCCCGCCATCGCGACGGCGAGCACGGTGACGCTGGCGATGTGCGACCTGAGCGAGCGCCGATTTATTACAACGCCAGGGATGCAGTCGGCGTGAGCGGTGCTCCACAGGCCGGCAGTTACTCCGAATTCGACTATGAGGGGGCGGAGGATGAACTTGCCGCTGACGACGAGCCACTTGGCCTTATCGGCTGGATCATGGCGGGTGGATACATGCTATGGGTCGCCGCGAAGTGGTTACTGGGCGCTGCCATCGTCGTTGCCATTGTTCTGGCGGCCCTCGGCGTTTTTGACAAGGAGTCGGTGAAAGAGGACCCGAATTCGCCTGGGTATGACTTCGTGAGGGAGTTGAAAAGCGATGGCGTGATTGACGACTTTCGACCCGTCGAGCCTGAGGAGGGCTGGAGATGGGAATACGAGCTCGACGGCTCCGTTGACCTCCGATTCAACGAAGACTCGTTGGGTCGCGAGGAGCTTGAGTACGAGGGCCGTAGAGGCTCGATTGTCGAAGGAGTCGAAGAAGAGGCCAAGGCGCGGAACTACGCTGAGACTGACCCGGAGTAGCGAGCGGCTATTGGCGCAGCGTGCCGATGCTGGCGATTCTTCGCGATTATTTCGAAGCGCATCTGGGCAGGGTCGGGCAGAGTGGCCAGGACCTGGTGTTCGGACGCACCGCTGAGCAGGCGTTCTACGCATTGACGGTCGACGGCCGTGCGAAGCGTGCCTGGGAGGCCGCGAACGAACGCGAGCACGAGTCAGCCGCGCGCGAAGGACGCAAGCCCGATCTGCTCAGGCCGATCGGCTTGCACATTTGCCGCCATACATTCGCGTCGCTGTTGATCGACTCCGGGGCCAACCCGAAAGCCATTCAGGAGTTTATGGGCCACTCGAAATTCACACGACCTTCGACGTCTACGGCCACCTTCTTCCCGGTAGCCACGACGAGGTCCGGGTGTGCATGGACGCCTATCTCGCTCAAGCCGCAGAGCTGGGCGAGTAGCAGGACCCGGAGAGAAGGTGTCGGCGTGGATATTTGACTTGGCCGTCTCGCTCGAAGGCTGCGATCTCTGGCTCTGGCTCGATGCCGGCCGGGTCATCAAGGGACACCGGCTCCATTCCTGGCACCGGAATCGGCCCTCGCCACTTCTCAAGGAGTGCTCGGACATCTTCTGGAAGATGGAGACTCGGATAATCAGTGGCGCGGCGTCGAGCTATCTCATGGAGGCGTCCCTCCGAATCGACGACAGCCCAGAAATCCCGAAGAATGCCGGATGCCTCGGTTAGCCACTGCTCGCGGAATAGCTCCGAAGCGATCTTGCTCCCTGCCTGATGACCCCCGGATCGCAGGGTATTCCGGGCGTTGTTGTCTCCGGTGATCTCAGCCAGTCTGGCTAGTCTTCGTCGCTCGCTATCGCGCACCCAGCGGCAGAGATCTTGGTTTCGCTCAAAGATAAGGCGATCATGTCGCGCAATCTCCTGGCCGACGCTGGCCACCCGCAAGACGAAGGCGGTTAAGAGGGACGCCAAGACGGCGGCGGCGATTGCGGTGAGCACGTCCCTCAGTATGCGAGTGACGGCGGTCGAGATTGGCTCACGAACGCGCTGTCGCCGTCTGACTGTGGCACCGACTGGTGGCACGAGTGCGATTTCGGTCCTTCTGCCCTTGGTGTCGCCGTATCGAGCGGTTCCCGCAAACGGCTCGCCAGAGCCCTCTCCAACAGAAAACGCCCCGCCGGGGAGGCGGGGCGCTTCTGGGGTTACTACAGGGAGGAGAGATATGTATCTCTATATATGTGGATCCGTGGGAGGTAGGTTGACCCTGGATGTGCCGCGGGGCGATGTCGATGGGAGGTCGACTGCGCCATTTGTGCGACGCCGGGTCAGCCAAGAAGTTTTCGGTGGTGCTTATCGATCCTCTCTCGCGAAACCTTGAATTGAAGATACGAACATACGTGCGATTTGTGTGTGAGCCGAGTCACAGAGACTGGGATACCCGGCTCCTCCGGCCAATAACGGGATTGTGCTACCCAATTCTAAGGACTCGCTAAACATCTGACAAGGGCTTCTTCGGATTCGGGCCGGACGGCTGTACGGTGCTCCCGTGCCGAAAGCGGGCTCGAAAGGGCGAATCGACGCGGTTCTGGCCGAGCAGGGGCTCTTCCCGTCGCGCTCGGCGGCGGCCGGCGCGGTCCGCGCCGGCGAGGTCCGGATCGGCGCCGACGGCCCGGTGGCGCTGCGGCCCAGCCAGCTGGTCGACCCCGGAGCCGACCTGCGGGTCGACGCAGGCCCGCGCTTCGTCTCGCGCGGCGGGATCAAGCTCGACAACGCCCTGACGGCGCTGGGGACGGAGGTCGCCGGGCGCGATTGCCTCGACGTCGGCGCCTCGACCGGCGGCTTCACCGACTGCCTCCTGCAGCGCGGCGCCGCCCGCGTCGCCGCGGTGGACGTCGCCTACGGCCAGATCGACCGGCGGATGCGCGAGGATTCCCGCGTGACCGTGCTCGAGCGGCTCAACGCCCGCGCGCTCGCCCCGGCCGACCTACCGTTCCGTCCCGGCCTGGCGACGCTCGATCTCTCCTTCATCTCCCTGACCAAGGTGCTGCCGGCTGTGGCCGCCTGCCTTGCGCCCGGCGGCGAGGCGCTGGCGATGGTCAAGCCCCAGTTCGAGCTCGGTCGCGAGCGGGTTCGCAAGGGCGTCGTCCGCGACGCCGCCGACCGCCGCGAGGCGCTGCTCGCGGTGGCACACGCCGCCGCCGACATCGGCCTGCCACCGCGTGGCTTCGCCTCCTCCGGCCTGCCGGGGCCGAAGGGCAACCGGGAGACCTTCCTCTGGTGCGGGGGCGAGGGCGAGCCCCTCGCCGACCTCGAGGCCGCCGCCCGCGAGGTGGAGCCTTGAGCGGCGAGCGCCTCGCGGCCCTGGTCACCCACTCGCACCCGCCGGCGACGACCGACGCGGTCGGGCTCGCCGTCGACGCCGCCCGCGACGCCGGCTGGCGCCTCGTCGCCACCGGCGGGGAGATCGCCAAGCACGGCGAGGCCGGGACCGGGGTGGAGCCGGTCGACTCGCTGCCCGACCAGGTCGACCTCTGCCTCGTCCTCGGCGGCGACGGGTCGATCCTCTACGCGCTGCGCCACTTCGCCCACAGCGGCGTGCCCGTCTTCGGCGTCAACTTCGGCACCGTCGGCTTCCTCGCCGCAGTCGAGCGCGACGCGGCGGCGGAGGGGATGCGCCGCGCCTTCGCCGGCGAGACCGAGACGATCGACCTGCCTGCGCTCCAGGTCCGGGTGGACGGCGAGAGCCGCCTGGCGCT
>Ga0075314_1000104_pt1 | contig 12366 bp, 11 predicted proteins | sample MayberryNE_Catta_6_FD_120055 | JGI IMG/M metagenome (GOLD analysis project Ga0075314, IMG submission 120055) | Natural and restored wetland microbial communities from the San Francisco Bay, California, USA, that impact long-term carbon... | ecosystem: Environmental > Terrestrial > Soil >... | reverse complement strand
TCGACGACATCGTGCCGCCGGACATCGACGAGAACACGATCACCGGCAACGCCTCGAATGCGGTCTGGGTCGCCGGCAAGTTGACCGAATCGACCACTTGGGAGGATCGCGGCTTCGTGATCGTCCCGCGCGGTGGCTTCGACTTCAAGGTCGCCTCCGGCGCCACCTTGACGCTGGGTCCAGGCCTGGTGCTGAAGCCCAGCGGAGGGAGCGCGAAGATCCGCGTTGAAGGCGAGCTGATCGCCGAAGGGACCGAATCCGAACCGATCACCTTCACGTCGATCAAGGACGACTCGATCGGCGGGGACACCAACATGGACGGCGAAGAAACGCTGCCCGAACCGGGGGACTGGGAAGGAATCGTTTTCTCGAACATAAGCGGGACCGAATTCAGCTACATAGCTTTCCATTTCGCGGACACGGCGCTCGATATCCAATACCTCAATTCGATGTCGATCTATAACAGCGATTTCGTTCATAACGAACACGCGATCGACGTAGCGCAGACCGCGGAAAACGATCCAGAGCTGGCTTCCCTTGCCTGCGTTCCCCCGTACCTCTCGTTTGTCTTTGCCTATGACGTCTGGTTCGGACAAGGGGGCCTTCCCACGCCCAGCATCGACGTCAGCGAATTCATCGAACCGGAACTGCCGGAAGAATATGCCTCGCTCTTCGAGCAGGGCGTAGGCCTGGCGTCGGAAATTGCGTCGCTGTACCCCTCAGGGGACACGATCCCCTTCAAGATCTACTCGTGCCCCGCGCTGGGGATTCCGCCAACTCCGATCAGCCCGGTATTCGTAATCGGATTTCCCGCGGAACCCTGGTTCCCCTGGGAAGGGCCCTGAAGTGGGGGAAGCCCGAGTTTTGGCTTGACGAAGCCCTAGTTTCGGGGATGCGGGGGTAGGAGAAACCTTAATTTCGGGGATCAAGGGATCTTGGGCGCGGTCGATTAGGGGATTGTGAATCTGCCAGTGCCTCGGTGCATAAAGGCAAACTCGCCGCGAGGCGGGGGCGCAAAGCCTTGGGGCTCCTCCTTAGGGGGAGTCGGCCGGGCTACCACCGGGGTCGACAGACACCACGTGGCTTCTCGCGACGGGGCTCTGGCTCAAACGATTAGGACCATAGGAGGTACCTAATATGTTTTTGCTCAATCTCCGGGCGCGGATGAATGCCCGGCTTAGCGGCGATCGGGAGGCCGGCTTCACGCTGATCGAGCTTCTCGTCGTCATGTTGATCCTCGGCATCCTCGCCGCGATCGCGATTCCCGCCTTCTTCAACCAGCGGGACAAGGCCAACGACGCCGACACCAAGGCGCTGGTCCGTACGGCGCAGACGGCGACCGAGACCTACGCGACCGACAACGGTGGTGTTTACACCGGTGTCGAACCTGGTGACCTGACCGCCATCGAGTCGGTGTTGAACGATGCCGTCGCACTGGCAGTCGCCTCGAACGCGGCCGGCGATGGCTACACGGTGTCGGCCGAAACCGAAAACACCGAAAACGTGTTCTCCATTACGCGACTCGGTGCAGCAGACGCGGAAGATCCAAGCGAAGTAGGCACCGTCGAACTCACCTGCGTAACCGCAGGGAACGCCGGTTGTCCGACCGGAGGGTTCTGGGACTAGCCCTGATTCCCGAGACGTCGCCTAGCGATGTCGCAGGGCGAGAAAAAAAGGCGGGCCCTCAGGGGCCCGCCTTTTCTATACCCACTTCTCGGCCGAGCGTTGGCCGATGCGTCCAGGGGCGGGCGCACCGGGGCAATCGCCCCGGCCCTTATTCAAGGCGCCCGCTCTCAGTGCCGATCCATAACCAGACGCATGCGCTCTCGCAACCGACTCCTCAGCCCGATCCCAGCCCCGGTCCGGCGCGTAGCCCGGCGCCTTAGAGGCCGCCTCGCCTCCGAGGCCGGCTTCGCGGTCCCGACCGTGACGCTGATGATCGTCGCCGCCCTGGGCATGGCAGGCGTCGCGGTCTCGACCTCAATCAGTGGGCAGAGCGGTTCGGTGCGCGACCAACAGGCGAAGACCGCCCTTGCCGTCGCCGAGTCCGGCATCGACCAGGCGCTGCTGCAGTTCAACCGCCATGGGCAGGCCGACGAGACCGAACCTTGCGCCCCGGTTGGCGGCGGCACGCCGGACGCGGAAGGGTGGTGCCCGGAAGTCGTCGTCAACGCCAACGAAGAGACGCCCAACGCCGGCGTCGTCAGCTACAAGGTGCGGCCGGCGGGGGGCGAGCTGCCGAGCGGCGACTTCGCCTGGACCGAGCTGGAGGTCGTTTCGGTCGGGACCCTCGCTGGGTCGACGCGGCGGGTCAACCTCTCGGCGAGCTCCTCCAGCGGACAGGACATCTTCATCGACGCCGACGTGCTGTCCAAAGACGGGATCACGCTCGACTCGAACTCGCAGATCCACTCCGGCTCGGCCACCAACGGGGACATCACGATCGGTCCCAATGCCGAGCAGTGCGGGCCGGCGAGCGTCGGCATCGGCAACGAAGTGGGAGGTGGTGGCGACCACCACTCGGAAATCGACTGCACGGGCGTGGGCGAAGCGATCGAAGACGAAATCGAGCTTCCGCCGGTCAACCAGGGCGAAGCGGCCACGGTCAACGACAACGACCGTCTGTTCGACGAAGACCGGATCAGCGGCAAGAAGACCGACGCCTGTTGGAATGGGCTCGACGGCCATGAAGACGAAACCGACGATTGCGGCGAACGCGAGCTGCTGGTCAGCAACAACAGCAGCGTGACGCTCGGCGGCACCGTCTACAGCTTCTGCAAGCTGACGCTGAAAAGCAACAGCTCGCTCTACATCGACCCGATCGACCCCGAAGCGACGGTGAAGATCTACTTCGACTCGCCGGAGGCCTGCGGCTACGACGACGGCGCGACCCAGCTGGAGCTGCTCTCCAACTCGCGCATCACCTCGACGACCGGCGACTCGACCAACGTCGCCATGCTCTTCGTCGGCTCGGAGGACCTGAGCACCAACATCCTGCTGAACAGCAACACCGCGGTCGACGGCCCCTGCGAGCAGAACTTCGTCATCTACGCCCCATACACCGACATCGAACTGAACAGCAACACGAAGTTCTGCGGGGCGATGGCGGGCAAGAGCATCCACCTCGACTCCAATGCCGAAATCTGGACGAGCAGCGGCACCGACAAATTCTTCCTCCCCAACACGCCGCCGCACTACGAACCGGCGCTGTTCGTCGAGTGCACCGTGACGAGCGCGACCGGCGCTCCCGACGAAGGTTGCTGAGCCGGTGACGGGGCGGCTGGCGGAGACGGCCGGGGCGCTTGGCCCCTCGGAGCGCGGCATGACCCTGATCGAGCTGCTGGTCGCGGCGACGATCGGGATGGTCGTGCTGGGCGGCGCGGTGACGGTGATGATCGGCGCGGTGCGCAGCGAGCCGCGCACGGCCGACAAGGTGGGCTCGATCCAGGAAGGCCGCGTGACGGTGGAGCGGATGACGCGCGAGCTGCGCCAAGGGGTGGACGTCGAGACGGCGGAACCGGAGCGGCTCGAGCTGGTGACCCTCGTCAAGCAGTCGACCTGCGCCGGCGGGGCGGCGAGCAGCTCGATTCCCTGCCGCGTCGTCTACGAGTGCGAAGGCGGCACCTGCACGCGCACGGTCGAAGAGCCAGACGAAAGCGCAGCCGGCCCTACCGTGCAGGTGGTCGCCGGCCTCTCCTCGGACGCGATCTTCGAGTACACCAGCGAATCCGAATCGGAACCCGAAGCCGACCCGGAGTTCGTCGAAGTGCGCCTCAGCTTTACCTCGCGGGAAGGCGGCCCGGTCGTGGTCGCCGACGGCGTCGCCCTGCGCAACCTCGAAGGGAGCTACTCGTGAGGCGGCTGGCGCGAGAGGAGGGCCTGACCGTGGTCGAGGTGGTGGTGGCTGGGATGATCCTGACCGTCGGCGGCCTCGGCGTGCTCGGCATGGTCGACGCCTCGACCCGCAACACGTTCCGCGCCGAGCAGAGCCAGCTGGTCAACAACGTCCTGCAGCAGCAGATCGAGGAGATCAGGGACCTGCCCTACGAGGACGTGGGCCTGACCACGCTCCCCGCGAACGAAGCCGGGGAGAACAATCCCAACTCGCGCGTCGGCGGCACGGCCTTCTACGTGAAGCGCAACGGGACCGAGCTGAAGCCGATGATCGCCGGCGGCGTCGTCGCGGCCGGGCCGGAGAGCTTCCAGATCGAGGACGTGAAAGGCTCGATCTACCGCTACGTCGTCTGGGACAACTGCCGCGAAGGCCTCTGCACCGAAGACGACTACCTGAAGCGGGCGATCGTCATCGCCAAGCTCGACTCGACCGCCTCCGGCGGCGCCAACCGGCGCTACCAGGAAATTCAGGCTCAGATCGTCGACCCGGAGGCGCTGCCGGACGAAAACCCCGGGCCCGCCCCCGGGGGCGGGCCGGTCGCCCACTGGCCGCTGTGGCTCACCGACACGACCTGCTTCCAGGCGAGCCGGAAAGAGCTCGAGGGCGACCACCTCGCCCACAACACGCGCGGGGTGTGCGCGACCGGCCTGCGCACCGGCAACGAACCCGGCGCCCCTGACCTGCTCTGGCCCGAAGCACCACCGCTGACCGAAGAGTCGCCGGTCTACGACTATGCGACCGACGTCGAGCCCCCCGCAAGCCCCGACCACGACAAGGGCCTGCAGCTGATGAAAGGCAGCGACTGCGGCGCGATGCCCGCGATGGAAATCGCCACCACTGGGGACGCCGACGGGGCGATGTTCAAGCGGCTGCACAAGTGGGTGACTCCCGAAGTCCCGGAAGGAATCACCGATCTGGCGCTGACCGGCAACGGCCGGCTCAGCCTCTGGACGCAGTCGATCGAGGGGGCGGTCACCTTCGCGAGTATCTGCATCTGGGTGTTCGTGCGGGAAGGCGGCGAAGACACGGCGCTGGTGCGGCCGCTGGAAAGCCTCCCCTACACGGCCCACAGCGAAACGACCTGGCCCAGCTCCGGCTGGACGGAGATCGCCGTGCCGCTGGAACTGCAGGCCCCGGGCGGCGGCGAAGCCGAAATCGCCCTGCCGCCCGGCTCGCGGATCGGCCTGGCCCTGAGCGTCGACAACGACTCGGACAACGGCATACAGATCCTCTACGACGAGCCCAGCTTCGACAGCCGCCTGTCGCTGGACACGACGGGCACGCTGCCGGAATGGTCGCCGCCGGAACCCTGAGCGGCCGGACACGTCCATAAGCTGCGCGCCCCGGATGGTGGCCATCTTCCTCTTCTTCGCCGGCCTGCTGGTCGGCAGCTTCCTCACCGTGGTCGCCCACCGGGTGCCGCGGGGGGAGTCGGTGGTGGGGGGACGGTCGCACTGTCCGGAGTGCGGGGCGCAGATCGCCGCCTACGACAACGTGCCGGTGCTCTCCTGGCTGGCGCTGCGCGGGCGGGCGCGCTGCTGCGGGGCGCCGATCTCGCCCCGCTATCCGCTGACCGAGCTGGCGACCGGGTCGCTGTTCGCCGCGGTTGGGGTCGCCTTCCACGACGACGCGGCGCAGCTGCTGCTCGGCCTGGTCTTCGTCGCCGCTCTGGTCGCGGTGACGGTGACCGACCTCGAACGGCGCACGATCCCCAACAAGGTGCTGCTCGTCGCCTCGATCCTCGGTTTGGCGATCGCCGCGATCGGCGAGCCGGACAGCCTGCTCGAGCGGGCGATCGCCGCCGCCGCGGCGGGCGGGCTGCTCTTCGCCGCGGCGCTCGCCTACCCGCGCGGCATGGGGCTCGGCGACGTAAAGCTGGCGGCGACGATGGGGCTCTTCCTCGGCCGCGCGGTCGCCCCGGCGATCTTCGTCGCCCTGCTGGCCGGCTCGCTGGTCGGCCTGGCGATGATCGCCCGCCACGGCGCCGCGGCGCGGAAGCAGGCGATCCCCTTCGGCCCCTTCCTGGCGCTGGGCGGCCTGGTCGGCCTCTTCGCCGGCGAGGAGCTGGTCGATTGGTACCTGGACACGTTCTGAGCCGCGATAAGCGGCGCAGCGGGTCCTCGGTCGTCCGTCCAGGTCGTCATAGAAATAGGTAGTTGCAGGGCAAAAGGTTTGCCTCCTTCCTGTCGATGCAGGGAGGGCGTGCTTTCCCTGACCAGGAAGAAGAAGACCGATTCCGTCGTCGGTCTCGAGATCGAGGCGGGCAGCGTCGCCGCGACCGAAGTGGACGTCAACGGCTCCGTGCAGCTGCGCGCGTCGGCGATCGGCCCGCTCGACCCAAGCGCCTTCGCCGAGGGTGAGGTGCGCGACGCCGAGCGCCTCGCCACCGGGCTGAAGGACCTCTTCGCCGAGCACAAGCTGAGCAAGCGCGTGCGGGTCGGGATCGGCAACCAGCGGGTCGTCGTGCGGACGATGCGACTGCCGGCGCTCGAGGACCGCAAGGAGCTCGAGGCGGCGATCAACTTCCAGGCGCAGGAGCAGATCCCGATGCCGCTCGACCAGGCGGTGCTCGAGCACCAGGTGGTCGGCGGGGTGCCCGCCGAGGAGGGGTCGACGCCGCAGGTCGACGTGGTGGTGGTCGCCGCCCGCCGCGACATGATCGCCGGCTTCGTCGAGCCGCTGCGCCGCGCCGGGCTCGAACCGGTGGGGATGGACCTCTCGGCCTTCGCGATGATCCGCGCCCTGGGGGAGAACGGTGAGGCCGCCGACTCGGACGCTCAGCCCCAGGCCGCGGTCCTCTACTGCAACTTCGGCGACGTCGTCAACCTGGCCGTCGCCCGCGGTCGCGCCTGCCTCTTCACCCGCGTCTCCTACGCCGGCCTGGAGTCGATTGCCGGCCGGCTCGGCTCGGCGAAGGGGCTCAGCCCCGAGCACGCCGCCCAGTGGCTTTCGCACGTCGGGCTGGAGCAGCCCGTCGAGCAGATCGAGGGCGACCCGGAGACCGTCATCGAGGCGCGGCGGTGGCTGGAGGAGGGTGTCACCGCTCTGGTGGACGAGCTGCGCCTCTCGCTCGACTACTACGGCGCCCAGGAAGGCGCGCAGCGGGTCGAGCGGGTCATCGTCTGCGGTCCCGGCAGCGCGCTTGCCGGGCTGGCGCCGCGGATGGAGACGAGCATCGGCCTGCCGATCGTCGTCGCCACGCCGCCGGCCCTGTCCGGCCTGGAGCCGACCGCGGCCGCCCGCCTGACCCTTCCCTACGGCCTCGCCCTGGAGGACTGATCCAGCGATGCGGCCGATCAACCTGATCCCCCCTGAGCAGCGCCGCGGCGAGCACGCCCCGCTGCGCAGCGGCCCGCTCGCCTACATCGTCCTCGCCGGTCTCGTCCTCGTGCTGGGCGGCGTGACCGCGCTGGTCCTGACGAACAACGAGATCGGCGAACGCGAAAGCGACGTGGCGCGGCTGGAGGCCGAGGACGCCGCCGCCGCCGCGAAGGCCGAACGGCTCTCCGCCTACACCCAGTTCCGCAACCTGAGCGAACAGCGGGTGGCGACGGTTGCCAGCCTCGCCGACAGCCGCTTCGACTGGGAGCGGGTGATGCGCGAACTCTCCTTGATCCTGCCGAAGGACGTCTGGCTGGTCGGCCTCGAGGCCTCGGCCGGGGGCGGCGCCAGCGGCGAAGGCGGTGCGGCGGCGGCTGGGATCGCCGGCCCGTCGCTCTCGTTGAGCGGCTGCGCGGACGGCCAGGAAGGCGTCGCCGGCTTCGTCACCGCGCTGAAGGACATCGACGGGGTGACCCGGGTCGGGGTCGAGTCCTCCGAGCTGCCCGAGCAGCAGGCCAGCGGCGGCAACGAGGGTGGGGGTTCCGGTGACGGGGCCGAGTGCCAGACGCGCGACTTCATCGCCAAGTTCGAGATCGTCGTCGCCTTCGACGCGGCGCCGGTTCCCGCGACGGCGAGCGAAGGCGAAGCCGCACCGGTGGCGACCGCCGAATCGGAAGGCGACTCTGAAGACGACGGGGGCGAAGAAGGCGAAGAAAGCTCCGAAGAAGGGTCGGAGGAAGGCTGAGATGAAGCTCGAGATGAACTCGACCAACAAGGCGGTCGCCGCAGTGCTGACGCTCGCCGTGCTCGCCGGCGCCTTCTGGATGATGGTGTTGAGCCCGAAGCGCGAGGAAACGCGCAAACTGGGCAAAGAGGTGGATCGGCTAGAGGCGTCGCTGGCCCAGCACGAGGCCGAGATAGCGGAAGCCGAAGCGGCGCGTGCCGACTTCCCGCAGGAGTACCAGCGCCTGGTCGTGGTCGGCAAGGCGGTGCCGGGCGACGACGACGTCGCTTCGCTGCTCGTCCAGCTGACCAGGATCGGCGAGCGAGCTGGCGGTTCCTTCCGCAATATCAACCTGAGCTCGTCGGGGGGCGGCGAAGCTCCGGCGGCGCCGCCCGCGTCGAGCGCAGGCGAACCCGCCTCGCCGACGGAGGTGGCGGCCTCGCTGCTGCCGCTCGGCGCATCGATCGGACCCGCCGGCCTGGCGGTGATGCCCTATGAGGTCAGCTTCGACGGCGACTTCTTCGAGATCGCCGACTTCATCGAAGGCCTCGACAAGCTGGTCAAGACGAAGGAAGACACGGTCACGGTTGACGGGCGCCTGGTGACGATCGACAGCTTCAGCCTGGAGGCGGATGCCTCGAAGGGCTTCCCGGCGCTGCAGGCGAGCTTCTCGCTGACCACCTACCTGACGCCGCCCAGCGAGGGCAGCACCGAAACGACGCCGGGAGCTGCCGCCCCCGCGACCGCGACGCCGGCGGCGACCACGACCGGGGGCGCGCCATGAAGCGGATAGGACCGGAGCTGAAGATGCCCGAATTGAAGGGGCTCAAGGGGATGAATGCCCCCGCCTGGCTGGCCGATCTCTACTGGGACATGCGCGACCGGCGGCTGCTGCCGCTGATCGCCCTGGTCGTTGTCGCGATCGCCGCGGTGCCGTTCCTGCTCGGCAGCTCCGAGGAAGATGTGCTGCCGCCGGTGGCCGAGGACGTCGCCGCGGGCGAAGCGGCGATCGGCGCCGAGTCGACCCAGCTGACCGTGGTCGAGGCCACGCCCGGCCTGCGCAACTACAAGAAGCGCCTCAAGCGGCGCAGCCCCACCGACCCCTTCGCACCCAGATACACCTCGGTGCCGCCCGAAGCCAGGCTGGAGAGCGTCGGCCCGGGAAGCGGCGGCGAAGGCGCCGTGTCGGTGACCGAAGCCAGCGAAGGCGGCGGCGGGAGCAGCACGCCGGCCTCCGCCGGCTCGCCGAGCGGCTCGGGATCGAGCCCCGGCGGCTCCGATGGTGGCGGCAGCGGCGGCGCCAAGCCCCCGCGCCTGATCGCCTTCGTCGTCGACGTGCAGATCTCGCGCTCGGAAGAGACTGCCGGCGGCGGTCGGAAGATGGGCGACCCCAAGGTCCACCGCAAGGTCAAGCCCTTCGTCCAGCTGCCAGGCAAGAAAGCCCCGGTGGTGACGACGATGGGCGTCAACCTGAGCACCGCCACGGTCATGTTCCTGATCTCCGACGAAGCGAGATCGCTGGACGGCGAGTTCGACTGCACCGCGCGCACGCCCGACGGCCTCTGCGAACTGCTCGAAGTCGAGCCCGGCTTTCCCTTCGACGTCGTCCACGGCCCGAACAAGGTCCGCTACCGGTTCAAAGTGACGAAGGTGGGCGCGGTCTGGGACGGCCGGGTCGGCGACAAGCGCCGCTCGGCCCTCGAGGAGAAGTTCGGCTCCGCCTTCGACGGCCGCTTCGGCCTGCTGTCGCCTACTCGGTAGCGGCACCGGCAGTTTGGTCTGCTGAGGAGCCTATTGAAGGGGGCATCGAGCGGGACATTTGGTTGGCCGTGACCCTGTGTCTAATCCCCGGATTGCCAGTAGATAAGCCAATCTAGAAGGACTTTCAAGCGGACACGCTATTGGACAAGCTGGAGGTGCCCGAGAGCCAGGAGTACCTGAAGCAGGAGCTCGACAACGTCATCGATGCCCTGGCCGACATCGCGCAGATGGACCTCCAACGCTTCAGTAAGTGAAGCGCTAGGCGCTACACTCGTAGGAGCGAGGCAATCGACACGAACGCCCGCCCCACGATGAGCGCTGCAAGCAACGCCCAATGCCCCGTATGCCGCACCGCCGACGTCGTCTGCGGCAAGTGGACGCTCCTGGTGATCCGCGACCTGGCCGAGGGCTGCAGCCGCTTCTGCGAGCTGGAGCGCTCGCTGGAGGGGATCAGCCCGCGGACGCTGTCGCTGCGCCTGCGGGCGCTGGAAGAGGAGGGCATCGTCGAGCGCCACACCTTCCCCGAGGTGCCGCCCCGGGTGGAGTACGCGCTGACCGAGAAAGGCGCGGCGCTGGTGCCGCTGATCGAGGACATGCGCCGCTACGGCCGCCGCTGGCTCCTCGAAGAGGAACCGGTAGCCGTTTAGCTGCAAGGCGTCGTGCAGGCGCAGGAGCGCCGCGCGGCGGGGGGAAGGTCCGGGGACCGTGCGCGATCCCGTGCTCAACCAGGCCCTGCAGCGCTTCGCCGCCGAGGCCGCCACCCGGCTGACGACGCTCGTCGCGGGCGGCGACCAGGTCCCCTTCGACGTCGCCGAGTCGGCCGGGCCCGACGACGCTTTCTTCCACAGCTACGTGCCGCTGACCGGGCGCTACGTGCGCGAGCGCGAGGCCGAGCTGCGCTCCCTGCCGGCCTTCGAGCCCGCCCGCGAAGCGGTCGACGTGGCCGGTGTCGCGGCGCCCTACCTGGAGCGCCAGGGCGAGGCCGTCCCCGCCGACCCGGCCGAGCGCGCCGCCCGCCTACTGACCGTCTTTGCCGCCGGCCTCTGGGACGGCTGCACCGAGTTCTCGCTCGACCGCGACCGGCTCGAGGCCGCCCTGGCGGTGCTCGACGCCGAGGTCGCCGACGTCGACGAGGCCGACTTCGTCGCCGTGCCGCTGGTCGGCCTGCGGATGCCGGTCGCCCGCGTGCAGTTGCCGCACGGCGTGCAGCTGGTCCGTGCCGACGCCTTCGACGCCCCGGCCGAGGCGATGCGCAGCGAGGGAATGGGCCGCGCCGCCTGGGAGCCGCAGCTCTTCGCGATCGCCGAGCAGCGCGAGGACGCCGACAGCGCCGCCGCGGCGCTGCGCCAGCTGCGCGAGCTGGTCAGCGTGATGCGCCTCTTCAAGCCGGGCGGGATCGGCCTCGGCCCCTACGCCTTCGTCCCCACCGGGGAGGGTGGCTGGCGGCGCATCGCGACCGGCGCCGCGGCGCCGCGCCGCGACGGCTACGCGCTTTCCGAGGACGAGGCTGAGGCGCTGATCGAGCTCGCCACCCAGCTCGAGGCCAGGCCCGACCCGGCCGGGCCGCTGGCCTGGGCGGTCGGCCGCTTCGAGCTCGGCTGCGAGCGCGAATCCGCCTTGGAGGGACTGAGCGACCACCTGCTGGCGCTGCGCGCCGTGCTCGACGGCCAGGGCCCGGTGGGCGCCTCGCTGCCGATGCGCGCCGCCGCCCTCGTCGCCGACGGCTCCGCCGACCGGCTCGCCGTGCGCGAGCGGATCGAAGCGGCGCTGCAGCTGGAGCGCGCCCAGATGGCCGGCGCCCGCAGCGAGGGGGCGGCCGAGCTCGCCGCCTGGGTAGAGGAGAGCGTGCGCCGCATCCTGCGCGAAGCCGCCCTGGGGGAGATCGGCGCCGACCTGGGCGAGGCCGCCGACGAAAGCCTGATCGCCACCGGACTCGACGCCGGCGACGTCTCGATCGCCGTCGCAGAGGAACCGGAGCCCGCACCCGAGCCAATCGAGGAGGAGCACCACATGGAGGAAGACACCCGCATCCTCGAGCCGGTCCCGGCCGAGGACGAGATCCGCATCGTCGCCACCGACTGGCTCGAGGAGGTCGAGGACCGGGTCGAGGTGGAGGAGACGACGCTCGACTTCCCGGCGGTCGAGGCCGACCTCGAACGGCGCGAGCGGATCGACACCCCGCGCGTCCGCCACCTCTTCCCAGTGCCCGAGGACGCCGACTGGGAGGTCCGCGAGCTCAGCTACGACCGCCGCCGTCACGCCGGCTGACCGGCGCATATCGGCGTCCTCGGTCGCTCGCGTGCAGAGCACGCCACGCTCCCTGCGTCCTTGATCTGCTTGGTCAGCCAGCGTGACGGCCAGCAGCGAGCGCGATTCTTTCCTCGGATGACGCAAAGAGGTAGCGGTTGATCTCGGCAAGCCCGCCGAGGTCGTGCACGTCCTCGTCCAGATAAGGGACGCGGATCGTGGCGCTGGTGCGCAGCTCCGCCGCCAGGTGCTCGATGTTGCGCGCGTCGCGCTCGGCCAGCGCCTGATAGTCGGCGAAGTTCTCGGCCACGCGGTGGGCGAGCTCCTCCTCACCGAGCTTCGCCGCCAGCGCCGCCTCGACGTCGCCGCCGTCGCCGCGCAGGCGCTCGGCCGGGTAGTGGACCTTGTTGACGATCAC
>Ga0075314_1000102_pt1 | contig 12408 bp, 11 predicted proteins | sample MayberryNE_Catta_6_FD_120055 | JGI IMG/M metagenome (GOLD analysis project Ga0075314, IMG submission 120055) | Natural and restored wetland microbial communities from the San Francisco Bay, California, USA, that impact long-term carbon... | ecosystem: Environmental > Terrestrial > Soil >... | reverse complement strand
CGCCGCGCCGGGGAAGCGCATGCGCAGGTTGGCGCCGCCGACCCGCATGTCGCAGGCGATCGCGATCTCCGCCCCGCCGCCGACCACGTCGCCGTGGCAGACCGCGACGGTCGGCTTGGGGAAGCCGGTGAGCTCGTCATAGACGTCGGCGAAGAGCTGCATGCGGCGGACCTTGCCCTCCTCGTCGAGCCGCTCCTTCACGTCGGCGCCGGCCGAGAGGCCCATCTGGTCGGAGGAGCTGACGACCAGCACGCGCACCGCCCCGTCACCGCGCGCCGCCGCCAGACGGGCCAGCAGCTCCTCGAGCATGCGGGTGTCGATCGCGTTGCGGGCCTCGGGGCGCTCGAGGCGCAGCAGGGCCACGCCCTGCCCGTCGACCTCGTAGGAGGTCCGCTCCGCCGTCGCCTCAGCGCTCATCGCCGCCGGAGCCTATTTCCTCGACCAGGCGCTCGGTCTCGCCGGCGGCGCGGCCGATCAGCTCCTCGACCTCGGACCGCGGCTCGCGGAAGCGCCCCAGCACGTAGCGCGAGACGACCTCGGGGTCGGTCGAGTCGGGCCGCCCCACCCCCACCCTGACCCGCCAGAAGCCCTCGTCGCCGAAGCCGCGCCGCAGGCTCTTGAGGCCGTTGTGGCCGGCGAGGCCGCCGCCGAGCTTGGTCCTGATCTCGCCGAACGGCAGGTCGATCTCGTCGTAGACGACCACCACCCGGTCGAGAGGCAGCTTGAGCGCGCCGCGCGCCGGGCCGGCCGAGTCGCCGCAGGCGTTCATGTAGGTCTGCGGAAGGAGGACCGCCACCCTGGGGCCCCCCGGTCCCGCCCGCCCTTCGGCGATCAGCCCGCCGAAGCGCTTCCTCGCCCGCGGCAGGTCCCAGCGGCGCGAGAGCTCGGCGCCGACCTCGAAGCCGACGTTGTGGCGGCTGCCGGCGTGCTCGCGACCGGGATTGCCGAGGCCGACTATGAGGATGCGGTCGCCGTCGCCCTGCTCGCCACCGCGGCGGCGGAAGATCGCCAGGGCTAGTCCCCGGAGTCGCCCGAGTCGCCGCCCTCGGCCTCGCCGCCCTCCTCGGCGGCGGGCGCCTCGCCCTCCTCGCCGACCAGCTCGGTCTCCTCCTCGACCTCGGGCTCGGGCTCTTCCTCGACCCGGGGCGGCGAGAGGGTGGCGATCGTGATCTCGTCGAGCTCCTCGGCGACGAACTTGACGCCCTCCGGCGCCGCGACGGCGGAGAGCTGCACGGTGTCGTTGATCTGCATCGCCGAGACGTCGGCGACCAGCCGCTCGGGGATCTCGGCCGGCAGGGCTTCGACGGTGACCTCGCGGGTGATGTGCTCAAGCACGCCGCCCTCCTTGACGCCTGGCGCCACCTCGGCTCCCTCCAGCTCGATCGTCACCTCGGCCTGGATCGCCTCGTCGAGCTTCACCTCCTGCAGGTCGATGTGCTGCAGGGTGTCGCGCACCGGGTGCAGCTGCTGCTCCTTGAGCACGACCGGCACCGCTTTGGAGCCGTCCAGCTCGAGGTCGAAGAGCGCCTGGCCACTGGCCAGCACCAGGCGCGCCTCGCGCTCGACCACCTGGAAGTGGCGCGCCTCCTCGCCGCCGGCGTAGACGACGCCGGGCACGAGCTTCTCGCCGCGCAGGCGGCGGGCGCTGCGCGAGCCGAACTCGGTGCGCGGCGCGGCCTTCAGCTTTTCGCGGGTGCGGGCCATCGGACGCGGGAGGATACCTATGACAACCTTCGCGCATGGCCGACGAGGGCAAGATCCCCAAGGGGCGGGTGCGCCGCTCGGCGAAGCTGGGCTCGGTCGTAGGCCTGCAGGGAGCCCGTTACGCCGGCACCAAGGCGGCCAACGTCGCCCGCTCCGAGGAGGGCGGCAAGGAGCGGCTCGAGCAGCGCCACATCGAGACGGCGATGAAGATGGTCGGCGCGCTCGGCCAGATGAAGGGCGCGGCGATGAAGCTCGGCCAGTTCGCCTCCTTCATCGACACCGAGTTCATCCCCGACGAGTACCGCGAGATCTACCAGGAGCAGCTGGCGCAGCTGCGCACCTCGGCGCCGCCGATGCCCTGGGAGAAGGTCGAGAAGGTGCTGCTCGAGGAGTACGACGGCGAGCCGGTCTCCGAGCTCTTCGCCGAGTTCGACCGGGAGGCGTTCGCCGCCGCCTCGATCGGCCAGGTGCACCGCGCCGAGCTGCTCGACGGGCGCCGCGTCGCGGTCAAGGTCCAGTACCCGGGGATCGCCGAGGCGCTCGACGCCGACCTGCGCAACGCGGGCACGATCGTCCGCCTCGCCCGCGCCCTGGCCCCCGGCCTCGACGCCAAGGCGATCGCCCGCGAGCTCCGCGAGCGGGTGATGGAGGAGCTCGACTACGAGTACGAGGCGCAGAACCAGCGCTTCTTCGCCCGCTCCTACCGCGACCACCCGTTCATCTACGTGCCGGAAGTGGTGACGCGGCTCTCGCGCCGCCGCGTGCTCGTCACCGAGCTCGTCACCGGGCTCGACTTCGAGCGGATCAAGGAGCTGCCGCACGAGGAGCGCAGCCGCTTCGGCGAGATCGTCTTCCGCGGCAGCCTCGGCTCGATCTTCAACCTGCAGCACTTCAACGCCGACCCCCACCCCGGCAACTACCTCCTGATGGAGGACGGCCGCGTCGCCTTCCTCGACTTCGGCATGACCAAGAAGCTCGACCGCGAGCAGATCGTGCTCGAGCAGCGCGCCTTCGACGCTGCCTCGCGCGACGACCCGGAGGCCTTCCGCGGCGCCCTGCACGATCTTGGCTTCATCAAGAACCCCTCCAAGCTCGACGCCGAGCGGCTGATGGACCACATGCGGGCGGTCGGCGGCTGGTACGTCGAGGATCGCGAGATCGAGATCACGCCGAAGCGGGTGATGAAGATCATCGAGTCGACCAACGACCCGCGCTCGGAGTACTACGACCTGATGCGGCGCGAGTCGATCCCGGCCGAGGAGCTGATGGGGCGGCGGATGGAAATCGGCGTCGTCGCCGTGCTCGGCCAGCTGCGGGCGAAGCGCAACTGGCACCGGATCTTCCGCGAGTGGGTCTACGCCGACCCGCCGGCGACCGAGCTGGGCGAGCAGGAGTGGGAGTACTTCGAGGCTGCAGGGCTAAAGCGGGCGCCCGCGCTGGCCGAAACCTGAGGCGACCATTCGAGGCGGAGGAGCGACGATGAAGCGGATCAAGCGCGGTTGGGCGTTGACGAAGAAGAGCTGGGGCCTGCTGCGGGAGAACCGCCAGCTGCTGCGCTTCCCGCTCTACGGCGCCGCAGCGACGATCGTCACCGCGGCGATCGTGGTCGGGCCGGGCGTCTACCTGATCGACGACGGCCAGGTCGCCTTCGGCGGGCCGCTGGCGGTGATTGGCTTCTACCTGCTGGCCGTGATCGGCATCTTCTTCAGCGTCGGCCTCGCCGCCACCGCGGACTCGATCTTCCACGGGCGCGAGGCGACGGTCGGCGACGGCATCGCGGTGGCGCGCGAGCGCTTCTCGCAGATCGCCGGCTGGGCGGCGGTCTCGACCGTCGTCGGCCTGATTCTCAGCGCGCTGGAGAACCAGGGCATGGTCGGGCAGATCGCCGGTCGGCTGCTCGCCGTCGGCTGGTCGCTGATCACCTTCCTCGCGGCGCCGGTCATCGCGATCGAGGGAACCGGCCCCTTCGCGACCCTGAAGCGCTCCGCCGGCCTCTTCAGCGAGCGCTGGGGGCAGCAGATCACCGGCAACGTCGCGATCGGCGGCGCTGTTTTCCTGCTCGGCGTGCTGCCAAGCGCGCTGCTGATCGGCGGCGGCATCCTGCTCTGGGCCACGGCGAGCTTCGCCGGCGCCCTGCTCGCCGTTGTCGGCGTGATCGGCCTGGCTATCTCGCTGCTGGTGAGCAGCGCGCTGAGCGGCATCTTCGGCGTCGCCCTCTACCGCTACGCCCTCGACGGCGAGGCGGTCGGCGGCTTCACCCCCGAGGAGCTCGAGTCCGCCGTGCGCAGCAAACACGGCCGCAACGCCCCACCGACGGCCACCCCGGGCACGGTCTAGGGCCGCCGGTCCCGACAAGCTCTAGCGCCGACATTCGTCCCAAAGTGCGGCCGACCCCGCCGCGCGGGGGGGTGAATTTCGTTCCGGTTCGCCTTTTGCTTATGTGGGAAGCAAAAGGCGAACCGGAAGCTTGAATCATCGGATAGCGGGACTTGCGGACCAGCAGCATGGGGTGGTTGCGCGGGATCAGCTGCGCGCGCTCGGCTTGAGCGACGCGGGGATATCCGCCCGGGCGGCATCCGGCACGCTGCATCCACTCTTCCGCGGGACGTTCGCTGTGGGGCACCACCTCACCGGCCGACGCGGACGAATGCGGGCGGCGGTGCTTGCCTGCGGTCACGGAACGGTCGTGTCCCATGGCAGCGCGGCGGAGCTGATCGGCCTCTGGGACAAGCGCCCCGCGTTGGTCGACGTCATCGCCCCACGGCGCTCCGGGCGCAAGATCCAAGGCATCCGGCAGCACCACGTGCTCTCGCCGACCCCAGACGAGATCGAAGTCCGCAACGGCGTCCCCTGCACGACCGCGTCACGCACTCTCGTCGACATGGCGGGGCGGCTGGGCGAGAGATCGTTGCGTCGCATGGTGGAGCAGGCGGCCGTGCTGCGTGTGCTCGACGTCGGGGAGGTAGATCGGGTACTCGCCCGCGGACGGCGACGTGGGGCGCCCCTCCTGCGTGCGATCCTCGCCGCTTGGCGGCCGCGGGACGAATGGCAGCCGCACCTCCGCAGCTTGCTCGAGGGACGCGTCCTCTCAACGCTCATCGAGGCCGACTTGCCACGCCCCGAGTGCAACGTCAGGGTGCGAGTCGGCGGTCATCCGCGGCCTCTGGAGGTCGACTTCCTCTGGCGGGAGCGGCGTCTCGTGGTCGAAACGGACGGCGAGGAGACGCATGGGACTCGCGCGGCCTTCCAGGCGGATCGGCGGCGCGCCCAGCGCCTCGTGGCCGCCGGCTACCGCGTCGCCGGGGTCACCTGGCGTCAAATCGAAGACGAACCAGCCGCCGTCGTCGAGCGCATCCGCCGCATGCTCACCCACCGCTAGACGCTTCCGGTGCGCCTTTTGCCTATGTGGTAGGCAAAAGGCGCACCGGAAGGCGGGGGCGTCGATTCCCGGGATGATGGAAGGCAGCCGGCGGCTGGTGCGTTAGGTTCGTGCGATGTCGCTGGGAGCCAGACTTGCCGTATTGGCGGTGGCCGTCGTGGGCCTCTGCCTCGCGCCGGCGACCGGCGCGGGGGCTGCAACCAGCGGGTCGTTCGACGACGAGATCGGCGACTCCGAGGAATTCGCGCCCGACCTCGGCCTGACCACGGTCGCGATCGGCGACGACGAGACGATCTCGGTCGCGACGCGCTTCGAGTCGCGCCCGCCGGCGTTCTGGGGCGGCTGCGCCTACTACGTGGTCGGCACCTGCATCCCGGCCGACATGACCGTCACCTGGTACCTCGACCACACGCCCGGCGCCGGCAGCCTCGCCGACGGCGGCGCCGACGCCAAGGTGGTGGCGATCCCGCGCCGTGGCGAGACCACCTGGGAGGGCTCCAGCTGGGACGCGGCGAACGGGCGCTTCTCGGCCGGAGCGCCCCCGGTCGCCGACGACGACGAGGACGATGCCAGCTGGACGCTGCGCCTTGCCGACCTCGGCATTCCGCGGCCGGCGACGCTGCGCATCTGGGTCGTCTCCCTCTACAAGTCCTACACCGGCCTCGGCGTGCTGCTCGACTACGAAGACGTCGCCGGGCCGGGGACGATCCTGGTCGAAGGAGCGCCGACGGCCGTCGCGCCGGCCACCGTCAGCCGCGCCTGCCGGCGCAAGGCGCGCGCCGTCAACCGCATCCAGCGCCGCCTGCGCACTTTGCGCCGCCGCGCCCGCCGCGGCAACCCCCGCGCTCGGCGCAAGCTGCGCCGAACCCGGGCCGTGCGGCGGCGCGCCGTGCGGGCGATGAAGCGCCGCTGCGGCCCGCCGGTGGAACAGGAGGAGCCGCCCGCCGCGGCGCCGCCCGGCTGCAAGCTGGTGACCAAGCCGGTGCTCCAGCAGGAAGGCGTCGGCATCCACGCCGAATGGGTGATCAAGCCCGAAGTCGTGGTCGAATGCCTTAAGGGCCTATCCCGGTAGGGGCGCGCCCCTGGGACGGTTCAGGACCAAGCGGGGCGGTCACGGCGCGGATTCCGCATGGCAGCGCCATGTGGGATCCGCGACGGGGCCGAATCCGCGCCGGTCCTGGGCCGTATCCAGGGGTGCGATGTCCCTACCGGGATAGGCCCTAAATGAGTCAGCGCAGCGCCGCGTAGAGGCGGGGGTCGTTGGAGCAGAGGCCGGTGGCGCCGGCGGCCAGGAGCTTGCGCATGCGGGGAAGGTCGTCGACGGTCCAGGCGATCAGCTCGATGCCGGTCTGCGAGGCGACCCGGCCGAGGCGGCGACTGACGATCGGGTGGTAGACCCACATCGACTCGACGCCCAGCTCCGGCAGGGTGCGAGCGGCGATCGAGGGCAGGCGGCGGCGCATCGCCACCAGCGCCGCCAGCATCGGGGCCCGCGCCCAGCGCTTCGAGGCCCAGTCGCGCCTCACTTTGGGATAGGTCCAGCCGCGCCGCAGACGCGGCTCCAGCTCGCGGATCCGGGCCAGGGTCGAAAGCTCCATCGTCGAGACCATCGCCCGCCCCAGCAGCTCGCGCTCGCGGACCGCGGCGACCACCTCCTCCTCCCGGCCGGGCAGCTTCAGGTCGAGGTCGATCTCGACCCGGTCGAGCGGCGGCGCCAGGAAGGCGTCGAGGCACTCGCCCAGGGTGAGCGGCGTCCGCCGCTCGGCGTCGTGCCAGTCGTGGGCAATGACGAGAGGGGAGTTGGAATTGCGCAACCGCAGGACGTCCAGCTCAACGACGTCAACGCCAATCTCAACCGCCCTCTCAAAGCTCTTAAGCGTGTTTCCTGGGACGAGCAAGTCGGCGCCCTTGTGGCCGACCTTGAGCAATTCTGAGCGGTCGGCAAGGCGAGACATGGATGGCTGGGTGGTCAGGACCAAGCGAGACGGACACGACACGGCCCCCGCGTAGCGGCGCTACGCGGGGCGTCGGGGAGGGGCCGTATCGCGCCGGTCATGGCCGCCCAGACGCCATGGCTCGCCGCAGCCGCCCGCTCAAAACAGCTGGTTCTCGCCCGCGAAGATCTCCGAGACGGAGTCATCGGTGAAGATGCGGCGGATCGAGTCGGCGAAGGTGCCGGCGGTGGAGAGGACGACGATGTTGTCGGGGGCGCCGGGGCGCAGCGGGATCGTGTCGGTGACGACGATCCGCTCGATCCCCGAGCTCTCGTAGGCGAGCCGCTCGTAGGCGGGGCCGGAGAAGACGCCGTGCGTGGCGCAGGCGATCACCCGCGCCGCGCCCTCCTCGAGCACGGTCTGGGCGGCGGCGCAGAGGGTGCCGGCGGTGTCGATCATGTCGTCGACCAGGACTGCCGTCTTGCCCTTCACGTCGCCGACCACGTAGCCGATCTCGGCCACCTGCTGGGCGGGGCGCTCCTTCTCCATCACCGCCCAGTGGGTGCCGATGCGGCGGGCGAAGTTGCGCGCCGTCTTCACCCGGCCGGCGTCGGGCGAGACGATCACCAGCTCCTCGCTCAGTTCCTGGTCGGCGAACCACTGGGTCAGCATCGGCATCGCCGTCATGTGGTCGACCGGGACGTGGAAGAAGCCCTGCACCTGGCCGGCGTGCAGGTCCATGGTGAGGACGCGGTCGACCCCGACCCCCTCCAGGCACTTGGCCATGATGCGGGCGGTGATCGGCTCGCGCGGGGCCGACTTCTTGTCCTGGCGGGCGTAGCCGTACCAGGGCAGCACGGCGATGATCCGGTGGGCGGAGGCGCCCTGCGCGGCGTCGATCATCGTCAGCAGCTCGACCAGGGCGTCGTTCGGGGTCATGCCGCTCTGCTCGTTGGCGCAGGTCGACTGCACGAGGAAGACGTCGGCGCCACGGATCGACTCCTCGTAGCGGCAGTAGACCTCGCCGTTGGCGAAGGTCTTCAGCGTCACCTGGCCGAGGTCGAGCTCGAGCTTGCCGGCGACCTTCGCCGCCAGCTCCATCGAGCAGCGGCCGCCGAAGACCATCATCCGCTTCGAGTAGTCGTGCGGGATCGCCGTCGGCGCGGCCGCAGGGTGATGCTCGATCGTGCTCACGGTTCCTCCTCACGGGTCTGCGCGGCCTTGCCCGCCGCGTAGCCCTCGATGTTCCTCTGCTCGTTCTCGCTCACGGCCAGCGCGCCCTCCGGGACGTCCTTCCGGATCACAGCACCGGCGCCAGTGTAGGCGTCGTCGCCGACTTGTACCGGGGCGACGAGCATCGTGTCAACGCCGATGCGGGCACCGGCGCCGATAACCGTGCGGTGCTTGCGGAAACCGTCGTAGTTGGCGGTGATCGTGCCGGCGCCGAGGTTGCTGCCGGCGCCGACCTCGGCGTCGCCGACGTAGGCCAGGTGCGGCACCTTGGCGCCCGGGCCGAGCCGCGAGTTCTTGACCTCGACGAAGGTGCCCGCCTTGGCGCCGTTCTCCAGGCGGGCGCCGGGACGCAGGTAGGCGAAGGGGCCGACGTTGCAGCCGTCCAGCACCTCGCACTCGACCAGGTAGGAGTGCGGGACGGCGACGTCCTCGCCGAGGCGGGCGTCGATCAGCGTGGTGAGCGGGCCGACGGTCGAGCCGGCGCCGACCGCGGTGGCGCCGCGCAGGCTGGTGCCGGGCTCGATCCGGGCGTCGGCGGCGATCTCGACGCCGGCGTCGATCCAGGTCGACCCGGGGTCGACGACGGTGACCCCGGCACGCATGTGGGCGGCGAGGATACGGCGGCGCGCCTCGGCCTCGACCGCGGCGAGGTCGGCGCGGTCGTTGACCCCCATCGTCACCGCGAAGTCGTCGGCGAGGTGGGCGGCGACGGTGTGGCCGGCCTCGCGCAGGGCCGGGAAGGCGTCGGGCAGGTAGTACTCGCCCTGGGCGTTGTCGTTGGAGAGGCCGGCGAGCGCCTCGGCCAGCGGGCCGGCGTCGAAGACGTAGGTGCCGGCGTTGATCTCGCGGATCGCCAGCTGCTCGGGGTCGGCGTCGCCGCTGCCGCCCTTGGCCTCGACCACGCGCTCGACCTCGCCGCCGGGCCCGCGCACCACGCGGCCGTAGGTGCCGGGGTCGTCGAGCTCGATCGTGATCATCGTCGCCGCGGCGTCGGAGGCGGCGTGGGCCTCGAGCAGGCCGGAGATCGTCTCGGCGGAGAGCAACGGGTGATCGCCGGAGAGGACGAGCACTGTCTCCGCCGCCTCGATCAGCGGCAACGCCGCCCGCACCGCGCCGCCGGTGCCGTCGGGCTCGGGCTGGACGACCGTCTCGACCTCGCCGGGGAAGCCGGCGGAGATGTCACGTCCCGGCGAGACGATCGCCGCGACCCGTCCGGCACCCGCCTCGCGAGCGGCCAAGACCGGCCAGGCGACCAGCGGTCGCCCGCAGACGGGATGCAGCATCTTCGGCAGCGACGAGCACATCCGGGTGCCCTCGCCCGCCGCCATGACCAGGACCAGAGGCGAACTCACCCGTGAATCGTAATGCCGTATGGGGGAGGAGGGGGCATCCCTCCGTTTGCTGGGTTTTCGCCACCGGAGTGGGCATCTCTCGTCAAGTGGCTGGGGCGAAAACAAGACGCCGCGCACTCCGGGATACCCCCTCCTCCCCAATCCCGACGCCGACCAGCGGGCGAGTTCGCCGGGTGTCAGCTTCTAGCGAGGTCTTTGCCGAGGAGCGAGACCGAGACGAGCGTCCAACCGGCGAAGATCAGGTCGATGCCCACCAGGAGGCCGATCGCCCAGTCGGCGCTGCTGGGGAGCTTGGCGAGGATCAGGATGCCGACGAGGAGGCCGGCGACGCCGCTGAGGCCGATCAGGCCGGCGTTCTGCTGGCCGCGGCTGGCGAAGGCGACGGCGATCCGGGTGACGCCCATGAAGAGGAAGTAGATGCCTAGCACGACCGTCAGGGTGAGCGTGCCGCTGTCCGGTTCGATTATCAGCCAGAGGCCGACGATCACCGTCAAGAGCGCCCAGGCGAGCCGCAGCAGGACGGTGCCGATCGAGTGCGCCGTGAACGCCCCGGCGACGAGGAACGCGCCGGCGATCAAGAGGATCCAGCCGATGAAGACCGCCGTCGCCACCGAGGCCACGGCGGGCACCAGGATCGCCACGCAGCCGACCAGGATCGCCAGCACGCCGACCGCCATCAGCGCCCTCCAGCTGCGCCGCAACCCCTCACGCACCTCCGGATCCATAGCCACTCCACCCATCTCCATGGACCCACCATAGGGCCGCCTCCGGACACATTAGGCGGGATCAGACTTCGCTCCCCGCCTCGCTCGCTCCCTCTGCCGCTCGTAGAACCGCAGCCACTTGCGGACGGCATTGTCTGAGACACCATATTTGCGACCGACGGCCACATAGCCGTCTCGTTCGACTTCCCGGATCAAATGCTCGTACGGAGGTCGCTCAACCCGCCGTTGATCCACATGGGGTTTCCCTCGCAGCGTCGACCGATCCCACCTCATCCCACAAGCGCGGGAGCAGTAGCGATGACGTCGATACTTCGCAATGAACTCACGTCCGCATCGTTTGCAGTGTCGGGTCGGCGCCAACTTCCGATTCTTCCGGCCGCAGTGCGTGTCGAGCGTGGCCGCACAGTTGGGACAGACGATGCGCAGATTCGCGATTCGGTGATCATTGGGGACCCCATTGATGTGGTCGAGAATCAGCGACATGCGCCGACCACGCCACTCTTCCCCCTGGCCGCACATCTCACACTTTGGCTGCTTTAGGCCTTCTTTGAAGAGCCGGTGCTTGACATGGCCTCGAGAGTAAGTCGAATCTCGGACCAAGATCTTGGCCAACGGCGTGGCTGGACAATTCAGGTTTCTCGTCGCTGCGGCCCCGGGGTCGAAGTGGGCTGTGGAGATCTTCCAGACCTCATCCACATATTTCCGCAGCAGCGCGTGATTGCCACCCGCGGGCCTCATGCCAAGACGGCGCAGCACCTCGCTGTAGGACTCCGACGCAGCAACCGCTTCGCGAGCCTCTGCCTCCGTGTACCTCGGCATACACGAACATTAGTTCGTGTATCAGACAGAAAACTGCTCCCTTCTGCACCCGGCGTGGCCCCAACTCGCGGTAAGGTTCACACACGATCCGGGGTGGTGTAATCGGCTTAGCACGTCTGGTTTTGGTCCAGAAAGAGGTGGGTTCAAATCCTCCCCCCGGAGCTAACCAACCGGCAGCTCGCCGCCTCGCTCGGTGCCGGCTATCAACTCGTCGGGGGCGGGCTGCTTGGGGATGAAGCCCGACTTCATGCCGAAGTAGACCGCCTCGGGGTGGTGGGCGACGATCGCCACGGTCGACTGCTCGGGCATCACCGCGAAGCCGTCGGAGAGGGTCATGCCGATCTGCTCGAGGCCGAGCAGGCGCCAGACCTTCTCGTGCTCGGACTGGTCCGGGCAGGCCGGGTAGCCCCAGGAGTAGCGGCGGCCCTGGGCGGGCTCGATGCCGAGCGCCCGGCGCACCTCGGCGTGCAGCCACTCGGCCAGGCCCTCGGCCGCCTGCACGCCGAGCCCGTGCACGAAGAGCTGTTCGGCGAACTCGCCTTCGCTCTCCAGCCGCTCGATCAGCTCGGTCACCTCCGGCCCGACGGTGACGCCCTGCAGGGCGACCACGTCCCGTTCGCCGTGGGTCAGCGGCCGGTAGAAGTCCGCCAAGCAAATGCGGTCGTGCTTGGGCTGGCGCGGGAAGACGAGCCGCTCCAGCTCGCGCCCCGGATCCTCCGGGTCGAAGACGATCAGCTCGTTCCCCTCCGAGTTGCAGGGGAAGTAGCCGAGCCGGGCGCGCGGGTGCAGGTAGTCCTGCTCGCGCCACATCCGCTCCAGCCGCGGCGCGAAGCCCTCCTCGGAGCCGTTGCCCTCGATCAGCTCGCGCCAGGCCTCGCCCTTGACGCCTTTGCCCCCCCAGTGCAGTTTGAAGAGGACGTGGCGGTCCAGGTAGGGGAAGACCGCGTCGAGGTCGACGTCGACCTCGCGCGCGCCCTCGAAGGGCGGCTCGGGGATCGGCACGTCGGTCGCCGCCGCGGAGCGCACGCTGGCGTCCGTCACGGGCGGCGCGTCGTCCTCCACGGCCGGCTTCTCGCGCAGCGTCCTCGCCTCGGCGCGGATCCGCTCGACCAGCGCCGCGCGCGCCTCCTCGTCGACGATCTCGTCCATCGTGTCGAGCCCCTGGAAGGCGTCCTTGCAGTAGAAGACGCCGGGGTCGTAGACCTCGTCCGACTCCTTGCCGCGCGGGTACAGCGTGCGGCGGCCGAAGTCGCGGTTGATCG
>Ga0075314_1000100_pt1 | contig 12465 bp, 10 predicted proteins | sample MayberryNE_Catta_6_FD_120055 | JGI IMG/M metagenome (GOLD analysis project Ga0075314, IMG submission 120055) | Natural and restored wetland microbial communities from the San Francisco Bay, California, USA, that impact long-term carbon... | ecosystem: Environmental > Terrestrial > Soil >... | reverse complement strand
GGTACCTATGACGATCATCTTGGTTATTTGTATTAAGCAAATTCGTGCGCTCTCATTAATCTGATAAATATTCTATTAAAAACAGTTAGGGGATATATATTATATGTTACATAACTTAACTGCATTTCTACTACAAAAGAATGATCGCAAAATGAGATATTACCAATGAAAGGAGTAGATGTTGGGGGGGAAGGAAGTACGATCCGGCCTAGTACCAGAACTTCATTTTGTCATATTTACTACTGTGTTATTGAGTTATATCAACTTGTTTGGATGAGTATAAGAATAGATTAGGAACTACCACTACTGCTCCGACAATGACGATAAAAAAAAGTTAAGAATCGAATAAACTGGATTATGGTTCTTCGTGGCTACTTCATGGGAATGTTTGTGCAGTAGCTAAGTCTACGATGTTCTCATCGCCTTGGACTTGCGATGCACTGTTCTGGCATCCGACATTCTCTGGTAAGAATCCATTGCCACAGTCATTTACTTGTGATAACGCTTGGTTCTTACTCTTGTATTTGGTTGCGAAAGCACTATCAGCGGTTATTGTCGTTGTTGCTACTAATGTTGCTACTATGACTGCTATTATTGCTACATATTTGATGTTCATTTCTGATAAATGAGGCGGGCATTTTGTTTATTTACGTTAAGCAAATTCAGACCCTCTCTTTAATCTGATAATTATTCTATTAGATGTGCTGGGAAATTAGCGCATCTAATACATATTAAAGAAATTCTGTTACCAATGGATTTTGCCCCAACGTAGCCCTGCCACGATACAACACAGTTTAGAATCTAGACTACCGCTGCCGAAGCCACTACAGCACAATACATATACAACTTGGAACAAACTTTTACTCGTAGTATTTTGACCAATAATGATTCTAGAGGTTTTTCAGATTGGGAGAGCCTATATGGTAACCAGCAAGTTGAAAGTATGCCTTGGTATAGTGAGAAACTCGACCCAGACTTAAACGAAGAGATATCTAATGGAAAGCTCTCAATAAAAGGAAGGTTTCTTGACCTTGGTACAGGGCCTGCAACTCAAGCAGTGCAAGTGGTTAAAAAAGGGTTCACAGTAACGGGTTCTGATATTTCTAAATCTGCTATCTATAGGGCGATGAAAGTTTATGCGAAAGAACCAAATATCATCTTCATTGTTGATAACATATTAGATTCTAGGATCAAGGATGATGAATATGACTATATCTTTGACCGCGGATGTTTCCATGTTTTCCAACCTGTAGAAAGACCAAGATACGTCCGGGAGATTAAAAGAATCCTTAAAAAGGATGGGATATTATTTCTGAAATGCTTTAGTACCAAAGAGAAGAGAGATGAAGGTCCATATAGATTTTCTAAGAAGCAATTAAGTAAAATTTTCGAAAATGAAGAGTTCAAGATTGAGAGAATAAAAGAAACAGTGTATCAGGGTACTTTGGATCCGCTGCCAAAGGCCCTATTCGTTGTGCTAACAAATCATAAATCCATAACACGTCAATGAAATGCATAAACAATTCATAATTTTATGCGCCTCCTATAAACATTGCATGTTAAAATAATCATACCTTATGATTTTATCATTCACTAGGTACCTACTATAATAAGGGCTGACACCATATCGTATCAATACTCATATTAGATGTATTGCAAAGGTATATGTGTTAGACACAAAGCTGGAAGGGCCAAACTCAAGTTAGGAAGGTATGAAAGTGGACAGAAGAGATGCCAGGTTTGCCAGATATTCATAAAATGGGAAGGGGGTATTTGGTGTCCCTGTTGTAGCCATAAATTAAGATCGAATCCAAGAAATATAAAATTCAGGTACAAACATTTGCTGGCAAAAAGGAAGCTAATAGCAAATTCTGTACAAAAGCTTTAGTCATAACCCAATAGCTCATACCCGACATGCCAGAACTGCATATCACTCGCATACATTCCCTTAATGCAATTGAGTAATTAGAATTTGGAATCTAAAATCTTGAGAGCTTCCAGAGCGTTCTTTTTCCTTATCTTTTATCTGGAGCATGACATCAAAATCTAAACCTTCTGTTTCCTTCAAGAATTTCTTAAATGCAGTCCCATCAATGCTTTAAGCATGATTGCCCTTTCTTCCCTTGATGTTTTTTCATCATTTCCTACATGTGGACTACTATAATCAACAATCGGCAACCCATCCCTATTCTGATTCCATGTCAACGTGGCCGGTCTAAGTGCGAGCCTGAGTGACTCATCATTAGATAACAACTGATGATGAAAACTATCCAAGACGATCGGGATGCTTATTCGGCGACTAAATTCAATGCAATCCTTCAGATAATAGAGATGGTCATCATTCTCTATAACAAGAGCATACCTATGCAACGCTTAATTAGTCCAGACTGCTGGTAGTTCCTGTTTTTTATACAGGTAGCGGCTACGGCAAGGAGTCTGAAGAGGACTTAGTTAATGAATACCTTGATTCAATAGTCAGAAAGACAGTTCTCATCGACTGACTCCTCCCCCATCAACTAACAATGTGTGACTTAGGATAAAGGATGTCCTGTCAGACAATAACCAAGCTAGTGCATTAGCAATCTCTTGCGGATCTGCTATGCGTCCTATTGGGTGCATCAACTTTAGTGATTCTACAAGCGGCTACTTATCCTGAGTTGCTCGTTTATGTCCCATTCTTTGTGGCTGTGTATCAACCGTACCCGGAGCAATAGCATTTGTTTTGATTCTAGATTTTGAATAGTCTCATGCAGCTGATTTGGTCAGGTCAAACACAGCATGGTTGCTTGCGTATTGGGATATTGTAGGACTGAATAAGGAGACTTGGGTGCGCAAATTAAAGGAATTAAGAGATCTTGGAATAAAGTTCTAGGCTAGGCTAGTCTCAAAATTGATAATTGACACAACCATTAAAAATAGTATTGACCAAGGATCACTACTTGTAAACTGGACATCAGGTCATATGCACATTGGTGACGGTGGGACTATGGCGCTCATTGCTGTTTTCCTTAACAGACACCATTTGTCTACCGTCACCTATCCTTGACCATAATCTGAATAACCCATATTAGTCACTTGTACGTTACCATAAGTAGAATAGACCAGGTCACCGTGTAGGGCTATTCTGGTATTTTAGAAATGAAATACTCTGAAAAAGCAAACAAGAATCGCTGTGGCCAATAATGTTTATCTATTATCCATACAGAGTAATAGTTGTAGCACTTATTCTGTAATAAGTGCGTGTACACGCGACGCAAATATACCTCACACACCGTCTATCGACTATAGTAATGGGGCAGGAGTTCGGAAAGGTTTACGTTAGGTGTGTGATGCTATGTGATTCATTTTGTAAAATTCCATACGAACTCCTGCCTTACAGATAGAAGGCTTAATTAAATAATATGGGCTGTTCAGAGTATTGAAGAGTTATAGGCAGAGGTTAGTTGCAGTAGGCATAGGAGTAATCCTGGTCTCATTTCTATTTGTGTTTCCTTACGTTGGTTTTTTCGTTAACAAGCAATATGTACATGTAACTACAGTCTCAATAAATGTGACTGGACTAGATCCACAAGATCCAATAAACTTATTCATTTTTGCGATTCTGTTTTTTGGCGGGATAGGACTTGTTGTAAAAGGGTATGCCTAACGTTACCAACTGCTGTTTTTTATTATCATCTTGTTCGGCGAGTTATGAATCACGAATTGGTCAGAGGAAACACGAATATTGAGTTTTCTAGTAAGAATGCCAATTTGCTCAAATTCTGACTGGAAAAGTTTAAACCAATCAATTTACATATCGGATGAGATGCAAAGGGAATGAGATCTGATCTAATTCTAAGAAATAGTAAACCATGGCTGACATTGTAATCTAGGATCTGACTGAGGTGAATTATGTTGCCTCTAACGGTTTGAATTAACTTATTTTCAGAAAGGATGCCAATCTAAAAGTAGATGGGCAGCTCCGAAGGATACTATTATTTATGCAGGGATACCCGATCTTCATAATAATGCTCTATTATCTTAGACTCCAGTTTTCAAACTTGTCACAAGATATCGTGCCATGTTTAGAGATTTCAAGTTCATTACAAAGTAGGAGTTCAGCCAAAAGGACGCCACATGGATTTGAAAATTCCCTATCTCAGCCTCAGTAGCCCATGACCCTTATTCTTCCTTGAAATGTAAAATACAACTATTACTAATATGGGCAATGTTACTACTAAGAGAATACCTGGAACAGCCTGAGTTAGACCACCGATAGCATTATCTTCAAAAATTTGAATTGATATAGTGTGAGGATTGTACGTCATCATCATGGTCGCCCCGAGCTCGCCGACCGCCCTGACCCACGACATGATTGTGCCTATAATTATTCCGGTCTTAGCTAATGGGAGTGAAACTCTGAAGAAGGTCTGTAAATTGTTCTTACCTAATACTCTTGCAATATTCTCATATGATCTATCAACTGATTCAAATGCTGCCTGGCTTGCAAGAATCATAAATGGAGAGGCAACATACGTTTGAGCTATTATAATTCCAAACACGGATTGAGTAAATTCAACCCCTGGAAAGGCTTGCACTACTATCGATGTTGGACCAAACATTCCTAATAGAAGAGCTCCACTTGCCAGAGGGGGAAGGACTAGTGGGATAATGACAATAACTCTGATAATGAATTTCCCCCGAAAACTAGAATATCTTGCTAAGAAATAGGCAAATGGTATCCCAAATACACATAGAATTGATGTGGAGACAGTTGCAGTAAATAGACTTAGGGTGAAAGCGTTCCAGACCTGTGGTCGTGTCAAAGATTCGATAGTATTTAACGGATCCAGAAAGGTCATGATCGTAGCAAGGGGAAATATGATATAGGCTAGAGTAATTGCCGAAAGGACTAAGATTATGACACTAAATCCTGTGTGTGTTAATTCCATTGGAACACCTGCCTAACTCTTCTACCCATCCATCCATCCATCCATCCATCCATCCATACATACATACACGTGCTCTTTAGCAAATTTGAGATGAGAAATGTGTGGCATATTATTCATTTTTCTATTGCGTTACTACCTTTCATCAGTTAGTAAATTAATGAGTTCTCTTTCTAGCGGTCTAATTGGGAATGGCTATGGGTAGACTAAAAGAGAATGTTGCTCCAGGACCATCTTTGTTATCGTGAGCCCAAATTCTGCCACCCTGTGCTTCGACAAGGTTCTTACAAATATATAGACCAAGGCCAGTGCCGTGATTTGATCTTGTAGAGAATTTTGAAAATAGTCTTGGAAATATATCAGGATCTATCCCACTTCCTCTGTCAATTACACTTATTATGATGGATTTATTATCATCATTTACCTCCTTCGATATGGTAATGATTCCATTATTGTATGAGAATTTTATCGCATTACTAATAAGATTGGATATTATTTGTATTGTCCTATTTTTATCACAAATCAAATTAGTTACGCGAGTGGATCCGGCATCATGTTTCGGTTTATTTGAGTGATTTTTGATCATTTTCACAATTCTAACTTGAACCTCACCAGCACGATCTATCTTGTTTCTAAAATCATCGATGACGTTATCAATAACCTCATCAATATCAACAGATTCCTTGTTCAATTTTAGTATCTTGCTATCAATTCTTGTTACATCTAGGATATCGTCTGTTAACCTATGAAGTCTTTTTGCATTCCTAGTAATTACTTCTAGGGTTTCTTTCAACTGAGGGTCATCTCTATCAAGCATTTTTTCATTTCTGGCCAATGCAATTTCAGATAGTCCCAATATTGGTTGTATAGGTGTTCTTAGTTCATGTGCAGCTATATTGATGAATTCTTGCTGAATTATATTGTGGGATTCCAATCGTTGGTTAAGCATTTCTAATCTCTCCTTCGAATCCTTTAGTTGTGCATACAAACCTGTTTGTTTACGAATAATTTGAATTATGGATGCATATGAGGAGGCTACAGAAGGAATGTTCGAATAGGTCGCAATTCCTCCTGCTTGGTACGGATCCTTTAGAGTATCATCCTTGAGTTCCCATATCATAGATTTTGAATTATCTATTACCATTATTGTAATTTTCGTATTGCTTGATTTATCAGTTACAATTAAGTTGGCGTTTGGAATCTTTTTTCTGATCTTATTCACCTGTTCATTCACATTTACAGATCTATTGTTGTTGTGTTTATCAACAGGATCTTCATCATCATCATTGTGCACATAACCCTCATTACTCGCCCAATTGATACCTTTTTTTGAATCCTCGTACACGGGAACGAGGATAGTTAGATTAATTCCCCTCTGCAATGCCTTTTGGTAATGATTCAATGTATATGCGTCTGCAGCTAAAAGAAATGTCTTCGCAGATGCGAACATTATCAGGATTTCGTGTCTGGCTGAACTTATAAGATCAAAAGCACGTGATATCGAAGTATGAGTGTCAGTTATGACTTGTATTACCGGGCGCTCAACTCCTTCTTCCAGTTCTTTAATTTTTTGTTCCGCCGGAGCAGCAGTACTCCAAAGTGTATCAAATATGTACTGCCCCTGTTCAACAACTTCCTTTATGCTGCTATAAATCACCTCTGTGAGTGGAGCGCTCTCCTGCAAGACTGTGGTCGCCATATATTCTGTCTCACTTATTGCAATTCCTCCTCTCACCCCATCTAGATGTCTCAGTTCATCAACGAGCTTCATTAGCTCTTTGCAGTGTTGGAGATTCTCTCTCGTTATCTCCGTGAATGCCCGTATCCTTCCTCCCCTCTTTCGTATGTTATTGTAACCAGTTCTATACTCCTTAACATCTATGACTATCGATGGTGCCTCTTTATCGAAAAAGATATCCATCCTTTCTTTCACATTATCCATGAAATAGATTCCCCTTCCGACGGCTTTTTCAACACCGTACAGTACTTCTGATTTCTTGTCTTTGACTGGAGGGTATGCCTGAATTGTCAGTTCGATAGATCTCAAATTGGCGTAAGCATATATAATGATAATCGAATTGGCAGAGACATGTCTTTCGCTGTAACTATTTCAGAAAAGGATAAAATGGCCGTAAATGACACGAAGACAGTATTTTTTTTACTTCGACATATCCTAAATCAGGTAACATTTCGAGTATTCAATCCGAGTAATAACCCCATTATAATTTTATATTGTTATCAGAATCTGACCATTATTTCTAGAATGGCCCATAAATCTATCATAATCCCTTCATATTTATTCTACTTCTATAGAAATATTTGTACCACAAAAGAATAATCTAACGGTAATTGTTGCTTATACCCTAGTTTGACTGGTTGATAATACAATTATGAGAGAATAAATCAAGTCAATAAATGATTAGGGAAAGGTTTAATCAATCCTAAACACTATAATTGCATATGCTAGGATTATGTATGGTATTAGTCTTAGGTTTTGGACTAGGATTACTTTTAGTGAGCTCGATCGACATTTCTGCGCAACTAGATAAGGAGACGCCCACTGGAAATTTAACAGAGGATGTGGACATCTCAATAAGCCCAGGAGAAGAACTCCCTGCTAATGGAACTGTGAGCGTTAGTACAGAAGGAGCAACCGATATGGATATTAACGAGTTTCCTCCAGCGGGAGTCACTGTCATTATTCAAAATGATAAAGTAGTTGTGACGAATAATCCCGTTGCGTATCAATAGTATTACGCCTTGACCTATTTGTGATCTAACTCCATGTCGAAGGCAGTCTAAGCCGTATACAAATCGAGGAAACACCTCCTTTTTATTTTTTAGATGTTCAGTATTTTTCACTTGATCCGATACTTTAACAGCATGCTCCAGGTCTAAGAATGGACTCTGATCTATCATTAGATTCCTATTTACATTAAAGACATAGATGACGTGTCGAGTTTACATATGGAATAATCCAAACATGATGAAAATAGAGCCCGTTCATATTGATATCTTTTATGAGACTATCTCTCATGGATAATCCTATCACCTCTTTCTAGATTCGTATTAGACGAAAATGATTCAAATGAACAACCAAAAGAGAATGAATATAGAAGTCTTATCGAGAATATAGAATTTGTCCATGGTATTGTCCTAAAAAAGGCATTCATGTATACTATATGATCGTCATAGAAATCTATAGACTACGATAATTATATGGTATATGGATTAATAACTAACAGCAGTGAGTCAAAATGAATGGAAACCAAAATGGGTTTTAAATTATTGGTTGCTGCGGTACTTGTGATGGCATCAACGATACCAGCAAGTTTCTCTAGCAATCTCTTTGCACAGGAACCAGTAACAATTAACGGGGCTGGGGCGTCATTCCCGTTCCCGCTATTAGATACTTGGAGGGTTGAATACCAGACAGTTGAACCAGGAGTGAATATCAACTATCAATCAATAGGAAGTGGTGGAGGTGTGCAACAGTTTTCCGAAAACACAGTCGATTTTGGTGCTTCTGATGCTCCATTGACTCCAGAAGAAGAAACAAACAAGCCCGGTGCAGTACATATCCCAGAAACAATAGGCTCTGTAGTCGCAGCTTATAATATTCCAGGAGTACCAGACAAGGGCTTAAAGTTAACAGGTCCAATCTTAGCAGACATCTACCTCGGGAAGATTACTAAATGGAATGATCCTCAGATTGTTGAATTGAATCCCGAATTATCGCTACCTGATGCTGACATAGTTACAGTGCATAGATCAGACGGCTCAGGAACAACTTTCGTGTGGACAGATTATTTATCGACTGTCAGTCAGGAATGGAGTGACCAAATAGGTAAAGGCAAATCAATTCAATGGCCTACCGGCTTAGGTGCGCCAGGCAACGAAGGTGTTGCTAATGGAATCAAGGGAAGTGAGAATTCTATCGGGTATGTAGAACTCACGTACGCATTGACAACGGGAATGCCATATGCTTATATCCAAAATCAGGCAGGGAACTTCGTAGAACCCACGCTGGCTTCAACTGAGGCCGCAGTAGCCGCATCAGCTGCGAATTTACCAGCAGGAGATGCATCATGGAATAATGTCACTTTGGTAGATGCACAAGGTGCTGATTCCTACCCGATTGCTAGTTTCTCCTACTTGCTATTGAACAAGGAAATGGCTGACAATCCATCAATGACACAAGCTAAAGCTACAGCACTGTTAGACTTCATCAACTGGGCAATAACTGATGGACAGCAATTTGCTCCAGAATTAGAGTACGCGCCTCTGCCCGAGCAAGTGGTACAACTGAATCAAGACACTCTTAGTCAGATTACCTTCAACGGAAATCCCGTAGCGAATTCAACGCAAGGATAACAAACAGAAGACCATTGCTAAACAAGGCAAATAACCGTCCAAACCCGTTTTTTAATGTAATAAATACACCGTAGCACTCGCTATGTAGAATGAGATTACTAAAGCAACAAGATTTGTCCTTTTTGGATGAGCTCTAGCGAAGCAGGATTTTAGTAGTATTAATAGCCACATCATCGTAGAACAACAACAAATATAGTTCCAAATTTTCTAAATTCTTTTTATTTAAGCTATATCAAATAAATCATTATTCGATTTGGGAGAACAAATAAAACGACCGATCGGCGTCACAATAATTGCCATTCTGACTATTATTAGTGGAATAATACTGACCTTTGGAGGGATTTCGTTACTAGCATTTGGTGTGTTCTTTACTTCAGTCCCTATTGATGTTTTCATTTCAGAGCAAATGCAACAACAACAACAACAGCAACTTCAGCTACAAGAACAACAAGACCAACAAGAATTGCAGAGTGCAGCAGAATTACAGGCTCTAGCCCAGTTCCTTGGTGGCGTGGGGATAGCAATAGGAGCAATTGTACTTGCAGTTGGGGTTGGATATTTGATTGTGTCTTATGGCTTATTAAAAGGAAAGGGATGGGCTTGGATTATAACGGTTATATTAACAATTATTGCAATCGCGGTCCAAATAGTTTCTGGTATCACTGCAAGTATGTTTAACGCATCTTTTATTGATGACACGAATAGTTTTGTAACTGGGATCATTGCTCAGATAGTAGGCATAGCTATTGATGGAGTAATTCTCTACTATCTCTACCGTCCAAACGTAAAGACCTTCTTCGGAAAATCTCAACCTTCGACAACTATTCAAAGATAGGAGAATCCTTTGTTACATATCATAACCACCATTGTAACTAGGATCTAGATAATTATGATGAACGTGTGAGTAGAATTAAAGATAGAATATGTGAGACCTGTCATTGGTTATTGGTAATTATATAATAGGATAACGGTGTATAAATGAGGCAGAGATGTAGACTACGTATAACAATTGTTCCTTAGAATATCATGGGTTTTGGTGACTTTATTATCCCTAGTTAGCATCCATACAGTGGTTTCAATGCCAGCGATGTTCCCAGAAGCTTCAGCTCAACAATTGCCTCCTACTACTAAATCACCACCACCGGCATCGCAAAAAGGGAAAACTCCAACTATTGTTTCTAATAATTCAGATCTAAATATTGAACTCGTCTATAAAGGTCTACAATATCCTTCTAATTTGGTCTTTTTGAATTCAACAGATATTCTAGTTCTAGAAAAGAATAACGGAATGGTAAGACTAATCCGCAATGGGAACATTCAACAGGATCCAGTTTTAGATGTTACTGTTGTTACGGAAGATGAAAGTGGATTGCTGGGAATTGACGTATCGACAGATTATAATGGAAGTAACAAGTCATATGCATTTGTTAACTACACAGAAGCTCAGGGAGAAGTAGAGAAGGATGGAGCTGTGGAAATTGGGAATCGTCTTTACAAGTATGAAATCTCCGTAGATAATGCAAGCAACACCAAGTTGATGAATCCTGAGCTCCTTTTGAGCGTTCCGCCCAGTTTCGGTACCCATCATAATGGAGGTGTAGTTCTGATCGGCCCCGATGATAATTTATATGTTACAATAGGCGACTTGGAAGAGCACTCGACCTACACGCAGAATGTTAAAACAGGGGCAGCATTCGAGAATTCAAGTATCGTATATAGAGTTAGCAAAGATGGCGATCCTGTTGCAGCTGGCCCAATTAATGCTTCTAAAATTCCAGGGGGTGTCTATGCATATGGCTTACGGAATAGCTTCGGAATAGATTTTGACCCGTTGACGGGGAAACTATGGGATAGTGAAAATGGACCAGGATTTTTTTTTTTAAAAGTTTTTTAAAGGCGATGAGATTAACTTAGTTGAGCCTGGTTTCAACAGCGGATGGAATAAACTTCAAGGGTTTTGGAGAGCAGACTCATATTTTGGAGGTAAGTATGTTCCAAACGAATCGGTTCCTAAAAATGATCTTGTACATCTTTCAGAAAATAGTACATATAGTCACCCTGAATTTACATGGAATCAAACCGTAGGTGTTACAGCAATAAGATTCTTTCACCTTTCGCAATTAGGTGAAAGATATCAACACGATTTATTTGCAGCAGATATTAATAATGGTAACATCTATCATTTTGATTTGCTTAACAACAACAGCAATAGCAATGACGGCAACAAAACCGACGGTAATAGGGATTCATTATTACTTGACGGTCGGCTTACTGATAAGATTGCAAATATAACGGAGGAAAGTAATGAGGCACTATTTGCAACAGGATTTGCTGGCGTTACCGATCTAGAAGTTGGACCTGATGGTTATTTGTACATACTAACCTTCCACAAAAGCCAGGGATCTATTTATAGGATCGTGCCCGCTAGTTAAGTAAAATAAAAATGAAATGTTGAACTATGAGAGTAATTAATTCTCATCAGATTCAATCCATTCCTTATCGTTAATTCAGGATTATGGGTGATTTCACATTGAAAACTTAAATAAGCTAGACTATAAAGACAGCCGCGCTCACAACAGTAGTCCAGAGACCATCCTTATTACCTTCGGCAGACTGTGTAAGATTCTGTGTTCGGTATATTTTGCCTGATAGTTTCCATTCCTCTTTTCTTTCATCCCAAGATAGTGTAGGATCACTTGCCAAACCCAGGGTAGTAGCAAGCATCTCCATCGCCATATCTTCAGCATAGTCACCTGCTCTTTGAGCTGTTTCTCCTGTTGAATGATGTTCGGAAAGAAACCCATAATGGTTATTGTTTGAAGGTCTAGCTAATCCAATAGATGCAGCAATCAGTCTATTTGGTTCATTGGTGGCAGATCTTGCCATGACACTAAATACTATCTGGCCCGGTATAATGTGTCTTCTGCCTTCTTGTACACTAACAATTTTGCATTGTGAAGGCATTATGCTGGAAACAGAGACGAGATTCACATCAGATATCTGGGCATCATTTAAGGCTAATTGGAAGCTTGTGAGATAATCCTTGTGACTCCCTTTACCTTTGGTGAAAAACATGACCTTAGGTAAGTACGAAACAGGGTCTGAGGTAATATGCATAAGCATACAAATTTATTAGAATACATATAAGCAATTCGTTTTCGTG
>Ga0075314_1000099_pt1 | contig 12696 bp, 6 predicted proteins | sample MayberryNE_Catta_6_FD_120055 | JGI IMG/M metagenome (GOLD analysis project Ga0075314, IMG submission 120055) | Natural and restored wetland microbial communities from the San Francisco Bay, California, USA, that impact long-term carbon... | ecosystem: Environmental > Terrestrial > Soil > Wetlands... | reverse complement strand
GAACATCAGGAGCGGACCGAACTGGGGGTCCCGGCTCATCCCCACGATGAGTTCCCTGCCGCCGGTGACCATCTCCTGGATCGACACGCCGGCGATCCAGGCCGAAGGAGCCAGCCGGCGGACGGAGGAGGTGATCTCCATGAAGGCCCGGGCGACGTCCTCCGCGCCGCGAAGGCCGAGCCGCACGCCCCCGACATCCGTCTTGTGCAGGATCTGCGGCGAGACGATCTTCATCGCCGCGGAGGGGCACCCCATCTCCAGGTACGCCGCGACGGCCGCGTCGCTCGTCCCGGCGAAGGCGTGACGCGGGAACGCGAATCCGTACGCCTCGAGGATTCCGCGGGACTCCTCTTCCCCGAGCGCCCTCCTGCCCGCGGCGAGGGCTTCGGCCACGAGGCGCTCCGCGGCTTCCGGGCGGATCGAGGGCGCCTCCTCTTCCCCGGGACGGTCCGCCGAGCGGATGCGGGCGTACCGAAGCATCGCGGAAAGGGTTCGCACGGCCCGCTCGGGAACCGGGTAGTTGGGTACGCCGCCGTCGCTCAGGATCCGTCGCGACGCGGCCACCGTGGCCTCCCCGAGGAAGGAGGCGAACACGGTCTTGCCGGAGCCGGCGAAGGCGGAAACGGTCGCTCTCGCGGTTTCCTCCGGCTCCGTCATCGCCTGCGGCGTCAGCAGGACGAGGACGGCGTCGACCGACGGCTCCTCCCGGAGCGCCGACAGGACGCTCCCGTACCGGTCCGCGCGGGCGTCCCCGATGATGTCCACCGGGTTCGCAAGGCTCGCATTGGAGGGAAGCGCGGGAAGGATCCGCTCCCGAAGGGAGGCGGAGACTCCGGCGAGGGGGATGCCGAGCAGTGAAGCCGTGTCCGCCGCGAGGATTCCCGGCCCCCCCGCGTTCGTCAGGATCAGGAGGCGGTCCCCCCGGGGGAGCGGCTGCATCGCGAACCCGAGGGCGAGGTCGAAGAGATCCTCCACCGTCCCCGCCCGGAGCACCCCGCCCTGCCGGAAGGCCGCCGCGTAGGCGCGGTCGGATCCGGCGAGGCTGCCGGTGTGGGAAGAGGCGGCGCGCGCGCCCGCGGCGGTGGTTCCCGCCTTCACGATGATGACCGGCTTGCGGGGCGTCACGTTCCGGGCCGCGCGCAGGAACCGGCGGCCGTCGTCGATGCTCTCGACGTACCCGAGGATCACCCGGGTCGACGGATCGTCGGCGAGGTATTCGAGGATGTCCGACTCCGAGACGTCGGCCTTGTTCCCGAGGCTCACGAACTTGGAGAAGCCGACGTTCCGGCCGATGGCCCAGTCGAGCACCGCGGTGCAGAGCGCCCCGGATTGGGAAAAGAAGGAGATGAAACCCCGGGGAGGCGTCCCGCGGGAGAACGAGGCGTTCAGCGAGGCGTGCGTGTCGATCAGGCCGAGGCAGTTGGGGCCCAGCACCCGGATCCCGGCGGACGCCGCCGCCTCGCGAAGGGATCGTTCGAGGACGGCTCCCGCCCCCCCGGTCTCCTTGAATCCGGCGGAGATGACGATCCCCGCGCGCATCCCCTTCGCCGCGAGCCTGGGGATCCCTTCGAGAACGGCGTGCGGGGGAACGACGAAGACGCCCAGGTCGACGGGCCCGGGAATCGCTTCGATGGAGGCGTGCAGGGGATGGCCGAAAAGCTCCCCGCCGCCGGGATTCACCCCGTAGATCTTCCCGTGGAAGCCGGCCTGCACGAGGTTGGAGAACACCCCGTATCCGACCTTCTCCGGATTCCTGGACGCCCCGACGACGGCGACCGATCCGGGATGGAACAGTTCGCCAGGGAGCATGTCCCCTCTCCGGTGCGGGCGGGCCCGCTACTTCTTTTCCGGCGCCGTCACCCTGATCGAAAGCTCGCGCAGCTGCTTCACGTCGACCCCGGACGGAGCCTCCGTCATGAGGCACGTCGCCTTCTGGGTCTTCGGGAAGGCGATCACGTCGCGAAGGGATTTCGCGTCCGAGAAGAGCATCGCCAGCCGGTCCAGCCCGAAGGCGATCCCCCCGTGCGGCGGCGCGCCGAATTCCAGCGCCTCCAGGAGGAACCCGAACTTCACCCGGGCATCCTCCGGACCGATGTTCAGCAGTTCGAACATACGGGACTGCACGTCCTTCCGGTGGATACGGATGCTCCCCCCGCCGATCTCCGAGCCGTTCAGCACCATGTCGTACGCCTTGGCGCGGACCTTCCCCGGATCCGTGGCCAGCAGCGGGAGGTCCTCGTCGACCGGCGCCGTGAACGGGTGGTGCATCGCCCCCCACCGTTTCTCCTCCTTGTCCCACTCGAGGAGGGGGAAGTCGGTCACCCACAGCAGGTGATGCAGCGAGGGATCGATCATCCCCAGTTTTTCCCCGAGGTGGAGGCGGAGGCGGCCGAGGGAGGAGCACGCGACGTCGAACGAATCGGCCACCAGGAGGATCAGGTCCCCCGTCTTCGCGCCGCCCGCGTCCCGCAGGGAGGCAAGCTGTTCCGCGCGGAAGAATTTCGCCAGGGAGGAGGTAAGGCCCGTTTCGGTCACCTTGAACGAGGCGAGGCCGGAGGCCCCGCCGATCTTCGCCACCTCTTCGAGCGCGGCGATCTCGGAGCGGCTCGATTCGCCCAGGCCGGGCGCCGTGATCCCCCGGATCACGCCGCCGCGCGACGCCACGTCGGCGAAGACCCGGAAGTCCGTCTTCGACAGGAGCGCCGTGTGGTCCGTGATCTCCAGTCCGAACCGCGTGTCGGGCTTGTCGACCCCGAACCGGTCCATCGCCTCCCGGTAGCCCATCCGCGGGATGGGGTTCCGGATCTCCTCGCCGAGAACGTCGCGGAAGGCGCGGGCCATGAGACCTTCCATCATCGCGAAGATGTCGTCCCGGTCGATGAACGACATCTCGACGTCGATCTGCGTGAACTCGGGCTGCCGGTCGGCGCGCAGGTCCTCGTCGCGGAAGCACTTGACGATCTGCGCGTACCGGTCGTACCCGGCGATCATCAGGATCTGCTTGAACAGCTGCGGGGACTGGGGAAGCGCGTAGAACATCCCCGGGTTGACGCGGGACGGCACCAGGTAGTCCCGCGCCCCCTCGGGGGTGCTCTTGGTCAGCACCGGCGTCTCCACCTCGAGGAACCCGTTCTCGAAGAAGTACTCCCGCACGGAGCGGGCAAGCTTCGCGCGTTTCACGAACATCGCCTGGATCGACGGCCGCCGGAGATCGAGGTACCGGTACTTGAGGCGGACGTTTTCGGCCACGTCGGTGTCGTCCTCGAGGGAGAAGGGGATCGGCTTCGACTCGTTGAGGATCGCGAGCGCGGCCGCCGACACCTCCACCTCTCCCGTCGGGAGGTTCGGATTTTCCGTTCCCGCGGGACGGCGGCGGACGACGCCGCGCACCGAAAGGACGTATTCCACCCGTAGGGCGTCGGCCTTGGCGTGCGCCTCCGGAGAGGTGACGGGATCGATCACGACCTGCGCCAGCCCCTCCCGGTCGCGCAGGTCGACGAAGACGAGCCCCCCGTGGTCCCGGCGCCGGTGGACCCAGCCGCACAGGACGACCTCCTTGCCGATATCCTCCGGCCGGAGGCGGCCGCAGTAGATGGTCCTCTTGTGTTCCGGCAGAAACGTGTCCAACGTCACCCCTCCTTGGATAAACCGCGAAGGCGGCGCATCGCCTCCTCCGCGGGGATCTCTTCCTGGATTCCCTTCGCCATGTCCCGATACCCCACCGCGCCCCGTCGCCCCTCTTCCTCGCCGAAGACGACGACCACCTTCGCGCCGGAGCGGTCCGCGCGCCGGAACTGGCTTTTCAGGCTTCGCCCCTCGTAATCCATGTCGGCGCGGACGCCGGCCGCGACGAGCTCCATCTTCCGGCGGAACGCCTCCGGCAGGAGCGACGCCGACGTGGTGACGAGGAACACGTCCGCCGCGGGAGAGGCGCCGCCTCCCTCGCCGAGGAGCATCAATAACCGCTCCACACCGATGGCGAAGCCGATGGCGGGCACGCGCTCCTTCCCGCCCAGCAGCTCCGCGAGCCCGTCGTAGCGCCCGCCGGCCGCCACGGTGTTCTGGGCGCCCATCCCGGGGATCACGAACTCGAACGTGGTGCGCCGGTAATAGTCGAGCCCGCGGACCATGCGCGGATTCCGGGAGAAGGGGACCCCGGCCGAGGAAAGGGCGTCCTCCACCGCGGCGAAGTGGTCCCGGCACGGGCCGCACAGGAAATCGAGGATCGACGGCGCATCGGCCGTTGCGCGGACGCACCGCTCCGACTTGCAGTCGAGAACCCGCAGCGGGTTCCGCACCCGCCGCCGCCGGCAGTCGTCGCACAGCTCGCCGTCGCGCGCGGCGAGGTACTCCGCCAACCGCGCGTTGTAGGCGGGACGGCACTCCGGGTCTCCGAGCGAGTTGACCTCGAGGGACACCCCGCGCAGGCCCGCCCCCGCGAGGAACCCGTCCAGGAAGGCCATCGTCTCGGCATCGGCGTACGGCGCGTCGGTGCCGAACAGCTCCGCGCCCATCTGGTGGAACTGCCGCATCCGCCCCTTCTGCGGGCGCTCGTGCCGAAACATCGGTCCGATGTAGAAGAGGCGGACCGGTCCCTCGCCCGCGCCCGGGCGGTGGTCGAGGAACGCGCGGACCACCGACGCGGTCCCCTCGGGGCGAACCGTGAGGCTCTCCCCGGACCGGTCGGTGAAGGTGTACATCTCCTTCTCGACGATGTCGGTGGTCTCCCCCACGGCCCGCGCGAAGAGCTCGGTGCGCTCGAGCAGGGGGGTCCGGATCTCCCGGAAGCCGTACCTGCCCGCGTGGGCGCGGAACGACGCCTCGAGGGCGGCCCACCGCTCGGACTCGGGGGGAAGGATGTCCTTCATCCCCCGGACGGTCGCCAATGTCATGGGACGTTCTGGGCGTGGGCCAGGTAGACGACGTTCCGGGTGGATTCCTTCCCGCGGTACATCGCCTGGTCCGCGAGGTTTAGCAGGGTCTGCTTCGTGTTCGCGTGCTCGGGGAACGCGGCGATCCCGATGGAGATCGTCAGCCGGATCGCGAGCCCCGTCTCCTTGACGAACGGCTCCGCCTCGATCATCTTCCGCATCCGCTCCGCGACGATCATCGCCTCGTCCGCGTTGGTCTCGACGAGGAGGACGACGAACTCGTCCCCGCCGTAGCGGACCACCGTGTCGGAGTCCCGGACGCAGGCGCGCAGGACCGCCCCCACCTCCACCAGCACGCGGCTGCCGACGAGATGCCCGTGGGCATCGTTGACCCTCTTGAAAAAATCGATGTCCATGAAGAGGACGCAGAAGAAGTTCCGGTACCGTTCGGAACGCTTCATCTCCCGGTCGAGGACCACGTTGAGGTAGCGGCCGTTGTAGAGCTTCGTCAGGTCGTCGATGTAGATCAGGCTCTGGGCCTGCGCGCTGCGCTCCGCGTTGAGCAGGGCGAGACGCGCCTGGCGCTGGAAGAAGTTGAGGAGCGGGGAGTTGAGGACCTCCGCGTCGGGAGTGCCCCGCATCCCCAGCACGGCGTACACCCGGGACCCGGGAGTCAGGTCGAAGGGCACGGAGAGAAGCGTGCGGTTCTCCGCGAGGAAGTCCGCGCCGCCGGCCGCGGACGCGTTCAGCGTGTCGGCATGGATCACGGTCGGGCCGGGACCGGGCGCCGTCAGCGCATTCCCGAAGCGGCGGAGGAATCCGGCGGGGACGATATCGTCGGCGAACCCCAGGGACGCGACGATCGCGTGTGGCCCCTCTCCCTTCTCCCCGCCCCGGAACAGGATCCCGAAGGAGGCTCCCAGCGCCTCGCGGAACTTTTCGAGGATCGTGGTGGCCAGCAGCCCCATGTCCGTCGAGGTGATCACCGGGATGCAGAAGTCGAACAGTTCGTCGAGCGACATCCTCCGGAGCAGGCCGTACCCGGAGAAGAGGTACTTTTCGACGCACGGGACGAGGGTGCCCGCAAGGGATTCCTGGAAGAGGATCTCGGAAACCCCGCCTTTCAGCGCCTCGAGGACCGACGGCCCTTCCTTCTCCTCGAGGAGGAAGATGATCGAGGTCTTGGGGGCGAGCGCGAGGAGGTCGGCGACGAACGCATCGGTCCCCTGCTCCTTCGAGAATTTCCGTGCGACGATGACGGAGAAATTCTCTTTCCGCAAGGCTTCCGCGCCGCTTTTCCAATCGGAGAGGATCGAGAAGTGGACGCCTTTCAGGGACGGAACACGAACCATGCCCTCGAGACGTTTCGCGTCGGCGGCGAGGATCAGGACGCGTTGAGCGGTCATCGTCCCGCTCCCGTCCGACGCGGGACGGTCGCCGGGAGGGATTCCGTCACATCAGCCGCCAAAGACATTTCCACACCCCGCTGTGTGCTGACTGCAGAAACGATATGCCCCTCCCGTCGGAACGGACCGTAAACGCTCCGTTTTCCAACAGGAAATGTTCAGGCGACCGTATCAGATTCCCCCCGGTGAAACAACGGCTATTTTGCGCGACCACGGCGTCCGGCCCGCACAAAGAAGTCCAACCCGCGGGGTCCGCCCCCGGGGAGCCGTGATGCGGCAGGAACAGGATCCTCCGTTCCCCTTCTTCCTTAGGCGCCGGGCCCCAGACGGCCGGGCCTTCCTCCACGTCCCCCGGAAGCCACATCGACAGGATACCAAATCGGAGCTCAAGAACCATCCCCCGTTCGTTCGCCTTCCCTCCCTTCCCCGGATTCGCGGGCGCCCGCACGACGACATCGGCTCCGCCGAACCGTCTCGTCGCCCCCGCACGTACCGCCCGCACCGGTCCGCCCCATGAGGCGACGGCCGGCCCGAACGCCTCCCGCGGGATTCCTTCCGGGATCCAGATCTCCCGGATCGGCATCGCGGCAAGCACCGCCGCCGCGCCCCCGTAATGGTCCTCGTGGGGGTGGGTCAGCGCGAGGACGTCGATCCGCCGGATTCCCTCGCGGCGAAGAAACGGAAGCACGGCGCGCTCCCCCGCGTTCCCGCGGAGGGAACTTCCGGCGTCGATCAGCATGTGACCGCCTCCGGGAAACGATACGACGTTGGACGCGCCGTTTCCGACGTTCAACGCCGTGAAGGCAAGATCCCGCCCGGGGAGCGCGGCGTACGGAGCGTGGATCCCCCCGAGAAAGATCGCCGCGGAGAGGACGGTCGCGGGCCACGGCCGTCTCCCGCGCCGAAGGAGAAGGATCGTTCCCGCCGCGGCCGCCGCCATGGAAAAGGCCGGTCCCGCGACGCCCGACGGAGGAACGGGAAAGCAGCCCGCGCCGGACCCCGACAGCCGGTCCAGCAGATTCAGTGCGACCGTCAGCCCGTCCGCGACGATGCGGACCACCGGGGAGAGCCGATCGATTCCGAGCGCCCCGCCGACCACGGCGACGGCCGCCCCGGCGACTCCCGCCGTCCCGAGGATCGGCCCGAACAGGACGTTCCACAGGATCGCGCCGGAGGGGACTGCCTGGAAAAAGGCGGCGGATACCGGCAGCGTCCCGAGGAACGCGACCGTCGATGCGACCACCGCCTCCTTCACCCGCCAGGCCGCTCGCGTACGCCAACCCTCTTCTCCCTCCTCCGGCGGAGTGCGGTAATTCGCGATGAGGAAAAAGGTCGCGCCGTAGGACAGGAGGAAGGACGGGGAGACGATCTCCGTCGGCTTTGCCGCGAGCGTGAGGAGAAGCATCCCGGTCCATGCGATCCCCGGGGCGCGGACGCCCATCCGCCGCCACAGGAGGACCGCGACGGTGATCATGCCGGCCGAACGGACGGCCGGCGTCGGCGCTCCGGCCAGAAAGACGTAGGCCCAGGACGCCGGCAACGCGAGGAGAGGCGGCAGAAGGTTCAGGTCAGGGAACCCGTGCCTCCTTCGGAACACCCACATCGCCGCCCGCAGGAGGAAGACGGTGAGGATGTGGAAGATCGCCACATTGACGCCCGATATGGCGAGCAGGTGGGCGAGGCCGGTCCGGCGGAGCAGGGTGACCATCGGGTGGGAGTACGGCGGAACCTCGCCGGTGGCCAGCGAAAGAAGATACAGGGAGCCGTTCGCGGTTCCGGCGATCCGCCTGATCCACTCCCCCGTTTCCCGACGCGCGCGGGGGAACAGGTTTCGCCATCGATCACCCCCCGTCGGCTCCGGGAAAAAGACGATTTTCGCGGCGTCGGTGGAAAAGGCGTATTGGGCGCCCTGCGACATCGCCGCCCACTCCCGCGGTATCTCGCCGGGATTCCCCATCCCGCGCACGGGGTGCAGGCGGCCGGCCGCGCGGACGCGTGCCGGAAACGGAACGGATCGGTCCGGATTCCGGATATACAGGAGAACGGTTCCCAGCCGGATCGATGCGGTCCCGCCCGGCAGGGAGATCACCGACCCGTGCGAGGCGGCGGCCCATCCGGAATCGGTGACGCGAACCTCCTCTACCCTCCCTTCGAGGATCGCCTCGTTGTCGGTGTACGGCACGACGCTCCCCGGGGGGACGAGGGGGACTCTCCCCGCGGTCAGGGAGCCGCAGAGCGCCGCGACGGCGCAGGCCAGCGGTATCTCCCGGAAACGGAAGGAGGCGAGGCCGAGGGCCGCCAGGAGCAGAACCCCGGAGACCGCGGCTCCCGCGGGCCCGGCGGCCAGCGCGAGGAAGAACCCGGCGAGGAATACGAGGAGGAGCAGGTACAGCGGCCCCTGCCCGCGGAACGGATGGTCCATGGGGCCGGTAACGGCAAGAGCCGTACCGTCCGCGTATCAGGGCATGCGGCCTACTTCCCTAATACACGCCGTGATCGTCGTACCCGGTGGAAGGTGACGGCGAACCGGTGGGCCTCGTCGCGGACGCGCATCAGCAGGTGCAGCACCGGGTCGTTGGGGGGGAAGTGGAGCGGGTTTTTCCGGCCGGGCAGGAACACCCGCTCCCGGAAGACCTTCTCGCCGCCGCGCACGCGCTCCTTCGCGAGCGCCAGGAGCGGAATATCCTCCCTCCCCGCGGCCCGCATCGCCGCCGCCGCGGAGGAGAGCTGCCCCTTCCCCCCGTCGATCAGGACGAGGTCCGGCATCCCGCCGAAATCCTCGTCGTGGGCGAACCGGCGGCCGACCACCTCTTCCATCATGGCGAAGTCGTCCTGCCCGACGACACCGCGCACGGAGAATTTCCGGTACCACTTCTTTGCGGGCTTCCCGCCGAGGAACGCGACCATCGACCCCACCGCTTCCGTCCCGGAAAGGTTGGAGATGTCGTACCCCTCGATCCTCGCCGGCGGGGCCGGCAGCGAAAAGAGGACCGCCATCCGCCCCGCCAGGCGCTCGTACGCCTCCTCCTTCTCGCGCCGCATCCGCGCGCCTTCCGCGGCGTTCCGCCGCGCAAGGTCCAGGAGCCGGAACCGCTCCCCCCGCAGGGGAACGCGCACCGCGACGGGCCGACCCGCCCGCTCGGAGAGCGCGGCGGAGAGCGCCGTGCGGTCGGCGACGGGGAACGGGAGGAGGATCTCCCCGGGAAAGAACGCATCCACCCCGTAATGGTGCAGAAGGAAGGAGCCGACCGCCTCCTCCTCCGGCCCTTCCCAACGGAAGTGCCGCTGGTGCGCGTCCGTGAGGCGCCCGCTCCTCACATAGAGGACCGCCGCCGTCACCGCGGGTCCGTCGCGATGCCAACCGACGGCGTCGACGTCCCCCCCGACGTTCCGGACGACGCGCTGGCGCGACAGGGTCCTCGAAACGACGGCGATCCGGTCCCGGATCTTCGCGGCCTCCTCGAACCGCATCCCCGCGGAGAGCGCCTTCATCTCCGTTTTCCAGCGCGCGAGGAGTACCCGGTACTCCCCCCGGAGGAATCGCACCGCGTCGTCGACGACAGGGAGGTACTCTTCCCTCGGGATCAGTCCGGCGCACGCGCCGAGGCACCTCCCCATCTGGTAGTTGAGGCACGGCCGGGTGCGGGAGGCGAACTTCCGCGGCGTGCAGGAGCAGAGCGGGAAGAGGCGGAGCAGCTCCCGCACGGTTTCCCGGATCCCCCGCGCCGAGGAGTACGGCCCGAAATACGTCGCCCCGTCGCGCGCCGCCCTGCGGACCAGCTCGGGGCGCGGGAACGCCTCGTTCCGGTCGATCCGCAGTAGCAGGTACTCCTTGTCGTCGCGGAAAAAGATATTGAAGAGGGGGCGGTGCCGCTTGATGAGGGTGTTCTCGAGGAGGAGCGCCTCCTTCTCCGTGGCGGTGACGATGCAGCGGATCTCCCGGACCCGCGCGACGAGGTTCGGGATCGACGGCCGCCCGTCCCCTCCGGGAACCGAATAATTTTGTACGCGGGCCCGCAGGTCCTTCGCCTTCCCCACGTACAGGACCTTCCCGCGGGCGTCGCTCATGATATAGACGCCGGGGGAGCGCGGGAACGTCTTCCAGTCCGACGGAAGCCCCATCGCTCAGCGGGTCGACAGCTCCGCCTTCTCGAGGGCGAGAAGGCGGTCGCGCAGGGCCGCCGCGCGTTCGAAGTCGAGTTTTTTCGCCGCCGCCACCATCTCCTTCCGGAGCTTCCGGAGGAGTTTCGCGAGCTCTTCCCGCGAGGAGAAGGCAAGCTCCCCATCGGGCGGGGTTACGTAGTCCGCCTCGCATGCCTGGCCGATCGGATCCGCGATCATCTTCCGGATCGTCTCGGGGGTGATCCCGTTCTCCCGGTTGTACGCCACCTGCCGCTCCCTCCGGCGGCCCGTCTCCGATATCGCCTCCCGCATCGACCCGGTCTCGCGGTCCGCGTAGAGGATGACCCTTCCCGAGACGTTGCGCGCGGCGCGCCCGAACGTCTGCACGAGCGACCGGGCGGACCGGAGAAATCCTTCCTTGTCGGCGTCGAGGATCGCCACAAGGGAAACCTCGGGGAGGTCGAGCCCCTCCCGGAGCAGGTTGATCCCGACGAGGACATCGAACTTCCCGAGGCGAAGATCCCGGAGGATCTCGACCCGCTCCATGGTGTCGATGTCGGAGTGGAGATAGCGCACGCGCACGCCCTGCCCCTCGTAATGCTCCGTCAGGTCCTCGGCCATCCGCTTCGTCATGGTCGTGACCAGGACCCTCCCCCCGGCGGAGGCGGATTGAAGGATCTCTCCGAGAAGATCGTCCACCTGGGTCCGCGCGGGGCGGACCTCGACCTCGGGGTCCACGAGCCCCGTCGGGCGGATGATCTGTTCCACCACCGCTCCGCCGCTCTCCCGCAGCTCGTACTCCGCCGGAGTCGCCGAGACGAAGACGACCTGGCCCACACGGCCGTTGAACTCCTCGAACCGGAGCGGCCGGTTGTCGAGCGCCGAGGGGAGCCTGAACCCGAAATCCACCAGCGTCTGTTTCCGGGACCGGTCGCCGTTATACATCCCGTTCAGCTGGGGGACGGTCACGTGGGACTCGTCGAGGAAGGTGACGAACCCCTTCGGGAAGTAGTCGAGGAGCGTGTAGGGCGGCTGGCCGGGGGCGCGCCCGTCGAGATGGCGGGAGTAGTTCTCGATGCCGGAGCAGAATCCCATCTGGGAGATCATCTCGAGATCGTAGGTGGTCCTCTGCTTCAGCCGCTCGGCCTCGAGCGGCTTTCCCTGCGCGGCGAATTCCGCGAGCCGCCCTTCGAGCTCCTCCCCGATCCCGCGGACCGCCCGCTCGAGCTGGTCCTCCGGCGTCACGTAGTGGCTGGCCGGGAAGATGACCGTTTCCCGGAACTCCTTGATCCGCGTCCCCCGGAGGGGATCCACGTGGAGGATCCGGGCGATCCGGTCCTCGTCGTACTCGATCCGCAGGACCTTCTCTTCCTCGTACGCGGGGAACAGCTCCACCGCGTCCCCGCGGACGCGCAACGTTCCGCGGGGGAAGTCTACGTCGTTGCGCTCGTACTGCAGTGCGATCAGCCGCCGCAGGAGCGCGTTGCGGGGGAACTCCGCCCCCGCCTCGACGCGGAGGGTCATCCGCGCGTAATACTCCGGGGACCCGAGGCCGTAGATGCACGAAACGGAGGCGATCACGATCACGTCGCGGCGGGTCATCACCGACCTCGTGGCGCTGTGCCGCATCTTGTCGATCTGCTCGTTGATCGCGGAGTCCTTCTCGATGTAGGTGTCCGTGTGGGGAACGTACGCCTCGGGCTGGTAGTAGTCGTAGTAGGAGACGAAATACTCGACGGCGTTTTCGGGGAAGAGGGATTTGAACTCGGAGTAGAGCTGCGCGGCGAGCGTCTTGTTCGGGGCGATCACCAGCGCGGGCCGGTCGACGGCGGCGATGACGGAGGCCATCGTGTACGTCTTCCCCGACCCGGTGACGCCGAGAAGGACCTGCCGCGCAAGGCCTTGGCGGAGCCCCTCGGAGAGCTCGCGGATCGCCCCCGGCTGGTCCCCCGCCGGCGCGAACGGCGCCGCCAGCTGGAACGTAGTACTCAAGTCACTCCTTGTACTTCCACGTCGTTCCGGCCTTGCCGTCCTCCAGGAGGACGCCCGACGCCTCGAGATCCTTCCGGATCCGGTCGGCCTCGGCGTACTGCTTCGCCGCACGCGCGGCACGGCGCGCCTCGATCCTTTCGAGGATCTCCCCTTCCGGCATTTTCCCATCGGCGCCCGCTCCCTGGAAATGCTCCGCGGAAGAGGCCCGCAAGAGGCCGAGGACGGCGAACATCGGGTCGAGCAGCTCGTACCCCGCGAGGAACCTCCCTGCAAGCGCCCGATCCGCCGACGGCTCCGCCGGGGCG
>Ga0075314_1000098_pt1 | contig 12728 bp, 8 predicted proteins | sample MayberryNE_Catta_6_FD_120055 | JGI IMG/M metagenome (GOLD analysis project Ga0075314, IMG submission 120055) | Natural and restored wetland microbial communities from the San Francisco Bay, California, USA, that impact long-term carbon... | ecosystem: Environmental > Terrestrial > Soil > Wetlands... | reverse complement strand
GATCTGCTGGTCCCCGCCCAACGGTCCGCTCTGGAGCTTGGAGATCTCGAAGCCAAGCTCCAGTTCCAATAAATCGCCGGTCGTGCCCGTCGCATAGATCCTGTGATGCGCCAACAGCCCCTGATTGAATTTCGCCCATTCCACCAGGTCCCGTTTCTTGTTGTCATGCGCGACCAGGGCGATTCTCTTGTCATGTTCCATCGTGACTTTTTTATGTTCCATGGAAATCCTCCCCTTCCCCAACAACATAGGATAAACCGGCTAATCCGGCGCATCGAGTACTTCCCGGATTTTCTTCGCCAGCGCCGAAGGAGAGTACGGTTTGGCGAGGAAAGACACCTCGTCGTCCAATACCCCGTGGTGGACGATTACGTCCTCCGTGTAGCCCGACGTGAAGAGCACCTTCATCTCGGGGCGGTGCAGGACCAGCTGGTTCGCCAGCTCGCCTCCGTTCATCCCCGGCATCACGACATCCGTCATGAGCAGGTCGATCCTGCCTCCGTGTCCCCTGGAAAGGGCGATCGCCTGTTCGCCGTTGGAGGATTGCAAAACCTTGTATCCCAATTCATCGAGGACCCTTACGGCCAAATCCCGTACTATGTGCTCGTCCTCGACGACCAATACCGTCTCGGTACCGCCCGGGAGCTTCTGCGGCAGCTCCTCTCTCGCCATCTTCGAGGCTTCCTCCTCGACCCGCGGCAGGTAGATCCTGAATGTCGTGCCGCTCCCGACCTCGGAATCCACCTCGATGGAGCCCCCGGCCTGCTTCACGGCGCCGTAGGCCGTCGCCAGGCCGAGCCCTGTGCCGCTCCCCATGACCTTCGTGGTGAAGAACGGCTCGAAGATATGCGACTTGACCTCCTCGCTCATCCCGTGCCCCGTGTCGCGCACGGCCACCATGACGTACCTTCCCGGCGTGACGTATGGACGGCCGGCGCAATAGGCGTCGTCCAGATCCGCGTTCGAGGTCTCTATGACGATCTTCCCTCCGTCGGGCATCGCATCCCGGGCATTCACCACCAGGTTGACCAGAACCTGCTGGAACTGGCCCACGTCGACCTTTGCCGCCCCGAGGTCCCTCCCCTGGTGAATCCGCAACTCGATATCCTCCCGGATCAGGCGGACCAGCATCGCGTTCAGATCCGAGATCAGGTCGTTCAGGATCAGGATCTTCGGTTCGATGATCTGCTTCCGGGAGAATGCGAGCAGCTGCTGGGTCAACGTGGCCGCCCTTTCGGCGGCCTTGTTGGCCTCCGCGAGCATGGCCGCGGACGGGTCGGATGGAGAGAGCTTCATGTGCGCCAGGGAAACATTGCCGATGATGGCCGTCAGGATGTTGTTGAAATCGTGCGCGACGCCTCCCGCAAGGCGCCCCACCGCCTCCATCTTCATCGCCTGCACGAGCTGGGCCTGCAGCTTTTCCTTTTCGGCTTCGGCATGCTTGCGTCCGGTGATGTCTTCTCCGATGCTCACGGTGCCGATCACCTCCCCGGAGGCCGCGCGCAACACCGAGTTGTTCCAGCGGATGAGCAGCCGCTCGCCGGCGCGGGTGAGGATCTCGTTTTCGAAATGCCAGGCCGTCGGCAGATCGTCGAGCAGTTCCGCGAAGGCGCCTTTCAATCCCTCGTTCCCCGGAGGAATGAAGCGCTCGAACCAGTCCGAACCGAGGACCTCCTCGCGCCGCCATCCCGTAATTTGCAGCAGGTAATCATTGCAGAATGTCACCCGTGCGTCCCGGTCGAGCGTCATGGAAATCAGCTTTATTTTGCTCAACATGTCCCTGTAGCGCCGTTCGCTCTCGCGCAAAGCGATCTCCGCATTTTTACGCTCGGTAACGTCGCGCGCCATCCCGCGAACGATCGGCTCCGCCACTCCATCCGTCCGCAAGGTGTTTTTGTATTCCCATATCCGTCGTTCGCCCGCGCGGGTCTGCACCACCATCAGGCCCTGGGCGGCCCCCTGTTTCCTGATCTCGTCCACGTACGCGCCGAACCCCTCCCTGGATTTCGGCGAGAGAAACTCACGGAAATTCCGCTGCAGAAACTCTTCCGGAGCGTACCCGAGGACTCTCGCGGCCCATGGGTTCACGGAGAGGATGCGCCCCTCCAGATCGTGCGTGCAGATGAGGTCCCGGCTGTTCTCCACGAGGTCCCGGTACCGATCCTCGCTCTCCCGCAGCCTGGCCATTACCCCGTCGCGGACGGCTTCGGACCGGTCCAGGTCGCCGCCGAGCCTCCATGCGAATCTCGCGATCAACCCGCCGGCGAGCAAGGCGAACAGCGCGGTGGAAATACCGGCCATGAGCGCGTCGTTCTCGAAAAATGCCCAGGGGAGGTAAACACGCAGAAGATCGCTTGCCACCACAACGACGATCATCGTAGAAACGAACACCCGGAGAAGCCGGGCGCGGGCGGAGGATCCCGAAATCGACCGCAACGGGAAACCGTCCCGCCCCACGACAAGCAACTGTCCGGTTCCGAGGGACAGGACAGCAAGCGCCGTCGTCGCAGCCATGGGGATCGTCCTGGTGCCGTACAGGAGAGGAGCCCCGTGCAGATAACCCAGGGCGAAAACCGCTCCGGCAACCGCCACGATCATCGCCAGGCAGCCTGCCACGTCCAGAACGGCCTTATGCCGCCCCCCTCCACGCGCATGGAGCAAAAGCATCGGCACGACCAGACCCGCGAGGAGCAGAACGGCCGCGGTCGAAGGCGACATGCGGCCCGTGAGGATCTCACCCATCATCGGAGGATCGGGAAGGAGCCATTCCCCCAGGGATACGGTCGGGATTCCGAAATATTGCAGAAGCCTGACCAGGCCATAGGCGGAAACGAGCACGGACAGGGCGGACGCCACCATGACCGCCAGGCGTCGGGGGGGCGTCAGGCAATATGCGACGAGCCCTCCCCCGAGGATGCAGAGTGCGATCGACGTGGTGGGAGCCATCGGGATGTAGGAGGGCCGGAAGCTCCCAAGGAGAGGCATTCCGAGAACCCATCCCGACAAGCCCAGAACCCCGAGGGCGGCGGTGGCGGCTCCAATGAGAGAGGCAAGCTTGCGGTTGGAGTCGGAGAGGAAGCGATCGGTACGGTTGGTTGCGGTCAGAGTCAGCTACTTCACCCCTCTCAACGGAAAATGCCTCTCCGCAAGCGACATCCTGTATATCGCGTGATAGCGATTGGAACTTCAGCGCCGATGAAGGGAGGAACCGTGCCGCGACGACCTATTCGCCCAGGACGGAGGCTGTCTCCCTGTCGGGCTCGCGCCTCTCCGGGGCAGGCATCGGAGGGACCCTGTGCCACCGGCTCAGCGTGATCGACTGGGTCGCGGCGGCGAGGCCGAAGGAGAAGACGCTTAACACCAGCGGAACGCCCTTGGTTCCAAGCAGGTCGGAGGCGGATTTGACCGCACCCACCGCGATGATCAGGATGGCCACGTTGCGGATCTCCCGGTTGCGGGCGCGGAAGGCGAAGAGGCCGAGGCCGAGGGCGGCCAGGTTGATGATGATCGACTGGGTGCACTGGAAAGTTTCCGGTCCGCCGGGCCCGGCGGGAAGGATCATCCACCAGGCGATCGTTCGAAGGAGGAAAAAGGAACCGGTCAGGGCGGCCAGGAGGGTGACGGCGCCGCTCAGGTCCTCCGTGTCGTAGGTCGCGAACAGGGGGGAGCGGGCGGGAGGGGCGTGGCGTCGGCACCACCGGTAATGGACCAGGGCGGCCGCGGCCAGCGCGGCGCCGGGGACGGTTCCGGCCAGCGGCGACGCGGGGAGACCGTTGGTCAGGAAATGGAGCGCCAGGGACACGACGGCGTAGGTTTGGAGAAGGTAGGAGGTTGCCCGGATCGCGCCGCTCCCCCATCGGTCGGAGAGGACGGCCACGCCCACGGCCGCGGCCGCCAGCACGGGGGCGGCGGCCAACCCGCTGCCGAGGGCGGCGGGGAGGGCCAGCGCCAGGAGGGCGCTCCCGGCGACGACAAAGGAGTTTGTGCCGGGGACTCCCTCGATATTTCGCATCGCGAGTCCGAAGGCGGCCCCGAAGTGGACGATGGCGAAGAGGATCGCCACCAGGCTGAGCGCGAGGGCGCTTCCGTCGGTCCCGTCCACGACGACCCGGGCGGCCAGGTAAGAGCCGACGGCGTTGATCGTGGGGAGGCAGAAGTCGAAGGTTGAGAGCTTCTCGCGGCGGCTCCGGACGATCCCCAGGAGAGCGATCGCCAGGAAGGCGACGCTGACGGCGGCCAGGACCGGCAGGAACCACTCGGGGGCCAGGGTCGGGGCGGGGTCATTCTTGCGGGCGGCGACGGCGGCGAGTCGCATCCCCCATAGAAGGAACATGGCCAACGTGACAAGGAGCACGGTCCAGCGGAGCCAACCGCAGCGCTTCAGGGTCCCCGCGTAGTACCCCAGGAGGTTGGCCGTAAGGAGGACCATGAAAAGGTACGGGAAGAAAGGATCGGGGTAGTCGATGGCCGCGCCGGCCAGGCACATCCCAAGGGTGCCGACCGACACCGGCAGAAAAACCGAGAACTGGCGGCTGACGAACGCCAGGGCGGCTCCGGTGGCCATCAGCGTCCAGTAGGCGGGAACGAGGGGGAGCGACCCGAAGCGGGCGTGGGTCTCGACCACGATGCTCGACATCAGAATCGCCCCGCAGGCGACGAACACCGGGGCCAGGGAACTGCTCCGGCGGTACTGGTACCATCCTGCCGCCATGAGGGCCGCGGCGTAGCCCATGCCGAGCCCCATCCCGAGGAGCGGGTTTACGATGCCGTTGTCGGTGATGGTCCGCAGAATCAGTGCGACCACCATCAGAAAGCAGAGTGTCGCCAGGCGGGGAAAGAGCGACGCCCGGCTCGCCCAGCGGATCACCTCGTCGGAGAGGCTGTCGGGCTCTCCTGCTGAGGTCTTCTCCGCCGGTTTCCCTGGTCGGGGAGGAAGGGACGGCGACAGGATCGTCTCCGGGCGTGCGGTGGATGCGCCTGTCGATCGACCCGGCGTGGCGGATGCCGCCCTGCGTCCCTCGAGCTCGGCGACCCGCCGGGTCAGGCTCTCTATATGCTGATACAGCCGGTCGACCTTCTCCTCGACCGTCAGGTTTTCACTGCCCATGCATAAGCCTCCGTGGCTCTGCCGCGGATGTTTTGTGCGGGCGGGAAGAGAGCCGTTATCTATAACGCAGTTCTAATATTCTATCAGTAGCGATTGGCGGGATGGCAAGGAATTCTTTCTTTCGGCTGTTTTGCGGTGAAAACAGAATCTTCCCGCCATGTATCGTCAACAAATAAGGACGTTCTTGCTCGATGAATCGTCAAAGATATGGAATCGGTGAAACATGGTGAAGAAACGATTCGCCGCCGGCGCCTTGATCGCCGTCGTGGTTCTCAGCCTGGGTTGCGCGACCGGTGCCCCCCCCCATGCACCCGCCGCGCAGAGCGGCTTCGCGCCGGTGAACGGTCTCAAGATGTATTACGAGATTCACGGCACCGTAAACGGCAACGATCCGCCGCTGGTCCTGCTTCATGGCGGCGGATCGACGATCGAAACCTCTTTCGGAAAGGTTCTTCCCGCCCTCGCGAAGACCCGGCAGGTCATCGCCATCGAGCAGCAGGGACACGGACGCACCGCCGACATTGTCGATCGGCCGTTCACCTTCGAGCAGTCGGCGGACGACACCGCCGGCCTGCTCCGACACCTGCACATCGGGAAGGCCGATTTCCTCGGATACAGCAACGGAGGCCACATTGCCCTTCAGATCGCGATCAGCCACCCGGACCTGGTGCGAAAACTGATCGTTGAATCCGCCATGTTTCAGCGGGATGGAAGCGACCCCGGGTTCTGGAAGTCGTTCGAGAACGCGAAACAAGACGACATGCCCCTCGAACTGCAAAAGGCTTACCTCGGAACGGCGCCCCATCCGGAAGATTTGTCCAGGTTTTTCACAAAGAGCGTGCAGCGGATGTTGCATTTCAGGGGCTGGACGCCCGAGGCGATCCGGTCGATCGTCGCCCCGACCCTGGTCATGATCGGCGATCACGATATCGTCCGCCCCGAACACGCCGTTTTGATGTTCCGCCTGCTCCCGAACGCTCAGCTCGCCATACTGCCGGGCACGGATCACATGACGATCGTAAACCGGTCCGATTGGCTGGTCCCGATGATCGATGCGTTCCTCGACGCGCCCGTGCCGAAACCGAAGCGCCCGATGGCAAGGTAATGTCGCCTGGAAACGATGGCCACGTCGACCATCCTGATGCAATGAGACTTGAAAACGTCCCCCGTTGCGGTTGGGTCGGCAGCGACCCGCTTTATCGCACGTATCACGACAGGGAATGGGGGGTGCCGGTCCACGACGACCGGCTATTGTTCGAATTCCTGATCCTGGAGGGTGCCCAGGCCGGCCTCTCCTGGATCACGATCCTGAAGAAACGGGATGCCTACCGGATCGCTTTCGCCGGCTTCGACCCCAACGTAGTGGCCGGTTTCGATGGTGCCGGGATTGCGGAACTCCTGGCCAACCCCGGCATCGTGCGCAATCGCCTGAAGGTGGAATCCGCAGTGACCAATGCGCGCGCCTTCCTGAAGATCCAGGAGGAATTCGGCTCCTTCGACGCCTACCAGTGGCGCTTCGTGGGCGGCAGGCCGATCCGGAACGCATGGAAGAGCATAAAGGAAATTCCCGCCCGCACGCCGGTATCGGACGCCATGAGCCTGGACCTGAAACGTCGTGGTTTTCGCTTCGTCGGCAGCACCATCTGCTACGCCCACATGCAGGCGGTCGGCATGGTGAACGATCACACGGTGGGTTGTTTCCGATGGCGCGAAGCGGGCAGGAATGAGAAAACCAGGAAATAAATCCGATCACCCGCTCAACTCCGTAAATATCCTGTCGAACTCCGGAGCCGTACGGATAAACGCGTCCAGCACGGTCGGGTCGATATGATCCGGCGATGTCCTCCCGTCTCCAACGGTTATTATCCTGTATGCCTTATCGTGGTCGAACGCGGGCTTGTACGGCCGTTTGCTTCTCAAGGCGTCATATTGGTCTGCAAGCATCACGATCCTTCCCTCGATCGGTATCCCTTCCCCTTTCAGCCCCTGGGGATACCCGCGACCGTCCCACCTTTCGTGGTGATTCAGTGCGATGCTGGCGGCCATCGCCATCCCCGGATAGGAAGATCCTGCAAGCATTTTCCCGCCGATAACGGTGTGGGTTTTCATGATCTCGAACTCCTCCGGCGTGAGAGGGCCCTGTTTCAGGAGGATGCCATCGGAAATCCCGACCTTCCCCATGTCGTGGAGGATGCTTGCGAACGCGATCTCTTCGGCGAAACCCTCCGGCATGTTCAAGGCCACCGCGATCCTTCGCGCATACAAGCCGATCCGCTTGATATGTTTCCCCGTGTCCGTATCCCTGTACTCGGCGACACCCGCGAGCCGCTCGACGATCTCCTTGCTGGCGGACTTGACCAGTTGCAGCGCATCGCTCAGCTCCCGGGTTCTGCTGATGACGTTGCTTTCAAGCGTACTCGTGTAATCCTTCTCAAGCTGCTTGAGCCTGTAATGATCGACCGCTTTTTTTACCGAATGTGCGAGAACCGCGGGCTTGAAAGGTTTCAATAAAAAATCGAATGCGCCTTTCCGCATCGCATCGATCGTCGTATCCATCTCCGCATAAGCGGTCATCATGATCACGGGGATTTCGGAGTTGAAGGAACGCACTATTTCCAGCAATTGAAGGCCGGTTACCTCCGGCATCATGATGTCGGTCAGAACCGCGCGAACGTTGTGCTCGTGCAATTTCTTGACCGCATCCATGGCATTTCCATATGGAAAGACAAGATACCCGAATCCGCTCAATAACCTGGAAGTCGATTCCAGGATGGAAGGATCGTCGTCCACCACGAGGATCGCGCTTTTTTCATCCAGGCTCATTTTCCGTATCCCCTCCACGGATCATTGCGAATCCAGTACTTCCCGTATCTTCCTTGCCAGTATCGTCGGGCCGAAGGGTTTCTGCAGAAACGGCTTGCCGGCGATCAACGCCGAGGATTCGTGGATCCCGTCTCTCGCATAACCGCTCGTGAAGATCACCTTGAGCTGCGGGTCTTGCCTGTACATCTCTTCGAACGCTTCCTTGCCCCCTTTACGCGGCATGACAACGTCCAGTACGGCGAGAACGATCTCTTTATTTTCCCGGAAAATCCCGATCGCCTCCTCCCCGTTCCGGGCAACGAGAACGTGATACCCGAGTTCCTTCAATGTCCGCTCGATGAACGACCGGATGGTTTCCTCGTCTTCCGCCAGAAGGATCGTCTCCGCCCCCCCACGCGCGATTTCCTCCCTGCTTCGCGCAGGGACGGCATCCGGTCGAGCCTCGACGACGGGAAAATACAGCTTGAACGTCGTACCCTTCCCCGGTTCGCTGTAGAGGTGAAGAAATCCGCCATGCTGCTTGACGATCCCGTACACCATCGCAAGTCCCAGGCCCGTCCCCTTGTCCGGCCCCTTCGTGGTGAAAAACGGATCGAACACCCTCTCGCGGGTCTTCTCATCCATCCCGATTCCCGTGTCGGAGACCGTAAGCAGAACGTATCTCCCGGGCTTCATGTACGGATGCTGGCGGATGTACTCCTCCTCCAGGTGCACGCCCCCGGTTTCGACCATGAGCCGCCCGCCATCCGGCATCGCATCCCTGGCGTTCAGGCAAAGGTTCATGACCGCCTGCTCGATCTGTCCGCGATCGGCATGTATGGTCGGAAGATTCTTGTCCAGGACGGTTTTTACCTCGACATGTTCGCCCATCACCTTGCCGATGAGCTTCATAAGATCCGCAACCAGGGCGCTCAAGTCCAGATTGACGGGCTCCATGACCTGGCGGCGGGCGTACGCCAGGAGTTGCCTTGTCAACGTCGACGCGCGTTCCGCGCACCGCAGGATCTCGTCCACATCATGCAACGCCTGCTCGTCTCCCGCCAACCTCATGCGCAGAAGTTCCCCGAATCCGACGATTCCCGTCAAGGCGTTGTTGAAATCGTGGGCGATGCCGCCCGCAAGTGTTCCCACGGATTCGAATTTCTGCGCCGTACGGAGCTGATTCTCCAGGTGGACCTTTTCCGTGATGTCATGAACCATGACGCTGAAGCCGGTAATCGCCCCTGCCCCATCCCGCAGCGACGTGCTGAACCACTCGCAGACAACCGTCGTGCCGTCCTTGCGTACGGCGGGCCCTACCGCGTCGGACGAGGAACATCCGCCCCCGGTAAGATTCGACCAGATGCCGCTTACTTGAGCCCGCATCTCGCGCGGCACGAACAACTCAAACGGGTGTTTTCCCATCGCCTCGGCGGATGACCATCCGAGGATCCTCTCCGCCGCGGGATTGTACTCCACGATGCGATGTTCCCGGTCATGCGCGATGTACCCCAGGGGCATACGCTCCACATGGGAGGACAAGCGGCGGTGGAAGACTCTGAACTCCTCCAATCTCCTCGCGCTCACAAGCGCCAACGCGCATTGCTGGGCGAACGTCTCCAGGATAAGGATATCCTCCGGCGGAATCCCCGTATCCGATCCGCCGTATACGTGCAGAATGCCTAATGCCTGGCCTTCTCCCGTGTTCATTGGAATCGATGCCGAGGACCGGAGCGCCCGCTTGACGGCTTCGCTTCGCCAGGGGGCGTACATCCCGTCCGTGAGGATGTCCTGACATATATATGAACGGCCGGTACGAATGGCGATCCCGGTGGGTCCCATCCCCTCGGGCGATTCGTCCCATCGAAATATCATCCGGTCAAGATAGCCCGTGTCGAAACCACGCCACTCGATGGGGCGCACGGAGAAATCCGGTTCCGCCAATCCCACCCAGCACATGCGATATCCCATCTCCACGATCGCGTCGCATGCGATTCCCAGGGCTTCACGGGAGTTGGTTCCCTTAAGGATCTTCGCGTCGATCTCCCTGAGAGCGGACTCCAGAACCAGACGCTTTCGAAGCTGTTCGTCCGTTTTCTTTTTTCCCGTAATATCGGTCCCGATGCTGAGGACTCCCTCGACCCGGCCCTGGTCGTCCAGGTACACCTTGTTGGTCCAGGCGATCCAGACTTTCTCGCCGTTGCGGCGAATGTTCTCATTTTCGTTCTGCTCGAACGCAGCGGGATCCGCACAGATTTGATCCATAAGGGGCCGCAGGTCCCGGCCGGTGGTCTCGGCTTCGGGGACGATCGTGCCTACAACGTGCCGGCCGACGATCTCCGCTTCGGAGAAACCGAAGAACCGCTGCCCGAATTCGTTCATGAACGTGATCCGGCCGTCGCGCGTCCAATGCAGGATGATGCTGTTGGCGTGTTCGAGCAGTTCACGATATTTCCGTTCACTCTCGCGCAGGGTCTCCAAGGCTTGGCCATGTGCCCGGAAAGTCTTCGCCAGATACCAATAGACAAGAATGGCCGTGACGACAACGTATCCCGCGCCTTCCAGTGCCTGGTGGCGACCGATGGATTCGGGGGACCCTCCCAAGCGTCGAAGCACCGTCTCGAAAAGGTAAATCCACGCACCCCCCAGGAAAAGGTACAGGACCGCGAAACCGACAGCCGCCTTTCGGCTCTGCCACCGCGTCCCGTCCGCCCGGAGGTTGTTCATTTCACACCTTCACGAATTGAAGAAGCGCCTTTTCCGTATATATTCACAATGATGTATCTTATCGGAGGATCCGTTAACTATCAATTCCGACGGCGGTCGCTTACCCCGTGCGACGGGTCGGGCATCCCCCGGCTTTGCGGAATCCACATAACCCGATTCGTCGGATGACGGAAGGGAAGTCCCGCACGATAATCGCTAAATAAGACGTGGAGATCTGCCGATAATGAATGCCATGAACATCAACCCTTTCCTCGTCGCCAAGGCAACGCTTCTCTTCCTCACCGCGGTCCTGATCATCGAATACGTAATCCGCAGGCGGAAATTGGGCAGGGATCTGGCGCAGAACCGCCAGAAACAACAACAGCTTGCGGGGTATTCCGCGGAGCTGAAAAACCTGAAAACGGAGCTTGGCCGAAAGAGCGAAATCGCCGAGAAACTTCCCCAAATCACCAAGCGATTGACGGAAAAGCTTCCCTCGGAAGCGTATCCGGCCATAGCGGTCCGTTCCATAAAGGATTTCTTCCACGCCAAAAAAGTCGGGTATTTCGCTCCGGTGGAAGGATCCTCCGACTACACCCTCGTCGTCGGAACCGGGTTCCCGCCCGATTGGCCGGGCAAGGTACGGATTCACCGCACCGAGGGGATCCTGGGCATGGCGCTCCAGAACAAGGTCGTCATCTCGAAGTCGGACCCGCAATCCTCTTCCGGCCGGAGATCTTCCAATTGTTCCCTCGAAGACCTGGATGTCGCCCCCGATTTCGTCGCGCCCGTGTTCGGTATCTCCGGTACCGTCGGAGCGCTGGTTGTCGCGGGGTGCCCCTTCCCCCTCGACGAGGAGCTCGTCTACGTTTCGATGTTCGCGGACCAGTTATCCACCATGCTCCAGAATGCCGCGCTCCTCGATTCGAGCCGGAGCGGCACGTGGGTGGATCACCTCACCGGCGTGGCGAACCGTCTCTATTTCCAGCAACGGTTCGAAAGCGAGATCCGCCGCACGGGGAACTATCGGCAGACCCTGGCGCTGTTCATGTTCGATATCGACGAATTCAAGAAGATCAACGACACGCACGGTCACCATGCCGGAGACGTCGTCATCAAAAAGATGGCCGAAATCGTAAAGAAAAACACCCGGGGGGGCGACCTCGTGGGCCGCTATGGCGGCGACGAGTTCATCGTCCTCATCACGTCGACGACCGGGAAGCAGGCGATCTCTTTCGCGGAAAAATTACGGGAGATGATCGCCGCGACCGACATCGCGATCCCGGGTACGGAAGTCCCCGTGCGGATCACCGTCAGCGGCGGCCTCGCGATGTTTCCCACGCACGGGCAGTCCACCACTGAACTGTTCCGGGCGGCCGACGATGCCCTGTACGAATCGAAGCGGCAGGGAAGAAACCGTATCCGGATCGCATCGTCCATCGGGCTGGACGGCGAAATCGCAAAGGGTGCCGATGCGGATCGGGAGCCTCCGGCCGTGGCGGGCAACACCGCCGACACCGGGTCGGATACCACCGAATTCCCCCTCGGGGAACTCGGCGGGGACCTGAAAGCATGATCTGCCCCACCGGGGAGCCGACGGCCGACTTCGTTCAGCGCATCCTCTGGGCGGTCATGCTTTGCCTGCTGGCCTCTTGCGCCGCGAAAAAGGAGGTGCGCCCTCCCCCTCCCCCTCCCGAACTGGACGTCGTCCAGTGCAGGCTGGTATCCAAAGGGGAATTCGTCGGCGTCCGGTTCCGCGTGATCGGCTTCGGGACGTTCGATCCCGGGACGATGGAATCCTACCTGATCGACGAATCCACGGGTGAGAAGTTCTCCATCGTCCGGTTGCAGCGGATCGGCCGGCTGGCCGAGTTCACCGTGCCCGGGGAAAAGGATGTGCGCAACATCTTGTTCCGCAACCGGGAAGGGAAGCTGAAGCCCGGGATGCGCGTCACGGTGGTGTTCGGGTCCATCCGAAAGGAGCACCTGCGGCTTCAGGAGTGACCGCCGGCGGGTGGCGGGCGGGATCGTCAGCCCGCTATCGTTACCGGGAACATCTCCCGCACTTTCCTGGAGAGACTCGTCGGCGTGATCGGTTTCTGGAGGAAAGCCT
>Ga0075314_1000095_pt1 | contig 12804 bp, 9 predicted proteins | sample MayberryNE_Catta_6_FD_120055 | JGI IMG/M metagenome (GOLD analysis project Ga0075314, IMG submission 120055) | Natural and restored wetland microbial communities from the San Francisco Bay, California, USA, that impact long-term carbon... | ecosystem: Environmental > Terrestrial > Soil > Wetlands... | reverse complement strand
GTGGTGACAATAACCTGCACCTGGGCCTGAAAAATAACCTTCTCCGTCCTATGCCCGCAATCTCCAGGGCTCGGCCCTCGGTCGCTTTGTTAGTTACTTAATTATGGACTCCTTAATAAGTTTCCGATCGGCGTGTCATCGAAGGTGCTTGGCTACGGGCATCTCTGGGCCGCCTGGCGGCGCGGCTATTTTGAGCGTGAGGGACTCGATGCTGAAGTGGTGTTGATGCGTGGCACGGCTCCCGCCGTGCAGGCGTTGATCTCCCACTCGATCCTCGCCGGGTTGGTGGCAAACGATGGGCCGATTGCGGCTGTGGAGCAAGGCGTGGATTTAGCGATGATCGCGAGCGGCAGCAAGATCACCCATATGCTCATCGGCGGCAAAAATTATAAAACATGGGAAGACTTGCGCGGTACGACACTCGGCTCTTCGACTCTGACCTCTGGTACGGCGTTCGTGCTGCGCCGCGCGCTCAAGGCGAAGGGGCTCGAATACCCGCGCGATTACAAACTTTTGAGCGTCGGTGGCACCGCGCCATCGTTCGCCGCATTGAAAGCCGGCCAGATTTCAGCCGCCATGCAGGCGGTTCCCTATGCGTTTCTTGCGCAAGAGGCCGGATTTAACGTGATCGGCCGCATCGCCGACGTTTTGCCCAACTATCTGCTCTCGGCCTATACGGTCAGGCGCAGTTGGGCTGAAAAAAATCGTCCGCTCGTGGTTCGTTTTCTGAAGGCCGTCGTGCAGGCCAAGAAATGGTTCGAACAGGATAGAGCGGCGGCGCTTGAATTCCTCTCTAAAGAATTTCAGCTTAGCCCCGAATTGACGGCGAAAGGACTCGATTATTACCTGGCCAACCAGGCATGGCATCCTGAGCTTGAGATCGAAATCGACGGGCTCAAAACGGTGGTGGATATTTACGCCGAGCAAAAAGGCATAAAAGGCCCGCTGCCGAATCCGGAAAAGTACGTCGATCAGAGCTATCTCAAACAAGCATTGAAGGAACTGGGACTGCGTTAGACGCGGCCCGGACCTTGCACTTGCCGGCGCAATTTCAGAAATAACGACGGCAGACCGGGATTGACAGCTGAGCACCGCTCAAGCATCGTTTGTCTCGGGTCCATTCCACGCATCTTGGCTAGCCGAGATTCGAACCGGCTTGGCAGATCGGGCCCAAGCGACAGGAACGAGGAAATCACATGGGTGTAAGAGGTCGAGCGGCGATTTTCGTGGAACCGAAGAAGCCGTTGATTGTCGATGAAGTTGAGTTTCCTGACCCTGGCGCGGGTCAAGTGCTGGTTAAATTGTTTTCCAGCGGGGTCTGCCATTCCCAGCTGCACACGATGGGGCGCCCGCCCCGTCCCGGGCGGCGCTTGCCGGCTTTGCTCGGCCACGAATCGACTGGCGTGGTTGTCGCTAAGGGGCGTGACGTCAAACATGTGAAGGAAGGCGAGCACGTCATCACAACGTGGGTAGATCGGGACAATTCACAGACGCCGCTGCCGCTGGTGGATCACACCCTCAATGATCGAGCACAATATACGGCTGTTTGGAACGGCCAAGAAGTTTCGCATTCCGCTGCGACTTGGGCGGAATACGCACTGGCGTCGGACCGAGTCGTGCTGCCGCTTCCGGGCGACGTGCCGACCGATGTCACTTCGATCATCGGCTGCGCCGTGATGACCGGAGCCGGAGCGATCATCAACACACTCAGAGTTCGACCAGGCCAGTCCGTTGCGGTTTTCGGCGCCGGCGGCATCGGTCTTTGTGCCGTCGCTGCCGCGGCGGTCGTCGACGCCCATCCGATCATTGCGGTCGATGTGAACGCCGACAAACTCGTCTTCGCCCGCCGCTTCGGTGCGACGCATGCGGTCAATGCAAAATCTTCCGATGCGGTGCAGTCGATCAGAGATCTCACCGGCGCCGGCGCCGATTTTGCGATCGACGCCGTCGGCCTGCCGCAGACTCAGGAGCAGATTCTTCGCGCCGTACGGCCCGGGTATTCAGGCATGAATCGCGGTGGCACCGCGTTGCTCATCGGCATTACGCCGCCTGATGCAAAAGCGGTTCTCGATACCAGCCTGTTTATCGGCAATCGTTCCTTCACGCGCACGAGCGGCGGAGATTGCAAGCCGGACCGCGACTTTCCCATTTTCGTTCGTTGGTACCGCGAAGGAAAGCTTAATTTAGACGAGTTGGTAACCGATCGTTACACGTTGGACCAGATCAATACCGCGGTTGATGACTTAGAGCACGGACGAATTCTCGGTCGCGGCATCTTGACGTTCGATTAGCGAATTTTCACCGATACGTTCGAAAAACCTTCGACATTGCCGACGTGAGCAGTGTAAGTTAGCAAAATCGAAGTGTCATTCTGAGGAGCATTGCGACGAAGAATCTGATTTTGGCTGGTCGAACGGAGAAAAAGCAGATCCTTCGCTGGCGCTCAGGATGACAGGCTTGCGGTCTGCGGCGGTTGCGGATCGGGCCACTGAATCTTCGAGAGTAGGCTTACTTGTCATGACTGCAAAATCACATACTGAAACAAACAAAGGTCCTGTCGGCAGAGATACCATACGGTCGCGCTTGGTTCTCGAACTCGCATCGGAGTTGGTCGATCAGACCGGCTGGGCGCACCGTCAAGCGCGGGTGAGCTTGCGGCCCCAAGGTGCGGATAGCTGGGCTGTAACGCTTTTTGCGAGCGACGGCCCGGCGGCAATCGAACAGGTCGCGCGTGGAGAAGTTCAGGTGGCGATTAGCAACCCGGCCGGCTATCTGGCGCTGGCGGAGCGGGGCACCGGACCGTTCGGAGCGCCCGTGCCGCTCCGGGCGATCACCGTCATCCCGTCACCCGATCAGCTTGCTTTCGCCGTGACTGAGCGCACGGGTTTGAAATCACTGCACGACATTCGCGAACGCCGCTATCCGGTGCGAGTTTCCATGCGCGGGCAGCGAGATCATGCCCTGCATCCGATCGTCAAGGAGGTCTTGGCTGCAGCGGGATTCTCGCTCGACGACATCGTTTCTTGGGGTGGCCAAGTTCGCTACGACGACGGTCTGCCGCCCAATGAAAACCGGCTCGGCGCCGTGGCGCGCGGTGAAGTTGATATGGTCATCGATGAAGCGGTGCGCGGCTGGGTGAATTCGGCAGCAACGGGCGGCATGCGCGTGCTACCAATCGAGGAATCCATGTTGACCCGCCTGGAGATGCTCGGCTTTCGCCGCGCCATTATTGCCAAGGCGCGTTACCCGAAGTTGGCCGATGATGTGCCGACCCTCGATTTCAGCGGCTTTGCCGTTTACACGCACGCCAATGTGCCCGAAAGTATTATCGCATCGATCTGCGCGGCATTAGAAGCCCGCAAGGATAAAATCGGCTGGCAAGAACCCGGACCGCTACCGCTCGAACGCATGTGCCGCGATACCGCGGACGGTCCTTTGGTGATTCCTCTCCACCCGGCCGCCGAGAAATTCTGGCGCGAGCGCGGCTATCTGCCATAGACGGAGACCTGAGAGTCACCTCGAAGCGCACGAAGATCCCAGGGCGGCAGAGCCGCAACCAAAGAATCGGAGTATCTCGCCGCAAAGAAAAGAGAAAAATATTGTTCTGGACTTGGCGTTCTTGGCGCCTTGGCGGGAGTAAAATCCGAATCCGAAATGTCCATGTCTCCAAGAATTTGCGCAAGCCGCGAAAACTATCAACCCTAGTAGTACACGAAAGTCAGAGAGAAGGTAATCTGACCCTTCGCGTGCCTGAATTGCCGTATCATCGGCCGTCGACAACAATCAGCCTTAAGCGTAACCTAAAGCATGATGGCAGGAGCCGCTCAATCATTTTCACATAGCGTGCGCGGATTTTGTGCTCTGTGCACGGCGCGCTGCGCTACCATCGCGACAGTTACGGATGGAAGAGTGGTCCGTCTCGAGGCCGATCCCGATCACCCGAACGGTGGTGTTTTCTGTCTCAAGGGCAAAGCCGCGCCCGAGTTGGTGTATCATCCCGATCGGCTCAACTACCCGCTAAAGCGCACACGGCCGAAGGGCGCTTCCGATCCGGGATGGCAGAGAATCAGTTGGGACGACGCGCTCGATGATATCGCGCGCCGGCTGTGCGAAATCCGCGACCGTTATGGAGCGCGCGCCGTGGCGCTCGCGAAGGGCACGCAGGGCGGCACATCGGTCTCCGACGCCGAGCGCTGGCTCGCGCGCTTCCTCAACCGTTTCGGCAGCCCTAATTGGACTTCGACGACGCACGTCTGCAATTGGCACAAGGATACGGCCTTTAGCTACACATTCGGTGTGGAGATTCCGCTTCCGGACGTCGCGCACAGCAATGCGTTTTTGCTCTGGGGTCACAACCCGAGCTCCACATCGTTGATCTTGGCGCACGATATCGTCGCGGCGCGAAAACGCGGCATGAAGATCGTCGCAGTCGATCCGCGCCGCGTGGGCATCGCTTCTCAGGCCGACGTGCTGCTGCAAGTCAGGCCGGGCACGGACGGCGCCCTGGCGTTGGCGCTGATCGACGTGGCGATTAAAGAAAAACTTTTCGACGAAAATTTCGTGCGGCAGTGGACCAACGGACCTTTCTTGATTCGACAAGATAACGGAGCGGCGCTCACGGAAGCCGATCTGACGGTAAGCGGGTCGCCGGAGCGATTCGTTGCCTGGGACGAGGTCGCGGAAGCTCCGATTATCTATGATTTTTCCGCGGGTGTTTATGAACGTCACGCCGTCAGCCCCGCACTCGCCGGAGAGCGCCGTATTATCGCAAGCGACGGCCAAACTATTCTTTGCGAACCCGTGTTTGCGCGCTTGGCGGCGCTCGCGGCGCGCTATGCTCCGGAAAATTCTTCGGCGATAACCTGGGTGCCTGCCGAAAAAGTTCGGCAGGCGGCGCATCTGCTCGCCGCCCATCGGCCGGTGAGCATGTTCATGCACAACGGCGTCGGCCAGCATACCAACGCCACGCAAACGAGCCGGGCGATTGCGATTTTTTATGCGCTCTTCGGCAATTTCGACCAACCGGGCGGCAATGTGGTTTTTCCGAAAGCGCCGCTCAATACCGTATCCGGCAAAGAATTTCTGCCGAAAGAAGCGGCGCAGCAAAGAATCGGGCGCGCGCGCAAACCTCTTGGGCCGCCGGCGAAACCCGGCAATTGCGCGGCCTATGATATTTTCACCGCGGTACTCGAAGGCCGTCCTTACCCGGTCAAGGCGCTGCTGAATTTCGGTTCGAACACCATCATGTCGACCGGCGACTCTCAAAGAGCACGGGAAGCCTTTCGCGCGGTTGATTTCGCCGTCGCAGCGGAACTGTTCATGACGCCGACGGCGGAACTTTGCGACTACGTGCTGCCGGCCACGAGCTTCCTGGAAATGGCTGGCGTCGGCAACGACTTCAGGCATAGAGCGCAGGGGAAACTTCATGTGCAATACCGGCCTGAGGTAGTGGCGCCGCTGGCGGAGCGCCGCTCCGACACCTGGATGATATTTGAATTGGCTAAGCGGCTTGGGCTCGGCGATGATTTTTGGCAAGGCGATATCCATGCTGCTTACGAATATGAATTGGCACCCGCCGGTGTCACCTTGACAGAGCTCAAGGCATCGCCGGGCGGCATCACGCTAGCCGCGACGCCGCGCTATCAAAAATATTCCGCAATGAATGACAGCGGCTATCCGCGCGGCTTCAACACACCGGACAAGAAAGTGGAGCTTTATGCACATGCCTTCGCGGCGCATGGCTTTGCACCGCTGCCGGAATACGCGGAACCCATGATCAGCCCGGTGACTCGTCCGGACATCGCCGCCGACTATCCGCTGGTGCTTACCAACGCGAAGTTTACGACCTACATCCACAGCCAATTGCGTGGTTTGCCGAGCCTGCGCAGGGCAGTGCCGCATCCGACGGCGGACATCCATCCAGAGACCGCTCGGCACTATGGCATCGAAGACAAAGCATGGATGATTATCGAAAGTCCGCGTGGCGCAATTCGCGCCAAGGCGCGAGTCAGCGACGCGATCGGGCCGGGCGTGATCTGCTGCCAGCATGGCTGGTGGCAGGAGTGCAAGGGTCTCGAGCTGCCCGGCTACGACTCCTACGGCGCCGGATCGGCCAATCCCAGTCTGCTGATCGGTTCCGATATCGCCGATCCGATCAGCGGCTCGCTGCCGCATCGATCGTTTCTCTGCCGCGTGAAGCCGGCGGAGTGAAAACCCATCCAGAGGGCGGGTTTGAAACCCGCCACAATCCTAGGTCCGGCCAACCGGCGAGGGCGGCAAATTCGCTTCCGATAAAGTGCGTTGATTGCTCCACACGGCACTGGCATATTCCTCCGTATGAAACTATCGCGGACTTCGATCCTGCTTCTCTGTACCGCCGTCGTGACGTTCACGTCGATCGGCATGAGCACTTTTAGTCTGTTCCTGCCGCCGATCGAAAAAGAGTTCGGCTTGTCGCGCGCGCTGGCGACTCTGCCGTACATGATAGCTATGATCGGCTGGGCGGCGGGCGCCGTCTTGTTCGGCAAGCTCGCCGACGATTACGGCTCCCGGCCGGTGGTTCTGGCGGGAATTGTTCTCATGGCGGCGGGATTTGTCGGAATGGGCTCGTCGCAGAATCTCTGGCAAATATCACTCTCCTACGGCGTTTTGGTCGGCATGGCGATGGGCGCGTGCAGCCTGGTCATCATGTCTCTGCTCGTGTCGAAGCATTTCGAGGCACGCAACCGCGGCCTGGCCGTGAGCGTGATCCAGACCGCGCCGCCGCTAAGCCCGTTGCTGTTCGCCCCGCTGATTTATCTTTTGATCAAGTCGTATGACTGGCGTGTAGCTGCAATCGCTTCGGGCGTGCTCCTGGCAGGCGTCGCGCTACCGCTGGCGTGGCTCGGCGCGCGGGATCCGAAAACAACGCTGGCGGCCCGCGGGCGGCGCATGGCGTGGAGCGCGTGCTTGCCTTATCTACGCAATCGCTCGTTGATGTTGCTTTTTGCCGTGCGCTTTTCCTGCGGCGTGGCGTTTTTCCAGATCGCACACCTGGTCTCACTCACGATCAGCAAGGGTTTCGATTCCGCCACGGGCGCCACGGCGGTGAGCGTGTTCGGCGCCGCAGCGGGGGTGTCGGCGCTGCTGTTCGGCTGGCTTTCCGATCGCTACGGCCGCGCGCGCATGCTTGGTCTGAGCTATTTGGTGCGCGGCGTCGGCACGTTGATGCTCGCGCTCAACTTATCGAGCGAACTTGCTTTCTATGCCGTCGTCGCATTAGCCATCGGGCCAACCTTCGGCACTGTCGCGATCGGCAACGTCATGTTTTACGAGATCGTCGGCCCGAGAATGGCGGGAGTGATTCTGGGCTTGAGTTTCATCGTGCACCAGATCGGCTCGGCCGGGGGCCCGATGGTCGCCAGCATTGTCTACGACCAAACGGGTAGTTACGACGGCTTTATGATCGTAATGGGATTGATATTGCTGGCATCGGGCCTTGCCCTTTTTGGCGGGACGAACACGGAAGAAAAAATCGCTGAACCGATCGCGGTCGCCAGTCCTTCGCTATCGTAACCATTCACACGAATCATTGAAAATTATTGTGCAAGCGTAGGGGCAGGTTTTAAACCTGCCCCTACAAACGTTTGCGACTAGCTCATTAACCGCCCGCCGGAGACATTGAGCGATTCGCCGGTGGTGTGCGAAGAGTCGCTCGATGCAAGAAAAAGCGCCGCCTTTGCCACCTCTTCGTGCTTGGCGTACTTGCGCAGCGGGGTAAGTTCCAGGACTTGTTTTTCCAACTGCGAAAACTCCATTCCAAGTCCTTTCGCTCTTTCGGCGTACATTTCCCGAAGATCGGGTTCGTCCATGCCGCCCGGGCAGATTACATTGGCGCGAATTCCGTAAGGGCCGGCTTCTTTGGCGATCGTTTGCGTCAGTCCTATGAGGCCCCATTTGGCCGCGCACAGCGAACCGCGCAGCGCCATGCCTTCTCTACCAGCGGTGCCTGCGATGCTCACAATGCTGCCGCTTTTCTGCTCCATCATCTGCTTCAAAACCGTGCGACAACAGAGAAACACGAGCTTTAAGTTATACAAAAGCACGTCGTCCCATTGCTGGTCACTGATCTCCGTCACAGGCACTAACGGGCCGCGGAAGCCGGCGCTGTTGACCAGCACGTCGACCTTGCCGAAGCGTCGAATCGTGTCATCGACCAGCGCGTTCACTTGAAGGGGGTCGCTGCAATCGGCAGCGACGGCGAGCGCCTGACCATCCTGTTGTTGGATCGCTTGAGCAACGCTATCGAGCTGGGGCTTCATCTTTTCCAAGTCCACCAAGACGATCTCGGCGCCTTCTTTTGCAAAATAATGCGCTATGGCTTCGCCGATGCCGCGCGCGCCGCCGACAACGATTGCGATCTGACCGCCCAATTTCATGTTCGTCTCTCCTATCCGGGCACGTGCGAATATTTTTCGCGCAGCTTGGCATAGCGCTGCCCGCCTTCGGTTGCCGCCTTGCGGAAATCTTCCGGCATGACGTTGTACGGCGGTCGGATCGGGCCGGTTTTGCAGTACCCGGAAGCGGCCATTAAAACTTTTTCGAGCTGAATGTTGTAGGAGGCGAAAACCTCTTGAGAGCCGGTGATGGCGTGATGCGGTTCGTTGGCCCAGGCGATGTCAGCCGCAACGGCTTTGGCTCGCTGCGCGTCGCGCGCCGCCAGAGCGTTCATTAGGGCGAGCGCTATTTGCGGTCCGACCGAAGGAATCCAGCACGTGGTCTGAGACTCCGGCGAGATCTGCGCGAATTCATACGCGAGGCCTACCGGCGGCACGAAGTTAACCCTTCCTTGGGTGGCGTCCACTACTTTTTTTAGGATCGCCTTGCTGGAGAACTTCGCCGACATGACGGTCGGCGCTTTGGCGACAACCGCGCCCCAGAAGTCGGTCTCGAATTGGAAGCGAAACGCTCGTGCGTTGGCGTAAACCATGATCGGGAAATCCGGGAACGCTTCGGCAACGTCTGCATAGAACTTGACCGCCATGTCGAGTGTCGCCGGCTGCCACATGGGAATGCCCAGAAGCGTGCCGGTGGCGCCCAGCCCTTTGACGAATTTAATCCGGCGCGCGATTTCATGGCCGCCGAGCGCTGTCGTGCCGACAAAAGTCGGGATGCGCCCGTGCACGGTCTTCAGCAGGCAATCGACATAAGCTTCGTAATCGCGCTGCGAGGTCGTCGCGCATTCGCCCATGGTGCCGAGCGCCATGATGCCGGTAGCGCCATCGCGGACGAGGCTCTCGGTAAGCCGCGCCGTTTCGTCGAGATCGACCGTGTCCGTTGCATCCAAACGATCGGCTCCTTCTTTGGCGGGCGTCGGCATGATCGCCAATGCGCCTTTGAGATCCTGAGCGGTAATCATATAAACCTCCTTGGGCGATGAGCTGAAAAGTTTCGATGACCGAGGGATTGCTGTTCTCTAACACGTAGGTTCAGGGCATGGCAATAACGGATGACAATCCCGACGTGAAGCGTTTTGCGGTGATTTGCCCCGACAAACTCAAAATCTCGTCTCGATCTTTTCGGTCAGCACGATTCCTTGGGGAGTCACGTTCGCTACATAGGGCAATGCCTCGACGCCGGCTTTGACAGCTCTGCGAAGACAGCGGCCATACTCTGGGTCGATCTCGTCCGCGGGACGAAAATAATCGCAGTCGCCGCGCTGGATCACGAAAACCAGGGCGGCGCGATGACCGCGTCGCTTGAGACGAATCAATTCTTTGAGATGCTTCGTCGCCCGCTCGCTGACCGCATCGGGAAAAGCGGCGGCGCCCTCAAAAGAGACGGTGACGTTTTTCACTTCGACATAGCAACGGCCGTGGCTTCCTTCCAAGCAGAGATCGAGCCGGCTATGGGCGCCGACTTTAACTTCCCGGCGGATCGTCGTGTAACCGCGCAATTCCGCGATATCACCTGCTTCTATCGCTTCGGCGACCAGCCGGTTGGGGTGCAGCGTATTGATGCCGATCCAGATTCGGTTGACTTGAATCATCTCCCATGTGTAGGCGAGCTTGCGGCCTTTATTCGGACTTAACGAAAGATAAACAGCGCTCCCGGGCTCTTTACAACCGAGCATGCTGCCGGTGTTGGTGCAGTGCGCGGTCACGATTTCGCCGTTGGGCAGGCGCACGTCGGCAAGAAAGCGCTTGTAACGTTGCACGAGCGTGCCCCGAACGAGTCGTGACCGGAACAGCATGCGCACGGTTATAGCCGAAGATCCGGCTAATTCCCAATAAAAGGAGAAAGAGGTCTCGCGTCGGGTCGAAACAGGGCGACGGCTTTCTTGAACTGGCGGAGGCGCTTTGTTAGCTTCGCTTAAAATTGCTGATCGGAGACGAGATGGCGAAGCGACAGCTCAAGTACGTCGGCCACAACGTGGCGCGCGTCGATGGCATCGACAAAGTCACGGGCAAAGCAAAGTTCGTCGGCGACATCACCGTTCCGGGCATGCTCGACGGCAAGATCCTGCGCAGTCCCTATCCGCACGCGCGCATTGGTTCCATCGACACCACGCAAGCGGAGCGGTTGCCCGGTGTCGTCGCGGTGCTGACGGGAGCGGACCTCGCCGACTTAAATCCAATCTACAACGGCCGGCCGGTGATCGCCATGAATAAGGTGCGCTACGCCGGCGAGCCTGTGGCGGCCGTGGCGGCCCAGGACGTGGCGAGCGCGGAAGAGGCGCTGTCGTTGATTGCGGTCAGCTACGAAGAGTTGCCAGTCGTAACCGGTATCGATGCTGCGCTCAAGAACGGCGCGCCCGCCATCCACGAGGATAAGACCGGAAACATCGGCACGCACGAAAGAGTGGTTCGTGGCAACATCGACGAGGGATTCGCCCAATCGGAGGAAATCGTCGAAGACCTATTTACTTTCCCCATGGTCTATCATTTTGCGATGGAGCCTCATTCCGTCATTGCCCACTATGGCGACGACGATGAGATCACGGTCTGGTCCTCCGCGCAGCATCCGTTTCAGGTGCGCGGCGATATCGCCAGGATCTTCAAAGTGGTGCCGGCGAAGGTGCGTCTGATCATCCATTATCTTGGCGGCGGCTACGGCAGCAAGTCGTATACGAAATTCGAACCGTTGGTCGTCGCCCTGGCGCGCAAGGCCAGACAACCGGTGCGGATCTGCAACTCGGTCGGCGAATCGATGGTGACCGTGCGCCGTCACGGCGCCCGCGTGAGAATCAAGACTGGCGTCAAACGCGACGGCACGATCATGGCCCGCGAGGCCACGATTTATCTCGACACCGGCGGCTACGATGACAACGGTCCGCAGGTGACGGCGCGCTCGGCGACCCGAGTGCTCGGCCCGTACTGGATTCCGCACATTCGCACCGACGCCTATCAAGTTTATACCAATACCGGCTCGGCGGGCTCCTATCGCGCCATCGGCGCGCCGCAGGTCATTTTTGCCGGTGAATCGCAAATCGAAATGATCGCGGCCAGAATCGGCATGGACGCGGCAGAACTGCGGATGAAAAACCTGCTGCGAAAGGGCCAGGAGCTGCGTCCCGGACTGAAGGGCATCGATGCCGACCTGGCGGCGAGTTTAAGGAGCTTGGTACGTGAAAGCGGTTGGAAAAAAGCGCTGAGGAAAAAAAACCCGCCGGTCGGGATGGCCTGCGCGATCACAAACGCTGGCGCGACGCCGGTATCGGTGGCGATGATCCGGATGCAGTCGGACGGCATCGCCAACATCGTCGCCGGCAGCACGGAAATGGGCCAGGGAGTGCGGACGACATTAACGCAGATTGCCGCCGAGGAATTGACTCTGCCGATGGAACAGTTCCGCATGGCGGGGGCCGATACGAAGGTGACACCCTACGATAGTTCGACCGGTTCAAGCCGGTCGACAACTCTCATGGGAACGGCGGTGCAAAAAGCGGCGCGCGACTTGAAACAGCAATTCCTCGCGATTGGCGCCCAAGCGATGGCCGTGCAGTCGAAGCAGATTCGGGTCGAAGCCGGCGCGCTCATTTGCGGCGAATCCCGGCTGACGTTCAAAGAAGCTTTTGAGCGCCGCTTCGGCAAGGGCTCCGGCGGTGAGATGATCGGCCGCGGCGAGGCGGGACCGGAAATAACCAATAACGCGCTGCCGGTTTTCTGGGAAGTGGGGATGGGCTGTGCCGAGGTCGCCGTCGACCAGGAAACCGGCGAAGTGACGCTCAAAAAGTTTATCTCCGTTGCCGACGTCGGCAAAGCGATTCATCCGGAGCACTGCGTCGCTCAGGAAGAAGGCGCGGCCATGCAGGGAATCGGCCACACGTTCTTCGAGCAACTGATTTATGACCAGGGCCAGCTACTCAATTCCAGTTTGGTCGATTACCGAGTGCCGACTTTTTCGGATGTGCCCGGGGAGTTTCACACGGCATTAATCGAAAATGGCGACGGTCCCGGCCCGTTCGGCGTGCGCGGGATGGCCGAGGGCGGCATTCTGTCGGTTGCACCGTCCGTATGCAACGCTATCGATCGCGCCACCGGCGTGCGCATCAAAGACCTACCGCTCACACCCGAACGCGTCTGGCGCGCGCTTAAGGATGCCAAGTAGCTGCTGCGGACAGCGCAAGCCCGAGCGACCGGCGGCAGCAGAGGTTGTGTGATTCATGGATAGTCCGGCGATGAAATCTTCCAGTAAGATTCCACGATTTCACATTCGAGCGGCAACCAAGTCGGATGTGCCGGTGATTCTCTCGTTTATCACCCAGCTCGCCGCTTACGAGCACCTGGCGCACGAAGTCGTTGCCAGCGAAAAAATTTTGCGTGC
>Ga0075314_1000091_pt1 | contig 13045 bp, 6 predicted proteins | sample MayberryNE_Catta_6_FD_120055 | JGI IMG/M metagenome (GOLD analysis project Ga0075314, IMG submission 120055) | Natural and restored wetland microbial communities from the San Francisco Bay, California, USA, that impact long-term carbon... | ecosystem: Environmental > Terrestrial > Soil > Wetlands... | reverse complement strand
GATCAGGGTCTCCGAGAAGCGCGTGGAGCGGCTGATGAGGGAGGCCGGGATCAGTGGCCTGATCGAGAAGAAGCGGGGTCGCACAACGATTCGAGTGCCCGGCGTCAGGGTCGCCGATGACCTGGTGCGCCGCGACTTCCGCCCCGCAGCGCCCAACGTCTTGTGGGTGGCCGACATCACCTACTTGAGCACTTGGCAAGGCTGGCTCTACCTCGCCGCCGTGCAGGACGCCTTCTCGCGGGCGATCGTCGGCTGGTCGATGGCCGACAACATGCGAGCGGAGCTGGTGGTCGACGCGCTGCAGATGGGACTCGCTCGCCGCAAGCCCGACGCGGGGCTGATCCACCACTCCGACCAGGGATCGCAATACGTATCTCTTGCCTTCGGCCAGCAGGCCCGCGACGCCGGCATTGCGATGTCGATGGGCTCCAAAGGCGACTGCTTTGACAACGCCGTCGCCGAGTCGTTCTTTGCCACCCTGAAGAAGGAGCTGGTCCACCGTCGCTCCTGGCCCGGCCGCCAGGAGCTGCGAAGCGCCGTCTTCGACTACATCGAGTCGTTCTACAACCGCGAGAGGAGGCACTCCACACTCGGCTATCTCTCTCCGAGGGAGTTCGAGGAGATCTATATAGATAAAGATTCAGAAGAAGAAACCGTCAAGCCCTGAAGTGTCGCCCGAACCGGGGGAAGTCCAGCCGCCTTGTCCTCGGCGCGACAGGACAACCTTGACAATCCAGGGCGTACCGTAGAGGGTATTCGTCGATCTCTAACCAGTCGTGCTCCGGGGAGGGTTGCGAGATGTTGATTTCAGCAGGGAAAGACGCTCATGCGCTGCGCCGAGGAATTGTGTTCGGCTTCAAGCAGAAACTAGCTCTGGCCGGGCTCCTGACGCTCTCGATCCTTGCGGTCTGTAGCACCACCGCCCAGGCCGATGCTCCCGTCGCGGCCTACTCTTTCGACGAGGGCTCTGGAGAAACCGTCGAGGATTCCGCAGGCGACCACGACGGGACGATCGAAGGTGCCTCCTGGGCTTCGGTCGGTAAATACGGCTCGGCCCTCGAATTCGATGGCGAAAACGATCTGGTCTCCATCGCCGATGCAGCAGATTTGGATTTGACTGCATCCTTCACGCTTGAGGCGTGGGTGCGTCCAGAAAGCACGGCCAACTGGCGGGCCGTCCTTTCAAAGGGAGAAGTGATCGAAGAAAGCAACGCCGGCTACCTCCTCCTCGCACGAGGCGAAGGAGGCAAAGCGAGAGGTTATGCCGCGGGAACCACCGTGAAAGCCGTTACCGCCCCGACCGAACTGCCTATCGAAACCTGGTCGCACCTAGCCTTTACCTCCGACGGCACCACGATGCGGCTCTATATCGATGGCACGGAAGTGGCTAGCAGCGAAGCAACCGCCGCTAAAGCCACCGCAGCGGACCTTGAGATCGGCCACTGGCCGTCGCTCAATACCTACTTCAACGGCTTAATAGACGAGGTGCGCATATACGACGAAGCGCTCTCAGAAAGTGCGATCCAGGTCGACAGAGACAACCGGGTCCAGGCACCGCCAGCAACCGAGGTGACGACCAGCGTCCTCGACACCGGCCCATCTGCTGAGCTCGTCTCCAGCGTGCCGATCACTACGTCTGGCAATACTCAGACGGTGATCTATTCACTTCCCGTCACGTCGCTCGATGCGGGCGAGGTGCTCCGTGTTACGGGTGGTCTTGAGGTCACGAACAAACATGCCTACGACGTAACCGACAGCGTGCAGGTGATTCTTGGCGATAGCGAAGAAGATACCAGTGGACTCGTTATCACGCCCTGGGCCAGCGCACAGCACACTAAAAACATGCTCCATTGGACCTTTCCATTTAATGGAGTGTACCGCGCGACCACGAGCAGTGGGAGTACCCAGTACGTGAATCTGGTGCTTAAGGCGTCATCCCCAAGTGCCGAAGCTGGCGACACTCTGATCGTGCAGCCGAACTTCGGGCGGATGACCGCCACCCGCTATACGCCTGCAGTGGGACCGATGGCTCAGCCTACCCATAAGCTCCAAGTGCTAGACGGCTCCATGCCGGAGCAGATCTCTCAAATTCCGGTCGACTCCGTCTGGCGTCGTGTCCTGACTCGCCGGGTCGATGATGTCTCGGCCGAAGACATCCTCGATATTACCGGCCAGCTCGAGGTCCAGAACACCAGTGGAACCACCGTGAAGCTTGAATCAATGGTGAAAATGACGACCGGGCCCTTCACGACTGGCTCAACTGCTTCCCCGATCACCCTGGACCAGCTAACGCCCGACGTTACGCACGCGCGCCTCGTCGAGACCAACCAGTTTACGGTTAGCGACCCATCTAAGAACTACATGAACCTATTGGTACGAGCTGTACCTGTCGGTTCGTCACCCGAACCACTCACGATTTCCGCGGGCTCGGGCATGCTCAACGTCATGCGCTTTGAGCCCAGCGCCGGTGACCCGTCCGCACCGCTGCGCGAAGGTACCCGCCAGGTTTACCATGCCGACTTCTATCCCGACGTCGAATCCATTCCATTCGCCGTTGCCGGCGGCAGTGAGAAGCGCGTGGTCGCCAGCGCTCCCCTGTGGGGAGGCCTCGAAAAAGGCGAAGTTCTCCGTGCGCGCGGCCTGGTTACTGGGGATCTCAATGGCGGCGAAGTGAGCCAGGTGCTCACGCAGCTGATCCTTGGGGACAGCCCCACCGCAACCACCGGCGACATCGTTGCGACGCTGAGCGGCGACAAGGTCCCCGCGACGACGCAGATCCACACGTCGATAAAGGAAGGCGTCTACGTGATGCCGGCTGCCGAACCCGTGCACAAATACCTCAATTACGTCGTGTACGCGAGCCAAGCGAATCCGAGCGACAGTATGAGTGTTCCTGCGGCGTCGGTTTCGTTCACCCGGTCGCAGCCCTCGGCTCCGCTCGATGAGGGCTTCGAGGATGGAATCGACAGCGTGTTCCATTATGACTACAACGGGACGTTCGCCGCGAGTTCCGAAATAGCACGCGAGGGATCCCAGTCGTTGTTGGTGGATATGGACCTCTCCAAAGACTACCCTGGCGATGGGGATATACGACGAAACGAGGTCAGGCCGCCAAACGAGCGCACGGCTGGTGGATATGAGGGCGAAGAAACGTGGCATGGATTCTCCGTTTACTTCCCAAAAGAGTTTGACGCTCCGAGCCCCGCACCAGCAGCTCATTTTGATGGCTTGATCGATGAGGTCCGCCTCTATGACGAAGCTCTTAGCGAAGAACAGATCAGCGCCGATCGTGATGGCAACTATTCGGAAGAAGTCGAGCCGGTCGCGGCGTATAGCTTTGAGGATGGCGAAGGGAGCGTTGCAACCGATTCTGCTGGCGGTCATGACGGGAACGTCGACGGGGCTACCTGGACCGCCAATGGAAGATATGGTTCCGCACTGTCGTTCGACGGCATTAACGACATCGTGGACGTAGCCGATAGCCCCGATTTGGATTTTACGGACACGTTCACCCTTGAGGCGTGGGTGCGTCCGGACACGCTCACTAGCTTGGTGCCAGTAATGCGGAAGTCCAACTTCGTCACTGGCTATGGATTATTGTCGGCATACACGCAAGAAGGCGTCAAGAAACCCACGGGCTTCAGTGGCAATGGGGAAAGCCTTGCTATTGCTGCTGGTGAAGCGGCGCTTGCCACCGAAGTATGGTCACATTTGGCGTTGGCTGCGGACGGCAGCAATTTGCGGATCTACGTTGACGGACAGCTCGTTGACTCTGGATCGATGGTCGATGCAAGCCCCACCGAAGCCGACCTGACTATAGGCGGGCCGTCGCTTGCACCGGCGCCCAAACTGGGGACCTGGAACATCTTCACCCAGCTCCACCACATCAACGACGGTCTCAATTGCACCACCTCGCTGGGGCCACCCATCGACTTCAATGTGCGCCACTACAAGGCGGGCGCCTATACCAACCCCGGCGAGTCAGAAACCGCGACGCCCGTTGAGGGCGATTACATCGAGGTCGGCTTCAACGGCGGGCAGATAGCGGCTGACTGCCAGAGTGCGGTGAAACCCACTAAGACGTATGTACTTGCACCGTTGGAACACGAACGTTGGTATGACTTCGTGCTACACACGCGATGGACGTATGAGGAAGGTACCGCGGAAAAATCGAACGCCGAGGTCTGGCTGGACGGTAAACAAGTACTGGGGGACGAAACTACGCCCATCGTCACCCCAAATCTGTATTGGCATGAAACGCCCGCTGAGCATAACACTGGTTCCTACCTGCAGTTTGGGTTATATCGCGGACCCTCTTTGGAAGACCCCAAAGTCAAGCTGTATATCGATGCCGTTAGACGAGGTGAGTCTTATATTGAGGTCGCTCCAGGACAATAGGTGTGAATGATCCGACGAGTTGATCCGCCTGACTCTTCCTCGCGAGCGCACTAGGGCTCGGTCAGGCGAACGAGATGAGCGGAAACTGTGGGTCTCTACGGCTTCGTTCGGTTTGATCGATTCATGAAAAGGGGCGCTAGGAAACGAGTTGGGGGCTAGGTAAGACGAGGCGCCGATGGGATGAGGAGCCGCGCAACTCCGTTCAGGTGAGTGTTGAGCCTGAAGGCTGGGATCGACTGTTGGGGTGTGGCAGCCGGATGGCCCGTAGGACGGGATTAGGACTAGCTGCTAGCGGAGGTAGAAAGCGTCCGCAAGCCCGGCTTCTACGCGATGCCTTCAGGGCAGTCATAGGCAGTCAAGTTCCGCCGGAGGTTGCACAAGTTGATCGTTGCGCATCGCACGACTTTGCAATTCACTCCATGCTTTTTCAAGGCTACGAGTTAGCTGATTGAGACTGTGATTCTCGACGACATGACGACGGGCCGCTTCGCGTAGTGCGTGGGAACGCTCGTGAGACTCTATGAGGCCCAGAATAGTTGCGGCGAGCGCTTCGCTGTCACCGGCGGGAAACAGTGCCCCACAGTCGCCGTCACGCACTGCCTCCCGCAGGGTCGGGAGGTCGCTCACAACGAGACACGCTCCAGTCGCCATCGCCTCAAAGGGCTTCAGCGGCGTGACGTAGCGCGTCACTTCGTGATCCTGCCGAGGGCAGACAAAGACGTCGATCACCGAGTAGAAGGCGCTGACCTCCTCGGCGTCGATACGCCCCGTAAAGATGACGTGGCCATCGAGGCCGATGCGGCTGGCGTGGGCTTCGAGGGAGGACTGGCGCTCTCCACCGCCGACAATGAGACCGGCGAGGTCTGGATTCCTGCGGCGCGCCGCGGCAATCGCGTCCAAAAGGGTCTCTACACCCTCGTAAGCCACGAGGGACGAGATGTAGCCGACTACCGGACGACCAGCGAGGCCAAGCCTCCCGGCAAGGTTCTCGTCGCGATCAGTTGGCGAAAAAGCGTCGGTGTCCATTGCATGCGGCAACAAGAAGACGTTCTCGGCCTTAACTCCACGACGGATGATCTGTTGGCGCATCGTTTCGCTAAGGGTCGTGACCAGATCCGCCTCCCGCATGCAGCGGGTCTCAGCGGCACGACGGAGGCGGAACGTCTCCGAGCGCTCACCACCCTTACGCACCGCCCACGTCATCTCCGGAAACCCCCGCACGTCATAGATCAGCGGAATCTTCCACTTCTGTCGCAAGGCGAGACCGAGCAGTCCGTTTAGATGAGGCGTGGTGGCGATGATGGCTTCCGCCTGCTTTTCGCTGACTAGGAGTGACGCCGCGTCGACATTGGTCGTCAGCTGCTCTGGCAGCGGAACGCTGCTGTAGTACTTGAGGCCGGGAAGCAGGGTCCGGCAGTGCTCTACGCCATCGACGAGCTCCACCGGAGTTCTGACGGCGTCAAACAGGTCATTGTGGACATCGTCCACTGGGCTGAGAAGCCGAACTCCGCGCGTTGCTGGGTAGCCGAGCCGCGTGGAAACGGTCGGTTTGAGTCCCGCCCGCTGCTGCGCGCGCAGCAGCGTCTGGGCGCGGTAGGTGTAGCCCGAGCGAATGTGAGGAAGGGAGTTCTCAAGCAGGACGAGAACCTCGCCGTTTGCTGGGCGCAGCGAGGTATGCGCCTGACGGCCGGTCGGCAGCCAGGCGGGATCGTATGATTTGAGTACGCCCTCGATTCGCTCGACGCTTGTCACGTCGGCGATCTCGCGGGCGAGCTGAAGGGCGGCATTCAGGTCTCCGGCTTGTTCGAGCACCCGAATCGTCGATCGCAGGGCCGCGCGCTCTGCATCCGGTTGCTCGACGACCTCTCGAGCGCACTCGCGGGCGAGATCAAGGTCGCCTAGCCCTGCGGCTGCTTCGCCGAGGCGCGCGGTGGCCAGGGCCGGCCGGGACGTACAGTCAATCACGCGACGCAAAGCATCCTGTGCATCCTCGTGCGCTCCCAGGCGTGCCAGGCCGGCTGCGGCCGCGGCGACGGCCGATACCGGATGCGAGCCGCTCGCTACTTGCCCGTAAAGTTTGGCTGCCTTTTCCTGCTCTCCGAGGCGATGGTGATCGGCGGCCTGCTCAAGCAGCCCTTTAGCGGTCTTTCCGTTGTCCGCTGACTCCACCCTGAGCCTATTCCTTAGTCAATGCTCGACGGCGACAGCCTCAGCACGGGCGACGCACTGAGTTGCCTTCAGATTTCACGAACCCGAGAATATAGAACAAGGAACGTCAAGGGTTTCGCTGCCCGGCGCCCTCTGCGTAGCCGATATTGAGGCCCTTTCCAGTTTGGCGCTCGACGTCGAGCAAGTGAGCCCTTCCGTCCATGCTCCATTCGAGCCGCATAGTTGTCCCGTCTGGATCGGTGCTATTGCGAGAGGGATCGACCTTGGCATGCTGCTCCGGCAGGCAGAGCAGCGACGCGAAGACGTGTGATCGAACGCCAGTAGCCGACCAGCCGAAGGTCCACTGGGGTTCCAACACTCCGTCGCGGGGCGAGATCCATCCCACCAGCTCCGGCGTACTCTCGCCCCGCACGGGCACCACCGGCTCCTGCGACGCGAGCAGCGGCATCGCATCCAGGTGCCCGCCGACTGGCAGACTCGCGACGATCCGGCTTTCGTCGCGATGGTCGTTGATCAAGGAAATCTCCGGCGCGAGGTGGAAGCGCTGAACGAACCTGTGCAGCTTCTCGGCCTGCTCGGTCAAGACATCCACGATTACCAGCCAGAGGCCGGGGCGGAAGATCAAGACGCGCCTATGGGATAGAGAGCCGTGGAAGACCTGGGACTCCACGAAGCGAACGGCACCCTGTTGGCCCCATTGCCCTAATGCCGATCCATATGGCTCAACTCCGCGACGCGGATTGCTGTGCTCGTCGATCTCAACCGTATTGTGCGCCCGGGTTGACTCGACGTAGACCCGCTGCGGATCGGAGTACCAGAACCCTCGAGCGAAGAGCTCCGAGCCAGGATCGGTCTTTCCCCGGTAGCCGAAGCGACCTGCGTCCGTGAGGATGTCGCAGCCTCGGTCGTACCACACAAAGGACAGATCGTCGGCGTGTTTATGCACCCGCGAATGAAAGGCGCAGGTTTGTGCGAGGTAGGAGCAATCCGCAAAATCGCCTTCATCGGACATCCAGCGATCACGGAAGACAACGTAGCCCGACTCATCGAAACCTCTAGTGCAAGATGCGGGAGGGACTCCAGTGTGACCGGCACTCAAGGCAAACTTCAGCGAGGCGCTGGAAAGGTCATCGACATGATCGAGCGTGACAATCTGGCGAGACGTATCCCCGAACATCGCGTAGCGCCCCGCAGGCGTGACAAACCAAGCAAGCGCCGACTCGATCCGCTCGCAGACGGCTTCTAGATTCGGGTCGTCGATCAGTCGGGCTTTCCGCAGCGCCCGCAGCGGAATCAGGACCAGGTCGTGGTAATGGGGCGAGTGCTCCTTGTGAACCCCCTCGCTGGTGAAGTGCGCCTCTAGCAAGCCGTCGAGCCGCGCCCGGCCCAAACCACCGGCCTCGCTGGCCTCTGGAATATCGGGAAAGCGCCGTGAGATAGCCAACTGGCCGATGACCTGGTAGAAGCCGTGGTTCGAGTGACCGGCAAAACGCTCGGGGTCTGCTAGCGCCTCGGCGTGTAACAGGAGCCCATCCAGCAGCAGTGCGACGAGATCGTCGCTGCGGCCCTCATCACGCGCGATGACATCGAGTAGAAAGCCGAGCCGGTAGGCGCGAGCGCCCACGGCAAGGTCGTACCAGGCGAACGGCGAAGCGGATTCGTCGGTCGTCGTAAACCGATGCAACCAGTCGGCCGCAAGGTCAAGTGCTAGCTGAAGGCAGTCAGGCTGGCCGGCGCGGTCGTATGCGGCCAGCAGTGGGGCCAGCGGCTCCCACGAATGCAAGGCCAGGTGCCAGCTCCGATCGCTCGCACATAGCCCGTCCCAGTCGACCGGGGGGCGCAGGGAAACACGGGGCCTTCCCTTCCACTCCCAGTCGCCCGCGAGGATCGCCTTTGCGTGCGACGCTCGGCCGGCGTGCCAACGATCAGCGCTATGCAGCTCGTCGTAGGACCGGAGGGGACGCGCGGACTGTCGGGCGCGGAACTGCGCTAGTCGATCGTCGGAACCGACGGTCAATGCGCGCCGAATCCGGACGGCTCGCTGTCAGATTGGACCGGCCCTACTGCCACCTTCCGCGTCATCCCCACACGGATCACTGTTCCCCGCTGCCCGCAGGCGGCTCGTCAGGTAATCCCAGGAGATCCTTGGATACTTCCTCTAGCTCGTCAACTACCTCCTCGTGCTCATGCCCCAACTGTCGACGGTCAGCTACAGCGAGAGAGGGATCATCCATCTTCCTTTGAAGGTGCTTCATCCTGAAAAGAAGCTCTCCCCGTCGACGCTTTATGCGCTTAACCAGCACGTATGGAACAGCGGTGCCTTTTGCCAGATATTTAGCGGTGAGATCCGCGTCTAGCCCAAAAGTCGCCGCTAGTTGCTCCAGGCTCATGCCAATAGCCGGTGCTCTTGCCTTTTGAAGCGCTGACTCTGCCTGCTTGTGCCGGCAATACAGCCACATTGGCGCAGCCGTATCGATGACCTCGACCTCGTGGTCGTGTTCAGCCAAGACCTTCCCCATGCGCGCGTGCCCGGCCGACACGGCAGACATAGGTCGAGCTTGCCCGGAGAATACAAAGACGCTCGTGCCGAGAAACGGAAATCGGTATGGCCTTAGCGTGGCTGGCCGCGTTACGCGCCGTCCCGTTCTCTGCAAGATATCAACATCTACCATGTCATACATAATCCACTCAAGCCCGCACTCAAAAGTGAACCCAAGCCCAATCGCCGCTGGATCACTGAAGCCGCTCCAGCGATTGACCTGACTCCGGGCCATACCAACCGTTTTCCTGCTCCACGCGTCGTCGTCATCAATTCGCGCGGTGAACAGGTGGCCATTGGTACCAATGGCACCCTTTTCCTTCGCCAACGCAAGAAGGGTTGGTGAATTGTACGGACGGTCGTCGTATACCGCCGCACGGCCAGCAAATGGTTCCAGAAGCTCGTTGAGCTTGCTGCGTATAGCTGGTGGCAACTCGGGATCAGTGAAGATCGCCCAGAGAAAGTTCTGATCGTCTTGATTCAGCAAGGAGGGGGCCGTAATTGCAGAGATCAAGAGCATGCGGTGCTCGAACCACGCCTCATCTCTTACGCCGATGCCAAATGGCGTCCCTATCAGTAAGGGCGGTGCCGTCGACTCCCGAGCCTGCTGCGAGTCTGCCGGTCTCATGCCCTATGCGCACACGGTTGACTTGGCGGCAGCGGAACTGATCCGCCTCGCAGAAGTTGGCTGACGCTTGGGAAAGCGGCCACCGAAACGGGGAGCTCTAGCCAGAACGTCTGTAATCCGGAGTTCCACGACACTCCGAACACCCTACGGCTTGACGATCATAGTGCCGTGCGGATTCGAGGGGATACGTATGTGACTGTAGCCAGAGAACCAGTCAGGATCAGGCAAGACGCCGTGTAGCGCCACCTGCATTGGTACTTTGGCTTCGGCTAGATAGGGTGCGATCGTCGGTAACAGGTCGATCTCGTAGCCCTCGATGTCGATCTTGACGAGCGCTGGAATCCTGTCTCCCAGTATTTCGGCCAGGGTCCATGCGCGCACCTCTATTCCACCCTGGCTGGCGAGACGCGACATCGATTTGCCGAAAGGTCGGCCATTGCTGGTCGTCAGAGAAGTGGAGCCAGAGGCGACTGCTACTGCACCCTCCCAGATCTCGACCGATGCTGGAACACGGCGACGAAGCTCTGTGAGAGCCACAGGGTCCGGCTCGACAGCGACGACATTGGCGCCCCTCTCCAGTGCCCAGAGAGATACGGGACCGATCCAAGCGCCGATATCGACAAAGAGACCCCCGGGCCTCAGTAGTTCGTCGATTAACGCTTTCGTCCCTGGCTCCCAATCGCCAGCCCTGTAGCGCATCCAAAAGCGCTCATAGAACGGCCTAGGATCGAACCCGTCGGTCGTGCGCCTGCCGATCTCCACAACCGTCATTGTAGGCCAACGCTTACCGGATTCTGGACCGCTTATGTCGCCGTATTCGCCAGGCGCGTAGGCGGCTAGCTAGCCGGCGAGGGCCTCTCAGTGCCTCGCTCGGAACTTTGTGTGCGCACGACCCCGAGTTGCGCCCCCGATAGTCCGCAAGAGATGGTGTAGTCGCCATCCAGCTCGACCGCTACGCGCTCGGCTTTGCTGCTCGCGGCCGTGACAAGCACGGGCTCCCCGCCAAGGGACAGCGTGGACGCCTGCGTCGTCGTCTTTGCGTGGGAGCGCAACGTCATGCTCCAGGCTGCGGTCCTCTCGCGGTCGCCGGGAAAGGTCCATCCGAGGCGAGGCTCGTCACGTCCGCGGGCCAGGGCGACCTCGGCGGCACCGTCGTACTCAGTCAACGTGGCCCGGGTGACCTTGCCGCTGAGCATCACACGGCTGTCTTTTCGCTCGGCTTCGATCCCTGAGCCAAGGTGGAGGTGCCGGACGTAGGCGTGCTTGGCTTCCGAGGTCACGCGATCAAGGACCACCAGAACGTGCCCCGGTAGGTAGAAGAGCGCGCGCCGGTGGCGGACCCCCTGCCGTTCGAGCAGCGCATTGCGGACGACGATCACATACCAGCCGCCACCCTCGCCGGCGGCCTCGATGCCGCTTCCGTATGGGGTTGCGCTGCGCCAATCGAAGTCGGCCTCGTCGGCGGTGAGGACGTTGTGGGCATCGGCGCTGCGGGCGTAGCGACGATCGAGCTCGTCCTCGTAATAGCCCCAGCGACCGGCGTCGCCGATAAGCACCTCGCCATTCTCGACGAGCATGAAGCCGCTGTCGTCGGCGTGCTTGTGCGCCGAGCTGTGATAGCCGGCGGTTACCGCCAGGTAGCTGTCCCCGTCGCGGACAAATGCTTGTCCGGCCTCCCGCAAGACGTTCATGCCCTGCAAGTTCGCGGCGGTCTCGCGTGCCCACTTCGGGGCCTTCAGATCGTCGGTGTCGCCAAGCTGTGCCATGCGACCCGATGGCGTCACCTGCCAGGCGGCCGTGCGGCGCATCCGCCCAAGCAGCTCCGCCAGCTCTGGCAGCTCGGACACGTTGCGTGCGAGACGAGTGACGAGATCGAGGATCGCGAACTGATAGGCAACCGAATGCTCTAGATGCGCACCCTCGGCGAAGCTGACCGTTTCCCGCAGGGTGGCTCGCAGCCGGAGCACCGCCAGCTCCCGCCACGCCCCCGCTGCCGGCAGCGGGGGAAGCAGCCGCGCCAGCAAGTAGAGGCCCTCGTCTTGGAAAAGACCGTGGTTGTGGCCGGCTGCGTAGTTGGCCCCGCTTGCGAGCTCGGCGCCATGTCGTTCACCGAGTGCGACCAGAAGCTCGGTGTCCTCATCCGCGAGCATCTTCTCGGCGAGGCAAGCGCGCAACACGTAGGCGATGTAGGGGGCACGGAGGCCCACCGCCATGTCGTACCAGGCGAACTCGCTCTGCTCGGCCGTCTCCCAGTGTTGGCGACCCCAGTCGAGGACGATGTCTCGCGCCACCGCCAGCGTCTCGATGTCGCCGCCCAGCGCATGCCGAGCGAGTGCCTCCTTCAGCCAAGTCAGCGCTTGCAGTTCGTAGCGCCACGTGCGGCTCTCATGCTCATCTTGTCGCCAGTCGATAGGCGGTCTGAGCTCGGCGACCTGGCCATAAACGTAAAACTTGTCCCCCAGCATCGCCTTCCGAGTCGGTCGCTTGACGCGCCACGGACCGACAACCTGTGGGTTCGGAAGCTCAAGGCTCCGGTCCTCCGCGCTCAGCGGCAGCTCCTGCAATTTCTCACGCAATCCGCTTTCGACCCCCACAGCCATCTCGTTAAAAGATACTGCGGACTCGGTTTTCGTCACACCTGAGCTGCCGTGTCCCCTCCAATCGATTCTCCCAGGGGCGGTGATTTGACCCACAATAAGTGGGCAAGCTCTCTCTCGTAGCTCGTGAGCGCAGCGCGGAGTAATGTAAGTGGAAGAATGATGACTGCGGGTCGCGTGACGAGGGAGCCGATGAGCGAAGCGGCGGACGAGAGTGCTCCGGGTCCCGGTGATGCCCCACAGCTGGTTGTCTGCACGTGATTTGGTCTTCGCGTGCGCAATCGTGAGTGGCTCGAGCACAGACTTGACCTGCTATCCGCCATCGCTCAACCGTCACTGCTAGCACAGGCGGATCAACACTTTCATTGGCTTCTGTTTGTCGATGAGGGACTCCCTGCCGATATTCAGGTCTGTCTTGAAGAGCTCATCAGGCCTTTTGGCAACCGTGGATGGTTGTGCCAACGGGGCCACCACAGCCCTGAGGCTCTGGTTCGGTTCGCAGAGGACGAGCTATTGTCGTCGAATGGCCAGTACCTGCTGACTGGTCGCCTCGATGACGATGACGCATGGCACTTTGCAATGGTTGAAGCCGCTAGTGTCCTGAGTTAGAAATTCGTGTTCGGTTTATGATAGCCTTCCAGGCGTGGCTGCGCGTGGTCCCAAGCCGGTTGAGATCACCTTGACCGAGGCCGAGCGCGCCCAGCTGGAGCAGTG
>Ga0075314_1000090_pt1 | contig 13151 bp, 12 predicted proteins | sample MayberryNE_Catta_6_FD_120055 | JGI IMG/M metagenome (GOLD analysis project Ga0075314, IMG submission 120055) | Natural and restored wetland microbial communities from the San Francisco Bay, California, USA, that impact long-term carbon... | ecosystem: Environmental > Terrestrial > Soil >... | reverse complement strand
TCGAACCTGCGACCTTCGGGTTATGAGCCCGACGAGCTACCTGACTGCTCCACCCCGCGGCGGTCTTTGAATGCTAGCAAGAGGGGGCTGGCTCTAGAGTGGCCGGCCTCGATGGATGGGAACTCGCAGCGGGTGGCGGTTATCGACGTCGGCAGCAACTCGACGCGGCTGCTGGTCGCCGACGTGGATGGGCGGGTTGATGTGGTCGAGCGGCAGAGCCGGGTGACGCGGCTGGGGCGGGGCGTCGACCTCTCCGGGCAGCTCTCCGACGAGGCGATCGAGGCGGCCTGTGCGGCGATCGCCGACTACGTGGGGATCTGCCGCGACGCGGGCGCCGCCCAGGTCGCCGCGATCGCGACCAGCGCCGTGCGCGACGCCTCCAACGGCTCCGCCTTCATCGCCGAGCTGCGCGAGCGCTTCGCCCTCTCCGCCCGGGTGCTCGACGGCGAGGAGGAGGCGCGGCTCACCTACCGCGGCGCCACCGCCGAGCAGCCGCCCGGCGTCCCCACGCTGGTGATCGACATCGGCGGCGGCTCGACCGAGATCGTCGTCGGCACCGGCGAGGAGATCGCCTTCCACGACTCGCTGCAGGCCGGCGTCGTCCGCCACACCGAGCGCCACATCTCGGGCGACCCGCCGGCGACCGCCGAGCTCGAGGCCCTCGCCGCCGACGCCCGCGGCCTGATCGAGGCGACCCGCGACCGTCACAACGACGTCGCGGTCGAGGCCGGCATCGCCGTCGCCGGCACGCCCACCTCGCTCGCCGCGGTCGAGCAGGGGCTCGAGCCCTACGACCCGCGCCGCGTCCACGGCCACGTCCTCAACCTGGCGACGATCCAGCGGCTGCTCTCGCGCTTCGCCTCCGCGCCGCTGGCCGAGCGCGCCCGGATCCCCGGCCTGCACCCCGACCGGGCGCCGACGATCGTCGCCGGCACGGTCATCCTGATCGAGGCGATGCGCGCCTTCGGCCTCGACCGGATCCAGGTCTCCGAGCACGACATCCTCTACGGGATGGCCCTCCAAGCCGCCGCCCATGCGGGCAAGTACGGATGAACGCCTCCGGAACAAACCCCTGGGACCAGGTGTACAGCCGAGTTTTCGGCGCCCGTCCAGTTGGGTAAACGTGCGGGTCGAAACCCGAAAACTAGGTAGCCTCTCCCTACTGAATTACCGGTAGCGGCCTGAGCCGCCCCTGGACATTTCGGATAGATAGGCGCATACTCGTCTCATCGGGGAAGAGGCGAGGACGAGAGTCCCCTTCCTACCCGGTCATAGGGTTCGGACGATTGCCGCATCATGGCGCCTCCCGCCGTCTGAGCCCAACGAATAAGAACTGGTCCCTGAAGACGTACCCCTGCCCGTCCTGAGGGGCCAACCTGAATCGGCCGCCAGCGATGGCGGTCGATTCTCGTTTGGGCCCAGGCCGTGCTCCAGGCTGGCCAGGCGGCCAGAAATCGGCTTGACTAAGCCAGATTTGCCTTGCGCGGGTAGACGACCTCGGGGTCGGTGAGGACGTTGACCAGGGTCGGCCGGCCCGACTCGAAGGCGCGCTCCAGCGCCGGCCGCAGCTCCTCCGGCCGGCTCACCACCGCCCCCTCGCAGCCCAGCGCCTCGACCACCTTCTCGTAGGGCGTTTCCGGCCGCAGCTCGGCCGCGACCGAGTAGCCGTAGAGGAACTTCATCGGGTGATGCTCGAGCGCCCAGATGCCGTTGTTGCCCATCACCCCCACCACGGGCAGACCGTGACGCGCCAAAGTGTCGAACTCGAGGCCGGAGAAGCCGAATGCTCCATCGCCGAGCAGAAGGCAGACCTGTTTGTCCGGATGGGCGAGCTTGGCGCCGATCGCCTGCCCGGGCCCGGCGCCGAGGCAGCCGAACGGCCCCGGGTCCATCCAGCAGCCGGGCTCGTGGGTCTCGACGAAGCGGCCCGCGTAGGAGACGAAGTCGCCGCCGTCGCCGATCACGATCGCGTCGCGGTCGAGCACCGCGGCCAGCTCGCGGTAGACGCGGACCGGGTGCAGCGGCGAGCGGTCGTCGTTCAGCTCGCCCTCCTCGGCGAGCCGCTTTTCCTTCTCTGCCTCGCGCAGCTGCTCGACCCAGGTGTCGGTCCGCCCCCGCCCCTCCCCCGCCGCCGCGCGGATCGCCGCCAGGGTCGCGGCGACGTCGCCGACCAGGTCGACCTCGGGCGCCCGGTTGGCGCTCAGCCGATCGGGCGCCGCGTCGAGCCGGATCAGCTTCGTCTCCTCGCCGAAGCTGCCGCCGAAGCCGAGCCGGAAGTCGAGCGGCACGCCGATCACCAGCGCCACGTCGGCCCCCTTCAAGCCGGCGCCCCGGGCCCGGCTGAAGGCCAGCGCGTGGTCGGCCGGCAGGCAGCCGCGGCCGAGCCCGTTGAGGAAGACCGGGATCTCCAGCGCCTCGGCCAGGGCGCGCAGCTCCTCCTCGCCGCCGCCCCAGTAGAGGCCGGTGCCGGCCATGATCGCCGGCCGCTCGGCGCCGGCCAGCAGCGCCGCCGCCTCCTCGACCCCCGCCGCCGGCTGCGGCTCCACCCGCGGCGGCTCCGGCAGCTCCGCCTCGCCCTCGCTGAAGACGACGTCGAGCGGGTAGTCGACGAAGGTCGGCCCGTAGGGGGCGCTCAGCGCCAGGTCGAGCGCCGCGGCGGTGCGCGCCGCGATCGCCCCCGGCTCCTTCACCGTCTCCGCCGACTTGACCAGCGGCGAGACGAAGGGCAGGTGGTCGATCTCCTGCAACGAGCCCGAGCCCCAGCGCAGCTCCGGCGCCCGCCCGCCGAGCACGCAGACGGGCGAGCAGTTGGCCTGGGCGCCGGCGATCGCGCTGACCCCGTTGGTGACGCCGGGCCCGGCGGTCAGCGCCGCCACGCCGAGCCGCCGCGTCGCCTTGGCGAAGCCCTCGGCTGCGAAGACCGCCGTCTGCTCGTGGCGCACGTCGACAATCTCGATCCCCTCCGCCTTGCAGCCGTCGTAGATGGAGAACAGATGGCCGCCGGAGAGCGTGAAGAGATGCGAGACGCCGCGCGACTTGAGCGCCTTGGCAACGAGTCTCCCACCGTGCTCCACGGCCGCGAGGCTATCGGGGAGTGCCCGGGGCGGGACTCGAACCCGCAAGCCCCCGGAGGGGCAGCGCATTTTAAGTGCGCCGCTTTTGCCAGTTTCGCCACCCGGGCACAGGCGATGGTAGCGGCGTCTAAACCCCGGGTAAATGTTTGTACAGACCGCAACTATGCCGCTGCTACGGTGTCCCTACTTACGAAGACAAGGCCCCACCCGGCCGCAAACGACCGCCTTCCCTGGAGAGTGAAAGCTTGGAGGCATCGGCTCTAACCCACGCCAGTCAGCGCGGACTCCTCGCCCGGCGCTCCCCCCTGCTCAAGCTGCAGGGCGACGAGAAGCTGATCGCGATGGCGCGCAGCGGCAACGCCGGCGCATTCGAGACGATCGTCGACCGCTACCAGGCTCGCCTGCTGGGCTTCTGCCGGCAGATGCTGGGCTCCACCGAGGACGCCGAGGACGTCCTCCAGGAGGTCTTCGTCAACGCCTACCGGGCGATGCTCGCCGACCAGCGCGAGATCAACCTGCGGCCGTGGCTCTACCGGATCGCCCGCAACCGCTGCCTCAACCACCTGCGCAAGCCCACCGCCGACGCGCAGGAATCGATGGACATGGTGCCGGTGGTCGAGGCCGCCACCACCGCCGAGAAGGTCAGCAACCGGGAGGAGTTCCGGCAGCTGCTCACCGATGTCGGCAAGCTGCCCGAGACGCAGCGCACGGCGCTGATGCTGCGCGAGATGGACGCCATGTCCTACGAGGAAATCGCCGCCACGATGGAGACCAGCGTGCCGTCGGTCAAGTCGCTGCTGGTCCGGGCGCGGATCTCGCTGGCCGAGGCGAGCCAGGCGCGCCAGCTGACCTGCGGCGAGGTGCGGCTGGAGCTGGCCGAGGCCGCCGAGGGACTGCGCAAGGTCTCCGGCCCGGTGCGCCGCCACGTGCGCGACTGCGAGGAGTGCGCCGACTTCCGCTCCCAGGTGCGCTCCAACGAGAAGGTGATGGCGGCCCTCTTCCCGGCTGGGCTGCTGGTCGCCCTGCAGGGCTTCATCGTCGGCAAGCTGGGCTTCGGCGGGGCAAGCGGCGCCACCGGCGGCGCAGGAGCCGCCGGCACGGGCGCCGGGGCGACCGCGAGCGCCGGGGCCGGCGCGACCGCGACGGCGGGAGCGACCGCCGCGGCGACCGCGACCGGCGCCGGAGCGGTCGGCGGCGTCGGCGCGGCGCTCGGCGGCGGCGGTGCCGCCAGCGGGATCGGCGCGATCGGCGGCGCGGTCGGCAGCAAGGCCGTCGCCGGGGTCGTCACCGCGGCGGCGATCGCCGCCGGCGCGGTCGAGGTGAACCAGCAGGCCAACACCACGCCCGCCCCGAGGACCGCCGCGCCCGCCCAGATCTCCAAAGGACATCCCGAGGCCCTCTCCGTAGCCAGGGCGCACGCGGCGCCGGCCAAGCCGCCGGTCGCACCCGTCGCCGCCGCGCCGGTCGAGGCGCCCGCGCCGCTCCCGGCCGAGCCCGCTCCCACCCCGGAGCCCAAGCCGGCGGCGAGCGACGAGGGGGCCGGTCAGTCGGCGACGATCGAGCCAGTGAAGGACGACGCCGACGCGCCGAAGGCGAAAGCGACCGAGCCGAAGCTGACCGCGGCCCAGGCGCCGACCGGCACCGCCGGAGCGCCGACCGGCACCGAAACCGTCGTCGTCACCGTCGGCGGCGCCCCGCCCGCCGAAGCGCCGCCGGCCGAATCCGCCCCGCCCGCGTCCTCGCCGCCCTCGGAAGGCTCGTCCTCCTCGGAAGGCTCGCCACCCGCCGAATCGACGCCCCCACCGCCGCCGGCGGAAGAAGAACCGGCCGGCGAAACGCCTCCCCCGCCCGCCTCCAGCGGCGGCTCGGAAGCCGGCTAGTCAGACGACGTGGGACTCGCCGGCGCTGAGCAAGACGACCTCGGCTGAGGTCTTCGACTCGACCTCGGCCTTGAAGGCCGCGGCGTCGGTCTCGATCGGCGGGAAGGTGTCGTAGTGCATCGGGATCACCGTGCCGGCGCCGACGAATTCGGCGGCGACGACCGCGTCGCGGCGGTCCATCGTGTAGTGGCCGCCGATCGGCAGCAGCGCCACGTCGACGGGGCTGCGCTGCGCGATCAGCTTCATGTCGCTGAACAGGCAGGTGTCGCCGGCGTGGTAGACGGTCGTCTCGCCGATCTTGACCAGCAGGCCGGCGGCGGTGCCGATCGCCACCCCGTGCTCGGCGCTGAACGGCTTCTCGTTGGAGCCGGGGAGGGTGCTCGTGTGCCAGGCCGGGACGAGGCCGATGTAGCCCCAATCGAACTCGACCGTGCCGCCCAGGTTCGGGTCGCTGACGTTCTCGACCCCTTTTCCTTCCAGCCAGTTGGCGATCTCGACGATCGCGACGCAGTGGGCGCCGGTGCGCCTCGCCACCGGGGCCGCGTCGGCGATGTGGTCGGCGTGGCCGTGGCTGATCGCGATGTGGGTCGGCTCGACCTCCTCGGCGGTCGCCACCGCGGCCGGGTTGTTGGGCTTGAGGAAGGGATCGACCAGCACCGTCGTCTCCCCCTCGCTCAGCTCGAAGCACGAGTGTCCGTGGAACTTGATCTCCATCAGCGCTCTCCTTCCGGGCCGTCCGGCCCCTCGGTCATCTCCTCCTTCAGCGCCCAACCGACGGCGACGCCAACCATCATCCCCATCCGCGCCTCCTCGGCGAGCAGGGTGCGCACGGCGGCGACCCGCTGGTCGGGGTCGGGCACCGTCGCCGCCTTCAGCGACTCGCTCTCGTGCGACTCGCCGAACCAGCCGCCCTCGGCGAGGGCGGCGGCCAGGACCTTCTGCAGCTGCGGCGCGGCGCGCGCGACGATCGCCTCCGCCTCGGCGAAGCGACCGGCCTCGGCCAGCCGCTCGATCGCGGCTTCCAGCCGCTGCTCGTCATCCGGCGCCATCACCCGTCAGCCTAGTGCCGCAGGGCTGCGGCGGCGAGGCCGGCGGCGCCCCCTACCGCGGCGCCGGCCAGGCCGGCGAAGGGATCGGCGGCCGACTCGAAGATCGGCAGCGCCAGCAGGACCGCGGCGGCGACGGCGACGCCGATCGCGTCGTAGTCGTCGTCGACCGCGCCGCGTGCCTCGGCGCGGCGCAGCGCAAACCAGGCGGCGAGCGCACCCAGCGCCATCCCGTTGCCGCCGGCGATCGGGATCAGCTCGTCGCGCGCTTCGGCGACCCCGGCCGCGGCCAGCACCCCCAGCGCGCCGCAGCCGAGCAGCAGCAGCGCCGTCGCCGCCGTGCCGAGCCGCCGCTCGACGCCGATCCCAAAGATCGCCAGCGCCACCGCGACGACGAAGAGGTAGCCGACGTCGGCGTAGACGAAGGGCGCGGTGAGCAGCCGCCACCACTCGCCGTCGATCGGCGTAACCAGCGCTCCCAGCGTGGGCAGCGAGGCCCCGCTCGCCTGCTGGCCCAGCAGCAGCGCCGCCGGGGCGAGGACCGCGGCCAGGGTCGCGTAGGGCCGCTCCGCTCCCCCACCCTCCTCGCGCCGCCGCATGCGAACGCGGAAGAGGCGCCGCGCCGGGCGGCGGCGGGGCTTCGGCTCGAGCCCGTCGCCACGCCGCTCCAGCTTCGGCGCCCGCTTGCGCAGCCGCGCGCCGCAGTAGGGGCACTCGGTGACGTAGGGACTGACCTCGGAGCCGCAGTTCTTGCAGATGACGCTGAGCTCAGTCTCGCTCATGGTTCCATCGAGGATAGCCCCAGCATCCAGCCGCTCGGCGCGCCGCCCCGGTGCCATACTGCGGGGACACCCGTCTTCGAGGAGGAATCAAGCGTGGAGTTGAAGAGTCTGACCGAGCAGAAATCGCTTCTCGCCGAGCTGGCGCCCGGCAAACGGACCCGCCTGCGGCGCCTGCTTTTCGAGTTCGGACCGGGCAACGGCACCCTGATGCTGCTGCCGATCGACCAGGGCATCGAGCACGGCCCGCGCGACTTCTTCCCCAACCCCGCCTCCAAGGACCCCGACTACCAGTTCCGGCTCGCCGCCGAGGCCGGCTACTCGGCCCTCGCCTGCCAGATCGGCATGGCGTCCAAGTACTACCCCGACTACGCCGGCCAGGTGCCGCTGATCCTCAAGGTCAACGGCAAGACCGACATCCCCTCCTCCGCCCAGGCGCTCTCGACCTGCAACGCGAGCGTCGAGGACGCGGTGCGGCTCGGCGCCGACGCGGTCGGCTACACCCTCTACGTCGGCTCGCCGCGCCAGGACGAGGACCTCGCCCAGCTGCGCGGCGTGCGCGAAAACTGCGACCGCTTCGGCATGCCGCTGGTCGTCTGGTCCTACCCGCGCGGCGAAGCGATCGAGGGCAAGGGCGGCCCCGGCTCCTTCTACGCGATCGACTACGCGGCGCGCCTGGCGATGGAGATGGGCGCCGACGTGGTCAAGCTCAACATGCCGAAGATCAACACCGAGAAGGACAAGGACGCCCCCGCCCCCTACAACGAGATGGAAGTCGACGAGGCCGAGGCGATCCGCCACTGCGTCGAGTCGGCAGGGCGCTCGCTGGTCGTCCTCTCCGGCGGCTCGAAAGTCGATGACGAGACCGTGCTCACCCACTGCCGCGAGATCATGCAGGCGGGCGGCACCGGCGTGATCTTCGGCCGCAACGTCTGGCAGCGGGAGTGGAACGAGGCGCTGGAGATAATCGCCCAGATCAAGGAGACCCTGCTCTCCAACGTCACCCGCATCCCCTGAGACGCGAGCTGATCGGCAGCGCGGCGCTGCTGGCCGTCGTCGCGCTGCTCGTCCTGCGGCCGTGGGAGGGCGAGGAGGCGCTGCCGGCGGCGGTGCGGGCCGAGGTGACGCGGGTGGTCGATGGGGACACGGTCGAGGCGCGGGTCGAGGGTGAGGTCGAGGACGTGCGGCTGATCGGCGTCGACACGCCGGAGACGGTGAAGCCCGGGGCGCCGGTCGAGTGCTTCGGGGCGCCGGCCTCGCGCTTCACGCACCGGGCGCTGGAGGGCCGGGAGGTGCGCCTGGTCGTCGGCGAGGAGCGCCGCGACCGCTACGGGCGGCTGCTCGCCTACGCCTACCTCGACGGCGAGCTCTTCAACGCCGCGCTGGTCCGCCGCGGGCTGGCGCGGACGCTGACGATCCCGCCCAACGACCGCTTCGCGCCGCGCCTCAAGCGACTCGAGCTGCGGGCGGCGCGGGCCGGGCGCGGCCTCTGGGGCGCTTGCCGTCCGTAACGAATGCCACATTGTTCTTCTGCAATAGCGCGTGCAGCTTTGCTACGGTCCCCGCCGGCCCCCGGGCCACTTCGCCATGAGAATGCGCCAGAGCATCAACCAGTTCGAGGTCGCCTTCGAGCAGGAGACGACCTTGCAGCGCCGCCGCCGCGAGCAGCTGCGCCGCCGCGCCGCCAACCGCTCGCGGGAGCGCCGCATCACCCGCAACGAGCAGCACGGCAAGGTGCGCTTCAGCGTCCTCGCCGTCTGCCTCACCGCGACGGTCGTGATCGTCATCGTCTCGATGTTCGAGGCCCTCTCCTTCCTGATGGCCTGACCGGCCTCCCGGACCGCGACGCCGCGAAACGCCTGCAAGGTTGAATAGACTCGCGCGCCGATGGCACGACGCTCGCTGAAACCACAGCTGAACCAGATCCGCGCCTGGGTGCGGCAGGGCCGCACCGACGCCTGGATCGCCCACCAGCTCGAAGTCTCCGCGTCGGAGCTGCGCGAGTTCCGCAAGCAGCACGACCTCAGCGCCGACGGCGAGGAGGCCGGCACGGGCGAAGTCGACCTGCGCGACGAAATCGAGGCGGAGGTCGAGGCAGCGACCGCGGAGGAGGAAGAGGCCGAAGAGGAGGCTGACGAGCCGGAGGAGGCCGAGGAAGCCGAGGAGGAACCGGACGAGCCGGAGGAGGCCGAGGAAGCCGAGGAGGAACCGGACGAAGAGGCCGAGGAAGAGAAGGCCGAGAGGCCGAAACGGCCGCGCGAGAGGAAACCGGCCCGCAAAGAGGCCAAGGGCAAAGGCGAGAGCGCGCGCGAGGGAGACGGCGAGCGCCCCAAACGCCGCCGCAGGCGCGGACGGCGCGGTGGCCGCGGCCGGCGCAAAGAGTACGAGGCGACCTTCGACCACGGCGAGCGCGACGGCTACGGCCTCTGGCTCGATCCCTCGGTCAAGGACAACCCGGTCTACGCCGAGCACTGGTCTGGCAAGCACGCCGTCACGGTCCGCATCGACGCCGACCAGATCGTCATCCGCCGCACCGGCGAGGGCGGCGGCTCCGGCGGCGAATCAGACGATTAGCTGGCGACCGCCGGCGAAGTCCACAGCCCCGCGCAGATAGAGCCAGAAGGCCGCGTCGGCGAGCGACTGCGGGTCGGCGCTGAGCGCCGGCGCCACGTCGAGGGCGACCTGCTGGCACCAGTCGGTCCCCTCGCCGTAGAGGTCGGCCAGCTCGGCGGCGCGGAAGGTGGGGCCGATGCGGCGGCGCAGCTCGTCGCCGATCGCGCCGACGACCCGGTCGGCCTGCCGTCGCTCGCGCGTGCCCTCGATCGCCTGCAGGGCGCGCCAGCCCTCCTCCCACTGAAAGAGCGCGTTCTCGAGCGGATAGCCCATCGCCGCCGAGGTTAGCGAGCACCGGACGGCTGCTGAGGGACGCGGCGCAGCGGCGCGTTGACGGGGCCGCAGGCGGCAGGGTCGAGGTGGCCGTCGATGCGCCAGACGGTCGCCGGGCCTTCGCGATCGATCGGCGTGACCGCCGGCTCGCCGCGCAGCCAGCCGGCCTCGGGCGAGCGGATCGGCCGCTCAGGCTCGATGAAGTTGAGGAAGGGGGCGGTGACCAGGTAGTCGAGCTCGGCGGCGTCGACGGCGGCGCGGAACTCGGCGCAGGTGGGGATCGCGTTGTAAGCGCCGTGGGGGCCCCTCTGACCGAGGTAGCGGACCTGGTTGGAGAGGTCGGTGCCGTAGAGGCCGTACTGCAGGAAGCCGGCAGCGGTGCCGGCGAGGCCGATGCGGGCGTCCTCGATCCCGCGGGCCCAGCGGTAGGCCGAGTCGAGGCTCATGCCGGGGATCGCCGTCGCGGGGTCGGCGTTGGCGAAGCGATCCTCGAGGTAGTCGCGCTGCACCGGGTAGCCGATCGCCGCGATCGCCAGGGCGAGGACGGCGAATCCGGACGCCACGGCGCCGCGCGGGGCGCCTCGTTGGCGGGCGTAGACCAGGGCGGCCGGGATCAGGACGAGGAGCAGCGCGAGGCCCCAGGCGAAGAGGCGATCCGGGTCGCGGAGCACCGCGTCGGCGCGGTTGGTGACCACAAGGACGATGAGCAGCGCTGCCATGAGGAGCCAGGGCCATGCTTGCCGGCCGCGGGTCCTGTCACGGGGGAGGGGTGCCGGGGTGTCGCTGGGTTTTTCGCCTGCGGCGGTTGCGGCCGTCCGAGATTGGGGATGGGGCGAAAAAGAGGACGCCGCGCCCCCCCGGCACCCCTCCCCCATGCCACCCGCGGGAGAGAAGGATTTGGCTGACGGTCTCCTGAGCACGGCAACCGGCAGCAAGGCCAGACCGGCCAGTAGGGCCGGAATGGCGTAGCGGATGTTGATGCCGAAGCCGACCGGTTCGCCCTCGGCGCCCGCCGCGCTGAGGGGCGTGAAGACGTAGGCAAGGAGGCCGAAGAGGGCTACAGCGCCCATCCAGCGGATGACCCGCTCACGGCTCCAGAGGAGGGCGACTAAACCGCCGGCGATGGCACCGCCGACCACCAGGGGCCACAGGACGCCGAAGGCGTTGTCCAGGCCGGGTCCGAAGTAGTCGCGCCAGACGGCGGTGTCGGTAGCGTAGTGGGCGATGCTGAAGTCCGGCCGGCCGCTCTGGAGGCGCTCCGGATGGGGCAGCGAGATCGGCCCGAGGCTCTCCAGCTGCGGAATCGGGTTGCCGCTGATCACCAGGTTGCGCAGGTACCAGTAGCCGCCACCCGCCAGGCCGGCGGCGAACCACCAGCCGGCAGCGGCCCAGCGGCGTCCGGCGGGCGCGAGGAAGACGACCGCCACGGTCAGCGCGAACGCCATCGCAAGCGCGGTTGACTTCGTGCCTACCGCCATGCCGGCGGCGAGTCCAGCGATGGCCACAGGCGCCAAGGACGCGGGTCTTTTCGCGGCGGCCCGCGTCAGATGCGCATTGACCAGGACGGCAATCGCAGCCAAGAGCAAGGCAGCGGCCATGAGGTCGTTCTTCGCGGCGCCGGGCTCTCTGACCACCAGCGTGTGGCACTCGAGGATCACCGCGGCTGCCACCACGGCCAGCGGCGCCTTCCCGTATGGCCGCCCGATGCACCACGCCGCCAGGAACGCCACCGCCAGCCAACCGAAGTTCAAGAACAGGCTGAGCGTGTCCCGCTCCGTCAGCAAGATCCCCACGGCGTGCAGCAACTCGGAGTTCTGCGGATAGAACCAGTTCGTGAACACCGTCTCCGTGTAATGGAGCCCCGTCACCGAGTGGCTCTCAGCCATCTCCACCGCGAACGGCATGTGGTACCAGAGCGAATCGAAGTTGAAGATGCCGCGACTGAGTGCGTCGGCAGCAGTTAGTCCCCAGTGGGCGAACACGACCGCGACGGCACCCACGGCGATAGCCGTCATGGCCCCTCCCGCGGGTGGCGTGGGGTGGGGGTGCCGGGGGGGCGCGGCGTCCTGTTCCTCGCCCCTACCCCGCCCTCGGACGGCCGCGTCGTCCCCCGGCGAGGAACCCAGCGACTCCCCGGCACCCCCACCCCGCGACAGGACCCGCGGGCCGACTCCCCTCCGCGACAGGACCCGCGGGCCCACCGTGACCGCTGCCGCGACGAGAACCGCCGCGACCACGAGCACCCACGCATAGAGGACCTGCAGCACCCCGAGGATCTCCGCAAGCCAGATCAGCAGCGCAACGCCCACCACAGCGTCGACGAGATACGCAGGCGCCCCATCCCACTCCGGTAGCAGCAGCCTGCGCAACCGCACCGCACTGAACGCCAGAGAACCGACGAGGACCGCCAGGAGAACGACGCTGAGGATGTACGAGCCGGCGCTAACCACCGGAGGATCCCCGGGCCGGGTCTAACGCAGACCCTGGACGACGACCGGCGTCTCGTCTTCGGCGACCATCCCCTGCGCCCGCGCCTTGCGGGCGATCGTCATCGGCTCGCCGGCCGACTGGACGCGCCGGTGGAGACGCTTGTTCTCGTCCAGCACCTCGTGGAATTCTGCCTTGGCGGAGTTGGCCGCCGTGTAGGTCTTGACCAGGTCGACGGCGGGGTTGAGGTATGAGTAGAGGACAGCGGCAAGGACGAGCGTAAGCGCGATCCGCCCGACCCGGTCCCAGCGGATGCGGCTGCCGCCGCGACGCGCAGCGGGGCGGCGACGGGCGGCCGGGCGGCGCTTGGGGCGGGAGGCGGTCCGGCTGCGGGCGCGAGCGGCCATGTCCGCCTATTTGCGGCCGAAGGCCGCAATCCTTCAACGAACCGAAGCCTGGCGGAATGCCTGCAACCCCGGAAATTCAGCAGCACCACCCAGCTCGTCCTCGATTCGCAGCAAGCGGTTGTACTTGGCGACTCGATCGGAGCGCGAGGGCGCCCCGGTCTTGATCTGCCCGGCGCTCGTCGCCACCGCGAGGTCGGCGATCGTCGTGTCCTCGGTCTCGCCGGAGCGGTGCGAGATCACCGCCGTGTAGCCGGCGTCGCGGGCGATCCGGATCGCCTCCAGGGTCTCGGTCAGGGTGCCGATCTGGTTGACCTTGACCAGGATCGAGTTGCCGACGCCCAGCTCGATCCCCCGCCGCAGCCGCTCGGAATTGGTGACGAAGAGGTCGTCGCCGACCAGCTGCACCCGCGCCCCCACCCTCTCGGTCAAGAGCTTCCAGCCGTCCCAGTCCTCCTCGTCCATGCCGTCCTCGATCGAGACGATCGGGTAACGCGAGCAGGCGTCCTCCCAGTAGGCGGCCATCTCCCCGGAGGAGAGCGTGCGGCCCTCGTGCTCGAGCGCGTAGGCGCCGCCGGAGAAGACCTCGCTGGTCGCCGGGTCGAGGGCGATGAAGACGTCGGAGCCGGGCGCGTACCCGGCCGCCTCGACCCCG
>Ga0075314_1000088_pt1 | contig 13211 bp, 18 predicted proteins | sample MayberryNE_Catta_6_FD_120055 | JGI IMG/M metagenome (GOLD analysis project Ga0075314, IMG submission 120055) | Natural and restored wetland microbial communities from the San Francisco Bay, California, USA, that impact long-term carbon... | ecosystem: Environmental > Terrestrial > Soil >... | reverse complement strand
GGTGGACCCCTTCCGTCCGATGCCTCCACAATTGCGCGACGGAGGTTGTCTACGTGGGCGTGCGCCCGGTCAAGCTTCGCCCAGCTTCCCGCTAGCCGCTCAGGGGCGAGGCGTCGAATGGGTCTGCTTCCCATAGACCAGAAGCATCCCGAGCGAACACGACGGAATCGGTCGCGAACCACGGCGCGCCGCTGGATCGGAACCTTCCCTCGCCGGGCAGTCACGCCTGGGCAAATGGCGACTTCCGCCCCGCGATCATCCACTGGCCTCGGCGCTCAACGAGCCGTTCGATCTCCAACCCTTCGTCCAAGCTGATCCGGTCGGCGGCCCGCTCGACGGCTCCGAGCGCGCGGGGCGAGCAGAGATAGCGGACCAGGCCGAACTGCTTGCGGGCGAGGGTGCCCCGCCAGGCGCGGAGGATGTCTTGGAGGCGCCGCGGGGACTTGGCGGTCAGCTCGACCTCGATTGCGACGGGTCGGTCGTCCAGGAGGACGAGATCGGGGCGGTGGAAGCGCTCGTGGCGCTCGGCGGAGTAAATGCGCTTGCCTTCGGCGCGCTCAATGGCCGCGATCTCGCGCTCGGAGAGGACGCGGTGGCCCTTGCGTTCGAGCTGGGAGGCGACGTGGGCGCACGCGGCGGAGTGGACGAGGGACGCCGGCGAGGGGGTGGGCGTGGGCAGCTCCTCGCGGCAGACCGCTCGCAGCCCGGCTCGCTTGCAGACCACGATCCGCCCGCTGTCTCCGAAGCCGGGCCTGACTTCGATCAGGCCCGCCTCCCGCAGCCGCCGCTCCCTGGCCGCCGTCACCGCCCTTGCCGTTCCGGCCCATATCGCCACCGCCCTTCTCGGCAGAACCCCGAAGCGCGCCACGAACTCCAGCACTTCCAGGTCCCTTTGGCTTATCCGCTCTGTCCTTCTTCCTCCGGGCATCTTGGAACCGAGACGATCCCCGCAGCCGATCCGATACCCCCGCAGCCACTTCGCCCTTCCCCCGGTCCCCGCCCGACGACGCAGCCGACCACACGCGCTTACCGATGGTGAGTGTGTGTGGTCGGCTGCGTCCAAAGGGCTCTATCCCGCATCGCAGGGCGAAGTGGCGGCGGTCGTGGAATCTGCACCCGTGTCTGGGGGATCGTCCGTAACCATCCTGAATCTCGGCGATAGTTCGGCCTGCGCGCGACCTAGAGTTGGGGACGGCGAAAGACACGACGATCCTTGGCTAATCTGCTGACGCACTCGGCCCGACATATTCGACCTCGCCCTCATGAATCGAGCGATTGAGAAGGAAGAGCTTCTGGTTGACGGCTGCGTCGTCATGGGCATCGACGTCGTTCCAGCCGTAGGCGCTCAGCACTGCTCGGTCCAGCTGGCCCTGAAGCTCCCCTAGGTCCGCCCACGCACCTTCTTCATGCTGGTTGTAAAGCTCCGTCAGACCGATCCCAGCCTCATGGCAGATCTCGCTGCGTCGAGCGAGCAAGGCCCGCCCTGCGTCTCCGATTGCCTCGGCATCATCGGCATCTGTGGGTGGCCAGGGAAAGGTCTCAAATGCTGAGGTGGGGGTGTAGCGGATGCGATCCTCCAGCGTGGACGAGCGCCCGCGCGCCCACTCCGTGTGCACCGACGAACTCAGGACGCCAATCGCGAAATCGGAGTCGAGGGCGAACATATTGGTGCTGTTGCTCGGTCGCCAGCCAGGATCGCACCAGACGAAGAAAATGCGCTTCGCCGTAGCCGACCCGGCAATAAAGCGGTCAAGACCGCCGACGCGCTCACGGAAGTCCGGCCTGGGCCAGAGAAATTGCCACCAGCGCGGATTTCGAGAATAGGAATTGCTCGATTCCCTGGCATCTTTCGCCTGCTGCCTGACAACGTCCAGAGCCGCCGGATAGCGCATGGCTTCCTCCAGCTCCATCTGTGCGAAGTCGATCGTGTAGCGGGTCGGCCGCTGGTCCGCGGTCCGGGCAATGTCGCGGCCGTCCAGGTAGGGCAGGGCTACCTCAGCGTAGGCGGCGTCGGCCCGTGCGAGCAGGTTCTCCGCCACCTCAGGTGGAATATCGAATTTCGCCCCAGGCAGAAAACCCTGGAAGGCCAAGTTGCGATTGGCGCTGAGCGGAGGCACGTCAGCCACTGGAATCGTCGATGGTCGAAGTGCCGTGTCGATTCCATCGACGCTCTGCTCGTTGAGAACCCGCTGTGGCTCGATTGAAAGAGGACCCTTGATCCAGTTGACGATGCTGACATCGACGTTCGCCTCCCCCGGCCAATCCTGGGAGCTGACTGCGTCGGTGATGACCCCGCCGGATTCGACGATGTAGTTGAGGCTCGCCCCCCGACCACGGTTCTGGCTGATCGAGTTAGTGCCGACCATCCCAGCTCTCTGCCCAGGCTCAAGATGATCCTGCGCCTTGCGAAACCAATAGACGCAGTGGTCCTTGACGCCGCAGCCAAACTCCTCCTTGAGCCACTCGACGTAGTCCGCGCCGAGTAGCCCACGAAGGTTGCGATCACCGTGGAACGGCGGATTGCTGACGATCACATCACACCGCCGCCAGGGCATCCTGAGTGCATCGCCGGCCTGGATCCCATCGAGATCCTCAAGCGGCAAGGTGGACTCGTCCAGGCCAAGTTCATCGACCGCGAGCTTGTGGCCCATCCACAGCGTGACCCGAGCCAAGGCAACAGCGAAAGCGTTGATCTCAATCCCCGCGATATTTCGCAGCGGAAAGAAAGCGCTCAGCGTCTCGTCGTCCGACATTCCGCGCTCGCGACGCAGGTCACGCTCCCGCGCACGCAACCTCTTCTCGATCTGCCGCAGCTCGCGATAGGCGATGTAGAGGAAGTTGCCGGAACCGCAGGCGGGGTCGAGTACGACATAGTTGAGCAACTCGTTTTGAAGCTGCCGAGCCTGTCTGACGGTGTCCGCGTTCTCGACCCGCTCACGCCAAGGAGCCACAATGCTCGGCCCAACGACCTTCATGATGTCGACCGTATGCGTGTAGTGCGCGCCGAGAATCCATTGGGACTCCCGGCCTAGCGCCCCCTCCAGCAACGATCCGAAGATGTGAGGCTCGACCCGCTTCCAGTTGAACTCGCACGCAGCGCGCAGCTGCTCCAACTCCTCGGACGCCAGATGTACTGCGGCGGGATGAGCGAAGAGGCCGCCATTGACGTATCGGGTCTCAGCGTAAAACCCTGCGTCAGGCCGATTTCCTGGCGTGTTGAGCCACCGAAATAGACCCCCCAGGTCGTCGGCGCTCGATCGCTGAGGGTTGGCCAACAACTCGTCGATGATCCGGGTGTAGAGGTGGCCTTCGAGCTGGCCGAGATCCTCCGCGAACATGCACCAGACGCTCTGCAAGATGAAGTCGCGCAGAATGTCCGAGTCGGCCGCGCGCCGCTCGCGCAACTCTGCATAGAGATCGGTCACGTGTTCGACGGCTTCGCGGGTTACCGCCTCCTGGGATGACAAGAAGACGGGTTCCCTGCCCGCCAGAAAGAGAAGTGAATCGAGTCGATCAGGAAGTTCGTCGAGTTCGAATTCTGCCCGTGGCTCGTTGGGAAATGAGCCCGGCTCCCAGACCTCGAATCGGTTGAATGCGCAGAGGACGAGCCACCTCGGGGCAGGAAGGTTGCGGTCGGGATCCGCCGCATCCCGCCAATAGCGGAAGGCCTGGGGACGGTGCCGGTCGAGGTTTTGGGCCTCGCTGGGTCGCTTCATCTCGATGATGCAGACGCGGTCCCAAATCAGATCGAGGAATCTGCCGTGCTGAGGATCCTCGAAGCGGGCGAGTTCCTGACGATTGGTGCCGAAGCACTCGAAAAGCTCGTTGAGAAAGGTCTGGGCCTCGGCACGCTCGGAGCCCTCGTAGGTGGACCACGTCTCGACGAACCCGGTTAGGCGATGGCGAATCTCCTCGCCGGTGATCGACACGGCTTGTCTAGAGTGCGAGCTGCTTTTCGCGCCTTGGCACCGCGAAGTAGGTGCCCTGCATGAGGTCGCGGTGGGTCTCAGCCAGAGACGCCTCGGCCCGCTCCATAGCGTCGATCAAATGCTGATCGGCACCCTCCGCCTGAAGTCGAGTCCGCGCCTTGCCAGCCCGGTCGCGCGCATCCGAGACGAAGAGAAGGACCTTCTCGACTTCGCTGCTGCTCGCCTCATTCATGCCGGCGAGACTAGCCCCTCTCCCGGACGCCTCATGACCGCGAGTACCCGTTTTGCGCTAATTCCCCGACGACCGAGGCCCGAGATCAACCCTCCCGCTTTTGGCGCTTCCCGGCGCACCCGATTTCGCACCCAACTCGGGAAGTTCGCCGAAACCGAAGGCACCTTGCCGTGCCTGAGGGCCGCCTGCAGAGCGGGCAAGGCCCTGCGAATGGCCAATCATAATCCGCGTGTCGGGGGTTCGAGTCCCTCCTCCGGCATGGCAGCAGCAAGCGGAAAGCGCTGCATCCCGAGATCCAGAGACTCGGATTTGGCAGGGGGGTGGCAAGGGAAGTGGCAAGGTCCGCACCGACTTCAAGGGCTACGAGGGCAAGTACGTGGCTACCGACACCCGCACGGGCCAGGTCGTGATCGCCGACGAGGACCTGAAAGTTGTCCTGGAGAAGGCGCGCAAGCTAGATCACGTCGTCGTCGGCGGGCGGGTTCCCTACGCGGACGAGCCGATCTACGTCGGCCTTGGCTGACAAGGCTCCCTGGCTCTATCCCTACCGGGAGGATCCCCAGCAGACGCGGTTGGGGCAGCCGGTGTTTCGGCCGTTCGAGAATCCGCCGATGGCAGGCGTACGCTTCGTATGACTCGCTTCGCCTATCTGCAACCCGATCTTGCCGAAACTCTCCGGGCCTTGCGCCTGGAACGATTACCCACTCCCCCGCGCCTGCGAATTTTCGTTCTGACGCGCGATGGGCATCGTTGCCAATACTGCGGCAGACCCGCTGCCGAGGTGGATCACGTTTTCCCGCGGAGCCGTGGCGGCGCAACTACCGCATCGAACCTCAAAGCCGCATGCAGCACCTGCAACAACGCGAAGGGAAATCGGACGCCGGAGGAGTGGGAACGAGCGGATTTGATGACGAGACTCCTGGGGCGCGGGAGGCGTGTCCGCCGTAAGCGTGGTACCGGCGGCCTCCGCAGCGCGTCATCCAGGCCACCGCGATAGGGGACTCCACCCGACTCGGCGGGTGCTAGCCGAGAAGACGGGGTGCGCGAACCTTCCCCGCAAGGCGCCGTGCGCTGGCGAGTAGACCGGCCGTGTGCTCCGCGGGTGATGCAGCTTCGATGATCTTCTCCACCCCATCCGGATAGACAAGAACGACAGGCAGGCCCTCGCGCGCGTTGCGAACGAGGGCCGAACCGGCGAAAGGAGCCTCTGCGTCAACGAAGATCGCGCCCTGTGGGTAGCGACCATCGCCCTCAAGGGCAGCCTTGAAGCGTTCGAAGGTCAGATCCGCTGGATCAACCTTGCCCTCTGTCCTTAGCTCCGCCGCCATCCTTCAATCATCTCCTGAAAGCCATTTCGGACCTGCTGAAGGGCAATGTTATACCCGTCGCTTGCCGTGGCCTCGTTTGTCTTCTCGCCGTCCTGCTTGACCCCTACGTGCGTGTAGCGGTGCATGTGCGGCACGCCCAGGTGGTTGTCGTAGACCCGGACCGTCCGCCACTCGCCTTCCTCTCGGGCGAGCAGGACGACCGAGTAGCTGACGACCCTCCCCTGCTCGGTGATCAGCTCGCCGACGATCTCGGCGTCGTGCGAGAGCAGGTAACGGAAGTGCGCCTCGGGCATGGAACTCGCCGACAGGCTAGCCTTGCCGTCAGAGCATCCGCTCCCTCCCTCCGGCGCGCACCGAGTACCACCCAACTTCCGGCATTCGCGCGAACGGAGGGCACCTTGCCGTGCCTGAGAGCCGCAGGCAGAGCGGCCAGAGCCCTGATCCGCGTGTCGGGGGTTCGAGTCCCTCCTCCGGCATGGCTGCGAACCGGGCCCTACAGCGAAACCAGTTCGCGCTCGGGATGCTTCGCGGGGCCGAACTCGAAGCCGACGACGGCTCGGCCGCCGAAGGCGTCGCCGAGCTTCTTGAGGGTCTGGACGCTGGTGGCGTGCTGGCCGCTCTCGATGCGCGAGATCGCGGAGGCGGTCGCGCCCATGCGGGTGGCCAGCTCCGCTTGGGTCAGGCCGAGAGCGGCCCGGCGCATGATGACGATCCGGGCCAGCTCCTCGTAGGGAGCAAGGCGCTCGTACTCGGCCCGAAACTCGGGGTCCTTGAGGGACTCGTTGATGTCGTCCGAGACGGACTTGCCGACTGGCTTTGCCCGCTTGCTCATCGCTCACCCCACTTACGCTTGTCAAGCAACGTCATGCGACCTCAGCCGTCTTGAGGAGATCCGCCATGGTGGGGCAGGTTAGGGGGCGGTGCGGCGTATTGTCGCCACTCGGCCTAGGCGCGCACCGAGCGCGCACCCAACCTCCGGCGTTCGCGCGAACTGAGGGCACCTCGCCGTGCCTGAGAGTCGTCAGCGGAGCCGTCAAGACCTCGCGTATGGCCCATCATAATCCGCTTGTCGGGGGAGTCCCTCCTCCGGCATGGCTTTCTAGGGCCAAATGCGGGCTCTTGCGCCTCCCTGGACGGGTTGGTTCGGCCCTGTGGCCATAGCCAGGCAAGGCGCGGTTGGCCGAAGATAGACGCCATGCGGGAGATCGACCGCACTTCGGTACGCGCCGCCTCCGCCGAGGACGCCGAGGCGATCTGTGCGATCTACAACGCTGCTCTCGCGGAGCGCAGCTCGACCTTCGAGACCGAGCCGCGATCGGCGGCCGACTTCTCCGAGCGCATAGCCGACCCGAGCTTCCCGCTCCTTGTGGGCGACGCCGGGCAGGGCGTCCTCGGCTGGGCGGGCCTCGCCCCCTACAGCACCCGCGCCTGCTACTCGGGTATCGGCGAGTGCAGCGTCTATGTCTCCCCCGATGCGCGCGGCCAGGGCCTCGGCACGACGCTGACCGAAGCCCTGGCGGCAGCCGCGGTGGACCTGGGCCTCCACAAGATGATCGGCAAGCTCTTCACCGACAACCTGGCGAGCATCCGCCTGGTCGAGCGCTGCGGCTTCTCGAGGGTCGGGCTGCATCGCCGGCACGGGCGGCTCGACGGCGAATGGCGAGACGTGCTGGTCGTGGAGCGGCTGCTGGCATTGGCCCTGCGCTGATGCGGGCGGGCGATGAATACGCCCGCAGCTGCGGAGCCCGTCGCGTGACCGCGCCGGTCGCCTTCGAGGACGAGGATGCGTGCGGGTTCTGGGAGGGTGCCGGCTACGCGCTCGATGAGAAGATCGGCCGAAGGATGTGGAACCTGTGACCAGCGACGGCGGACGAGCGCACCGCAAGCGCGGAGATCGGCCCGGGCGGCAGGAGGAGGCGGCCTATGACCGGCTTGGGCGCGGCTATACGATCACCCGCCGCACCGACCCGCGAATCGCCGCCCGAATCGAAGAGGCGCTCGGCGATGCGCGAACGGTCCTCAACGTCGGCGCCGGGACCGGCTCCTACGAGCCCGCCGGGCGCGAGGTGACCGCCGTCGAGCCCTCGGCGGAGATGATCGCCCAGCGACCCGCTGGCTCTGCTCGCGTCATCCAGGCGAGTGCCGAAGACCTGCTCTTCGACGACGACAGCTTCGACGCGGCGATGGCGATCATCTCCGACCATCACTGGGGCGATCGCGAGGCCGGCCTGCGCGAGCTACGGCGGGTTGCCCGCGGCCGTGTCCTCCTGCTCAACGCCGACCCGGCTCAGGCGGGGCGCTTCTGGCTGACCCGCGACTACCTCGACAACCTCGATGGTCTGATCACCTCGCGCTATCGCGAAGAGGGCTTCTGGCGCGAGGAGCTACAGCGCTCGCTCGGCGAGGTCGAGCTACGGCCCATACCGGTCCCCCACGACTGCGTGGACGGCTTCTACCAGGCCTTCTGGCGCCGCCCCCGCGCCTACCTAGACCAGAACGTGCGCGACGGCACGTCGGTCTTCCGGATGCTCCCGGCCGCGCGGGTCCTCGCGGCGATCGAGCAGCTCAAAGCCGATCTTGCCGACGGCACCTGGGAGATTCGAAACGGGCACCTGTGCGACGAGGTGGAGCTGGATGTCGGACTGCGGCTGGTGGTCGCCGATGTCGGCCCGTAACCCGATGTTGCCGCGGCAGAGAACCGACGAAGCGATCCGCATCGTTGCCTATGACTCGCGCTGGCCACAACGCTTTGCCGAGGAGCGCACGCTTCTGGAAGCGGCAATCGGACCCTGGGTCGCCGGCGGCATTCACCACGTCGGCAGCACCGCGGTTCCCGAAATGGAGGCCAAGCCGATCATCGACATCCTGGTCGGCGTCGACGATCTCGCGCAGAGCTGCCGCTGCATTGAGCCGCTCGCCGGGCTCGGCTATCTCTACGCGCCCTACCTGGCCGCGGAAATGCACTGGTTCTGCAAGCCGCATCCGAGTCGCCGCACCCACCACCTGCACCTCGTGCCGGAGGGCTCCCGGCGCTACCGGGATGAGCTTGCATTCCGCGATTCACTCCGCTCCAACCCCGGTGCGGCCGTCGAGTACGCCGCCTTGAAGCGAAAGCTCGCCAGCGAATTCGCCCACGATCGAGACTCCTACACCGAGGCGAAGTCGGCGTTCATCCGCGATGTTCTCGGTCAAGGTGTCTAGCGGCGATACGCGCGGCCACGCGGACGGACGGCGAGGACGTCGATCACCCCGGACGAATCTTGATCCGCCATCCGCCGGGATCAGCCAGCGTTCAGCTCCGCCTCGGCCTCCGACCAGGACACGCCCGGCTCTCCGCGGGCATCGCGGATGGCGCGAAGATCCTCCTCGCTCAGCTCCTCATCGTCAAAGGGCGCCGCATCGAGCCTGGCGGCAACCGGGTCCTGCGCCCGGCGAAGCAGGATCGCCGCCGCGGGCAGCGATTCGTCGGGCAACTCATCCACCAGGCGATGGAGCTCGGTCTTGGTCATGCTGGCAACGGTAGCACCGGGTGGCGGCCCAAACCCCTTGCTGCGCGCTTTCTGTGCTGTGCCTCGCAGTCGCGACGTCGACTTTCCGCAGCGCAGGAAGAGCGCCTTTTTGGGTCCTGCGAATATGGCCGCAATGAGCAGGTCACCCCCGCGCTCGTCTTCTCGGGCAGCTACGAGAGCCGCAAGGGGCGCGAGCTCGAGGCCAACCCGCGAGCGGCCGGCACGCTCTACTGGCGCGAGACCATGCAGCAGATCACCGTCGAGGGACCCGTAAGGAGGCTGGCGGAGTCGGAATCGGACGTGATCTTCGGCGAGCGGCCGGCGGATGCCAAGGCAACCACGGTCGCTTCTCGACAGGGCGCGCCGCTAGACGACCCGGCCGCCCTACGGCGCAAGGCGGATGCGCCGGGTTCAGCCGACGAGCCGCTGAGCCGCCCGCCACGCTGGGGTGGCTTCCGCCTCGACCCCGACCTGATCGAGTTCTGGCACGGAAGCCCCGACCGCCTCCACCGCCGCCTTCTCTACGTGAAGCAAGACGACCGCTGGACCCATCGGCGCCTACAGCCGTAGCCGCCCTGCGATCACCCAGCGCCTCGTTCCGGTTGACTCGAAAGCCGAGCGTCGAAGTAGAGCATCGGCCCCGAGCGATCGGCTACCGATATCTCAAAGCTTGCCTCTGGTCGCAGGGCGACGAACGGCAGGGCGTCCGAGGCTGAGAGTTTCGCCCAAATGCGAGCGGTGCGCTCAGGTCCGTGGGGGGCAGCGCGGGCGATCTTTGCCTCGCGCCAAACACTGAGCGCAGCATCGATCTCATGAGGACGCATGCTCCGCCTGTCTCAGCCTCGTGGCTCGACCTCGACCGGACAGCTGACGCTGTTGGCGATGAAGCAGCGCTCGTGGGCGCGACGGTGCAGCGACTTGACGCGCTCATCGTCGACCTCGCCCTCGAACACGACTCGCGGGCGCAACAGGACGCGGACGAAGCAGGCATCGTCCAGCGCGCCCTCCGCCTCGTCTTCGTATGACCTCACCCGGATCTTCTCGGCGCGCGCCAGGGCGAGGAACCAGAGCATGTGACAACTCGACAACGACGCCACGAACATCTCCTCGGGGTCGGCCCGCCTCGGGTCCCCGCCGAAACCGGGCGCGCTCGAGGCGGCGAGTCTCTGCTCGCCGAGTGCGATCGTGTGAGCGCGGACATCCTCATCTGCGCCGTCCCAGCTCACCTGTGCGCGATGGATGCTCGAGCTCACCAGACCATGCTTTCACGGGGGCACCGGGCTTCGGTGGAATCCTGTTTGATCCGTGGTCGAGATGGAGCCATCGAAGCACTCAGTCGCCTTGCGCTACGCGGACGAAGTGCATCAGTTGCATGCGCTCGAGCCGCTCTGGAATGCCCTCCAAGAGCATCACTCGGTGCTCACACCGAACCTCGGCGGCGGCGCTGCGAAGCGCGAGCTGGCCGATTCCTGGCAGCGGCGCCGAGCCAAATACGAGCGCTGGCTTCAGGATCCCGAAGCCTTCTTCATCGTCGCGGAGGACCACGGTCACCCGATCGGCTATGCCTTCGTGACCGTAGGCCCCGGCTACGCCGGGTGGAATACCGGAGACCGGCTGGCCGAGCTGGAGACGCTTTCGGTCCTTCCGGAGCATCGCGGCGGCGGAGTCGGGGCCGCCCTGCTGGAATCCGCGCGAGAACGCCTCGCCGAGATGGGGGTCGAGGACCTTGTCATCACGGCACTGAAGACCAACGTCGACTCCCACCGCTTCTACGAGCGGCACGGCTTCACCCAGGGCTTCGTCATCTACTACGGCAGCACCGCGCCCGCGGTGCGGCGCTGAAACGGGGCACGAGGCACGGTCACGACTACTCACCCGGCGATCCAGTGACCTAGGGCGAAGGCGACGAAGCCGGCGATCAGGGAAATCGCCACGTTCGCCCAGGCCAGGTGAGCGCGTTCGCCCGCCTCCAGCAGGTGCGTGTCGAGCATCCAGCTCGAGAACGTGGTGAAGGAGCCGATCGCCCCGCCTGCCACGATCGTCAGCGCTTCGCCATGCATGGCCGAGTTTGCGACGAGGCCGAGCGCCAGGGCGCCGAGCAGGTTGACTGCGAGGATGCCGGTGGGGAAATGATGGGCGGTGCGGCGGGAAACCTCGGAGTCGAGCAGGTAGCGCGCTCCGGCCGCGGCGCCACCCAGCAGGCCGACTGCGATCCAGGCGGCGGTGCTCAAGTTCCCGCCGCCAGGGTCAGGCGCCGCTCTGTCGCGATACCGGCTCGCACCGTCGCATAGCCGATGGCGATCGTCGCCAGGCAGTAGCTGGCGGCGAGGCCGAGATGGCCGCCTTCGACCATCGCGAACAGCTCCAGCTGCATGGCCGAGAAGGTGGTCAGGGTGCCGCAGACGCCGGTGGCGAAGAACGGGTGGTGCAATTGATCGGGGCTGTGATCCTGAAAGGAGGCGAAGAGGTAGCCGATCGCGAAGGCTCCGGCCACGTTCACCGCGAAGGTCGGCCAGGGCCAGGAGCCGGGACCGTGCGGGAGGGCCTGCGCGAGGCCGACCCGGATCAGCGCTCCGGCGACCCCGCCCACATAGATCGCCGCCAGTTTGCGTAGGGGGTGGCGCTTGAAGATCATTCGATGGCAGCTCCTATCGTCGTCGCGGTTGACGGGATAGGAGCCATCAGCGGACTTGGCCGCGGTTATGAAGGAGCGAGCCCCATCGCTCGAAGCTCGGAATCTTAAGGTGTCAGGCAGTCGCGAGGGCGATCGCGTTCGCAGACGGGTCCCGGACGATGCCGCCGTCCGCTGCCGCCTCTGCCTCCACACCGGCGTGCTGGAGGCGACCGACGATGCGGTCGAGCTCTTCCCGACCGGGGAGGACGATCGTCAGGTGGCGCAGCGCCGCTGATCCTTCAGGCGGGGGAGCGGCGCCGGCGCTCTCCCACGTATTGGCGGCTATGTGATGGTGATAGCCGCCGGCGCTGAGGAAGGCGGCGCTCGAGGCGAGCTCGGCCATGAGATCGAGGCCGAGGAGATCCCGGTAGAAGGCGACCGTGTCCGGGATCTCGGCCGACTTCAGGTGGACATGGCCCATGACCGTTTGCCGCGAGAGGCCGTCGAAGGGCTCTGAGGTGGGGTCGTCGAGCTCGGCCAGCAGGCCGCTGGCGTCGAGCGGCACGGTGGTCATGCGCTCGGCCACCTGCCCCTCCCAGACGTCGCGTGGTCGATCCCAGTAGATCTCGATGCCGTGGCCGTCTGGGTCGCTCAGATAGATGGCCTCGCTGACGAAGTGATCGGAGAGTCCGGTCAGGGCGATCCTCTCGCGGGCGGCATGGGCGAGCCAGCGGGCCAGATCCCTGCGGGTCGGGACCAGCAGGGCGAAGTGGTACAGGCCGGTGTGACCGACGCTGGGGGTCGCTCCCGGCTTCTCGACGAGCACCAGCAGCTCGCGCCCGCCGGCGCCGAGCGAGAGCCGGCCGTCGTCCATCGCAAGCCGCTCGAGGCCGACCCCCCGGGTGTAGTAGGCGAGCGATCGCTCGATGTCGGCGACGGTCAGGTGTACCGGCCCGAGCGTGGTCAGCGGTGAGATCCGTCCTGCCGCGGGCGCACCCGCCCCCTCGAGCTCCGCGGGATCGCGCACATCGGCCTCGCGGTTCACGAGAGAATCGATCGTGCTCTCGACATCGGAGTCGGAGGACACGGGTCAAGCCTAGCTGGAGACGGCAATATGGCCGCGGCAGCGCGCTCGCCACCGTTCAGCCGAACCGTGCCGGGGTAGCCAGCCCTCCGAAGTCCCTTCCATTGAACCGAACCAGGTCTATCCAGCGGATAATGCGTCCGTCTCTCAGCACGTGGTACGCGGGGGGCGCAGGGGGCGGATCGTCCACGAGGCAGGCGACCACTGCGCCCGGGCCGCGGAGATGCTCCTCTACGGCCGTCGTCCAGTGGACATCCGGATGCAGAAGGCCGTGTGAGCTCGGCTCGTTGCGCTTCACCCCGGGGGGACCTCGCCGTCTGAATCTTTGGCGACAGTCACGGAGACGGTGCTACGCCACATCGGGGCGAATGAAGCCGATGCGCGCGCCGAACGGCTCGGCGAGGGCAGAGAGCGTCGCGAAGGTGGGATTGGCGTCGCCGGTGTCGATCCTGCTGATCTCGCGCTGCGGAATCCCGGATTTCTCGGCGAGCTGCCTCTGAGTCAATTTCTGCTCG
>Ga0075314_1000087_pt1 | contig 13233 bp, 11 predicted proteins | sample MayberryNE_Catta_6_FD_120055 | JGI IMG/M metagenome (GOLD analysis project Ga0075314, IMG submission 120055) | Natural and restored wetland microbial communities from the San Francisco Bay, California, USA, that impact long-term carbon... | ecosystem: Environmental > Terrestrial > Soil >... | reverse complement strand
CGGCGTCTACGAAGCCGAGTCGTTCATGGATGACGACGGCGTCAACCTGGGTAGACATATTCCGATCAAAGTGCGGGTCGAAGTCAGCGGCGACAAGATGACCATCGATCTCTCGGGCGTGAGCCCGCAGGTGGCAGGATTTTACAATTCCGGCATAACCGCCGGTCGTTCGGCCGCCGAGGTCGTTTTCAAATGCATCACCGCGCCGCTCCTGCTGCCGATCAATGACGGCTCGTTTCGGCCGCTCAAGATTAATCTGCCGCCTGGGCGCGTGGTCAGCGCGGTGAAGCCGGCGCCGGTGCGCGTCTGGATGACGGTGCCGATGACCGTGTGTGATACGCTCTTCAGAGCGCTCGCTCCGGCCTGTCCCGAGCGCACGATCGCGGGCCACTACGCCGACCTATGCACGGTCAACCCGCACGGCTTTGACGCCGAGACCGGACGCTTTTTCTGGTCCCATATCGGCCATCCGGGGGGCGGCTGGGGCGCCAAGTACGACGAGGACGGCATGAGTGCGACGGTTTGTCTGAACGACGGCGATACCCATAACTCGCCGGTCGAAGCCACCGAAGCGAAGAGTCCGATCATTATCGAGAGAAGAACCCTGCGCCAGGACTCCGGCGGTCCGGGCAAGTTCCGCGGCGGTCTCGGCGTAGCCAACGAAGTGCGCATGCGCCGGACGGCGACGATCCATGCCCATGTGGAGCGCACAATCTGCGCGCCGTGGGGATTGCACGGCGGCAAAGATGCCCTGGCCAATCGGATTTCGATCCAGCGCAACAACGGCACCGTGGAAAAATTTCCCACGGGAAAAATCAAACCGACCGAGATCGGGGCGGGCGACGCGTTCTTGATTGAAACCGCCGGCGGCGGCGGCTTCTGGGACCCGTTCGAACGCAACCCGGAGCGCGTGCTCGCCGATGTCCGCGCTGGGTATGTGTCGCTCGAAGCCGCGCGGCTCGATTACGGTGTAGTGATTCAGCGGTGGGGGCGGCGCTTCGAGCTCGATGCTGAGGCGACTTCGGAGTTGAGGCGAGATCGTGGTTTACCGCGGCGAACTGAGCGCGGTGGAACCGAAGGCAAAGCAGAGTAATGGGCTCGCCAGCACACCAAGGGGGCATAGTATTGTTCTGGCCGAGTCCGGAGCCCGGATCGAGCGAAGCGGAATCCGAGTTTTCGGCTCTCCGGTGCGGCGCAATCCGGGGTTAAGCTAAATGGATAGCGTAAGAGAAGCTCGATGAACCTATCAACGAAGACGAGTGAAGCGACGGTTGACGCTTTCACTGCCGAAGTGATCCGCGGCACGGTTGTGGCGATCACCGATGAGATGAAGACCAATCTCATGCGCACCGCCTACAACATGATCATCTACGAGGCGGAAGATTTCACTGTCGGCCTGTTCGACGCCGACGGCAATACGATCTCCATCGGCCTCGGCCTGCCGATGTTCATTCGCGGCTTGTCCGACGCCATCAAGGCCAAGCTCAAGCACTGGGGCAAGGAAAACATTTTTCCGGGCGACATTCTGCTCACCAACGATCCGCAGGTCATGGGCAGCCATCTGAACCACATGATTTTCACCCTGCCGATTTTTCATGACGGCGAGCTGATCGCGTTTTCATCGTCGATGGGGCACTGGCAGGATGTCGGCGGCGTGCTCGGCGCGGTCACGCGCGATATTTTCTCCGAAGGCCTGCAGATGCCATTCGTCAAAATTTTCAAAGCCGGCAAGCAGGACGCCGAGCTGACCGCGATCCTCCGCAACAATTGCCGGCTGCCGGAATTCGCCATGGGCGATTTTCGCGCTCAGCTCGCCGCTGTCCGGACCGGCGAGCGGCGTCTGACGCAGTTGTTGCAGCGCTACGGCGCGGCCACATTTAACGAGAGCGTCAAGCGGATTTTCGACCAGAGTGAGAAACTGGCGCGCGCCGCGGTGGAGAAAATTCCCAACGGCATCTACGAGGCCGAGTCGTTCATGGACGATGACGGCGTCAATCTGGGCAGACCTATCCCGATCAAAGTCAAAGTCGAAGTGAAGGGGACGGAGATGACGGTGGATCTGAGCGGCGTGAGCCCGCAGGTTGCGGGACCGTACAACTCGGGTTCCACGGCGGGACGGTCGGCATCCGAAGTCGCGTTTAAATTTCTCACGACGCCGTTGTTCTTGCCGATCAACGAAGGCTCGTTCCGGCCGCTCAATATTATCCTTCCGCCGGGACGTGTCGTCAGCGCGACCAAACCGGCGCCGGTGCGCACGTGGATGACCGTGCCGATGACGGTGGCCGATACGATTTTCAAAGCGCTGGCGCCGGCCTGTCCCGACAACGTGCTCGCCGGCCATCATGCTGATTTGGCGGCGCCGCGCACTTTCGGCATGGATCCGAAAACCGGCCGGGCGTTTCATTTTCCATCGACGCTTTCGGGCGGCGGTTGGGGTGCTTTGCACGATCGTGATGGCCAGAACGCGACTTTCTGCATCAACGACGGCGATACCCATAACACTCCGGTCGAAGCCGGCGAGGGCAAGGGGCCGATTTTTATTTCCTATCGAAGCTTGCGCCAAGACTCCGGTGGTCCGGGAAAATTTCGCGGCGGACTCGGCGTGGCGCAGGAAGTGCGCATGCTCGCCCCTGGCAGTGTGCTGTCGGCGATGGAACGAACGCAATGCGCTCCGTGGGGCCTGCATGGCGGTAAAGATGCGCAGGCCAATCGTTTTAGCATCGTAGGTAAGGACGGTTCTATCGAGCGCCTGCCGACCGGAAAAACCATCGGACATGTCACGCTCGATGTCGACGACGGTTTTCTCGTCGAAGTGGGGGGCGGCGGCGGTTTTTGGCAGCCGCTGGAACGCGACCCCGAGCGCGTGCTCGCGGATGTGCGTTCGGGCTATGTTTCATTGGAAACGGCGCGACGCGATTACGGCGTGGTGATTCACCAGAGCGGACGGAGGTTTGTGCTCGATCTCGGTGCGACTATCGAATTAAGGCGGCAGATGACCAATAGCGCCGGCGATATCGAGGCGCGTTCCGGGACGAATTGACGACGTCCGGGCGGTCTTGCGTGGCCGGCCGTCCGAGAGGGCAGACATTGCATTTGCGTTGCCAGGGGCAGCTGAAATTTCTTTTCAAGACTCGGAGGGTCTCTCGATGAACAAGAACAATCACTGGCAGAAGTCCCTGGTCGCGGCGACCATGGGGATGCTCTTTTTGTCGTCCGCCATGGCAGCTCGAGCATCCGCCCAAGAAGCCAAGACCAAGATTCGTATTTCCTATCCGAATATCTCCATCTGTTGTCTGGCATTGTTCGCTGCGCAGCAGTGGAAGATCTTCGAGCAAAACGGTCTTGACGTCGAAAGCATCCAGATGCGCTCGCAGGCGGCCAATTCGGCTTTGGCCAGCGGTGATATCCACTATGTCGCCGGAGTGGGCCCCAACTCGGTGGCGGCGACGCTCAGGGGTTTGCCCTCGAAAGCCGTATGGTTTGCTTCGGAGTCGCTGATTTATACCGTTCTCGCCCGGCCTGAATTTAAATCGCTGAAGGAGTTGCACGGTAAGCGCATCGGCCTTACCGGCCTGGGCGGCACGTCGGACGTGGCGCTGCGCATTGCGCTGGAAGCGGTCGGCGAGAACTATAAAAATTTCACCGTTGTCGCCTTGGGCGCCGCGCAGCTCATGAGCGGTCTGGAAAGCGGAACGATCGAAGCGGCGCAGCTCAATTCGCCGTTGAACTACCACGCCAAGAAAAAAGGATTCCGGCCGCTATTGGAAATCGGCGACTACGTGCAAATGCCGCTCGGCGGGCTCACCGCTTCGAATGCCGCGATTCAAAACCGTGCCAGCGAGCTCAAGAACGTGATCCGTTCCTTGCAAACGGCCAAACGAACGCTGTTGCAGTCGAAGGAGAAAAGCATCGATTTGATCATGCGCACGATCCGGGTGGATCGAGAAGTCGCCGAAGCGATGTTCGAAGACAATCGCCGCGGCGCCGCGGGCAACGGCGTGCCGAGCCGGGAAGGAATCGAACAGATCGTCAAGTCATTGCAGATGCTAGGTCAGTTTACCGGTAAAAAAATCGCTTTCGAGGAAATCGCCGATGCCCGCATTGCGCGCGAGGTGGCCAAGGAGCTGGGTTACAAGGCCCAATAGCAGCGACGGATTTACGACCCAGGCCGAAAGCGGCGCTGTGCCCAGCGAGGCAATATAAACTTCACCAGAAAACGCACGAAGTACACGAAGGTTCGATTTTTTAAACTTCGCGATATCCCTGACTTTCGTGCTGAATCCAATATACCGCAGATTTGACGTCTGTCATGTTGGAGCAAAAGCGAAGCCGCTCGGGCGTTCCAGCGGCTTACGCGAAACGGATCCTTCGGCTTGGCTCTCAAGATGACATCGTAAGACGGTTTGTTGAAGGAGAGTGATGTTCGCGATTCGTTTTCGTCAGGGGGTGAAAGCGGCGATCCCGATCTGGATCGCGTTCGTGCCTTCTTCTCTTGCATGGGGAATCGCGGCGCAAGATCACGGCCTTTCTCTCGGAGAAGTCGTGCTGATGTCGGCTTGGGTTTACTCCGGGCCGGCGCAATTCGCCGTGCTCGGCCCTCTCGCCGAAGGCAAATCCGCGCTGCAAGTTCTGGTCGCCGGTTTTCTCATGAACTTGCGTTTCCTGCCGATGAGCACGGCGTTGGCGCCGTTTTTTCGCGGCCTGAAAGGGTGGCAGTTGCTCGTGGCTTCGCACGTGATTAGCGCCAGCAGCTTCATCGTCCCCTACATGCAATTCCAAAAAGATCGAGTTGCGCTTCCGGAAAACTTTGTGAACGCGCAATCTGCGGTCGGTTACGGCAACATCGCTTTTTTTCTCGGTGTCGGTGTAACCAGCTTCATGGTCTGGGTCACCGGAACGGCCGGCGGATTCATCGCGGCCTTCGGCTTTCCGCCTGGTTTCGAGGAAGCGTTCAAATTCATTTTGCCCGGCTATTTTGCCGGTTTGTTGGTCGTCGAAATGAAAAGTCGGGCGATGGCGCTGATATGTCTCGGCAGTCTGATCGCGGCATTGCCGGGAGCGTTCGCCAGTCCCGCCTGGGGCTGGCTCGCGACCGCGATTGTGGTAGCCACACTCGGTTGGGGATGGGAACAATGGAAATTACACGCGTCCAAATAATTTTGATCATGGGATTGATGGCCCTGGCCGTGCGAGCCGTGCCGCAGCTGTTTTTCGTCGGCCAAACATTCCCCGAGGCGTGGGATCGTTGGTTGCGCTATCTCTCTTACGGTTTTATCTGCAGCATTATTTCGGTCACTTTATTTATGTCCGCAGGGCGCGTCGAAGCCGCGGCAGCGCCGCGGCGCGCGATCGCGCTGGCGCTCACCATCTACATCGCGTACAAAACTAAGAGTGCCGTGACCGGCATGCTCGCCGGCGCGGCGCTGGTTTTGATTCTCTCCTGGTTTCAGTAGCAGGCGCTGAAAATCGTCACCGACGGATCGTTTTGCTCGGTCCGTGTTCGTGATCCGTGATCGTGTGCGCACGGGTCAAGTGCCACGCCTCACGGACGCGATCAGCTGCGCGCCTGGAGATCTTCTCGAGCAGCCCGGCAGCTCAGATTGATTGACAGATCCGACGGCCCGGTGTTAGCGTTTGCGGCTGCCAGGGTCGCTTGGCCGCTGAGAGGTTTTTATGAACCTGATTGATTGCCACGCTCATTGCCTGCCGCCGACGATATTGGATGCGCTTCGCGAGTTTGCGGCGGGGAGTTATCTCGGGCGTAGTCTTTATGCCGACGAAGGTTTCAGCTCGTTGGAAAAGCATCTCACATTAATGGATCGCTTCGGCGTCGAGAAAGAAGTGATCAACTACGGCAATCTCTTGGTCCCTGCGGCGCGCTCGGGCAAATTGCCGATGGAACAAGTCGTTAAGCGGGTCAACGACTACATCGCGGAAGCGGCGCGGGTCGCGCCCGGCCGTTTCATACCCGCCGCGGCGGTGGATCCATTCGGCGGTGAAGCGGCACTCGCGGAGCTTGATCGCGCGGTTGAAAGACTCGGGCTCTTCGGTATCTCTCTCTCGACCAACCTCGATGGACGCGCTCTCGACGATCCTCTCTATGAGCCGATCTTCGAGCGCGCCAAAGCATGGAACATGCCCCTCTGGGTCCATCCCGGCCAGGTGCCGGCGGCGTGGCAGCAAGCGCTCGGACTCAACAATCGTTATCTCAACAGCGGCGTCGGATTTCTGCTCGACGACATGCTTTGCCTGATCAAGATGATTACCGCCAATGTCTTCGACCGCTGGTGGGGTGTAAAATTCGTGTTCTGCCAGCTCGGCGGTTTTCTGCCGTTCACCATGGGCCGTTTCGATCAACAATTTTTCTTCGAACGGCGCGTTTACGAGCAGGAGAAACGGTCCCTGCCCGACTATTTGCGGCGGCGGGTGGTCGAATACTGCCAAGCTTTCTACGTCGACACGCATACCGCCGACGCCTCGGCGATCCGCTGCGCGCTCGACTGCATGGGTGCCGACCGCATCGTGCTCGGCGGCGATTATCCGATCTCCCCGCCGGAAATCGGCTTGGGCTATACGATTCCCCAGCTGGATAAAGTCGGACTGTCTTCGGAGGACCGCGCGAAGATCGAACGCGGCAACGCGTCGCGGCTCCTCAACCTGCCGTAACCGGTTGCTGAAAAAGCTAGTTGGATTACTGGAGTTATGGAGTATTGGAGTAATGGGCGGAAAAGCAACACGCTAATACCCCGATACTCAGATACTTCGTTTCACCTGTGCGGCACAGAATGTTTGAGCCGCTTGGGGAATGCTAATACGGCGAGGCGCGAACATGAACAACTCTAAACCTGCGGCGCTTGTCACCGGCGCGTCTACCGGAATCGGCCGGAGCGCAGCGATCGCGCTCGCCAAGAGCGGCTACGATGTCATCGTTAATTACAGCCGGAGCGAAGACGCGGCGAAACTGACCGCGCGCGCGGCCGAAGCGGCGGGCGCACGCGTGCTGCTTCACCGCTGCGACGTCAGCGATGAGGCCAGCGTGCGCGCCATGCTTGCGGAGGTGGAAAAAGCGTTCGGCCGGCTCGACGTTTTGATCAATAACGCCGGTACCACGGTCGATGTCGAGCCCAAGAATTTCGACGCCATGACCGTCGAAGCCTGGAACCGCGTCTTCTCGGTCAACGTGTTGGGAGTTTTTCTCGTGACGCGCGCCGCGGCGCCATTGCTCAAAAAATCGTCCAACGGCTGCATCGTCAACACGTGCAGCATCGCCGGCCTGCGCCCGAGCGCGCAGCCTTTGCCATACGCGGCAAGCAAAGCGGCGGTCGCCAACTTGACCAAGACCCTGGCCAACGCGCTCGCCCCGGAGATTCGCGTCAACGCAGTCGCGCCCGGCTGGATCGAAGGGGAGTGGATGAAGAGAACGCTGGCGGACAATTACGACGGGTTGATGGCGCGCCGCGCCAAATACACGCCGCTCAAGCGTTGTTGTACCGAGAACGACGTCGCCGACAGCATGCTGAGCTTGATTTTGCATAATCGCTTCGTGACCGGCGAGATCATTATCGTCGACGGCGGGTTTTCGAGCACCACGTAGTCGGATGGGAGCGTTCCAACGGTTCAAATCGTTCCAGCCGTTCCAGCCGTTTTCGGTCGGATTGAACGGCTTGAACGGGCGGAGCAAAGCGAGGCCAACGAATGCTTGATGGTGTCGTGCGCTATCCTCCGGAGTTCGCTGCTCGCTACCGCGTCCAGGGCTATTGGGAAGACCGGTCACTGCGCGATACGTTCGATCACGCCTTTAAACGTTACGCCGGGCGAGTCGCGATCATTGACGGTGCACAGTCGGTGACCTACGGCGAACTCGACCAACGCGCCACCCGACTCGCGCTGAATCTTTTGGACGAAGGTCTCCAGCCGCTCGACCGCGTGGTGGTTCAGCTGCCGAACGTCGTCGAGTTCGTCTATCTTTACTTCGCTCTGCAAAAAATCGGTTGCATTCCAATCCTGGCCCTGCCGACGCATCGCTATCACGAGATGAGCCAGTTCGCCGAACTTTCCGGCGCGGTCGCTTGCGTCACGCCCGATCGAGCCCGGGATTTCGAGTATTGCGGGCTCGTCGCCCGTATTCGCCAATTGAATCGGGCGCTACGTTTGGGGATCATTTTGGGTGAAACACCGGCAGGCTTTCTTTCGCTGCGCGAATTGATCGACAAACCGAGCCGCCGCACACCGGCGCATCTCCAAAAAATCAGCATCGATCCCGAAGATCCGGCGGTGTTTCAACTATCGGGCGGCACGACCGGGATTCCCAAGCTGATCCCGCGCACGCACAACGACTACATTTATAATTCGAAAATCGCTTCGGCCGTAACCGGCGTCTCCGAGAAAAGTATTTTTCTCGACGTGTTGCCGCTGGCGCACAATCTGCCGCTCGCTTGCCCGGGGTTGCAAGGCTATCTTCTCCACGGCGGTGCGATGGTGTTGTCGAACTCGACGCGAAGCGACGATGTTTTTGCGTTGATCGCAGGGCATCGCGTCTCTCATATCGCAGTTGTTCCTGCGCTGCTGATTCGCTTGATCAATGATCCCATGCTGGCAAAGTTCGATCTGTCGTCGCTGCGAGTGATTCAGAGCGGCGGCCAGCGGCTCCAGCCTGAGGTGCGCCGTCGCGTTAAAGAATTGATTCCGAGCGTCACCGTGCAAGAAAATTTCGGCATGGCCGAAGGCATGCTGATGTTCGTGCGCTTCGATGATCCGGAAGAGGTGCGGATGGAAACCGTCGGGAGACCGCTCAGCCCCGACGATGAAGTGCGGCTCGTAGATGACGATGACAATGAAGTGGCGGAGGGCGAAGTCGGTGAGCTTCTCGCTCGCGGGCCCTACACGCTGCGCGGCTATTTCGGCGTTCCGGAATATAATTCCCGGGCGTTTACCTCGGACGGTTTTTATCGCTCCGGCGACCTGATGCGGCGCCATCCGTCGGGCAACTACATGGTCGAGGGGCGGAAGAAAGATCTCATCAACCGCGGCGGCGAGAAGATCAGCGCGGAGGAAATCGAAAATTTGATCCTGACTCATCCGGCGGTGCAGAACGTCGCCTGCGTGCCGATGCCCGATCCGATTCTCGGTGAACGCATGTGCGCCTACGTTATTTTGCACCGTGGTCATTCACTCGATCTATCGGAGCTTGTTCTGTTTCTCATGCACCAGGAAATTGCCAAACATAAGCTGCCGGAGCGTTTGGAAATCGTCGAAGAATTTCCCTTGTCGCCATTCGGCAAGGTGTCTAAGAAGGATCTCACCAACAGGATTACGCAGTTGCTGAAGTCCGAAGATCGCTATTTGTGACAAACCAGCAGAGGAGAAAAACTATGCCTATCAACCTGCGCAGTTTGCTACGCGCCCTCGCGCGGGCGTCGTTCATGCTTGGATGGCTGGTATTCGTTCCCGGCCAAGTGGTCGCGGCGGACCGGCTGATCGGCCTGCACTCGGCGCAGGTCATGTCACAGTCGATGCCCTGGATCGCGACCGAAGCCGGGCTGTTTAAGAAGCACGATCTCGACTTCCGGCTCGTCTTTATTCCCTCCTCGCCGGTAGCCACGGCTGCGACTTTGAACGGCGACGCGGAGATCGGCATTACGGGAGCGGTGGGCAACGTTCGCGCCATTGTTCAAGGCTTCAACGACTTGGTCTTTGTCGGAGGCATAAAAAACTTTTTGACCCACAGTATCCTTGCCAAGCCGGACATCAAGCGGCCGGAGGATCTTAAGGGAAAAAAGATCGGTGTCGGGCGATTTGGCGGCAACACGCACTATTTCACGATACAAGCGCTCAAACGCTTGGGCATGGATGCGAGCAAGGAAGTGCAGATGATTCAAACTGGAGGCGGACCTGAAACGCTGGCGGCCTTACTCGGCGGAAGCCTCGATGCTGCGGGGCTGGTGGCGCCGGGCGATTCGGCTGCGGTGTCCCGGGGGTTCCGGTATGTGATCAACGGATTTGACCTGCGCATTCCCTATGGGGCTACCCAAATCGTCACCTTGCGCTCCAACATCGCCAAGCGCGGTCCTGTGATCGGCAAATTTATGCGCGTGATGGCCGAGTCGGCGAAGATTCTCCACACCGATAAACCTTTCGTCTACAAAGTGCTCGGCAAATATCTGCGGATCAACGACACGAAAATTCTCGATGCGGGGTAACAATCGGAGATTCGGGCGCTCGAGCGGCGGCTTGATGTCGCCGAGTCGGCCCTGCAGGCTTCGCTCGATGAAATCGCGCCGGCCGATCCACGCGCGAAAGCGATTAAGCCGGCCGACATGATCGACCGGCGCTACCTGGTCGAGCTGCAGAAGAGCGGCCTGCTTGATAAATAGATAACGCGTGTATGGGGAGGCGCCGTGGCTGCGCCTGGACCCGGAAGCCCGCCGCGGACAAACCCGAGGCATCGGCTGGTCGCCTGACGATCTTGTCATAACGATTAGGGCCGCCGAGATTCGAAGGAATCTCTCTCATGGCTGAGCAATAGAGGCGCCATGGATGCGATCGATATCCATCACCACTACGTCCCCGAGCAGGTGATTGAAGAAGCCCGCCGCCACGGTAAGACGCTCGGCGTGGAATTGTCGGAAGACAAGGACGGAACTTTTCGCTTCTCCTTCAACGGCGGTCCCAAGTATCCGTTGTTGCCGGGCTTGACGGATGTCGAGCCGCGGCTGGAAATGATGGACCAGGGCAAGATTGGGCTCGCGGCGCTCGATCCGAGCACGCAGCTGGTGGGCTATGATTTGAGAGGCGAACAGTCTGAGACCTGGTGCCGCATCTATAATCAATGCGTCGACGAGTTTGTGAAGCAATATCCCGATCGTTTCACGGCGATGGCAGCGGTGCCGATTCAGGAGCCTGCTCGCGCGGCGAAAGTTTTAGAGCATGCGGTAACCCAACTCCGTTTTCGCGGGGCCTACATCGCCACCAACGTCAATCATCGTTATTACGACAGTGAAGACTTTGATCCGTTCTGGTCGAAAGCTCAGGAGTTGGACGTGCTGGTCTTCATGCATCCGGATAACCCGGCAGGAACCGAGCTGATGGGTTCCTATGGTCTCCGTCTGGTCTGTGGTAACCCGGCCGACACCACGCTTTCACTCGGCATCCTTATTTACAGCGGCGTCTTCGACCGCTTTCCCGATTTAAAAGTCTGCACCTGCCATGGCGGTGGATTTTTTCCCTACCACGCGAGCCGCTTCGATCGAGAATTTCTCACCGGCAAACAGGCGACCCGGCGCGCCGATCGGCCCGGCGCGCCCAAGTGCGCCTCGGTACCGAGCGCCTATCTCAAGAACCTGTACTTCGACACGCTCGTTTACGACGTGGAAACTCTAGAGTTTCTGCGCCGCAAAGTCGGCGCTGACCATTTACTGCTTGGCACCGACTTTCCGTACATTCTCGGCGACTGGGAATGCGTCGACAAAGTCAAAGCACTAGCCTGCTCGGAAACCGAGAAACAGGCTATTCTTAAAGGTAACGCGAAAAGGCTGTTGAAACTTTCGCCAAGTTGAGACGTCCGAGCCAGTGAACGCGAGGTTTTTTGGTCTTGACAACAATCGCAAGCTTTTCTACGATCCGCCCATGATTAAACTTCTAGATCAAATGCGGGAAGTAGTTGATAAGGCGCTGGCCAACGGGTGTCCGTGCATACTCGCTACGGCTTCACCGGACGGCGAGCCCGATATCGGCTACAAGGGTAGTATGATGATCTTTGATGACGAGTCCCTGGCCTATTGGGAACGCACCCGGCGGCAGCATTTGAAAAACGTGCTGGCCAACCCAAAGGTCGTGGTGCTATTTCGTGATCCCAAGGTGGGGATTAATTTCCGCTTTCACGGGGTTGCGACTGTCCATGACTCGGGACCGGTTAGGGATCAGGTCATGGCGCGCACTGTCGCTCCGGAGCTGGACAAGGACCCTGAGCGCAAAGGCTCAGCTGTCGTCATCAAGGTTGATAAAGTAACCAATCTGGCTGGCCAGGTTCTGCAATCCCGTTAGCATTTCGTTTGCCGTTAACGAGGTCGGGCCGGTAGAGCGGTCCGGCCTGGTGTCTTTTCGCTCGCTTTTGTGCTTCGCGACGCCTGCGTCTTTAAGATTTTTCCCCTTTCAGCCGTTTTAGAAATCCGCTTTCTCGCAGCTCGGTGAAAAATCGCGCATCGTAAAAGTCGTCGGCTTTGGCCGACGCTGCCTGGGGCACGGTTTTTCTGATCAATCCCAGAATGAGTTCGATTCCTTTGGGGTCGACTTGGAGGGACGGCTCCATCGCTTTTCCCTCAGCCGCCATGGAATGGCTGAGTATTTCCTGGTCTTCGACCTTGGTGTATTTCTGCACGACCTTGGCGGCAACTTCCGGCTGGGTCAGGAAAGTATGAATCGCTTCGGCGTAGGCGCGAGTGAACTTGGCGATCTCCGCCTGTTTGCGGGCGACGGTCGGCCGCGTCGACAGCAGCACGGTGGCGGCAAACGGAATTTTCAGCGCCGTGATATCCAAAATCACTTTAAAGCCCAATCTCTGGGCAAAAAGATCATAGGGCGGCGTGGTCGTGAATGCGTCGACGGAGCCCGCCTTCAGAGCAGGGATCCCTTGGGTCGTGCTGCCCATCTGCACATAACTCAAGTCTTTTAACGGATCGATTTGAAAACGCGCGAGCGCGGCTTGTGTGTACATATCCGGATTCGAACCGATGCGGTCGATGCCGAGCCGCTTGCCTTTGAGATCTTGCACGCCGGCGATTTCCTTTCTGCCGACGATCGCGCCGACCATGGCGTGTTTACTCTGGCCAATGATCACCAGGTTCTTGGCACCGCCAAGAATCGCCCGTATCGGAGCAAAGCCGCCAATGATGCCAATGTCCGCTTCTCCGGAAAGAATTGACGTGGTTCCGATCGGACCCGAACCGATGTAGACCAAACGAACGTCGGCTCCGTGTTTTTTGAAAAGCCCGGTCTCGTTGGCGATCCACATGGGTGACATAGAAACCACATGGGCGGTATAAAATGCCGTGATGGTGGAGGACTGCGCCGCGCTTTGTTTTGACGAGCCGAAAGACGCCGCGAGAACGATCCCGGTCAGGGCGATCAGCTTATAAGAAGTCATCATGTTGAACCTCCGTAGGGTCGATACAACGCCTCGAATACTTCAAGCCGGAGAGGATGTCCATAGGCAACTTTGGCGATTACCGAACCGGG
>Ga0075314_1000081_pt1 | contig 13545 bp, 13 predicted proteins | sample MayberryNE_Catta_6_FD_120055 | JGI IMG/M metagenome (GOLD analysis project Ga0075314, IMG submission 120055) | Natural and restored wetland microbial communities from the San Francisco Bay, California, USA, that impact long-term carbon... | ecosystem: Environmental > Terrestrial > Soil >... | reverse complement strand
TCGGCGAGCTGCTGGCGCAGGGACGGGAGCGCGCCGCCCGGCTGGCGGCGCGGGTGGAGCGTGCCGAACGGCGCTTGGCGCAGGAGAAACGGCGGCTGCGGCGCGCCCGCCGGGTGCTCGCCCACCGCCTGGTCGCGATCTACACCAGCGGCTCGCCGAGCACGGCGAGCGTCGTGCTCGGCTCCGGCGACCTCGGCGAGCTGGCGGTGCGCAGCGAATACCTGGAGCGGATCGAGGAATCCGACAGCCAGCTGGCGCGGCGGGTCGAGCAGGTGCGCGACGAGGTGCGCGCCAGCCTCGAGCGGGTCGCCGAGCTGAAGGCGGAGGTCGACGCTTACAACGAGCGCCTCGCCGCCGCCCGGGCCGAAATCGCCGCGGTGCGGGCGCGAGCCGAGGCGGCCGCCGCCGAGCTGGCGACCCTGCGGGCGGAGCGGCAGTCCTCGTTGGCGACCCTGAAGGCGAAGATCGAGCAGTGGGTGGGGGAGATCGAAGCGGCCGAAGCGGCCAGCCGCGCCGCCGCCGAAGAAACGGTCGGCCGCTGGCTGGGCGGCCCCTATTCGATCCCCACCTACATCGTGATGTGCGAGTCGGGCGGCAACTACAGCGCCCTCAACCCCTCGAGCGGCGCCGGCGGCGCCTACCAGATCCTGCCCTCGACCTGGGAGCTCTACGGCGGCGAAGGGGCCCCGCACGAAGCCTCGAAGGCCGAACAGGATCGCATCGCCGCCGAGATCTGGGCCGACTCCGGCGGCAGCGCCTGGGTCTGCGCCTGAGGGCCCTGAATCCAGTCTTTCGCGACGAAGAATTGTGAAACATTTTGCATTCGGCGCGCCACGCGCGCGTCGCGGCCGGCTAGCGTGCAATCATGCAGACAGCAGAACTCGGCAAGGCAGGGGATCGCATGGATGAGCAGAGCGGAAGCATCGAGCGGCTGGACGAGAGAGTCCACGGTCTCGGCAAGCAGGTGGGCCGTCTCGAGCACTCCGTCGACGAGCTGACCAGGGAGACGCACGCCGAATTCCGCTCGGTTCGCGGGGAGGTCAAATCGATGCAGACGTTGATGATCGGCGGCTTCGTCACGATGTTCGCGACCATGATCGGCGGTTTCGTCACCCTGCTCGCCCAGATCTGAGCCCCGTCGCGGCTGGCTTCGGAAGGCAGGGGAGGCGCGACCGCCGTCGAAGCGGGGACGCATGTTCGTACGCAAGAAGCGAAGCGGGGGACGCCGCAAGCCGAAAGGGAAGGCCAAGGGCAAGCCGCGGCTGCCGCGTCCGCGCCTGCCGGAAGGGCTGCAGCAGCGCCACCTCGACCTGATCGGCCTCTTCCTGATCGCCGCCGGCGTCTACCTGACCTTCGTCCTCTTCTTCGGCTGGGACGGCGGCAAGATCGGCTACGGCCTGGAGACGGGGCTCGAGTACCTGCTGGGCGAAGTGGGAGCGCGGATCGTCACCGCGCTGATGCTGGCCAGCGGGGCGATGCTGGTCACCGGCACCTCGCTCTCGGCGGTCGCCCGCGGGCTCGGCCGCGCCCTGCACCACACCTTCCGCGGCGGTCGCGACCTGGCCGGGACGGCGATCCAGCACCGCCAGCAGCGCCGCGAGGACCGCGCCTCGGCCTTCGAGACCCAGTCCGGCCCGACCGACGTGATGAGCGCCTACCCGGAGGACGACGAGGGCTTCGAGCCGACCGTGGCGATCGCGGAGCCCGCGAACGAGGCCTCGGAGGCAACCGCCGCCACGCACGACTTCGAGGAGCTCGAAGAGCCCCCGGCGGAGCCCGAGCACGCCGCCGAGCCCGTCGCGGGCGCCGAGGCGCCGAGCCAGGGAGCTCAGCAATCCCTCACCCCGATGGGCAACAAGCGAGGGGTGACCGAATCGGAGGAGATCGACTACCGGCCGCCGCCGGCGAAGGCGCTGGAGCGCGGGCGCGGCGACAAGGGCCCCGACCCGCGCGACCACGAGGCGATCGGCCGCAAGCTGGTCGAGACGCTCGGTCACTTCGGCGTCGAGGCGAAGATCGTCGGCATCGTCAGCGGCCCGCACGTCTCCCGCTTCGAGCTGCGCCTCGCGCCCGGCACCAAGGTGAAGAAAGTCACCGAGCTCTCCAACGACCTGGCCTACGCGCTCGCCTCGACCGACATCCGCATCCTCGCGCCGATCCCCGGCAAGCAGGCGGTCGGGGTCGAGGTCCCCAACACGCGTCGCCGCCTGGTCCGGCTCGGCGACATCTACGCCGGCCGGCCGGAGAAGGCCTCGCCGCTGGTCGCCTGGCTCGGCAAGGGGATCGACGGCAACGCCGTCTGGACCGACCTGGCGAAGATGCCGCACGTACTGGTCGCCGGCACCACCGGCTCGGGCAAGTCGGGCTGCGTCAACGCGATCCTCTCCTCGATCCTCATGCACGCCTCGCCCAACGACGTGCGCCTCGTCCTCGTCGACCCCAAGCAGGTCGAGCTCAACCACTACGAGCACGTGCCGCACCTGCTCACCCCGGTCGTCACCTCGCCGCGCCTCGCCGCCAACGTGCTCGCCAACCTGATCGGCGAGATGGAGAGCCGCTACGGGATCATGGGCGAGGCCCGCTGCCGCAACCTGGGCGAGCTCAACCGGGCGCGCGCCAAGGCGGGCGAGCCGCCGCTGCCCCACATCCTCTGCGTGATCGACGAGCTCGCCGACCTGATGATGGTCTCCCCGGCCGAGGTCGAGGACTCGATCATCCGCCTGGCCCAGAAGTCGCGCGCCACCGGCATCCACCTGGTGCTGGCGACCCAGCGGCCCTCGACCGACATCATCACCGGCACGATCAAGGTCAACATCCCGGCCCGGATCGCCTTCGCCGTCTCCTCGCAGACCGACTCGCGCGTGATCCTCGACCAGGGCGGCGCCGAGGCGCTGCTTGGCCAGGGCGACATGCTCTTCCGCGGCGCCGGCACCTCGAAGATGGCCCGCGTCCAGGGCGCCTTCGTCACCGAGGAGGAGATCGCCCGGATCACCGAGCACTGGGCCAAGCAGGGCGAGCCCGAATTCGAGGCGGAGCTGCTGGAGGCGCGCGAGGAGAGCGGCGGCGAGGAGGCCGAGGGCGACTTCGATCCCGACGCCGACGACCTGCTCGACGAGGCGATCCGCACCGTGGTGCAGACCGAGACCGCCTCGGTCTCGATGATCCAGCGCCGCCTGCGGGTCGGCTACACCCGCGCCGGCCGCCTGATCGACATGCTCGAGCGGCGCGGCGTGATCTCCGGCTACGAGGGCTCCAAGCCGCGCCAGGTGCTGATCACGGAGGCCGACCTGCCGCGCTACCTGAGCGGTGGCGGCGAGCCCCAGCCGGTCGGCGCCGACGCCGATCAGGACGCCTGAGAGCCGTATTTCGCGCCGAGCTGGCGCAATAGACACAATGTCGGGGTGGACAACGGCATCGGAGCCACCCTGCGCGAGGCGCGCAGCCGCCGCAAGGTCGACCTGGTCGACGTCGAAGCCGCGATCAAGATCCGCGTCCGCTTCCTGCAGGCGATCGAGAACGAGGAGTGGGACGCGCTGCCCGGCGGCGCCTACACGCGCGGCTTCATCCGCACCTACGCCAACTACCTCGGCCTCGACGGCGAGCGGCTCGCCGAGGACTACCGGCGCAGCACCGCACCGCCGGGCGGCGAGCGGCCGCCGAAGCGGGTCGAGCCCGTCCCGACCGGGACCCGCAAGAGCGGCTCGCGCTTCTCGGGACGGATCGCGGTCGGCGCGGTGGTGGTCGTCCTGCTCGGCCTGCTGGTCGCGATCGGGCTGGCCGGGGGCGACGGCGGCGACGACGGCTCGCCGAACGGCGCGCCGGCCACCCAGGGCGAGGAGGCGGCGCCCGCCCAGCAGACGCAGGCCAGCGCGCCGGCGCCCGAGCCGGGCGTCGCCCTGGAGCTGACCGCGACGGCCGAAGTCTGGGTCTGCCTGCTCGACGCGGCGGGAGAGCCGCTGGTCGAAGGCCAGATCCTCGCCGAAGGCGAAGAAGCCGGCCCCTTCAGCTCGCCGGGCTACGAGCTGGCGCTCGGCAACGGCTCGGTGACGATGCTGGTCGGCGGCAAGCCGGCCGAGATCGAAGAAAGCTCCAGCCCGGTCGGCTACGAGATCGGCCCCGGCGGCGACCTGATCGCGCTCGAAGAAGGGGAAAGACCTGACTGCGAATAGCGGATCGCCGGTCCGGGCAGGGATCGTGGTGACCGGCACGGAGGTCCTGACCGGGCGGATCGCCGATCGCAACGGGCCGTGGATCTCTGAACGGCTGGCCGAGCTGGGGGTCGAGGTCGCCCACATCCTCGTCGTCGGCGACCGCCCCGAGGACCTGGAGGCGGCACTGCGCTTCCTGGCGGCCGAGGGGATGGACGTGATCGTCACCTCGGGCGGCCTCGGCCCGACCGCCGACGACCTCACCGCCGAGGTGGTCGCCCGCTTCGCCGGCCGCGAGCTGGTCCTCGACCCCGAGATGGAGGAGAAGATCGCGGCGATCCTGCGCGGCTTCGCCCGCCGCTTCCGCTTCGACGAGGAGGCGGTGCGGGCGGCCAACCGCAAGCAGGCGATGGTGCCCGAGGGCGCGGTGGCGCTCGACCCGGTGGGGACGGCGCCGGGCCTCGTCGTCCCGGCCGACGGGCGGGTGGTGGTCGTCCTGCCGGGCCCGCCGCGCGAGCTGCGGCCGATGTGGCCGGTGGCGATCGAGTCCCGCCCGGTGCAGGCGGTGCTGGCGCGGGCGACGCCGCTGCTCGCCTACACGGTGCGGATGTTCGGCCTGCCGGAGTCGGAGATCGCCAAGAGCCTGCGCGAGATCGAGGCCGGCGGGACCGACCTGGGCGCGGTGGAGATCACCACCTGCCTGCGCCGCGGCGAGATCGAGATCGACGTCCGCTACCGGGCCGAGGCGGCTACGGTCGCCGAGCAGGTGCGCGCCGGGCTCGCCGACCGCCACAGCCGCCACCTCTTCAGCCTCGAGGGGGAGACGATCGACTCGCAGCTCGCCCGCCTCCTGACGGGCCGCCGGCTCGGCCTCGCCGAGTCCTGCTCGGGCGGGCTGCTGGCGGCGCGGCTGACCGACCTGCCCGGCGCCTCGGCCTACTTCGCCGGCGGCGTCGTCGCCTACTCCGACGAGGCCAAGGCCGAGCTGCTGGGGGTCGACCCGGGGCTGATCGAGGCCCACGGCGCGGTCTCGCCCGAGGTCGCGGAGGCGATGTCGCGCGGCGCCCTGGAGCGCTTCGAGGCCGATGTCGCCGTCTCGATCACCGGCATCGCCGGGCCCGACGGCGGCAGCGAGGAGAAGCCGGTCGGCTACGTCTGCTTCGACGCCCGCCTGGCCAGCGGCGAGCGCATCGCCCGCGACCCGGTCATCCCCGGCGGCCGCGAGGACGTCCGCGAGCGCTCCGCCCTGGTCGCGATGCACCTGCTGCGCTCGCTACTGGGCGGCGAGGACACGCCGCTGTAGGGGAGACGGCACGAAGAATTTGCGATCTGCGCACCACGCGCGCGCCGCGGCGCCTTAGGGTCGGCTCGATGGCAAGGGAGAGGCTGAAGAGCCCGCGGGCGCGGATGTTCGTCGCCCTCGACCTGCCCGAGCGGGTGCGGCGGGGGCTGGCCGAGTGGGGGAGGCGGGAGCTGCGCGACCCGGCGCTGCGCCCGATCGCGGCGGAGTCGCTGCACGTCACCCTCGCCTTCCTCGGCTGGACGGCGGAGAAGGAGGTCGAGCGGCTGGGGGAGATAGTGGCGGCGGTCGCCGGGCCGGCGCCCTCGCTGCGGCTCGGCGATCCGGTGCAGCGGCCCGAGCGCGGCCGGGCGCGGCTCTTCGCCCTGCCGGTCGAGTCAGCGGGGACGGTCGAGCTGCAGGCCGCGCTGCAGGAGAGGCTCGTCGCCGCCCGCCTCTACGAGCCCGAGAAGCGGCCCTTCTGGCCGCACGTGACGGTCGCCAGGGTGCGCCGCGAGGAACGCGGCAAGCAGCGCCCGGCGCCCGTGGAGAAGCTTCCTGGGGCGCTGCCGAAGGGCTTGCTGCGAGCCTTCGATGGCGTCCGAATCGCTCTCTACCGTTCTGAACTCCAGCCGCAGGGTGCGCAGTACACCCCGCTGGCGCAAGTCGAGCTGCCCGCAGGCGGGCGGCAGTGAGGTGAATGAGATGGCAGACAAGAAAGCGGCTTTGAAGGACGCGTCGGCAAAGGACGCCAAGGCGAAGGACGCGGCGCTGGAGAGCGCCGTCACCCACGTCAGGAAAGAGTTCGGCGAGGGCGCCCTGATGCGCCTCGGCGCCGACGTGTCGGTCAAGGTCCCGGCGATTCCCACCGGGGCGCTCGCCCTCGACCTGGCGCTGGGGGTCGGCGGCGTGCCGCGCGGCCGGATCGTCGAGATCTTCGGCCCGGAGTCCTCGGGCAAGACGACGCTGATCTATCACCTGATCGCCGAGGCGCAGAGCCGCGGCGGGATCTGCGTCTTCATCGACACCGAGCACGCGATGGACCCGATCTACGCCAAGGCGATCGGCGTCGACACCGACGAGCTGCTCGTCTCCCAGCCCGACTACGGCGAGCAGGCGCTGCAGATCGCCGACCGGCTGATCGCCTCGGCGGCGGTCGACGTGGTCGCGATCGACTCGGTTGCGGCGCTGACGCCGAAAGCCGAGCTCGAGGGCCAGATCGGCGACCAGACCGTCGGCCTGCAGGCGCGGCTGATGTCGCAGGCGATGCGCAAACTCGCCGGCAACCTCAACCGGACCAACACCGTCTGCGTCTTCACCAACCAGATCCGCGAAAAAGTCGGCGTCCAGTTCGGCTCGCCGGAGACCCAGCCGGGCGGCCGGGCGCTGAAGTTCGCCGCCTCGCAGCGGCTCGACATCCGCCGCATCGAGACCCTGAAAGAAGGGACCGAGGCGGTCGGCAACCGGGTGCGGGTGAAGGTCGTCAAGAACAAAGTGGCGGCACCGTTCCGCCAGGCCGAGTTCGACATCGAGTACGGGGCGGGCATCTCGCGCGAGGGCGGCCTGCTCGACTTCGGCATCGAGCATGACCTGGTGCAGAAGTCGGGGGCCTTCTTCTCCTACGGCAAGACGCGGCTCGGCCAGGGGCGCAACAACGCCAAGCAGTTCCTCGCCGAGAACGCCGAGATCGCCGCGGAGCTCGAGGAGAAGATCCGCGCCGCCCTCGGGATCGGTGCGACCAACGTCGCCGGCGGGAGAGAGGCCGAGGAGGCCGCCGCACCGGTTGCCGAGGCGCAGGCGGCGTAGAAATTAGACAAATACGTCTATAGGAGTACTCTCTGGCGTAGATGAGATTCAGCATGCCGTCGTGGAAGTCTTCGCGCGGCAACGGTTCGGACCCAGAGTGGCTGCTGGACCGGCTGGAGGCGCTGGACTCGCAGCTCGCCGAGCTGCGGCGCGCCGAACTGGAACGGATCTCCTCGCTGACCGCCGAGGAGGCGCGGCGGATGCTGTGCGAGGAAGTCGTGGACGACGCCCGCCGCCAGGCCGGACTCGAGCTGCGCCGGCTCGAGGCGGAGACGAAGGCCGAGGCCGACCGCCGTGCCGGCGCGATCCTCGCCACCGCGGCCCAGCGGCTCGCCGGCCCCTACGCGGAAAGCGCCACCACCCAGCTGGTGCAGCTGCCCGATGACGCGATGAAGGGGCGGATCATCGGCCGCGACGGGCGCAACATCCACGTGCTCGAGCAGCTCACCGGGGTCGACATCATCGTCGACGACACGCCCTGCTCGGTGCGCGTCTCGAGCTTCGACGGCAGGCGGCGCGAGGTCGCCCGCCGCACGCTGGAGCGGCTGATCGCCGACGGCCGCATCCACCCCGCCCGCTGTGAGGAGGCCTTCGCGCAGGCGACGCGGGAGATCGAGGACCGGGTCGTCGAAGAGGGCGAGCGGGCGGCGCTCGAAGTCAAGGTCAACGGCCTCCACCCGCAGCTGATCGACCTGCTCGGCCAGCTGCAGTTCCGCACCAGCTACGGCCAGAACGTGCTCGCCCACCTGATCGAGTCGGCGCGGCTCGCGGCGCTGATCGCGGTCGAGCTGGGAGCGGCAGCCGACATCGCCCGGCGGGCGGCCCTCCTGCACGACGTCGGCAAGGCGATCGGCGACGAGGTGGAGGGGACACACGCCGAGGTCGGCGCGCGCCTCGCCCGCCGCTGCGGCGAGAGCGAGGAGGTCGCCCACGCGATCGCCGCCCACCACGACGAGGTCGAGCCGGAGACGGTCGAGGCGGTGGTCGTGCAGGCGGCCGACGCTCTCTCCGGCGCCAGACCCGGCGCCCGCGGCGACAGCTTCGACGAGTACGTCGCCCGCCTGCACGACCTCGAGGAGCTCGCCCTCGACCACCGCGGGGTGGAGAAGGTCTACGCGATGCAGGCCGGGCGCGAGGTCCGCGTGATCGTCGACCCGGGCGAGGTCGACGACGCCGGCGCGGCGCTGATCTCGCACGAGATCGCCGCCGCGGTCGAGCGCGACATCGAGTACCCGGGCCAGGTCAAGATCACCGTGATCCGCGAGAGCCGCGCCACGAATTACGCCAGGTGAATGGATAGGATGCCGCCCGCATGGACTACGGCACGGTCTTCTACGTCTCCGGCGCGGCGCTCGCCGCCTCCGCGGTCGTCTTCACCTTCCTCGGCCTTCGCATGGAGGGCTTCCCGGGGCGGGCGGGGGCGCTGGTGGCGCTCTGGTTCATCGCCCTGATCGGCGTCACGACGACGTTCTCCGTCCTCCACTCCCAGCACGAGGAAGAGCAACACGAGCAGGAGGCCGGCCTGCCGCACGCGACCGAGGAAGCCGAAGCCGAGGAGTCAGAAGCGCCGGTCGAGTAGGGCTAGAGTCTGGGCCATGCCCAGCTACCACGTCACCACGTTCGGCTGTCAGATGAACGTGCACGACTCCGAGCGGATGCAGGGGATGCTCGAGTCGCTCGGCTACGAGCAGGCCGCGAGCCGCGAGGCGGCCGACGTGATCCTCTTCAACACCTGCTCGATCCGCGAGTCGGCCGACAACCGCTTCGTCGCCCACCTGGGCGAGGCCAAGCGGCTGAAGTCCGAAGACCCCGAGCGGGTGGTCGGGGTCGGCGGCTGCTGGGCGCAGTCGGTCAAGGACGAGGTCTTCCGCCGCTTCCCCTTCGTCGACGTCGCCTTCGGCCCGGGCCAGATCCACAGGCTGGCCGAGTTCCTCAACTCCGATTCGCTCACCGCCCAGGGCTACTTCGAGTTCGAGGACTTCTCCGGCCACCTGCCGGCCCGCCGCGAGCGCGAGTTCCAGGGCTGGCTGCAGATCTCGCAGGGCTGCAACTGCAAATGCGCCTACTGCATCGTTCCCTCGACCCGCGGCCGCGAGGAGAGCCGCGACCCGGGCGAGCTGGTCGCCGAGGCGGAGGCGCTCGCCGCCGACGGCGTCCGCGAGGTGACGCTGCTGGGCCAGAACGTCAACAGCTACGGCCGCGACCTGCCGCGCGAGAGCCGGATCGGCTTCGCCGAGCTGCTGGCCCGGGTCGACGCGGTCGCGGGGATCGAGCGGATCCGCTACACCAGTCCCCACCCGAAGGACATGAAGGAGGACGTGATCCGTGCCCACGCCGAGCTGCCGGCGCTCTGCGAGCATATCCACCTGCCGTTGCAATCGGGCTCCAGCGCGGTGCTCAAACGGATGCGGCGCACCTACGACCGCCAGCGCTACATGGACCGGGTCGCGCTGATCCGCGAGCACGTCCCCGACTGCGCGATCACCACCGACGTCATCGTCGGCTTCCCGGGCGAGGGCGAGGCCGACTTCGAGCAGACCCTGGAGGTGGTCGAGGAGGTCGGCTACGACAGCGCCTTCACCTTCGTCTTCTCGCCGCGCCGCGAGACCGAGGCGGCGACCATGGGCGAGCAGCTGCCGCACGCGGTGAAGCGGGAGCGGATGGAACGGCTGGTCGAGCTGGTGCAGCGGCGCGCCGCCGAACGGGCGCGGCGCTTCGTCGGGCGCGAGATGGAGGTGCTGGTCGAGGGGCCGAGCCGCACCGACCCGACCCGGCTGCGGGGGCGGACGCGGCATAACAAGACGGTTAACTTCGACGGCGTCGCCGAGCCCGGGGAGTTCGTCGAGGTCGAGATAACCGATTCGACTTCGACCACGTTGGGAGGGGTGGGGGTGAAACCCCTCAGGGTTTGAACGTCGTCGGCGTATTCGGACCCACCGGCGTGGGGAAGACCGGGGTCGCCATCGCGCTTGCTGAATTGCTGCGGGAGCGGGGGGAGGATCCGGTGGCGATCTCCTGCGATGCGTTGCAAGTGTACGAGGGGTTGGAGACGCTTACGGGGGCGGCTACGGCTGAGGAGCGGGAGCGGCTGGAACATCGGTTGGTGGGGTTCGTGCCGGTTACGCGGCCGTTCTCGGTCGGCGACTACATGCGACTGGCGCATCGGGAGGTGGACGCGGCGCTGGCGGCGGGGCGGCGGCCGATCGTCGTGGGGGGGACGGGGCTGTACCTGCGGGCGGCGGTGGCGGAGCTGTCATTGGAGAAGCGGCCGCCCGAAGCGGAGGACTCCGAGCTGTGGTCGCCGCAGACCCGGCACCCGACGACGATCTTCGGATTGGACATGGATCGGGCGCGCCTGTACGAGCGGATCGACGCCCGCACCGAGGCGATCGCCGCCGCCGGGGCGATCGAGGAGGTGCGCCGCGCCGAGGAGCTCGGCCCGTCGCGCACCGCCCGCAAGGCGCTCGGCTTCGAGGAGCTGCTCGCCGGCGACCTCGAGCGGATGAAGAAGCGCTCGCGCAACTACGCCCGCCGCCAGCTGACCTGGATGCGCAAGGTCCCCAACCTCCACCCGATCGACCGCACCCGGCTCGGCGACGCCGAGGTGGCCGGCGAGATCGCGGATAGGCTGCGGCCGTGAAATTCGAGAAGTGGACGGCGCTGGGCAACGACTACCTGATCCTCGAGCGGGACGAGCTGCCGTGGGAGCTGAGCGGGGGGCGGGTGCAGCGGCTCTGCGACCCCCATTTCGGCGTCGGCGCCGACGGGGTGCTGCTGCTCGCGCCAAGTGAGGATCCCGAGTTCGTCGCCGAGCTGCGGATCTTCAACCCCGACGGCTCCGAGGCGGAGCTCTCGGGCAACGGGGCACGCGAGGCGATCCTCTACCTGCGCCGCCACGGCTGGACCGACGAAGACGTCTTCTCGATCTCGACGCCCGCCGGGGCGGTCACGCCCACCGTCACCTCGGAGCGGACCTGCTCGGTCGAGATGGGGCGGGCGGCGACCGCATCCAAGGACTTCCCCGGCGGCGAGCCCGACGGGCGCGGCATCCTCAGCGCCGCCGGCCGCGACTGGGAGTTCCAGCACGTCTCGATCGGCAACCCGCAGTGCGCGATCGAGGTCGGCGAGGGGCTGCAGGAGCTCGACCTCGGCGAGCTCGGCCCGCCGATCGAATCGCACCGTGCCTTCCCCAACCGCACCAACGTCTCCTTCTACGCGGTCGACGGCGCCCGGGTGCGGGCGCGGATCTTCGAGCGCGGCGTGGGGGAGACGCTCTCCTCGGGCACCGGCGCCAGCGGCGCCGCCGTCGCCGCCCACCTGCACGGCGCGCCAAGCGCACTCACGGTCGAGCTCGACGGCGGCGAGCTCGGGGTCGAGATCTCCGAGCAGCTCGACGTGCGGCTGACCGGCTGGGCGGAGCCGATCTGCGCGGGCGAGCTCTCGCCGGAGCTGCTCGACGCGCTCTCCCGCCTGGACGAATAGATTTCCGCGCCCGTGGGAATCGGAAGCCCGTCCAAGCGTCTGGAGGCGATGCCTCCCTACATGTTCCAGGAGCTGGAGCGCCGCATCGCCGAGAAGCGCGCCGCCGGCATCGACGTGATCAGCCTCGGCATCGGCGACCCCGACCAGCCCACCTACCCCTACATCGTCGAGGCGATGCGGGAGGCGGTGGCCGACCCCGCCTACCACCGGTACCCGAGCAACCGCGGCCGCGACGAGTTCCGCCGGGCCTTCGCCGAGTTCTACGACGAGCGCTTCGGGGTGGAGATCGACCCCGAGGACGAGGTGATCCCGGCGATCGGCGCCAAGGAGTGCATCTACAACCTCTGCTTCGCCTTCCTCGACCCCGGCGGCGTGGCGCTCGCCGCCGACCCCGGCTACCCGCCCTACACCGGCGGCCCGGTGCTGGCCAACGCGACCCCGGAGCTGCTGCCGCTGGTGCCGGAGCTGGGCTTCGCCCCCGACCTCAGCGCGGTGCCCGCCGACGTCGCGGCGAAGGCGCGGCTGATGTTCGTCAACTACCCCAACAACCCGACCGGGGCGGTCGTCCCCGAGGGCTTTTTCGAGATGGTGGTCTCCTTCGCCCGCGAGCACGAGATCCTCGTCGTCCACGACATGGCCTACTCGGAGACGACCTACGACGGCTACGTCGCCCCCAGCTTCCTCGCCACGCCGGGCGCCAAGGAGGTCGGCGTCGAGGTCTTCTCGCTCTCCAAGGGCTACAACATGACCGGCTGGCGCTGCGCGGCGATCCTCGGCAACGCCAAGGCGGTGCAGACCTACTGGCGGCTGAAGACCAACGTCGACTCCGGCCTCTTCGAGGCGATCCAGATGGCCGGCGTCGCCGCCCTGCGCGGCCCCCGCGGCCCACTGGAGCGGATGAACGAGACCTACGTACGCCGCCGCGACCTGGTGGTCGGCGCGCTGCGCGAGATCGGCGTCGAGGTCAGCAGCCCGAAGGGCACGATCTACGTCTGGGCCCCGGTCCCGGAGGGCCACACCTCGACCTCCTTCGCCGAGCTGGTGCTGGAAGAGGCGGCGGTCGTCGTCTCGCCCGGCTCGATGTACGGGCCGAGCGGCGAGGGCTTCTTCCGCATCGCCCTAACCGCCCCCGACGAGCGCATCGAAGAGGCGGTCGAGCGGATGCGCGAGCACCTGGCCTGAGCAGCGATTTTCCCGAACGGGAAGATCAGGGCCAATCTCCCCCGGTTACTGGGTAAATCTTCCCGAACAGGAAGATTAGAGGCGATTTTCCGCTGACCCGCCTACTATCTTCCCGAGCGGGAAGATGACCGACCGGATTCAAAGCCCATCCGACCTCGGCGTGCTGGTGCGACGGCGACGCACCGAGCTGCAGCTGACGCAGGAGGAGGTCGCCGCGGTGGCGCGGGTGACCCCGCGGCTACTCGGCGAACTCGAGCGAGGCAAGGAGACGGCGCAGCTGGCGGGGGTCCTGCGAATCCTCGCCGCGCTGGGCCTCGACCTCTACGTGGAGGGGCGATGACTGCCCTCGACGTCTTTCTGCACCGCGACCGCGTCGGTCGGCTCGAACGGCACGAGGGCCATCGACTCGACGATCGAGGAGGCGGCGGGGATGCTCGTAAGGCCGCCGCCGAACCCGCTTGACTCAGGCGCTGGCGGCCTTCTCCTCGCGCTTGCGCCAGTAGCGGTCGAGGCCGCGCCACTGGTACTCGGGCGGGACGCACTGGATCAGCTCGGCCGCCGCCTCGGGGGTCGAGGCCTGGTCGGCCACTCGCTCACGATGGCGGCGTTCGTACTCGGCCTCGGGCAGCTCGCGGGCCAGCTGCGCCT